>Ga0209131_1000544_pt1 | contig 26953 bp, 21 predicted proteins | sample GraSoi_2013_40cm_FD_185826 | JGI IMG/M metagenome (GOLD analysis project Ga0209131, IMG submission 185826) | Grasslands soil microbial communities from the Angelo Coastal Reserve, California, USA - Sample 9_17_2013_40cm (SPAdes) (version 2) | ecosystem: Environmental > Terrestrial > Soil >... | reverse complement strand
CTCCACGCACCACCCACCAGAGAAAGCCAAGGCTGACGACGCCGAGCAAAACCGACATGACCAGCGAATCGACATGCAGCGTCCAGAAGTCGCCTTGGCCCACCTGAGACGTCATGTTCGTCAGGTGGTGCGAAATGTATTCCGTCGGGGTCTGTTCGTTTTCGGCAGCCATCGCTATGCACTTGCTCTATTCACGTACGAAAAACGCCATCGAGAACACCAGGATCGAAACAATGAACGATCCGATGAAGACGATGAGCATCACATCCTTGTATAACGCCAGTACCAGCCAAAGCAGAATTACGGCAAGACCGATCTTGGTCGCCTCGGCCCGCAATGCTGCGACTATTGTCCCGTCGGCGGACTGCATGTTGCTCGACTGCATGACCATGGCGAAGGCCAGTCCGGCAATGACGCTGACCGAACCTCCGAGAGCCGCCGAAGCCGCTCCATGGGTACCGACCAGCAAGCCGGCAATTACTGCCATCAACACAGTAACGACAACCTGCCAGACAAGAACCGTACGTACCGGCTTGCTCTGAATGCGTAGCATATTCGCTAGGCAAATACCAAGGAGCAAACTTTTCGATTGTAATTGCTTTGACGATTTAGCGTCAACGACCGGGTGTAAATCATGTCCGGGTCGACCGCCTAACGACGCAATTTTTGAAGGACATTGTCCAGCTGATCGAGGCTCGCGTAGTCGATGGTCAGCTTGCCCCGGCCGCCCCGTGCTGTCTTTACGGTGACTGTCGTTCCGAGGATTTCCGATAATTCCTCTTCGAGCGCCTGCAGGTCTCGATCCTTTCTCGGCTGCTTGCGCGGCGTCTTGCGGGACGTCGTCTCGGTCTGACCAACGAGTTGCTCGGCTTCTCGCACCGACAGATTGCGGCTGATGATCTGGTGAGCCAACTCAGCCTGGCGTGAGCCATTGACTGTCAGAAGAGCCCGGGCGTGACCCATTTCGATCTTCCCCTGCATCAACAGGTCTTGCACCGCCTTCGACAAATTGAGCAGGCGTAACAGATTTGTAACCGCGCTACGGGAGCGCCCCACTGCCTGGGCCGCGACTTCGTGCGTCATTTCGAATTCGTCCACCAGTCGCTGAATGCCCGTGGCTTCCTCGAGCGGATTCAAATCTTCGCGCTGGATGTTCTCTATGAGCGCCATCGCCAACGCGGCTTTATCCGGGACGTTACGGACTACGACCGGGACCTGCGTCAATCCGGCCAGCTGCGAAGCGCGCCAGCGGCGTTCGCCGGCGATGATTTCATATCTGCCGTTCTCGACGGGACGCACCAGGATTGGCTGAATCAGCCCCTGGGCCTTGATCGAATCGGCCAGTTCCGCGATCGACTGAGGATCCATGCGGGTACGCGGTTGAAAACGGCCCGGCTTCAGCAGTCCCACCGCCAATTCGGTCAGCGCATCTTCGGCTCGTTCCTCATTGTTGCCGGATAGCAATGCATCGAGTCCGCGGCCCAGTCCTTTGAGTTTTGCCATTTGCATTCTTTCTAAACGTTCTTGCCAAGCATTTCGCCTGCAAGCGCAAGATAAGCCAGTGCGCCCTTCGATTGGCGGTCGAAATTGAGCACGGGAAGACCATGGCTTGGAGCTTCGGCGAGTCGGATATTTCGGGGAATGACGGTTCGATAGACCTTGTCGCCGAAGTGCTGCTGCAGTTGATCCGATACCTGCTGCGCGAGCATATTGCGCGGGTCGTACATGGTGCGCAGCAAACCTTCGATCTCAAGGCCCGGATTCAGATTGACGCGGACCTTCTTGATGGTCTGCACGAGGTCGCTCAGTCCCTCCAGGGCGTAGTACTCGCACTGCATGGGAATCATCACGGCGTTGGCGGCGCACAGGCCATTGACCGTCAGAAGGTTCAGCGCGGGCGGGCAATCGATGAGCACGAAATCGTATTGATCCCGGATATCGTCGAGGGCCGTTTTCAACCGTGTTTCGCGCTCCGAAAGGTCTACCATTTCGATTTCGGCGCCGGCGAGTTCGCGATTGGCTGGAATCACATCGAAGCCTCCGCTCTGACTGCGAACGCGCACGGTGGCGATTGGCGTCTCGCCAAGCAGAACCTGATACACCGTCGCTTTGAGTCCACGTTTGTCGATGCCGCTGCCCATGGTCGCGTTGCCTTGCGGGTCCAAATCAACCAGCAGCACCCGGCGGCCCGCAGTCACCAGACTGGCCGCGAGATTGATACTCGTCGTGGTCTTGCCGACTCCACCCTTCTGATTAGTGATTGCTAACACACGTGGCATGCGAGTCAATCCGGGCTTGTAGTCGACAGGGAGTACATAAAAACGAGATGACGCGATGCTTCGAGTTGGGGTATCTGCAGACGTAAAGTCTTGCTCACCTTCCACGATGACGGCACTTGCGCAATCTCTTCGTCCGGATGCAACCCCTTCATCGCGATCATTGCTCCATCGACTGCGCACAGATGGCCGGCCAGTTTTACAAAATCAGCGAGGTCCCAAAAAGCCCGGGAAATAACGGTCTTGAACAATTCGTCGGGCCGATAAGTCTCGACTCTCTCGGACACTACTTGCGCGCTCGACAGCCCAAGTTCCGCTATTGCCTGTTTCAGGAAGGCACCCTTCTTATGGTTCGAGTCGAGCAATGTCACAGCACGGCCGGGGCACGAGATTGCAATGGGGATGCCCGGAAGTCCCGCGCCGCTACCGACGTCTACTATGTTTCCATCGGGTAGATGAGCAACGACCGCAAGACTGTCGAGCACATGATGACTGACGAGCTTGGCCTCGTCCCGGATCGCTGTGAGGTTGTATACCCGATTCCATTTGGTCAGCAGGTCCAGATAGCCCGCGAGCTGATCCATCGCCGTTGCAGGCAATGCCAATCCCATTCCGGCGACCCCTTGCCGGAGCAAAGATACGACCTGATTCAATGCCTGCTTCCCGCCTTGCGGAACGGTGCAACCTGATCATCGATCGCAAAGGCGCCGAATCCGCGTTTCAGATGCACCATCAGCAGGGAGATCGCAGCCGGGGTAATGCCCGAAATCCGTGCCGCCTGGCCGAGTGTTTCCGGCCGCTGCTTATTGAGTTTTTGCTGCACTTCGATCGACAGGCCGCGAACCGCACGGTAATCGAGATCCGCCGGCAAGCGCGTCGTTTCGAACTGTTCCTGCCGGCTAACTTCATCGCGTTGGCGCTCGATGTATCCCTGATACTTGATTTGAATCTCGACCTGCTCGGAAGCCTTGTCGTCCGCCAGACAAGAACCCGCACCAGGCAGCGACGTCAGGTCCCGGTAGTGCAAACCGGGACGCCGCAGCAATTCCTCGAACGTGTAGTCGCGCTCCAGTTTCTGGCCGAAGCGCGCCTGCATGTCCTCCTCCGACATCAGCTTCGTGTTCAACCAGGTCGCCTTCAAGCGTTCGCGCTCCAACCCGACTGCGTCACGTTTGCGCTCGAACGCCTCCCAGCGTTCGTCATCGACCAGACCCATTTTCCTGCCGATTTCGGTAAGACGCATGTCGGCGTTATCTTCCCGCAGGCTCAGTCGGTATTCGGCACGACTCGTAAACATGCGATAAGGCTCGGTTACGCCACGGGTGATCAGATCATCCACCAGCACGCCGAGGTAGGCCTCGTCGCGACGCGGGCACCACGCTTCCTTTTCCTGCACCAGCAATGCTGCGTTCAGCCCGGCAAGAAGGCCCTGCGCCGCGGCTTCTTCGTATCCCGTCGTACCATTGATCTGCCCCGCAAAAAACAATCCGCCGATCGGTTTGGTTTCAAGCGAAGACTTAAGGCCTCGCGGATCGAAATAGTCGTACTCGATCGCATAGCCGGGCCGCGTCAGATGCGCATTTTCGAGACCTTTGATCGAATGCACCAACTCGACTTGAACATCGAACGGCAGACTCGTGGAAATGCCGTTTGGATAGACCTCGTGCGTCGTCAATCCCTCGGGTTCGATAAAAATCTGATGCGACGTCTTGTCGGCGAATCGGGTGATCTTGTCCTCGATTGAAGGACAGTAGCGCGGACCTATGCCCTCGATCACTCCTGTGAACATGGGCGATCGATCAAGACCCCCACGAATGATTCCGTGCGTATTCTCATTGGTGTGCGTTATCCAACACGGCAACTGCCTGGGATGTTGCCCGACCGAGCCCAGAAACGAAAACACCGGCAGCGGTTCGTCGCCCGGTTGCTCGGTCATGACCGAATAATCGATGGTGCGACCATCGATGCGGGGGGGAGTGCCGGTCTTCAGGCGGCCCACTGGAAGATCGAGTTCACGCAGCCTGCGGGCCAGGCGGATAGCCGGCGGGTCGCCGGCGCGCCCCGCCTGATAATTCTTGAGACCGACATGGACCAGACCCGAAAGGAAAGTTCCAGTCGTCAAAACCACAGCAGGTGCCAGGAAGCGGATCCCCAGTTCGGTCACGACGCCGGCGATGCCGCCGTTTTCAACCGTAAGATCATCCACAGCCTGTTGAAAAATAGTCAGATTTTGGTGATTTTCCAACCGTCTGCGGATTGCCTGCCGATAAAGAACGCGATCAGCCTGGGCGCGGGTAGCACGAACAGCGGGGCCTTTACTGGAATTGAGAATTCGAAATTGAATTCCCGCGTCATCGGTGGCCGCTGCCATGACGCCGCCAAGTGCATCTATTTCCTTGACTAAATGCCCTTTTCCAATCCCTCCGATGGAAGGATTGCAGGACATTTGTCCGAGCGTTTCGACATTATGAGTAAGCAGCAACGTTCGGCATCCGGCCCGGGCTGAAGCCAGAGCCGCCTCCGTGCCGGCGTGTCCGCCGCCTACTACGATTACATCGAATAAATTGGAGTTTTGCATGGCTGAAATCCGGGAGGGCGAATCATACCGGAAACCTGGCGATACCGATGTTTCACGTGGAACCAAGGGGGCGATGTTCCACGTGAAACATCGGTCGTTAAATAGATTTCAACACGTCGAAAAGCACCTTGCCAATCAAGGCTACGACCACGACGAGAAATACAGTGCGGATGAAACGGCTTCCCCCGCGGATCGCAAAATGAGCTCCCAGGAAACCGCCGATTACATTGAATGCCGCCATCGGCAAGGCAATCGCATAAAGCACATTTCCGGTTACCAGGAACAATACCAGTGCACCAAAATTCGTAGCCAGATTCAGAACCTTGGTGGTTGCGGCGGCACTGAGAAAATCGTGACCGAACAGTCGGACCAGAACGAACATCATCACGCTGCCCGCGCCGGGACCAAAAAAACCGTCGTAGAACCCGAATACCGCCGTCACAGCGTAAAAAACCCCGCCGCCCTGCCTCAGGGGAGCCACCACTTCGGGGTTGCTCCCAAACTTCGGGCGCGAGAGTGTGTAAATTGCCATGCCGCTGAGAAACACCAATAAAAGGGGGCGCAGCACTAAGGGATCGATCAGGGTTATCGTTTTGGCGCCAGCAACGGCACCCAAACCCGCGACACCGGCAGCAGGAAGAACGCTCCGCCACTTGATAGGAACGGACCAGCTATAACGCAACGTCGCTATCGTGGTCCCGGTTATCGCCGAGAATTTGTTTGTTCCAAGGAGAATGGGCGGAGGCAGAGACGGAAAGACCGCGAACAAGGCAGGAACCTGTATCAGGCCCCCGCCGCCCGCGACCGCATCCACAAGCCCGGCGAGGAAAGCAAACGCACAAAGTGCAACGACTTCCGTCACGCGCTATTTGCCGATGCAAAAGCGCGAAAAGATCTCACCCAGCAAGTCGTCGGCGCTGAACTTACCTGTAATGTTCGCAAACGCCTGTTGGGCCAAACGCAACTCCTCTGCCATCAATTCGAGCGAACCGGGCTCTCCGGCAGCTCGATTCAGTGAAGCGTCCGCCTCGCGCAGCGCCTGCAGATGGCGTTCACGGGCAATGAAGTTGCCTTCCTCTGTCGATTGCCAACCAACGCTGCGCAAAAGTGCATTGCGCAGTAAATCCAATCCTTGGCCGGTTTTCGCAGATAGCCATACTTCGATTCCACTCGCCGCCTGAATTTCCGCGGGCGAGCGCTTCGTAATATCTATCTTATTGAAAATAATTATCTTTTTCAACCTCGCCGGCAATTCCGAGAGGATTCGAAGATCTGCATCCGTAATGCCTACGGTGGCATCCACTATCAGCAGCGCAAGATCCGCCTGATCGATTTCGCGCCATGCGCGCTGAATGCCGATTTTCTCGACGGCATCGGTAGCATCCCGGAGGCCGGCTGTATCAACTACATGCACGGGTACGCCTTCGATTACCAGTTCGTGTCTCAACGGATCGCGCGTCGTTCCGGGGATTTCCGTCACGATCGCCACTTCATCCTGTGCAAGGCGATTCAGCAAACTCGATTTTCCGACATTCGGTTGGCCGATCAGGACGACTTTGGCACCATCGCGCAAAATCCTGCCCTGTTCCGCCTCGGCCAGCAAAGTCATCACCCCTCTTCGCAGGTGACCCAGTTTTTTCATAGCCCCTGTACGCTCGAGAAAATCGATTTCTTCTTCGGGAAAATCCAGGGTTGCCTCAACCAGGCTTCGCAATTCGATGAGCGCATCGTTGAGTTGACCAACGCGACCTGAAAACTCGCCCGCGAGCGAACGCATCGCTCCTCGGGCGGCCGCTTCCGAACTGGCGTCGATCAGATCGGCGACGCTCTCAGCCTGGGCCAGATCGAGTTTGTCGTTCAGAAATGCGCGTTGTGTGAATTCGCCCGGCTGCGCGGGGCGCGCACCGAGCGCTAGACACCTTCTCAGGACCAGCTGCAAGACAGCAAGTCCGCCATGGCCCTGCAACTCAAGTACGTCTTCGCCGGTATACGAATTCGGTGCGGAATAGAGGATCGCAATTCCTCGATCCAGGATTGCGGATTCTGCTTCGAGAAAATCACTCAACGTCGCTACCCGGGCCTGCAAGTCGCGGCCCAGAACCGCGGCGGCGATATCGCGAACCGCGGGGCCGGATACGCGCACGATTCCGATGCCGGCGCGACCCGGCGACGTTGCTATCGCAGCAATTGTGTCAGCGTGCCGCATGAGCGGATTTTGACCGCTCGATCATGCGCGTAATCTGCCACTGCTGCGCAATGGATAGGATGTTGTTCACCAGCCAGTAGAGCACCAACCCGGCGGGAAAGAAGAAAAAGAACACGCTGAATGCGACCGGCATGATCTTCATGACTTTCGCCTGGATGGGATCCGGCGGAGTCGGATTCAAGTAGGTTTGTATGATCATGGTTGCGCCCATCAACACCGGCAGAATGTAGTAAGGATCCTGTGCCGATAGATCCTTTATCCACCAGATGAACGGAGCATTGCGCAACTCCACGCTCGCCAGCAGCACCCAGTAGAGCGCGATGAACACGGGAATCTGAACGACGATCGGAAGACACCCGCCGAGCGGGTTGATCTTCTCGGTCTTGTACATTTCAATCATCGCCTGATGCAGGCGCTGGCGATCGTCGCCGTACTGCTCCTTCAGTTTCTGCATCTTCGGCGCCATCACGCGCATTTTCGCCATCGACCGGTAACTCGCTGCGGACAACGGGAAAAAGATCAGCTTGATGATCACCGTCAGCAATATGATCGACACGCCCCAGTTGTTGGTCCATTTCTGGATTGCCGACAACACCCAGAACAACGGCGTGGCGATGACGGTCAGCCAGCCGTAATCCACCGTGAGATTCAGGCCCGGCGAAAGTTCTGCGAGCTTGTCCTGTTCCTGGGGGCCGGCGTAAAGGCGCATATCAAGTGTCGCGCTCGCACCCGGAGAAATGTTGCCTGCGGGCACGATGATGCCCACCGTGTAGAGGCCATTGCCCAGAGCGCGCGTGTAAAACTCCCGCGCGACATCCCCGGACGGCAGCAAGGCCGCGACGAAATAATGCTGGACGATCGCTATCCAGCCATCGGTCGCATGTTTCGGATAGTCAGTTTTGCCCTTGTCGATGTCGGAGAACGCGATTTTGTGGAATTTGGATTGATCGGTATAGATCGCGGCGCCGGTGTAAGTCGGCACCATTTTGGAATCTCCCGCCGCCGGCGTGCCGTCGCGCATCAGCTGAAAATACGCAGAAGGCTTGATTTCAGCCGTGCTGCGATTGGAAATTTGAAACGTCTCGTTGATGAGATAACTGCCGCGGTGGAAGGTAAGCTTCTTGGTAACGCTGACGGCCTTCGTGCCAATGGCCGTCAGATTGACCCCGATTTCGTTGCTCCCATCGCGCAATTCATAGCTCGTCGCAGGCGCGACATAGACCGTCGTGTGGTTCGGAACGTCGTCGCCAATCAATCCGCTTTGCGCCACGTAGGTATGGGCGGCATCTTTCTGGAACAGGACGAAATTCCTGGATTTGTCTACCTTGTCCCTGTGCCCGGTAAACTCGAGCCTGCGCAAGGTCCCGCCCACCGGATCGATTTCCGCGATCAAAACATCCGTGCGTACGGTTATGGGAGTCAGGTTCGCTGCGGAGGGTATTGCGACGGGGGCCGCGGAATTCGCCGGCGTCGCCTGCGCAACTGCGCCTGGTGGCAACGTTGGCGAAGGCATTGCCGCATCGGATCGCTGCGCAGCCTGATCAGGTGCAGGTGCTTGGGGGCTCCGCTCTTTGTTCCAGGCGTCGAACAGCAGGAACACGGAAACGGCGAACACCATCGCCGCAAATAAACGCAAACTGTCCATTAGGCTATTTTTATCTCAAGGTACCGGATCGGCTCCGCCTGGATGCCACGGATGGCACCGGAGGATTCGTCTCGTCGCCAACCAACTCCCCCGAGCTGCACCATATTTGCCGATAGCGGTTTTGGCATATTCCGAACAGGTCGGGTAAAAACGGCAGTGGTTGCCGGCCCACGGACTCAGAAGGAACTGATACAGCCGGATGAAGATTAAGAGCATTGCCCGCATCAACTAGTTTCTCGCAGAAGCCTTTCCAGTTCATGACGGACCGCGGGCAAATCCGGCCTTCCTGCGGGCTGGCGGACTCTGACGACGACATCGACTGGACCAAGCTGATCGCGCAACTGACGGAATACTTCTCGAACGGTACGCTTCATCAGGGAGCGTGTAACCGAGCGCGGCGCCGTATGCCTGCCGATGACGATTCCCAGGCGGGCTTGTCCGCCCGGCGGGCTGTTTCTGCTCAAAACGACAAAAAACTTCCCCTGTCGCTTTGCCGCAAACGTACCCGTGAACTGCGCTTTCCCGCACAACCCCGCTTTGCGGGGCAGCCGGTAGCGCGCCGGCTTCAGACTGCCAAACGTGCCCGTCCTTTGGCCCGGCGAGCATTGATCACGGCCCGTCCACCGCGGGTTTTCATGCGCTCGAGGAAGCCGTGCGTACGCGCGCGACGGGTCTTAGAGGGTTGGTAGGTGCGCTTCATAATTCTCTACTCCAGTGACTGGCGGAAAAAGCGCGGTATTACACGGGTTTTAGCCCATGTTTGTCAACCTCGACGAAGAGTTACCAAGCCTGTGGATAACTTACCGTCTTGCTGGTAAACTTCGCTGCTCTGTCTGGGGGGCCATCCGCGGCCGCATCCTGCGTCAAAACCATAACCCTGCGCCGATGGATAGCTTCTGGAATCATTGCCTTCGCCATTTCGAAAAAGCCCTTCCAGCGCAACAGTATAAGACCTGGATTCAGCCGCTCCACGCGCATTTGGACGGTGAAAATGTCGTCGTTTCAGCCCCCAATCGCTTCGTCCTGGAATGGGTCAAGGACAAGTTCCTGGCGGATATTGAACGGTTATCAGCCGAATACCTGCGCAAACCTGTCGACGTCGTCCTGAATCTGAGTGAAAAATCCACACCCATCGTCCCGGTTGTTGAGTCGCCGGTGGGTATCCCCGCAACCAGCGAAGCACCACCGGCCAAGCCAAAGATCCGGGAGCAGACCCGGCTCAATCCCTCATTTACGTTCGATTCCTTCGTAACCGGGAAAGCCAACCAGCTTGCACGTGCAGCCGCTCTCCAGGTCGCGGAGCATCCCGGCGTTGCCTATAACCCACTTTTCGTCTACGGCGGGGTCGGCCTGGGCAAAACCCACCTGATCCAGGCCATCGGCAACATGCTGCTCGAGTTCAATCCTTCTGCCAACGTGCGCTACATCCACGCGGAACAATATGTTTCGGATGTTGTGCGTGCCTACCAGCACAAGGCTTTTGACGGCTTCAAAAAATATTATCACTCGCTCGACCTGCTTTTGATCGACGACATCCAGTTCTTCAACGGCAAAAATCGCACACAAGAGGAATTCTTTTACGCATTCAATGCGCTGATCGAAGCGCATAAACAGGTCATCATCACCTGCGATACTTATCCGAAAGAGATATCCGGCATCGAAGACCGGCTGATTTCGCGCTTCGGCTGGGGCCTCACCGTGGCCATCGAGCCGCCGGAGTTGGAGATGAGGGTTGCCATCCTGTTGAAAAAAGCGGAGGCCGATCGCGTGAATCTCGCCGAGGACGTCGCGTTTTTCATCGCCAACCACATCCAGTCGAATGTGCGCGAACTGGAAGGCGGCCTCAAGCGCGTGCTCGCCTACGCGAAATTCGCGAACGCCAAAGTTTCACTCGATCTCGCACGCGAAGCACTGAAGGATCTGCTGGCCGTGCAGGTACGCCAGGTCTCCGTGGACAATATTCAGCGCATCGTCGCGGACTATTACAAGATCAAGGTTTCGGACATGTATTCGAAAAAGAGGTCACGAGCCGTTGCCCGGCCCAGGCAAGTGGCTATGGCCCTCGCGAAGGAACTTACCCAATTGAGCCTTCCGGATATCGGCGACGCCTTTGGCGGCAGAGATCATACGACGGTCCTTCATGCATGCCGCAAGGTCGTCGACCTTCGCGCCTGCAATCCGGAAATCTCTCGTGACTTCGTGGCACTGCTTCAGACATTGCGCGGTTGATAAGCCCGGGATGAATTGTTGAAAACTCCGAAAAATTCAGAAAAGCGAATTTAATCCACAATTCATCCACTGCGACTACTGGGCTTATACAAAGCGCGATGTGCTTGACCCGTTTGATATTTACCGCTGACCTAACAGATTTGGCCAACTCTATTATTACTATCAAGGTTTAAAGAATGAAAATCTTGGATATAGACAAGGATGTATTGTTGAAGCCGCTTCAGGCGGTTTCGGGAATCGTGGAACGCCGGCATACATTGCCGATCCTGTCTAACGTCATGCTGGAAACTCGCGGGACCAATCTGAATCTGGTGGCGACCGACCTCGAGATCCAGATCGCGACTTCGGCGAAACTGGACAAGGCTGGAGCCGATCATGCGGTGACGGTGTCGGCACGCAAGCTGCAGGACATTCTGCGCGCCTTGCCCGACAGTACGGCGGTAACACTGGATGCCCAGGAAGGACGGCTGCAGGTCAAGGCGGGCAAAAGCAAATTCAATCTTCAGACACTGCCGGCCCAGGATTTTCCACGGCTGGCCGAAGGCGGGTCCGCCACGGCGAGTGTAAAGCTGCCGCAAAAAGTTTTCCGTGATCTCTTGTCCCTCGTCCAATACGGCATGGCGCAGCAGGATATCCGTTACTACCTCAATGGGCTGCTGCTGGTCGCGGATGGCAAACAACTGACCATGGTGGCGACGGATGGCCATCGACTGGCTTATGCGTCGACGATGCTAGTCAGCGAGGTCGAGAAATCGGAAGTCATCATTCCAAGAAAAGCGATACTCGAACTCGCGAAGCTCCTGGAAGACGTAGAAGACGAAGTCGAAATCCAGCTGCTGCCGAACCAGGTACGTTTCATCTTCGCGGGGATAGATATCGTCTCAAAAGTCGTCGATGGAAAGTTTCCCGATTACACTCGCGTCATACCGACCAATTACAAGAAACACTTCGCCGTCGGCCGTGTCATATTGCAGCAGGCTTTGCAGCGCGCTTCGATATTGTCGAACGAGAAATTTCGCGGCGTACGCTGGGTACTGGCGGCGAACAGCCTGCGCATCATATGCAGCAACGCCGAACAGGAAGAGGCTGAAGAAGAACTGGCCGTGGATTACACCGGCGAAGCGCTGGATATCGGTTTCAATATCGTTTATTTGCTGGATGTCCTGAACAATCTCGATACGGAGGAAGTCGATTGCGCCGTCGGGGACGCCAACAGCAGCATGTTGATTTCGGTACCGGGCAACAAGGATTTCAAATACGTCGTGATGCCGATGCGCATCTGACCCTCACCGACAAACCAAAATGTCTTCTTCCGAATACAATTCCGACAGCATCAAGGTACTCAAGGGCCTGGAGGCGGTGCGCAAGCGTCCCGGCATGTACATCGGTGACACGAGCGACGGCACCGGCCTGCACCACATGGTGTTCGAAGTGCTCGACAACTCGATCGACGAGGCGCTGGCCGGGCACTGCAACGAAATAAAAGTCGTCATCCATTCCGACAACTCCATCAGCGTCGTGGACAATGGACGCGGCATCCCCACCGGCATTCATCCGGACGACGAAACCGGCCGTTCGACGGCCGAAATCGTAATGACGGTGTTGCATGCGGGTGGAAAATTCGACAGCAACAGCTACAAGATTTCGGGCGGCTTGCACGGCGTCGGCGTCTCGGTCGTCAACGCCCTTTCGGATTTGTTGAAGCTGACGATCCGGCGCGACGGACAGGTACATTCGATGGAATTTCGCAACGGCGACCCGGTTGCGCCGCTGGCTGTCGCCGGTGCGACCGAGCGACGCGGTACCGAAATTCATTTTCATCCCAGCCCCGAGGTTTTCGGCAACATCGAGTTCCATTACGAGATCCTGGCCAAGCGTCTGCGTGAGCTGTCGTTCCTGAACAATGGGGTTCGCATCGAACTGCAGGATCAGCGCACGGGCAAAGAGGAGGTGTTCGCTTTCTCGGGGGGAGTCAAGGGCTTCGTCGAATACATCAACCGGTCGAAGACCGTTTTGCATTCGAACATCTTTCATGCGGTTTTCGAGCAGGAAGGTATTGGCGTCGAAGTCGCCATGCAATGGAACGATTCCTATCAGGAATCCGTTCTGTGCTTCACCAACAATATTCCGCAGCGCGACGGCGGCACGCATCTGACGGCGCTGCGGGCGGCCATGACGCGCACGCTCAATCAGTACATCGAAGCCAACGAGCTGGCCAAAAAAGCGAAGGTCGAGACTACGGGCGACGACATGCGGGAAGGACTCACCTGCATACTTTCGGTGAAGCTGCCCGACCCGAAGTTCTCATCGCAGACGAAAGACAAGCTGGTGTCCTCGGAGGTACGACCGGTCGTCGAGGATGCGATATCGAAAACATTGCATGACTGGCTTCTGGAAAGGCCCGCCGACGCTAAAGTCATCGTCAGCAAGATCATCGATGCGGCACGCGCACGGGAAGCCGCGCGCAAGGCCCGTGAAATGACGCGCCGCAAAGGCGTGCTCGAAGGCTTCGGCCTGCCGGGCAAACTGGCCGATTGCCAGGAAAAAGATCCGGCGCTGTGCGAGCTCTATCTGGTCGAAGGGGATTCGGCGGGCGGCTCGGCGAAGCAGGGTCGCGATCGCAAATTTCAGGCGATCCTGCCTCTTAAAGGCAAGATCCTGAATGTCGAACGAGCCCGTTTCGATAAGCTGGTGTCGTCCCAGGAAATTGCCACGCTGATTACCGCGCTGGGCACCAGCATCGGCAAGGACGATTACAAACCCGAGAAGCTGCGTTACCACCGCATCATCATCATGACCGACGCCGACGTGGATGGATCGCACATCCGCACGTTGCTGCTCACGTTTTTCTATCGGCAGATGCCCGATCTGGTCGAACGCGGCCACATCTACATAGCCCAGCCGCCGCTTTACAAGATCAAGCATGGCAAGGAAGAGCGCTATCTGAAGGATGACCACGAGCTCAAGGAATATCTGCTGCGACTGGCGCTGAAGGACGCCGAGCTTCATCCCGGAGGCGATCGTGCCCCGCTCGCCAATGAGGCGCTGGAAGAAGTCGCCCGTTCCTACATCCTTGCCGAAGCGGTGATCGAGCGGCTCGCCAAACGTATCGATCCAGTCGTCCTGGCGGCGTTGCTGCGGGATCCGGAAATTATCAGCCTCGCGGATGCTGCGGCCGCCGAACAGTCTGCACAGCGTTTGATGGTGCTGTGTCGCGTTCCAGGGCTGGTGATCGAGCCTCGTTATGACCAGAAGAACGAGGCACAGGTTCTCGCGATCAAACGCATGCAGCACGGCAATCTGCGGGTGGGCTATCTGGACAACGACTTCCTTGGCAGTGGCGACTACACCCAGATCAAGCAGACCGCGCATGTTCTCCAAGGGCTGCTCGGCCAGGGCGCCTTCGTCAAGCGCGGCGAGCATGAACACCGGGTTACCGAGTTCAAGGAAGCGCTGGACTGGTTGCTCGACGAAGTGAAAAAGGGCGTGTCGATTCAGCGTTACAAGGGACTGGGCGAGATGAATCCGGAACAGTTGTGGGAAACCACCATGGACCCGGCATCGCGGCGCCTGTTGCGCACGCAGATCGAGGATGCCATTACGGCAGACGAGATTTTTACAACGCTGATGGGTGACATGGTCGAACCCCGGCGCGCCTTCATCGAATCCAACGCGCTCGGGGTACGCAACCTCGACGTCTGAAGCTGCGGGCCTCAGGCGGCCTTGCGTTTGCCGCCTTTGGCTGCCGGTTTTTTCTTCGCGGCGATCTTTGCGGGCACAGTCTTCGCCGGCTTCTCGGTCTTTTCGGTCTTTGCCGTTTTCCCGGGTTTCTTCGCCGTCCTTGCCGGTTTCTTCGCAGGCTTTCCGGATTTCGCCGTCTTGGCCGAGAGCAATTCGATGGCCTCGTCGAGCGTGATCTTTTCCGGGTCGATCGACGCGGGAATGGTCGCGTTGACCTTGCCGTATTTCACATAGGGACCATAGCGGCCGCTGTGTACCGCGACCGACCTGTTGTCCTCCGGATGCGCGCCCAGTGACCTGCCCCCGCCGCCCGCCGCTTTCTTCTCCGCCAGCAGTTCGACGGCACGCTCCAGCGTGATGTCGTGCACGCTCTCGGCTTTCGGGATCGATTTGAACATGCCGTCATGCTTCACATACGGACCGAAGCGGCCGATATTGGCCTCGACCGGTTTGCCCGATTCAGGATGGTCGCCAAGCTGGCGCGGCAGCGCGAGCATTTTCAGCGCCGTGTCCAGGTCGGCCGAAGCGACGGGGATGTTTTTTGGCCAGGCGGCGCGTTTGGGTTTTATCGTCTTGTCTTCCGGCGTCGGTCCCAGCTGCACGTAAAATCCGTAAGGCCCCTTCATGAGCAGGATGTCCAGATCGGTGGCGGGATCCTTGCCGACCACGACCGGCCCCGCCGGCTGATCTCCCCACGGGCGGGTGTAGTCGCAATCCGGATAGCCGCTGCAGCCCACAAACAGGCCGCGACGGCTGTTCTGCAGGAATAACTGCTTGCCGCACTTCGGGCAGGCCTCTTCCATCGGGCTTCCGCGCGCGACCTTCTCCTTGGATTTCAGGGTGCGCGCGAAATCCTTCCAGAATTCCTTCAGCACCGGCACCCATTCGCGGTCTCCATTGGAGATCTCGTCGAGTTCCTCTTCCAGGCGCGCGGTAAAACCGTAGTCCACGTAATGATTGAAGTGAGACGTCAGAAAGCCGTTGACCAGCCGGCCGATGTCGGTGGGCATGAAACGCTTCTTCTCGAGCAAGGCATACCCGCGTTCCTGCAGCGTCGAAATGATGTTCGCGTACGTCGACGGCCTGCCGATGCCGTATTCCTCCAGCGTCTTTACCAGGCTCGCTTCCGTGTAGCGCGGCGGCGGCTGCGTGAAATGCTGTTCGCCGAATATGCGATCGACCGGCACGGACTCCTTTTCCTCGAGCAACGGCAACCGGGCTTCCTGTTCCTGTTCGGTGTCGTCCGCATCCTCCAGATAGACAGCCATGAAACCGGGGAAGACCAGGATTTGCCCGCTTGCGCGAAATAGCGTATCCGCGTGGCCGGCAGCCAGATCCACCGAGGTCGTATCGTATTTGGCAGGCGTCATCTGGCAGGAAAGGGTGCGCTTCCAGATCATTTCGTAGAGCGCAGCCTGATCCGCAGTCAGATATTTACGAATGGCGTCCGGTGTGCGCTCGATCGAGGTCGGCCGAATTGCCTCGTGCGCCTCCTGGGCGTTCTTCGATTTGTTGCGATACTCGTTTGCCGTTTTCGGCAGATAGTCCGGTTCGAATTTTTTCTTGATGTAGTTGCGGATGTCGAGCAAGGCTTCGTTGGCAAGTGCCAGCGAATCGGTACGCATGTAGGTGATCAGGCCAACCGTGCCTCCGTCGATTTCCACGCCCTCGTAGAGTTGTTGCGCGGTACTCATTGCTCCGCGCGTGGTCATGCCAAGCTTGCGAACCGCTTCCTGTTGCAGTGTCGACGTGGTGAAGGGCGGCGCCGGTTGCCTGCTCTTGGGCTTGCGCTCGACCTTGACGACCTTGGCCAAGCCTTTCGCCGCCTTTTCGATGTCCTCGACGATCTTGCGATGGTCGTCTTCGCTTACGATCGAAAACTGTTCGATCTTGTCGCCGCGGTATTGAATCAGCCGCGCGCTGAACTTCTGCTTGCCTTTGTGGCTATCGAGATGCAGCGACCAGTACTCGCGGCTTTTGAATTTCTCGATTTCCAGCTCGCGCTCGACGATGAGCCGCAACGCCGGACTCTGTACCCTGCCCGCGGACAGACTGGGGCCGATTTTTTTCCACAGCAGGGGCGAGAGATTGAAACCGACCAGGTGATCGAGTGCCCTGCGCGCCTGTTGTGCGTTCACCAGCGGCATGGAAATGCTGCGGGGGTGGGCAACGGCTTCCTTCACCGCGGATTCCGTAATTTCGTAGAACACGACCCGGTTCAGCTTTTTGTTCTTCAGCAGCTTCTTGCCCTTCAGAATCTCCGCAAGATGCCAGGCGATGGCTTCACCCTCGCGGTCCGGGTCGGTCGCAAGATAGATGTTAGTGGCCTTTGCGACGGCCTTGATGATGGCATCGACGTGCTTCTTGTTTTTCTCTACCAGCGCGTAGCGCATGTGGAAATCGTCGCTGGGGTCTACTGCGCCTTCCTTCGCCTCCAGATCGCGGACATGACCATAGGACGCGACTATTTCGAAGCCGCGGCCGAGATATTTCTTCAGAGTCTTGGCCTTGGAGGGGGACTCTACGATCAACAGACTTTGGGACATTGAGCTTCCGGCCTAGAAAGGAGGCGGAATGATAAGAACTTGACGGCGCCGGAGCAAGCGCCATGATCGGCGGGCCTAATCTATCGCACTATTTCCATTGCTCTATTGCACTACCCTGATGCCGACACGCCTATTTCAGGTAGCGCAACCTATTGCAGGTAGCGTTCCTGGTTCGGCGAAATCAGTTCTTCCAGCACCAGCGAATCCAGGGTCTCGTTCTGGTTCCACAACACCATCAGCACGATGAGCTTGACCTTGTCCAGGTCCACCGCGGGTTCGTCGAGCGCCACCACGCGTTCGATGATGAGCTCGCGTTGTAACACGCTGATGACACCCGCGCTTTCAAGGAACAGCAGGAAACCGCGTGCCTCGGCTGTGAGCGTGATCAATTCCGGTTCCGTGTAAAACCGGAAACCTTTGCTCGGGATGGAATTGGAACGGGTACCGCTCTTGCCGACGCGTTCGAGACCGCTGAGCCAGGTCAGCGCTTGCGAGATGTCGCGGCTGTCGAAGCCCGCCGCGGAAAGGCGTTTGGAAAGTGTTTCTTGATCGGGATAGGCACCGGCATGGAAATAGTTTTCGAACAGGAAGACGAGTATGTCGAACATGAGCCCCTGTCTGGAGGTGTTGACGCTCCTCACGCTAGCGCACGCGCTGGAACTTGCCACCGGGAAGGCGGCTGACGACGCCTCCCAGTTCCAGTGTCAACAGCATCGCCGATGCGCTATCCGGCGTCAAGCCGCTGCGTTCGCAGATCGTATCGAAGTCGACCGGATCGAAACCGAGCGCGGCAAGTACGGGGTTCTCGTACGCTTCTTCGTCGGGCGCTATGGCGGTCGTGACTCGCTCGCCAGCGGTGGCGCCAAGCTCTTCGAGAATGTCCTGGCTGCTTTCCGCCAGCTTCGCGCCCTGCTTGATGAGCAGATGGCATCCTTTCGAAAGCGGCGAATGGATTGAACCCGGGATGGCGAATACCTCGCGACCCTGCTCCAGGGCATAGCGTGCGGTGATCAGCGAGCCGCTTTTCAGCGCTGCTTCGACCACCAGGCAGCCGCGCGACAACCCGCTGATCAACCGGTTGCGACGTGGAAAGTTGGAGGCCAGTGCCGGCGTGCCCAATGCGAATTCGGATACCAGAGCACCTTCTTCGGCAAGCCTATGCGCCAGATCGCGATTGCGCGCCGGATAGACGATGTCGAGGCCGGTGCCGACTACCGCGATCGACGACGATGCGGCGGCAAGACCGCCCGTGTGGGCGGCGGCATCGATGCCGAGAGCCAAACCGCTGATGATGGTGAACCCGCCTTCCGACAATTCCCGGGAGAATGCCTGCGCATTGACGCGGCCCTGCTGGGTGGCATTGCGGCTTCCCACCACGGCCAGCGAAGCACGATCCAGCAGACCGGGATCGCCTTTCACATATAACAGCGGCGGCGGATCCGTTATTTCCAGGAGCAGCCGCGGATAGGCGGCGTCGGCAAAGGTGATGAGCTGGTTGGCAGGATCCCCCAGCCACTGCAGGGCCGCATCGAGACGTTCCGGATCGGGACCGCGCGCAATGGCTGCGGCGATATCATCGGAAACGCTGCGTGCAAGCGTCGCACGATCAGCCGCGCAAATGGCCTCGGGCGTCGATAGCGCGGCGAGCAGCTTGCGGAAACCGGAAGGGGTCAGCTCGGCAACCAGCCCGAGCCTGAGCCAGGCGAGCGTTTCCTGGTTCGGCGACATGCGCCGCAGAAACTTGCTACGGAGTTTGAACTACGTCGAGGACGTTGACCGGGCGGGTGGAATTCAACACCAGCCCGTAAGATACTTTGTCGAATACGCGAAATATGAAGATCATCCCGTAGCGTTCCGGGGGAAGCTTGATCTTCTCCTTCGGGTCGACCGCATTTGCGGGAGTTACCGACGGCCTGTCCCGGTACAACGCCAGCACGTGGCCGATCTCCATGCCTTCACGGCTGCCGCGGTTGATGATCACAATTTCCTTGGATCCAATTTCCGAGACGCTGTCGTTGGGACCGGCGATCACGCGACCCTTGATCGAACTGCCGGGGGCGTGCGGCACATAGGACAAAGCCTGGGCTGACGGTGTTTTGGCGAGCCGGTCGCCGGGAGCAATTTCCTGCACCGCCTTGGTCAGCAAGACCGTACTGACTTCACCGAATTCGCTGATCCGCGCATCACCAAGATAGACGGCTTCCCTGCCGAGTACTTCTTTCGTGTCGGGGTCGCTCAAGGTGCGTCCGGGACGGAAAACACTCCAGCCCGCTTGTTCCTCCCATACCACGCCTTTGGCGAAAGCCGTGTCACCTGCGGACAGCACGACGCGATTTTCAGGACCGGCAACCAGCGTTGGCGCCGAGTTCAGTTCCTCTTCTCCCACCACCAGCGGTCTGACCAGGAAGGGCTGGATGGAGGCGGCCGGGATACTCGAAATGGCACCGATCGCGAGGGTTTGCCTGCGGATGGTCGGATTTAATTTGGCTTCCATCAATCGCCATTCGGCATCGCTGCCGTCGCTGGCGCTTCCACCGGAACCGTCCTTGCGCAAATGCGGGGTCTTCCCGGTGAAATCGAGCACCAGCACATCTCCGGGGTAAATCCAATGAGGATTCTTGATCTCTTCCTTGTTCAGACCCCAGATATCGGGCCATCTCCACGGATCCTTGAGGAATTTTCCGGAAATCCCCCATAGGGTATCGCCCTTGACCACAACATAACGGTCAGGTGCGTTTTCAGCGAGCTTGATTTCGTCCGCCAGTGCGCTGCCGAAGCCCCAGGCAGCCGCCATCATCAGCAGAGATATAATTGATTTGCCCATCTCAGGCCCCCATTTCTGTCGATCCGGAATTGCATCCCACACCGGCGCCTGTATCAATGTTCGCGACGGATTCGATACTTTGGATTAAATTCTGCATCTAGTTTATTAAATTAGCAAGCAATTATGGCAATCCTCCCTATCATCCATTACCCTGACCCCAGATTGCACAAGATCGCCGCGTCGGTGGCGGTAGTCGACGAAAGCATCCGCAATCTGGTGCGGGACATGGCGCAAACCATGTATTCAGCGCCGGGGGTCGGACTGGCGGCCACCCAGGTCGATATTCACAAACAGGTCATCGTTATCGATATTTCCGAAACCCACGATCAATTGCTGGTGTTGATCAACCCGAAAATTCTCGACTCACGGGGAAAGTCCGACTGCGAGGAAGGCTGCCTGTCGGTACCGGGCATTTTCGAGAAGGTAACCCGCGCGGAATGGGTCAGAGTGCAAGCCCTCGGAATTGACGGCAAGCCCTTCCAGATTGAAAGCGACGGCCTGCTCTCGGTGTGCATCCAGCACGAAATGGATCATCTGAAAGGCAAGGTCTTCGTCGAGTATCTTTCGCGGCTCAAGCAAAAACGCATTGTCGGCAAGCTGAAGAAGCAGCAACGGCGAACGCTCTGATGCGCATCGCATTCGCAGGCACGCCGGCATTTGCGGCGGCGGCGTTGCAGGCGCTGGTCGAATCGCAGTTCGATGTCGCGCTGGTGCTGACCCAGCCGGACCGCCCTGCGGGACGCGGGCTCAGGCAAACAGCCAGTGCGGTAAAACAGCTGGCGTTGCGCCACGGCCTGGAAGTTGCCCAGCCACAAACACTGCGCAACGAAGAAGCCGTCGCTCAGCTTCGCTCGACCGCCGCGCAGGCCCTGGTCGTAGCGGCTTACGGATTGATCCTGCCGCCGTCCGTACTTGACCTTTTCCCCGCCGGTTGCATCAACATTCACGCCTCGCTGCTGCCGCGCTGGCGCGGGGCTGCGCCGATCCAGCGTGCGATACTTGCCGGCGATCGCGAAACCGGGATCTCCATCATGCGTATGGAACAGGGGCTGGACACCGGCCCGGTCTACCTTGCCAGGACCATTCCGATTCTGGCCGATGACTCTGCAGGCTCCTTGCACGACCGGCTGGCGGCGCTTGGCGCACATTGCATCGTCGAGGCGCTCCCGCAGATCGAGCAGGGCGCGCTCAGGCCCGTGCCCCAGCCGACCGAAGGGGTCACGTATGCGCACAAGATCACCAAAACGGAAGCGGCAATCGACTGGCAGCGCGATGCGCAGGACGTGGATCGGCAGGTTCGCGCTTTCAATCCATTTCCTGGCGCTTTCAGCCTGCTGGGCAAAGAAACGGTCAAAATCTGGCGTGGTTTCGCCGGTGTCCGCGGGCAAGGCACACCCGGCGAAATCCTGGCTTGCCATCCGGGTGGAATAGATGTCGCCTGCGGCAGGGGAGTGCTGACGATAACGGAGTTGCAAAGAGCGGGCGGCAGGCGGCTTTCAGCCGCGGAGTTCCTGCGCGGCTTGTCCCCCGCGCCGGGCGAGCGTTTCGGTTCTTAAGTCCCTGTGCTCCAGATCCAGCGGTTCGCCGCGCAAACAGTCGCAAAAGTATTTTCCGGCACCAGTCTCAATGCCGCCCTCGATCTGGTCTGGCGGCGCAATCGGCAGTTCACCTCTTCCGAACGCGGCGCCATCCAGGATATCTGCTATGGAACGCTCCGGCATTTTGGAAAGTTCAGCGCGGTCCTCGATCAGCTCGCCCCGAAACCGATCCTGATTCCCGAACTGCGGACCCTGCTCCTGACCGCGCTCTATCAGCTCGAATACAGTGACGCCGCGCCCTACGCCGTGGTCGATTCCGCGGTCCAATGCGCGGCGCAAATCGGCGGTGAACACGTCAAGGCCTTTGCCAACGCGGTGTTGCGCAACTATCAACGCCGGCGCGAAGGTCTGCTGGCCAATGCCGCAGCACTCGACGAAGGACGTTTTTCCTATGCCAAGTGGTGGATTGAAAGGCTGAGGCGCGACTTTGGTCCGGAGGCGGAGCGCATTCTGGATATCGGCAACCTTCATCCGCCGATGACACTGCGGACCAACATCCGTCGCGGCAGCGCGGGGGACTATTTGCAGATTCTGCAGCAGGCCGGCCTGGATGCCCGCAAACTCGACAACGGCGCGCTTCTGCTGACGCGACCCGTTCCGGTCGACCGTCTGCCCGGATTCGGTGAGGGCGCCGTTTCGGTTCAGGACGCGGGCGCGCAGCTGGCGGCAGCACTACTGGATGTCGGAGACGGCATGCGTGTGCTGGATGCCTGTGCCGCGCCGGGCGGCAAGACCGCACATATCCTGGAACTGGGCAATGCCGACATGACTGCGCTCGATGCGGATCCGGTGCGGTTGCAGCGCGTGAGATCGAATCTTGAACGCCTGGGGTTGAATGCCCGCTTGCAGGCTGCGGATGCGGCTGCGCTCGACACCTGGTGGGATGGCAATCCGTTCGATCGCGTGCTGGTCGATGCGCCCTGCTCCGCTTCCGGCGTCGTGCGGCGGCATCCGGATATCAAATGGCTCAGGAGAGCCTCGGATATCGCCGGTTTTGCCGCGCAGCAGCAGCGGCTGCTGCAAGCGCTGTGGAAGGTGGTCGCCCGTGGTGGTAAATTGCTTTACGTGACCTGTTCGATCTTTGCCGAAGAGGATCGCGACACAATAGGCGGTTTCGCGGCGCATCATCCCGACGCGCGCATTCTGGGAGGAATGCCGGGACGCGACGGTTTGCTGCTCCCGGACGACGACCACGATGGTTTTTATTACGCCCTCCTCCAGAAGGATTGATCTCTTGCGCCGGCTGCTCGCGCTGTGCCTGTTGTGGTATAGCACGGCGCTTGCGGCCGAAGGCATCCATGTCAAATCCGCGGAAATCTCGCAGAACGGTGGCGACTACTATCTCGAGGCGAATTTCGAAGTCGAGCTGACGCATACCCTCGAGGACGCGCTCAACAAAGGTCTGCCGCTGCATTTCCTGGTCGAATTCGAGTTGATCCGGCCGCGTTGGTACACGCTCTACCTGTGGAACAAGTCGGTACTCGAACGCGAGCAGCACTACCGGCTTTCCTATAACGCGCTGACGCGCCAATACCGCCTGTCGGTGGGCGCGCTACACCAGAATTTCGACACTCTCAACGATGCATTGGCGCTGATGGGCCGCCTGCGGCCGCGTTTCCTGGCCGACGCCGACATGCTGGATCAGGGCAAGGTTTACGAGGCGGCAATCCGCATGCGGCTCGACGCTTCGCAACTGCCCAAGCCGCTGCAGATCAACGCGCTGGCTTCGCGCGACTGGAATCTCGCTTCGGAATGGTTCCGCTGGACGTTGACCCGATGAATCTTGCCCGCATCATCAGGCGTTCGCTGTTGAGCCGGGGAATGCAGTTCCTCATCGCGCTGGTCCTCTCGCTCGGCGCGGTGATGCTATACCTGCTGTCCGGTGCCAGCGCCAATACGCCATGGTTTTCCAGCGACCTGCCGCTGCTGCTCGCCCTCGGTGTCGGCGTCGTCCTGATTCTCATGCTGGTGGTCGGCTACCAGCTGCTGTTGTTGCGCAGGCGTCTCAACGCGCGCGTTTTCGGCTCCCAGCTGACGCTGCGGCTGGTGCTGTTGTTCGCCCTGGTCGCGGTGTTGCCCGGGGCACTGGTCTACGCCGTGTCGGTGCAATTCCTGTCGCGGTCCATTGAATCCTGGTTCGACGTGCGGGTGGAAAAAGCGCTCGAAGGCGGCCTGAGCCTGGGGCGCGTTAACCTGGACAACATGCTTAAGGAATTGAGGCGCAAGGCCGAATCGATGACGCTGGTGCTGTCGGAGCGGGCGACAACGCGCCAGCTCGCGACGCTGAATACCCTGCGCGAACAGGCAGGCGTGAACGAAGCGACGCTGTTGCGTACGGACGGTTCCGTGATTGCCTTTTCGAGCGCGGATTCGACCAGCCTCGTTCCGGAACTGCCTTCGCCATCCGTGGTTCGACGGGTTCGCATGCAGCAGCCGTACAGCGCCATCGAGGCGCTCGGCGAAGGCGGCCTGCAATTGCGGGTATTGCTGCCGGTCAACGATGTGACAGGAGCAACGTTGCTGCTGCAATTGATCCAGCCGGTGCCGCCCGCGCTGGCGCGCGACGCCCAGACCGTGCAGGAGATCTACCGCGACTACCAGGAGTTGTCGCTTTCGCGGCTCGGCCTGAAACGGTTGTATGCGCTGACGCTCACGCTGTCCTTGTTGCTGGCCTTGCTGTCCGCGCTGTTGCTGGCGATTCTGTTCAGCGGACGGTTGTCCGCGCCCCTGAGCGTATTGGCCGCCGGAACGCGCGCCGTCGCGCAAGGCGATTTCAGCCAGCGCCACACGGTGAAATCCCACGACGAACTTGGGCTTCTGACGGAATCTTTCAACATCATGACCATGCAACTCGCCGACGCCCAGGCCGATGCGCAACGCAATCAGGAGCAGGTTGCCGCCGCGAAGGCTTATCTCGAGAGCGTGCTCGGCAACCTGTCGGCAGGTGTAATGTCGTTCGATGCCGAATCGCGCCTGCGTTCGGCCAATCGGAGTGCCGAACAGATTCTGGGCGTCGACGTCGGCGAATTGATTGCCACTCGTCCGGACGAATGGGCCGAGCGTGAACCGCGGCTGGCTGCGGTGGGCAATGCCGTACGGGAAACGCTGGTAAAGGCGCGCGATCAACCCTGGGAAACACAGGTGGAATTGTCCGGGGCCGCCGGCCAGCAGGTGCTGCTGCTGCGCGGGTCCAGGCTTTCGGCCGGCGCGCAGACCGGCATGGTGCTGGTATTCGACGACATCACCCGCATGCGCCAGGCACAACGCCTGGCTGCGTGGGGAGAAGTGGCGCAACGTCTCGCGCACGAAATCAAGAATCCGCTGACGCCGATCCAATTATCGGCGGAACGCCTGCAACATCGTCTTGCCGACAAACTGTCCAGCCAGGAAGCGGAAATCCTGCAAAGTTCGACGCAGACCATCGTGAACCAGGTGGCCGCACTCAAGGCGATGGTGGATGCGTTCAGCCTGTATGCTCGCTCGCCCGTGACGGACCTGCAGCCGCTCGATCTGAACCTGCTGACGCGAGAAGTGATGGGGCTGTATGAATCCTCGCGCCCGGCCATGCAGCTCGAGCTTGCCGCAAATCTGCCGCTGGTGACCGGAGATACCGCGAAGTTGCGGCAGGTCATCCACAATCTTCTGCAGAATGCGGAGCAGGCGGTCTGCGACGTGGCTGTACCGTGCATCGTCGTGCGCACCGAAGCGATCGAGGCAGGCGTGCAACTTACCATGCGCGATAACGGGCCCGGTTTTCCGGAAGCGTTGATGGGGCGCGTATTCGAGCCCTATGTCACCACGAAGTCCAGGGGCACCGGACTGGGTTTGGCGATCGTCAAGAAAATCGTGGAGGAACACAACGGCAGAATCACCGTCGCCAACAATCCGTCTGGCGGTGCCAGCGTGACGATCATCCTGCCGGCCACGCCGGCCAGGATTGCCGAATTGCGCATCAACAGGCAGGCGGCAAGATGAGCCAGATCCTGGTCGTCGACGATGAAATCGGGATACGCGAATTGCTATCCGAGATCCTGCGCGACGAAGGGCATCAGGTGCGGCTCGCGCAAAACGCCGGCGAAGCGCGCCAGATCCGCGGGCGTTTGCGGCCGGACCTGGTATTGCTCGACATCTGGATGCCCGATACCGACGGCATCACCTTGCTCAAGGAATGGGCCAGTACCGGCCAGCTGACCATGCCCGTGGTGATGATGTCGGGTCACGGCACAATCGATACCGCCGTCGAGGCCACCCGCATCGGCGCTTACGCGTTCCTGGAAAAACCGATCGCGTTGCAGAAGCTGCTGAGCACGGTGGGCACGGCGCTGCGGCAGGGTACGCTCATGAGCATTGCACCCGCCGTGCCGGCGACCATCGGCAAATCCAGGGCGGTCGAACTGTTGCGCGCGCAACTCGAACGGCTACGCACCTTGAAATCCTCGGCTTTGTTCGTCGGTGAACCTGGCGCAGGAATGGAGCAGTGCGCGCGGTTGCTGCATCAGCCGAATACGCCGTGGGTGGCACCGGAAGATTTTTCCGCACTCGATATGATGGAGACCAACCTTGTCGGCCAGGCCGCGGAAGGCATTCTGTTTTTGCGGGAGGTCGGAGAAATGACGCGTGCCCAGCAGAAGAACCTGCTCAACCAGACGCTGAAACTGGAGCGTTACCACACGCGGATACTTTCCTCCAGTTCGGTGGACCTCGCCGAACGGGTGGCGAAAGGCGAGTTCGAACCGAGGCTGTACGCATTGCTGTCGGGCGTGATCCTGCGCGTGCCCGGCCTGCGCAAGCGCGCCGAGGATGTTCCCGAACTCGCCAATCTGGTGCTGTCGCGTGCGATCGAGGCGAAGGACGTGCCGGCGCGCAGTTTCAATACGGCCGCCCTGAACACGCTGCGCAACTACCACTGGCCAGGCAATCTGCTGCAACTGGAAAGCGTCGTCAAGACCGTCGCGCAACTGGCGCAGGGCGGAGAAATCGGCGTGGCCGACGTATCCAGCGCGCTGGCAACACTGGACGCACCGTTACCGAGCCCGGCGCAGACCTTGCCGCTCGACCGCGAATTGCGCGAGGCGCGCGACGCCTTCGAGCGCGTGTATTTCGAATATCACCTGAGTCGCGAAGGCGGAAACATGAGCCGGGTCGCCGAACGCGTAGGCCTGGAACGCACCCACCTGTATCGCAAGTTGAAGCAGCTCGGCATCAAGCTTCCCCGTCGCGCCGATGAATAATCCAGGGCGTCCTCGGCTAAACTAGCGGCGTGTTTCATCCCGGGCTCCCGGGCGGTTTTTTCTGTATCTCCAAAGGAAG
>Ga0209131_1000543_pt1 | contig 26975 bp, 27 predicted proteins | sample GraSoi_2013_40cm_FD_185826 | JGI IMG/M metagenome (GOLD analysis project Ga0209131, IMG submission 185826) | Grasslands soil microbial communities from the Angelo Coastal Reserve, California, USA - Sample 9_17_2013_40cm (SPAdes) (version 2) | ecosystem: Environmental > Terrestrial > Soil >... | reverse complement strand
TCCGACTCGAAAAATCAAGCGGTTTCTGCCATCCCGCGAGCATTCCAACTCGCCCCAGATTCCTTGGCCGCCACAATCGGAGTCAAATCAGCGGCGTACTCGATGGGCAGATGCCGCTTTACGGAATTGCTGAGGTACCCTTGCAGCGCGTTCGCGCATCTCTTTGTATATGTTAGGATTCCGAAGGCCTAAATGAGCCGCTGCATCTTTACTGGATTGAGGCCACGTTTGAGACGTCTACCTTTTCTTTTTTTCGCTCTGGTGAGTCTGTGCTGCGCCGCAGGCCGGTTTCGAACGCTGGCCGCGCAGACCACTGCAAATTGGACCATCGAAGGCGTCCTGAGCATGATGGACAAGTCCGCGCAGGATTTTCACACCCTCACAGCCGATATCGAGCACATCAAGTACACCGCGGTAGTGAAAGATACCTCGACCGAGACCGGCCAGATTTTCGTGCGCCGCGATGATAAGATGCGCATCGATTTCCAGAAGCCCGATCCGCGAACGATCCTCCGAAACGGCGATTCGCTTTACATTTTCACGCCTAAGATCAATCGCATCGAGGAATACAACATCGGAAAGCACCACGCGTTTGCCGACCAGTATCTGGCGCTAGGATTCGGAACGAAAGGCGATACGCTCAAAAAAAATTACGTTCTGACATTGATCGGAGAAGAAGAGTTCGACAGCCGCAAGACCGTCGTGCTGGAGTTGACGCCGAAATCTGACCAGTCGCGCAGCCAGATCGCGAGAATTCGAATGTGGATCGACGAAGCATCCTGGCTGCCGGTGCAACAGAAATTTTTCGAGACGAACTCCGACGACTACTTCCTGTCACATTACACCCACCTGATGAAGAATCTAAAGATTGCCGATGCGAAGTTCAAGCCCGACTGGCCAAAGGGCGTAAAGGTGGAAAAGCCCCGAGGGTAATCTTTGAACTCTTGCAATCTCCTGATTCTCGCAAGCTCACCGGTTCCGACACGCTGAAAAGACGATAAGCTAGTCGCCGACGGCGCGCTCCTGCGCCAGTAATTGTTCCTTTCGCGAGAGCCCCCAGCGATAGCCGGCGAGCGCTCCGTCTTCGCGAATGACGCGATGGCACGGTACCACGATGGACACGGGGTTCGTGGCGCAAGCTCTGGCAACGGCCCGAACGGCTTTGGGCTTGCCGAGGGACCGCGCGACTTGCGAGTAGGTGCGCGTCCTGCCGCGCGGAATCTGCTGCAGTTCCTTCCATACGCGGCGCTGAAACGCCGTCGCCTGCAGGTCGAGCGGGAGTTCCAATCTAGGCTGTTTGCCTTCGACCCGCTGCACGATTTCCCGCACCCAGCGCTGGAACGAATCCGTGGCGGGCGCAATTTCCGCGCGCGGGTATTCTTCACGCAGCTCGGTGATCATCGTACTCTCTGCATCTCCGAGATAGACGGCCGAGACGCCGCGCTCCGTGGCGGCAACTAGAACTTTTCCGACTGGCGATTTCGCAATTGTGTATCCGATCTTCATACCTTGTCCTCCCTTTCGATAAGTCGCCGGCGTCATGCCAAGCTGTGCATTGCTGCGCTCATAGACGCGGCTGGATGATCCATACCCGGTTTCGTACAGTGCATCGGCAATGCTCTTACCCGCCCGGAGCATCGCTTTGAACCTCTTGATGCGCAGCGCTTCCGCAAGCTCGCGCGGCTTTAGTCCCGTCACCTGCAGGAAAGCGCGCCGCAACGTGGCTTGCGTCGTCCCGAGCGTCCTGGCCAGGACTCCTAAACGAACGCCCTCTTCGGAAGACTCGGCAAGATGACCGGCGGCACGTTGCACCAGCGCAACCGGGCCGGAAACCTCATTCGGGCGGCAACGCAGGCAAGGCCGGTAACCTTCTTTTTCCGCTTCTTCTCGCGTGCGAAAAAAAGTGACGTTGCGCCGCAGCGGCCGGCGCGCTGGGCACGAAGGACGGCAATAAATATGCGTCGAGCGCACGGCAAGCACGAAGCTCCCATCGGCCCGGGAGTCGCGTGCCAGCGTGGCCTGCCAGTACCGCGCGGCCGCGTGCGCCGAAATGTTCTGTACGAATCTGGTTTGTGTCTGGCTCATGTTCGATACGCTAAAAGTAGCGCAAACTGAAAAGCAAATCTATCCGCAATCGTGCGGCAAAGTGCAGAAGGCGAACTCCGGCGAAAAGCCGGAACGATCAGACTTCGTCGGGGGTAGGAATCGGATCCCTCGCTGGCGCCGGCGTCCGGTGCGGCGCGGTGATCACCAGAATGACCGCCGTGAGGATGACCGCGGCGGCAATGACGGTGCGCAGCGTTATGGTCTCGCCGACAATGAGCCAGCCCAGGAAGAGCGCCACGACGGGATTCACAAACGCATACGTTGCCACACGCGCCGCGGTGCTCTTGTGAAGAATGTAGATGTACGCGCTGAAGCCGATGCCCGACCCGAATACGATGAGGTAGGCGAGCGCAAGCCAGGAGCGGAGCGAGATCGTGCCAAGATGCAGCCCGTGGAATTCTCCGGCGAACAACCCGGCTATCAACAGAACCGCTCCACCCGCGAAGCTTTGCATCGCCACGCCCAGCATCGGCGAACTGGGCATCCCACCATGTTTCGAATAGAGCGAACCACACGCCCAGGCCAGGGAGGCGGCCACCAGCGCGGCAGCGCCCCGTGGATCGACGCGCTCTGAACCTCCAAGATGCGCAGGCCCGACCAGCAGGGCGAGCCCCGCAAATCCCATCAGAAGTCCCATAGCGACCCTGGGAGCGGGCTTCACGCCACCGGGACGGAGCCAGTCCACAATCACCAGCCAGAGCGATACCGTAGACACCAGGAGCGCCCCTGTCTTCCTGCGAAGAATAGGGTAGAGGAACAGGCCCACGGTAATGTGGCGGAGTCCCGCCAGGATCAGCGGCGGAAACGATTCGATTCCAATGCGGATTGCCAGATAGGTAGAGCCCCAGACGAGGTAGACCGCAGCAAAAGCCATCAGAACCAGCGTTGTCGTTCGGGCGGGATTGGGCGGTAGGGGCGCGGCTACCACGGTGTCCTGCGTTTCTAGCGTTGTCGTAGACATGTTTTCTTGCCTGACTTGCCCTTCTATGAATAGCGGCGAAAGGCAGAGGTGTCGAGCACCATATTGGTAGAGGGTTCTCCAAAGGAATCCACAGAATGTAGTGGGTGGGTTCCGGTACCATTACTAAGTGTTTGACGTTAGAACACTTCCAGTGTTTTCCACAGGTTGACGTTGATTACCAGGAGTGCCATCTTAGCGCTCCGCATTGCACTTGTGCGGACGGGGAAATTCCAGAAAGTCAGTTTGGCAGTTCAGTCTGTTGGGCCGTAGCCAGCGACAGCGATGTGTCGTCACCGAGGGCTAGATGAGCGCGACGAAGCGGGTAGTTCCATTTGAATCGTGGCCTCCCAAACCAGTCGCGGAAGTTCGCCAGGCTGTCTTAGGACCGCAACCGCTCGCGGATGCGCGGCGCGTTCCTGCCCTTCGGCTGGCGCCGCTCTTGGTCCCCACGCAGCCTCGGCGTTTCGTCCGGGTGCCAACGCACGCCGTCGGCGTGCATCCAGAACATCGGGAGTACCCCCGCGCCACACTGAATCTGCCGCTGCGCCTTCGGAGTACGGGCGGAGTGCCCGAGGAATTTCCGATTACTCTGGTCACTCGCGATGTCAGCTCCACCGGCGTCTTTTTCCTCTGCCCCCTGTACCTGGCGGTTGGCGCCTCGATCGAGCTTGAGATTGTACTGGTAAGCAAGCCCCTGGGCCTCGGAAACGTCGTGGTTGCTACGATGGCGCATGTGTGCCGCGCAGAGGCCGCTGCTACATGTGTGCTGCGCAGAGGCCGCTGCTATGCCCGGCTGGTATGGCATCGCCGCAGCTTTCGATGATGTCCAGTTTGACCGCGACGATCGCATTCCTTCCCGCTTTCTGAAACCGTAGGTTTCGCGCCCCGTTCAATTCCAATCTAATTCCCAAAGCTTCTCCTGCCGTCGCCCTCAGACTTTACAGGGTCGACGTTCACGAAGTTTCTGCTACTCTGAGAAATGATGACCGCGAAACGAAAACGCAGCATTGAAGGAGTTCTCTTCGACTGGGATGGCACACTCATCAATTCCTACCGCGCCGACGCATCCGCATACCTGGCAATGTTCAAGGAGTTGGAAATCTCTTGGGGGATCGAAGAGCTCGAGAAAAACTATTCGCCCAACTGGTATGAGGTCTATCGCGCCGCGGGTTTGCCGCGCAGGCGCTGGGCAGATGCGGACCGCGCGTGGCGCGCGCACTATGCAAAGCACCGGCCGAAGCTGATCGCGGGTGCGCGCCGGGTCCTGGCGAATTTGGGCGGCGCTCATCCTCTTGGCCTCGTCACCAGCGGCGATCGCGACCGCGTCACCCGCCAATTGCGTGAGTTTCGTTTGACGACGCTATTCGCGGCGCGCGTTTGCAGCGGAGATACTCTGCGCAAGAAACCTCATCCGGACCCGCTGCGCATGGCCATGCGGCAGATGAAGCTGGATCCCTCCGCGTGCGTCTATGTAGGCGACGCGCCACAGGATGTGGAGATGGCCCGGCGCGCCGGCGTGCGTGCGATTGGCGTGCTCGGCCCCTTCCCCACGGAAAGGCGTCTGCGCGCGGCCCGTCCGGAGTTTCTGATCGGCTCGATCGAGGAATTGCCGGACGTTCTGAAGAGATTACTCCGCTGATGGGCCGGGGTTCATAGCGACCGTGCTTACGGTTTGGGAGAAGCCGTAGGAGCCGGCGGCGCGGGCGCTTGCGGCGCGCTGGGAATGGGTTTGAAGTCCGTCCACTTGATGACGAGACGAACGGGAATCTCCAGCCCCTTCAGATTCAGCGTGTCATCCGAGCGGGAGTAGCTCGGGAACCAGTATTTTCCGTCGACATTTTCGCGATAGGTTTCGAACAGGCTGAACGGCAGATCCGCAATCGTGTGCACGTCGCCCTGATCGGTAACCCATTTTCCGTATGTTTTCACGACCTCCAGATACTTTGCGTCCACCCACACGATGCCATCGAAATAGGCCTTGATGCGTTCGACCACATTTGGCTTGGCCTGAAAAATGTAGCAGTCAACCTCGTCCACCTGCTCCTTGCCCAGGTATTTCAGGTCATATTTCGCAAGCTGGCTCGAAGTGAGCGGAAACGCGGGGATGCGCTGAAGCCCCTCGAGATCTTCCGATCTGAGAAAGAGATGCTGGAGGGTGGACTGGGGCCTTTCAATTACCTTTTCGAATAGCTTCCCGTCCGCGTCGCGCCCTGGTTGAGTCACCAGCACAAATTCACCGGAAGGCTGCCCGTCCGCACCGAACTCCTGGATTCGAATCGTCTTCCGGTAGGTATAGTGAGTGCGCGAGAGGATGTACTCGTCTTCTTTTTGGGAAAAGCGCTTCACGATTTCGGCCTCCGGGAGCGATGGCGGCGCCGCCGGCTCTGCTTCATTTCCGATACGCGTGACGTGATGCTCCGCCGAGGGCGGAGCGATCGGCCCCTGCGGAGCATCCTGCCCGCGCAGCGGCGATCCCTGAATCGCGGCCGCTGCAAGAAAAACAACGGCGGGCAAGAGGGACGAGAATTGTTTGTAACACCGCAATAGTCTCGCCTGGTTCATAGGAAATTGGATGCGCGCCACTCGTCTTGGGCAGCCTCACGTGCCCTGCCGAACCAAGAGTTTAACGCACTCCGCGCGTGCCGCCCTAGCAGGACAGCTTGGGTAGGACGCCGAGGAAGAATCAGCAGCTCTCTGCTACAATTTTGACGATTCGTGAGCGACGCTAAACTAGCCAAGCGGTACTTCGTGTCGGGAATGGTCCAGGGCGTAGGCTTCCGCTACTTCACGCAAGACGCCGCGGAAGAGCTGCAAGCGACCGGCTTCGTGAGAAACCTGCGGGACGGCCGCGTTGAAGTGTTCGCCATGGCCACGCCGCAGCAACATGCCGAATTGCGAACGATGCTCGAGCGCGGACCACGCTTCTCGAGCGTCAGCGCAGTGCAGGAAGAGCCCGCAACTCCGGATCCGCAGTATGAAGGCGGGTTTTTCATCAACCCCAGTGCTTGAATTGCACCACCAAACTTGAATCGAACAACGAGGAGACGTTCGAATGAACGATTTGAAGAAGCTGATCCGCGAAGTGCCGGACTACCCGAAGCCGGGTATTCTCTTTTACGACCTGACCACGCTGCTGAAAGACAAGCAGGGTTTTCATACGCTAATCGACCGGCTCTGCGAGCATTACAATGGTCACACCATCGACGTGGTGGCAGGGATCGAAGCCCGCGGATTCATTTTTGCTCCCGCTCTGGCGTACCGGCTTGGCGCGGGATTTGTCCCGGTTAGAAAGCCGAAGAAGCTTCCTGCCAAAACCGTCAGCGTCTCCTACTCCCCCCGTTAGAAAGCCGAAGAAGCTCCCTGCCAAAACCGTCAGCGTCTCCTACTCCCTGGAATACGGCGCGGACACGCTCGAAATCCACGAAGACGCCGTCAAGCCCGGCCAGCGCGTGATCATTTGCGATGACCTGCTCGCCACCGGTGGCACCGCTGCCGCGACCGCCAAACTCATCCAGCAACTGGGCGGTACGGTCGAAGGCGCCGCCTTCGCCGTCGAGCTCACTTTCCTCAACGGCCGAAAAAAATTGAACGGCCTCGATGTCTTCTCACTGATCCAGTACGACAAGTAGGAAAGACCAACCGCGATTTCGGGTCGACACGGGAAGAACTTACTTCCCTCGCGCGCGCGTGTTCCGTTGGCGAATAGCTTCGAAGAGCACAACGCCGGCAGCCACGGAAACGTTGAGGGATTTTACCGGGCCGGTGGTTGGCAGCGAAACAACGAAATCGCACCGCTTGCGCGTCAGCTCGTGCAAACCCTGGCCTTCGCTGCCGAGCACAATGCCCACCGGCGAGGTATAGTCCACTTCGGTGTAGTTCTTGTCCCCCTGCTCATCGAGGCCCACGAGCCAATAGCCCGCCTCCTTCAACTGCTCCATCGTACGCACGAGGTTGGTCACCTTCGCGACCGGCAGATGTGCCAGCGCTCCTGCGGAAGCCCGCGCGACCGTATCGGTGAGTCCTGCCGCTCGCCGTTCGGGAATCACCACGCCGTGCGCGCCCGCGGCCAGCGTCGTTCGAACGATGGCGCCCAAATTGTGCGGATCTTCGACCCCATCCAGCAGAACGATCAGTCCCAATTGGCCCTGGCTAGCATTGGCATGCGCCAGAATGTCTTCCAGAGTCGCCGCCGCGCGCGCCGCCGCCAACGCCACAACTCCCTGGTGGTCTTTCGAATTGGCCAACCGGTCGAGCTGTCCGCGGTCCTCGAACCGCACCGGAACCCCCTGCTTGCGCGCCAACTGCACGATTTCTTCGACTCGCGTGTCCTGCCTCCCTTTTGCAATGGCGATGCGATCGATGGGGCGTCGTGCTTCCAGCGCTTCTTTAACGGCGTGTATGCCCGTCAGTTTGTCCATGAAGTAGAGAGTTTACAGTTGCCAGTCCACAGTTGAAAGGCACGCGATTTTTCTCAAATTGGGCCGATAGTTGCCTCCACCATCCTTGTAGGGGCGCAGCATGCTGCGCCCTTTCCGGTGGCACAATTAATCCAACGCCGAGCAGAACTCGAGAATCCTCACCCGCGCAGATTTTACCGGCGCGGCAAACGAAAGCGCAGCAGCCTCATCAAGCAGCAAGATTACGCGATCAAGTTCTCCTTCCCCCGCACGTCCGGCCAGCGCCAGCCGCATGGGATGAAACAGCTCGCGCCCGCGCAATTCCATTCCATCTTTCAATGCCGTGACAATCTCCTTGAATCTTTCCGACGTCAGCGGCGCCCCATCCAGCAGCAACAGCGCCACTTGCCGAAGCACATCCCGTGCCGCATAGCGCGAGAGCACCACATGGCTCTCTACCCTGGAGATGATTTCCCGCGCGTCGTATTGAAAGACCAGCCTGAGCATATCGGCCAGCGCACCGCGGTCAGTGGCGTGCCCTCCGAGGATCGAAGCTGCCCGTTCGCACCAGCCATGTTGCTCAGGCGAAGGCTCTCCAGCCAGCCACCCGCGCTCGCGAAGGATCCCGAGAACGTCGGCGCCAGTGAAGAGATTCGCGGCGGCAAGAGCCTCAGAATGTTCGGCCGGAAGCATCAAGGGAGATTGTAGCGTAGGGGCGCAGCACCCGTCCCGACCCTGTCGGGATGCTGCGCCCCTACAGGCACAGCTTCATGAATTCAGTGGGAAACCAACGTAGCAATCACATGCGCCGCAATAGCTTCCCCCCGCCCAATCGCATCGACGCCTTCGTTAGTCTTGGCTTTCAAATGAATCTTTTCCGCGCTGACGCCCAGCGCTTTCGCCAGCGCCTCGCGCATCTTCGGGAAATGCGGACCAAGCTTCGGCTTTTCGGTAATCACCACCGCATCGACATGCTCGATCGCAAAATGTTTCTCATCCAGCAGCTTTCTTGCATGTTCCAGGAAGATCATGCTGTTCGCGCCCTTCCACTTTGCATCCGTGTCCGGAAAATGCGTCCCGATATCGCCAAGCCCCGCCGCGCCCAGCAGGGCATCGCAAAGAGCATGCGCCAGCACGTCGCCATCCGAGTGCCCCACCGGTCCTTTGTCAAACGGCAGCTCAATCCCGCCAACGACGAGTTTCCGCCCCTCCGCCAGGCGATGCAGGTCATAACCGATTCCCGTCCTGCATGTCGCTCCCCCCGCAGCCTGGACTCTCCTAGCGCTGCTCTGGACCCTCCTTGCAAGGAAAAGACAGAAGCCGATGAGAAGAATTAGTGGCGCTGCCATGAGAACAATCAATGTCCAATTCCCACTCCTCACTTCGCTGATGCTTATATTCGCTCCACCGTCTCTCAGCCGCCTCGTGAGATCAGGCAGTTCGGCAGAAGGAATGGTTGTCTCCACATACTTCTGTGTACCTCGCAGGAGGGCAAAAACCTTCGCAGAATTTTGTTCGGGGTAGATCTTCACGGAAAGGATGTCGTTATCGTCGACCAGCTTTTGGAACTCGGAATATGCGAGACCAGAGGCGGGATTCTTATCCGTTAAGACTAGCTTCAAGAAAATGAAACTAATAAATCCGATGCCGATCCAAAGGAAAAAGGTCTTCGTGACGGAACGAGATGGCATTTTCAGGCTTTCTTGCGCTCGCGTTCGACGTAAAAGCGCGCCAATTCCATGTCCGCCGGCTTGGTGATTTTCATATTCCGCTCGGAGCCCAGCACGACATGCACATCGTGCCCCATGCGCTCGACGAGCCCTGCTTCATCCGAGGCATTCACTCCATCCGCCTCCGCGCGCGCAAAAGCCTCTTTCAGAAGTTTCGTGGAAAACGCCTGCGGCGTCTGCGCCAGCACCACGCGCTCGCGCGGCACCGTACCCGTAATCAACGCCACGTCCTCCGGCAGACTGGCTCGCTTTACTTCCTTGACCGTGTCCATCGCCGGGACGCCCAGAATCGCGGCCTCACACCGCCGCGCTTCCTCGATAACCCGCGCGATCTGCTCCGGCGTCACGAAGGGCCTGACGGCGTCATGCACCACCACGATTTCCGTGCCGTTCGCCACCTCGCGCAGCGCCGCACTCACCGAATCCTGCCGCGAGTCGCCGCCCTTTACGACGCGCACCGTCTGCTTGAATTTTTCCCGCGCGATCATCTCTTTGAGGCGCGCCACTTCATCCGCCCGCGTCGCCACAATGATGTCTGTAACCTGCGGGCAGGCCGCAATCCGCCGCAGGCTGAGGATCACAATCGGCGTTCCATCCAGCTCCAGAAACTGCTTGGGCTTTTCCGCGCCCATGCGCGTTCCCATACCGGCCGCGGGAAGAATGGCAGCGATTCGGCTCATGTTTGGAGCGGTCCCGCCCGGACGCTTCAAGGTGCGGACTCGCAAACTTCAGAGTGTACCTCAAGCGGGGCCGCGGCGTGAACTCGGTAGCCGTGGCAGGTGCTCCCAGGCCGTCGGCCTCCAGTTCAGCAAGTTCCTTTTGCTTTATGGAATGAGCAGGGGTGCTCCCTGCACACCAACGACTAACCCGCATCGGGCTCAGGAAAAATGGGACGTGTTTGGCGGTCCGGCGTGCCCTGTTCTGGAAGACGCGCGGGTGTTTCCACTCGGATCGTTGCCTCGGAACGCACGCCGCCATTGCCGTCGCCACGCCCTGCCGCGGCAGCTTGTCGCAACGCAGGCGCCGCTTGCTCCGCCCGTTCCTCCAGGCGTCCAAAGATCATTTTTCCTGCCGTGGTCTGATGAACGGACGTAACAATGACGTCGACACTTTTGTTGATCATCCGGCGCCCGCCATCCACCACGACCATCGTGCCGTCATCCAGATAGGCCACACCCTGGTTTGCTTCTTTGCCTTCACGAAGAATCAAAACCCGCATGGGCTCGCCGGGAAGCACCGCAGGCTTCAGCGCTTGCGCCACCTGGTTGACGTTCAACACCGAGAACCCCTGCACTGTGGCCACCTTGTTCAGGTTAAAGTCGTTGGTAACAATCTTTGCGCCGATGCGCCGCGCCAGCTCCACCAATTTGTGATCCACGTCCCCAGCCTGCCGAAAATCATCCTCCAGAATCCGCACCTCGATTTGCGGCATCTTCTGAATTCTTTGCAGCACTTCGAGACCGCGCCTTCCGCGCTGCCGCTTCAACGGGTCCGAGGAATCGGCGACCATCTGCAGCTCGCGCAACACGAATTGCGGCACTCCGAGAACGCCTTCCAGGAACTGCGCATCGCATATATCGGCGATCCGGCCGTCGATCAATACGCTGGTGTCCAGAAGCTTTACGGATTCTGCGGGAACGGACTTCTTCCCGAAGAACCCGTCCAGCGCCTCCACATGCAATTCCCCGCCCCGGCCCGAGCCAACGGCAAATCCGAGATAGCCAAACGCGAACAGTGCGGCAAACTCAAGGAAGGACTTGGTGGGTTCGGGTTCATCCGTGCGGGAGATGACCAGGGTCACGAGCAGAGCAGCAAACACACCGAGGACCACGCCAAACGCCCCGCCGAGTAGTCCGCTGAGCCCCACCCGCCGCAGCCGCAATTCCGCCAACAGGACTACCACCGCCATGAGAAATCCCACCCCGGCAGCCGGAAATCCACGAAGACCGAAGGGCCCCAACGTATAACTCACGGCCCCCGCGCACGCCACTAGAACCACGCGCACCACCCAAAAATCCCAGCCCCCACGCCAAGCCCAAGCTGAACGCGCGTGGCCTGCATGATCTTCACCCTGGGATGAAACTCTGGATCCCGGGGAATGCAAACGTCGCTGCGCTTCAAGACCGATCCGGCTCATACGACCTCACAGTTTCTAGCTTTCACTGCAAAATCAGTACAGCCAGCCCGCAGGAGCGGAGGCGAAAGGGCCGATGCGGGATGTGGAACGCCGGTTCGCGTTGCCGTGGTCTATATACTCTCTCAATAGTAAGGCGTCAAGTAGCTATCACTAGCTTTCACTGCAAAATCAGTACAGCCAGCCCGCAGGAGCGGAGGCGAAAGGGCCGATGCGGGATGTGGAACGCCGGTTCGCGTTGCCGTGGTCTATATACTCTCTCAATAGTAAGGCGTCAAGCAGCTATCAAATCAGCTGCAGAGGAATTACCGAATGCGGTGGATAGAAACTTCCAATTATCTGACGTAGAGCCGCGGCACGCGCTGGCTCACCGCGCACAGCAGATCCGAGGTGACCGTCCCGACGCTGCGTGCCACGCGATTCGCCGGCAGCACTTGCGTGCCGTCCGTCCCATGGATTGTGGCCACGTCGCCAATCGCCGCGCCCTCGATGTCCGTGACGTCGATCATGGTCACGTCCATGGAGATGATGCCGACGATCGGCGCGAGTTTTCCGCACAGCAACACGTTGCCGCGATTTCCCAGCGAACGGTGGATTCCGTCTCCATACCCCGCGGCCAGAACGCCGATGCGCGACGGCCGCTTGGCCACAAACGTCGCGTTGTAGCCGACTCCAGCGCCCGCAGCGACGCTGCGAAGGCTGATGATCCGCGAACGCAGGCTCATCACTGGCTTCAGCGGCAACCGCTCTTCAGCTTCTTCGCGCTTTTCCATGGGATCGTAGCCCGGATGGTAGCCATAAAGAATTACGCCGGGCCGCACCATGTCCGCCCAGGTTTCCGGCCGCGTTACGATCGCCGCGCTGTTCGCCAGATGCACGATGCCCGGATCGATCCCCATCGCGCGCAGGCGCTCGACTGAAGCGTAAAATCGCTCTTCTTGTTCGCGTGTCTGCTGGCCAACCACGGTATCCGTAAAAACTTCCGATGAAGCAAAGTGCGAAAAGATGCCGGTAAGCTGCAGATGCTTGCACTTCCCCAGTTGCCGTGCAAAGCACTCCACGTCCTCGGAAGCGATGCCCAGCCGGTTCATTCCCGTATCGATCTTCAAATGGAATGGCACGGCCTTCTCGCCGCCGCGGCGCGCCGCCGCGCGATTGAGTAACGCCAATTGTTCGCAGCGATGGATCACCGCCGTAAGGTCGTGCTCCACCAGCCGGGATTCTTCTCCCGGCACGAAACTCGTGAGCACCAGGATCGGCTTTCGCACACCGTTCTGGCGAACGGCAATGCCCTCGTCCGTGCAGGTAACGCCAAAACAGTCTGAGCCGGCCTTCTCCAGCGCCTTTGCCACTTCCGGGCCGCCGTGGCCGTAGCCATTGCCTTTCACGATGGAAAGAATTTTGCGCGGCGATTTGCGCTTTTCTTGCGCCGGGTTTACGTACTCTCGAATCGCTTCGAGGTTGTGCGTCAGCGCGCCAAGCGAAACTTCCGCCCATACCGGACGTCGCACTTCTTTGCGGGGACTCTTCTGTGTGCCTGCCATGGGCCTTCCGGATAAATTAGTTTACGACATTCGCGCGGCCTCGGCTCGCCGACAGCCGCACAGCCTGCCGCGTGAGTGACAATACCCTCTTGTAGGGGCCGCCTTCTGAGGCGGGCCGCTGCTCTCTGTTACATAGCAACCCAAAGGCCCTTAGCATCCCCTTAACGAAACACTCCGCCGCAGCGAAGAAAGTGCGCAATTTGTGCGAAGCGGGGCACCCCGAGACTTTTCTCGCTGTTTTATTTGACAAACTGCTTTATCTCTGGTACTCCAATATTAGGTGTATTTGTCGTTAATCCTGTGGCCTCCGCCAGCGTGCATCCTCCCACCGGAAGCAGAACAAGGCAGTTGCACAATTTTAGTGCATCGTAAGTACCTTTAAAATCAACACTTACAAAGGCTGCAGAAGTGTTCATTCTAAACAACTTAAAACCCTTTAGAGCCAATACTTATGAACTTTAGTGCATCGTAAGTACCTTTAGAATGAACACTTGCAAAAGTGTATCAAAAAAAAGGACTTTAACTCCCTTTAGACACTTATGAAAAACAAGGGGGGGGACAGGTGTTATAGTTAACTAGGGCCCCCCCCAGGATCGCTATTCCCATCTCCCGGTGAGTTTTGCGCCGCAGCCCTGCTTCCGGCGAAACGACCGCCCCAAGCCCTCAGCCGGGCCGCGGAGTGTGGACAGACTGCCGCGCTGTGGTAACAATTACATGTCATCGGGGGCAAATTGCGAGAAGGCGTCCGGCGCAGCCTCTTCAAACCGCGTGAACCGGCTGCGGAAGACGAATTTCACCATATCCGTCGGTCCATTTCGCTGCTTGGCGATGCGCAGCTCCGTTTCTTCCCTCTCTTCCGGCGTCGCCCCTGCCTTGAAGAAATCCGGCCGGTAGATGAACATCACCACGTCGGCATCCTGCTCGATGGCGCCCGACTCGCGCAAATCCGAAAGCTGCGGCCCGCGCTCGTCGCGTTCCGGCGCGCGCGTAAGCTGGCTGAGCACCAGCACGGGAATCTGCAGCTCTTTCGCCAGTCCCTTCAACCCGCGCGAGATGCTGGACACTTCTTCCTGCCGGTTCCCGAATCTCCCCCGCGCGGTGATCAGCTGGAGGTAATCCACAACCAGCATCGACAATCCTTTGTCGCGCTTCAGCCGCCGTGCCTTGGCCCCGATTTCCAGCACGCTGATCGAGCCCGCGTCGTCGATCCACAGCGGCGCGGATGAAATGGTTCCCAGCGATTCCGTCATCCGCCGCCAGTCTTCCTTGCTCAAATGACCGGTGCGGAATTTGTGCGCATCGATCTGCGCCACGGACGCCACCAGCCTCTGCAGCAGGGATTCCTTGGACATTTCCAGGCTGAACATGGCCACCGGGTGTCCGCCGCGAATCGCGATGTTTTCCATCAGGTTTAGCGCCAGCGCCGTTTTCCCCTGCGAAGGGCGCGCCGCCAGAATCAGCAGCTCGGAAGGCTGTAGGCCCGACGTGAGCTTGTCCAGCTCCGTATAACCCGTGGGGATTCCCGTGATGCTCTTCCCCTCACGGAAGATTCTTTCCAGGCGCTCAAAATTGTCGCGGACGATGTCCTTGATTGGTAGCAACCCCGCGCGCACGCGGTCTTCCGCTAGCGCGAAAATCGAAGACTCTGCGTTATCGAGAATCGCGTCGGCGCCGTCCTCACCCTCGAAAGCGCGCTGCTGAATATTGTGCGTGGTGTGAATCAGGTTGCGCAGGATCGCCTTTTCCTTGACGATGCGCGCGTAGTGCTCGATGTTCGATACCTTCGGCATGCCGTCGGCGAGCGACGCCAGGTACGGCGCGCCACCGGAGGCTTCCAGATCGCCCTTGCGGTTCAGCTCCTCGGTCAGGGTCACCAGGTCGATGGCCTGCTGCACCTCTCCCAGCGCGATCATTTGCGTGAAGACGCGCCGGTGCTGGTCCAGAAAGAAATCTTCCGGCCGCAGATGCTCGATCGCCGAATTCAGCGCGTGGTTATCCAGCAAAATCGCACCCAGAACGGAGCGTTCCGCATCCAGGTTATTCGGTAGTGGCTTCTCAAGAGTCGTGTCAACAGGCATGAGAGGTTTGTTTTATATTCGCCTTTTCTTCGGTTTAGTACCACGATCTCCGCAGGAGGGCAAGCGGAGATTTTTTAATTCTGGGTACGGACACTTCACTATTCAAAACGATGCCGCATTGTGCGTGGAAGTCTTGCGCGCGTCAATTGGAGTGCCTGTGCATCGCCTCGGAAATCTCTGCAAAACTTTTCGCACACAAAAAGTAGGGGCGCAGCACGCTGCGCCCCATTCGCGAAAAAGTTGTGATGAAAAGGACGACTAGGCTTCCTTCTCAACGCTAACATTTATCTGTGCGGTGACATCGCGGAACACCTTGATAGTCACTGGAAATTCTCCGATGGTCTTGAGCGGCTCGCCAAGCTGTGCCTGGCGCTTATCAATCTTGAAGCCCCGCGCCGCCAGTCCTTCCGCGATATCGGCGGAGGTGACCGAGCCGAACATCTGATCGTTCTCCCCGGTCTTGCGCGTGAACTTCAGCGAAACGCCATTGAGCAGCGCGGCCTGCTTCTCGGCAGCCTCCTGCTCCGTAGCCGTTTTCTTGGCCAGCGAGGTGCGAATGCGCTCGATAGCCTTTAAGTTGCCCGCGGTCGCCTCGACGGCAAGCTTTTGCGGCAAAAGAAAATTGCGCGCATAGCCCGGCTTGACGGTCACCACGTCGCCGCGGTGGCCCAGCTTTTCAATGTCTTCCTGAAGAATAATTTGCATGTCTTCTCTCTATGCTCCTGTTCCCTTACGCCTTCGGCGCTTCGGGGGCTGGCGGCGCTGGTGTCACCGCGGCTGGTGCCGGAGTCACCGGGGCCGGTGTCGGAGTTGCATGAGCGGGCGCGGCATGAGCTGCCGGCGCTCCCGGCACGACTACGCGCGGTGCCTGCGTGCCCGCCGCGCTGCCCGCAAACGGCAACAGCGCGATGTTGCGCGCCCGCTTAATGGCCACGCCGAGCCAGCGCTGATGACGCGCGCACACGCCCGTCATCCGCCGCGGCAGAATCTTCCCGCGCTCCTGCACGAACTGCGACAGGATGTCCGCGCGCTTGTAGTCGATGAAGTCCATCTTCTCGACGCAGAACTTGCACACCTTCTTCTTCCGGAAATACTGGCGCTTGCCCCTAGGCCGGCCTCCGGGACCTCCCGGACCGCCTCCGCCTGGTCCGCCTTCGCGCCGCGGACCACCGTGCCCGCCGCCCGGACCGCCGTGACCACCACCATGGCCGCCTTCACGCCGCGGAGCTCCGCCGGGCGCTGGTGCTTGTTTCTGTTCCTCTGCCATACCTTCCACCCTTTCACTCATCGCCCCGGCCTTGCCGGGGTCAATCTACTGGTGATCCCGGTCGAGCCGGAGTCACCTTTTCTCGATTCAAAAAACTCTTTCGGCTCGCAGACCTAGCTGCCGGCCGCGGCCTGCTCGGGCGCTGCCGCCGCTGGGGCAGGGGCAGGCGTCGTGCGGCGCGGTCGCCGCGCGGCGCGCTTCTCGCGCTTCATCGTAAGTTTCTTCTGGCGCTTCAGATCTTCGTCGAGCCGCACGGTCTGATATTTGATCACCGTGTCTTGCACGCGCAGACGCCGCTCCAGCTCGGCAATCAGTTCGCCGTGGTTCGTGCGGATTTCCTGGTGAACGTAGATGCCTTCGCGGTGCTTCGCCACGCGATAGGCCAGCTTCCGCGTGCCCCAGTGCTCCGTCTTCTCGATCTTGCCGCCCTTTTCCGCGCAGGTGTGCTCGATGACCGTGAGGACTTTCTTGATCTCGTCTTCCGGCGTCGCCGGCCGCACAATGAAAACCAAATCGTAATAACGCTCTTCCATGATGACCTCTTTCCATTCACGCCGGGCGCGAGCCCGGCAAAATCGTTCTTACTTTTCTTCCGGCTCTTCCGGATCGGCTGGTTTTCGCCGGTTGTACTTCGTCATCGCCGCGTCGATGCCCTGACTCAGGATCATTTCGACAGCGTCCCCGGCTTCGCCGATCATTTCCGCCGCTACTTCCAGCTCTGCCTTCTTCATCGGCCGCAGCACGTATTCTTTGCGGCTGCTCAGCGGATGACCCGGTCCGCAACCCAGCCGCAGTCTTGTAAATTCCTGCGTGCCGACCGAACCGATCACCGACTTCGCGCCGTTGTGGCTTCCCGCGCTTCCGTCGGGATGAATCCGGATCGTTCCCAGAGGCAGTTGCGCCTCATCCCACAGCACCAGCAGATCCTTCACACCCAGGTCGTACTTCCCCAGCAGCTCCCGCACGGAGATGCCGCTGAGATTCATGTACGTCTGCGGCTTCGCCAGGATCACTTCTTCCCCGGCAATTTTTCCCCGGCCCACCAGCGCCTTGCCCTCGGGCCGTTCCACGCGAATCCCGTTGCGATTCGCCAGTTCATCCACCGTCATGAAACCCAGGTTGTGCGGCGTCCACTGATATTCCGGATCGGGATTCCCAAGTCCGACAATGAGCCGCATAATCCTTTTTCCGGCAGCCCGCCAGCCGCAGGCCCCTCGTCGCACAACATCGCGTTACTTTTTCTTCTCGCCCTTCTCGCCTTTGTCGGTCTTCTCCGCCTTGGGCTTGGCTTCCGCCTCGGCGCCTTCTTCGCCTTCCACTTCCTTCTTGCCCTTCTTGATGACTTCCGGCTCGGCCGGCGTTGCCGTTTCCGCCGCCACAGCCTCCACGGGCTTCTCTTCTTCCACCTTCAGCGCCACGACATGCGCCAGCACGCGCTCCGGCTCGGTGATCAACTTCATCTTGGCCGCGTCGAGCGGCAATTCATTGGCGCGCAGCTGCTTGCCGAGCATCAACCCGCTGACATCCACCCTGAACTCCGTCGGGATATCCGACGGCAAACATTCGATTTCCACTTCGCGTGTCACCACTTCGAAAACTCCACCCTGCACCTTCACGCCGGAAGGCTCGCCAAACGTGTGTACGGGAACTTTCACCCTCATTCGAACGTCCATGGCCACGCGCAGAAGATCCACATGCAGCAATTTCCCGGTGATGGGATCAACCAGCCAGTCCTTCAGGATCGCGGGCTCGTGCTTTCCGCCAAGATCCACCTGAAAAAGCGTGTTGTGCCCGCTCTCGGACCGGAGAATCGCGCCAACCTGCTTGGCGTTCACCGCCAATGTGATCGCCGCGCCCTTGCCGCCATACAGGACCGCCGGCACCTTGCCGGTTTGCCGGAGCCGCCGCGCCTCATTCTTGCCCCGCGTCTCCCGCGGTGCACCTTCCACTACAATCTTTTCTGCCATGTCCTTCTTCCCTTCTTGAATTCCAGGCGGGCAGGCATCCTTGCCTATCCTCTTCCTGCGATTTCTCCGCGGACAGACAAAAATGTCTGTCCCGCAAAATCAAATAAACAGCTCGCTGATCGAAGTCTCTTCGTGAATCGAGCGAATTCCTCGCGCCAGCAAATCCGCAACGCTCAACACTTTGATCTTCCCCATCTTCTTGCCGGCTTCGCTCAACGGCACGGAGTCCGTCGCCACCACTTCCGTAATGATCGACTTCGCGATCCGCTCCACCGCCGGACCGGAAAGTACCGCATGCGTGCACGCCGCATACACTTGCGTGGCGCCTTCGCGCGCCAGCGCCTCGGCCGTCTTCACCAGCGTCCCCGCCGTATCGATAATGTCGTCCACGATCAGCGTGCTGCGTCCGCGCACGTCTCCGATCAGGTTCATCACTTCGCTGACATCCACGTCCACGCGGCGCTTGTCGACGATTGCCAGCGGGGCATCCAGTTTCTTCGCGAAAAATCGCGCCCGCTCCACTCCGCCCGCATCCGGCGAAACGACCGTCAGATTTGGCAGCTTCATGTGCCGGAAATGTTCCACCAGCACCGGCGAGCCATACAAGTGATCCACCGGCACGTCGAAATAGCCTTGAATCTGCGGCGCGTGCAAATCCAACGTCAGCGCCCGGCTCGCCCCCGCGGTTTCCAGCAAGTCCGCCACCAGCTTCGCGGAGATCGGAACGCGCGGCTTGTCTTTCCGGTCCTGCCGCGCATAGCAGTAATACGGCAGCACCGCCGTAATCCGCCACGCCGACGCCCGCTTGAACGCGTCGATCATCAGCAGCAGTTCCAGCAGGTGGTTGTCCACCGGAGCATGGCACGGCTGCACCACGAACACATCGGCGCCGCGCACATTCTCCAGAATCTGGAAATAGATCTCTCCGTCACTGAATCGCCCGAGCAGCGCCTTGCCCAGCGGCACGTCCAAGTGGCGGCAAATGCTTTCCGCCAGTATCGGATTTGCGGTCCCCGAGAAAATCTTGAATCGGTCGTCGTTCACGACGCTCGCGCTCCGTGTGGCCACTCAGCGGCCACACCACTTGCATGCAACCGATCTGGAAAGATCTTCAACAACGAGATGGACACGAAGAGACGCTGAGGCAGAATCCACGACACGCTTGCAGACTATTCTGCGATGCGCATCAGACGAGCGTACCTGTCGCGCGAGACAGTCTCGCAGACGAAGGTCTGATCGTGCGGAAACCCAACAGCGGCTCGGCGCGCCAACGCTGGGCTCGGGAAAACTCCAAACACCGCCGAACCGCTACCCGCCAGCGAGGCTTCTGCAGCTCCTCTTTGGAGCAACTCCCGCTTGATTTCATCAAGCCGGGGATGCCGCCGGAAAACCGGCTCCTCGAAATCGTTCGAAAGGCCGCTTCCCTGCGCGCTCCAGCATAGAGTACAGAACTCCCAAAGTTTAGGGTTTGCGGCCGATTTTGTCAATCTCAGAGCCTTAGCGTTCAGCCAGCCGTAGGCATCCGGCGTAGGCACGTGAATGTCCCAAGGCGAGACGACCAGCACGTGCCGCTTCGCGATATCCGGCAACGGATAAATTTCATCGCCCTTATTTACTCCCAGCGCGCGCCCGCCCCATAGAAAAAACGGCACGTCCGCGCCCAGCGACGCGGCAATTTCCATCAATCGCGCCGCCGCCAGTTTCTTCTTCGTAAGGCGCAGATAGCCATGCAGTGCGGCCGCGGCGTCGCTCGATCCCCCGCCCAGTCCCCGCCCGGCTGGGATCGCTTTCTTCAGCTGGATTTCCACGCCGCCGCGGATTCTCAGTTCGCGCCGCAGCGCATCGACGGCGCGATACACAAGATTTTTCTCCACCGGTTCCGCGGAGAGCAGCTGGTTCCCCTCGATGCTCAGCGCAGTTCCCTCGCTGCGCGAAGCGCGCAACCGCAATTCGTCTTGCAGCGAGATGGTCTGAAAAATGGTCCGCAATTCGTGAAATCCATCTTCGCGTTTGCCGAGGACATCCAGGCGGAGATTGATTTTTGCGAACGCGGGAATGCGGACTTCGGGCATGCGCTGAGTTACGGCTTCGCGTCACTTGCCGTGGATTTTTGCGCCACGCGATGCTTCGATTGCGAGAGCTTCTTCTCGAGTTCCGCGACTTTGTCTGTCTCCATGTCCGCCGGCAGCGAGCGGCGCCATTCCACCAGCGACTTTTCCCATTCCGCGGCGGCTAGATTGCCGCGGCCTGTCTTGGCGTACAGATCGCCGAGATGCGAATGAATGGTCGCGTCGTGTCTTTCGCGCTCCACGGCCTTCCGGAGCGTGCTCTCCGAAGCGTCAAACTTGTTCTCTTTGAAATAAATCCAGCCGAGACTGTCGAGGTACGCCCCGTTGAAAGGGTCTTCCTTGAGCGCCTGTTGGACCAGATTTTCCGCTTCGTCAAGCCGTATCCCCAGGTCGCCCAGCATGTACCCGTAATAATTCAGCACCGGAGCGTTTTTCGGGTTCACGGCTAGCACTTTCTTAAACTGCTCCTCGGCCTTGTCGAAAAACTTCTGCCGCTCGTAGACGGCTCCGAGCAGGAACCACACCATTTCGTTTTCACGCGCCTGCCCCGGCAGCACTTCCGCGGCGTGAGCCGCTTCTTCGGATTCCTTGTAACGCCGGCCGCGCTCGTACACTTGGGCGATGTTCAGATACGTCTCGCGATCTCCCGCGTCGCCGTGGAGCTGCGCCCTCAGAATCTTGACCGCGTCGTCCGTCTGTCCGTTCTCGCCAAGCAACAACGCGTGGCTTGTGCGAATCGCGGGATCGGCCGGGTATTTCGCCAGCGCTTCCTTGCCCGCCTGCAGGGCTTTGGGCAAATCCTTTGCGGCGCGGTACGTCTCCATGATCATCATCCGCGCCCGGCGATCCTCTTCCTCGCCCAGATGCCCCAATTCCTCGAAGGTATAAATCGACGCTTGATAATTCTGCATATCGCGATAAAGCTGCCCGAGTTGTTGATACAGAATGGCCAGCGACCGCCGCCGCGACGGCACTGCGGTCGACTGCCCCTTGATGCCCGTCACCGCGTCCGACAAAACGCGGACGGCATCCTCGTAGCGGCCCTGCGCCTGGTACAGCATGGCCTCGTTGTACATGACTTCCAGGCTTCCGGGTGCGTACTGCCGCGCTTTCACGAGATTCTCTTCCGCCTTATCGAGCTGGTGCAGCTCGCGGTAAATCTGCGCGATTCGCAAATACACGTCCGAATCGTCCGGCATCACGTCCGAAAGCTTCTGGTACACCTTCAACGCTTCGGAATATTTTTCTTCGGCCAGCAAGGTCTGACCCAGCCCGCGCTGGTGGCTCAGCTCCGAAGGATCGAGTTCAACGGCCTTGCGGTAAGCCTCTTCCGCCTTCGCCAGTTCATGCGCTTGCGTGTAGGCATCGCCCATAAGATCCAGCAGCACCGGCGATGGAGAATGTGCGGTGGTTCCTTCCAGCAGCGTGACCGCCTCAGGCGATTTGCCCTGGTCCATCAACAATTGCGTCAATTGCTCGACCGCCGGTTCGTTTTCCGGATCAGTCTTCAGGATGCCCCTCAGAACCTGTTCCGCCTTGTCGTGTTCGTTCTTCAGCCGGTAAAGGCGCGCCAGCCACAACGCCGATTCCGTATCCGAAGGATCGAGCCGGTTAATCTCGCGGTACTGCTCGATGGCGCGGTTCACCGTTTCCGGCTGGCCGTTGCCCGCGCTGACATCCCCCAGGCTCCGCAAATAGATCCGCCCCAGAAGCCGCCGCGATTGCACGTTATCCGGGTCGCGTTTCAGGATTCCCTGGGCTTCGGTTACCGCATCGTGAATCCGCTGCGCCTTCCAATACATCTCCGCCAGCCGTTCGCCGATGACCTGCGATTTGGGATCGAGAGCATACGCTTTCTTGTAGGCCTCGATCGCCTTGGTGGCGTACTCCGCGCTGCTGGTCGCTTCGTACTGCTGTTCGTAGATGTGGCCCATCGTGAAGTTGTAGTAGGCCTCGGCGCGCGCGGAGTCTTTTCCGGAAGGAGCGGTTTTCGGGTCGGCAAGGGGCTCCTGTGCCGTCTGCGCCGTGGCAGCCGCACCGGAGACGCCCGTCAACATTACGGCAAGAGCAATCTGTCGAAGGTTCATCGTAGCCCCAGAAACTCAAATTATCCCATGCGGCCGAAACGCGGTCAAAAGCCAAATACAAGACGTTTCCAGAGCTTGGGCGCCCCCTTTTCTAGGATGCAGGACGGCCATCAAAAGGTGGGATAAAAAGAAGACCTCCGGCGAGCGCCTGCCTTTCTAACCGCGGGTACTGTACGAAACGGCAATTTGCCCCGCCAAAGTTGCGTTCGCGACAAGAAGCGCGATGTTCGCCTTCAACGTTTTTCCGCCGCTCAATCTTGCCACTTCTTGCAGCAAGAACGGCGTGACGTCCTTTCCGCGTACTCCGGCCGTCTCGGCAGCTCGCAGCGCCGCGGCGATGAATGCTTCGATTTCGCCGTGTGGAAGCGCACTTTCCCTGGGCGCGGGATTGGCAAACAGGATGCCCGTTTTCGTTCCCTCGCTGGTGCCGCGCTTTCCCCATCCCCACTGAGCCCTCATTACCTTTGCAGCTTCATCCGGTGTCTCCACGCGATGAACAAGCTGCAGGCCGCTCTCTCTTGAATAAAACGCTGGAAACTCTTTTGTCGCGTAACCCACCACCGGCACGCCGAAAGTCTCAAGCACTTCCAGCGTTCGCGGCAGATCAAGGATCGCCTTCGCGCCCGCACAAACCACGGCCACGGGGGTGCGCGCGAGTTCCGTCAGGTCTGCGGAAATATCCATAGAATTTTCGCCACCGCGATGCACGCCGCCAATTCCACCCGTAGCGAAGACGTGTATTCCCACCGTCTCCGCGGCGATCATCGTTCCCGCAACCGTCGTTGCACCCGGCCCGCCAAACGCAAGGACCGCAGCCAAATCTGCGCGGCTTACTTTTGCTACGCTTTCCGCCTCCGAAAGAAATGCGATCTGTTCCGGGGAGAGCCCAACAACAAGTTGCCCATTCAAGACACCGACCGTGGCCGGTGTCGCTCCCGCCTCCCGCACCGCAGCTTCCATCGCGCGAGCGGTTTGCAGATTCAGCGGCCGCGGCAATCCGTGCGCAATCACGGTGGACTCCAGTGCTACGACCGGCTGCCCTGCGGCAATCGCAGAGGCTACGTCCTCACGAACGGTGAGAGATTTCTCCAATCGGTTCCTCCAGGCAGGCACTTGCCGTCTTATCACAAGAAAGCGCCAAGCGCGAAGCCGATGACGCCACCAACGCAACGCTCAGGCCACCGTGCGCAGGCACCGCATTAAGAGATGATAAGATGCCGCCGCCATGGGCCGCAAAAAAGATTCCGCCCCAAACCTTCTCGTCTTTGGTGATCTCAATATGGATATGATTGGCCGCGTGGACGCGTGGCCGGCCCCCGGCGGCGAATGTCTTTGCCCGCAGCTGGAACTGCACTGCGGTGGCGTTGGGGCCAACTGCGCCCTGGCCATCGCTCCCTGGGGGATCAACGTTCGTTTGCTCGGGTGCGTGGGCCAGGACCGTTTTGGCGACCTTCTGCTCGATACACTCCGAAAAACTGGCGTGGACATTCGCGGTGTGGAGCGCAGCCCTCGCTCCCTAACAGGTATTCTCTACATCAACGTCACACGCGACGGCCAACGCACGTTTTTCGGCAGCCGCGGCGCCAATCAGTTTATGCGTCCTCCACACGTTCCCGCCGGTTCGCTTCTTTCATCAGCTGCCGCGCATCTTGTGGGTTACAGCTTTCTCAATCCGGGACCTGAAAAAATCGCGAGGCAGATCCTGCGCCAGTTTCATTCGCGCGGCAAACGGGTTTCTCTCGATGTGGGGATGGAGCCGAGCAAGCGAATTCCCAAGAAAATCCTCCGACTGCTCCCGCAGGTGGATCTTCTCTTTGTAAGCAGCGATGAAGCCGCCATCCTCACGGGGAGAAGCAACCCGCACGAGTCTTTTCTGCAGTTCGAACGGGCGGGCACAAGAGAAATCGTCATGAAAATAGGAAAACTCGGCTGCCTGATCTCGGATGGAGGAATTCTCCGCGAGGTTCCTTCGTTCGCTGTCCGAGCGGTGGATTCAACGGGCGCAGGTGACGCGTTCACCGCGGCGTTTCTGCAGGCTCGCATGCGCGGGTGGTCTACACTCGAGGCAGCCCTTACTGCCAACGCCGCCGGAGCAGCCGCTGCGTCCCGTGTCGGGGCGGGAACGATGCTGTCGGATGTCGCGGGGGCTCTTAAACTGCTGCGCACGCAGCGGCTAAAAGGAACTTGGGAGGAGATACGATTGCAAGTCTTGTCCCGGGTACAAAGGGTGCGCGGTTTCTAGCCGAAGATTGTGGCTCCGCAGGAACTATTGGGAGAAGGCCGGTAGGCCGACAAGTGAGCCCTACCCATTGACCATCTCCTTATTTCTCAATGCAGGAAGTGGCGCATACCAGTGAAAACCATGGCTAGGCCCAGACGGTCCGCCGCGGCGATGACGTCGGGATCGCGCACCGATCCGCCAGGCTGGATCACCGCCGTGGCTCCCGCTTTCGCTGCTTCTTCGACGCCGTCAGGAAACGGGAAAAATGCGTCGGATGCGACCACGGTACCGGCCAGTGAAGATTGCGCCTTCATCACCGCGATTTTCACCGAATCGACGCGGCTCATCTGTCCTGCGCCGACGCCCAGCGTCGCGCCATCTTTTGCGAAAACGATCGCATTCGACTTCACGTGCTTCGCCACTTTCCACGCGAAACGCATCGTGTGCATCTCTTCCGTCGTTGGCGCTCGCTTCGTTACTGTGCGCAGCTCACCATCCCTGATTTCGCCGAGATCCGGCTGCTGCACCAGCATTCCCCCGAGAATGCGCTTGAGCTGCAATTCGCGTTCCGGCTCCAGGCCACCCGCGGGCAGCTCCAACAGCCGCAGGTTTTTCTTGGCCGCGAAAATTTCCTTTGCGCGGTCCGCAAAACCGGGCGCTGCGATGCATTCCGCAAAAAGTTTCGCGACCTCTTCCGCCGTCGCCGCATCCACTGCGCGGTTGAACGCCAGCACGCCGCCGAACGCCGAGACCGGGTCGCACGCCAGCGCTTTCAAGTACGCTTCCAGCAAAGTCCCTTGTTCCGCTGTTCCGCAGGGATTGTTGTGCTTGATGATCACCGCCGCCGGGTTCTTGAATTCCGCTGCCAGGCTCCGCGCTGCTTCGAGATCAACTAGATTGTTGTACGAAAGTTCCTTGCCTTGGAGCTGCCTGGCCGCAGCCAGACCCTCCGGTGCGCGGCCCGCCGGCACGTACAGTGCCGCGGCTTGATGCGGATTTTCTCCGTACCGCAATTCCTGCTGCCGCCGCAAGGCAAGATGCACCCGCTCCGGCAACACCGGTTTCGCTTCCAAAGAAACGTGTCCGGAGCCGGCCGACAGCCGTTCCAATTCCGTCGTGATCATGCCGTCGTATCGCGAAGTCGTCGCGAAAACCTTTCGCGCCAGCTCCAGGCGCATCGCCAACGTCGTATCGCCCGCGCTCTCGATTTCCCTCGCCACGCGCTCGAAATCCGCAGGGTCTGTCACCACGGTCACGCTCTCGAAATTCTTCGCTGCCGAGCGCAGCATCGTCGGCCCGCCGATATCGATGTTCTCGACCAGCTCTCCGGCCGTCAGTCCCGCTTTCGCCGCGGTCGCCTCAAACGGATACAGATTCACCACCACCAGATCAATCGGCGCGATTCCATGTTCCGCCGCCTGCTTCTGATCTTCCGCGTGGCCGCGGCGGAAGAGCAGCCCACCGTGCACTTTCGGGTGCAGCGTCTTCACACGTCCGCCCAGCATTTCGGGCCAGCCCGTGAAATCGGAAACGTCGCGCACCGGGATTCCCGCTTCTCGCAGAAGCTTGGCGGTTCCGCCCGTCGAAAGAATCTCGATCTTCAGCTTGGCCAGCCGCTTCGCAAATTCCACAATTCCGGTTTTGTCAAACACGCTGATGAGCGCGCGCTGCACCGCCATGGATTCCTCCACAATGGGAAAAGCACAACAGTTTAAGCGCGCCGCGCTTATTCGGAAAGCGCAATCCGCTCTGCGTTACGTCTTGAACGTGAAAGACTTGTGGATAACTCTAGGGATGGATTTTTCTGGAATGTCTACCGTCAACCGTGAACTATCGACTCTTCAGGACTTCACCAGGGCTTTCAGTTTGACCTGGCCTTCGACTACTTCCACGACGTATTCGACGTCGCGGCAATTCTTCTGTTTTCGCAGTTCTTTCGTTTTTTTCAACACAAATTCGTTGAAGCTGGAGCGCGACAGCTTTCTCGTCTCTTCTCCGGCGGTCTGCTTGGCCTGCAGGAACGCCTGGTACAACTGCTCGACCTTCTCCGTTTCACGCTCCGGCTCGGAACACGTGATGCGAAATGCCTTGGACTCACTGGCCCTAGCCGCGGCTGCATGGTCTTCGGCTTCTTTTTTCGCACGAGCCGCTTCGATCTCCTTCGCCGCCGCGCCGAAGTGCCGCTGAATTTTTCCTTCTTCTTTTAGTGCGACCTTTTTCCGGAAAATATCTTTATATTTTGCGTAGGTCTGCGAGAGATTGTTGAACCGGAATCGCTGGTGGAACTTGAGCTCGCCCCCGCGTTCCGCATAGCGCTTCACCAACTGATCGATGCGCCACTCGATTTCCGTGGGCGGACGCTTCCTGCCGCCGCCGAAATACTGGTCGTATTCGATCTTGAGCTGACGGATGTC
>Ga0209131_1000540_pt1 | contig 27039 bp, 23 predicted proteins | sample GraSoi_2013_40cm_FD_185826 | JGI IMG/M metagenome (GOLD analysis project Ga0209131, IMG submission 185826) | Grasslands soil microbial communities from the Angelo Coastal Reserve, California, USA - Sample 9_17_2013_40cm (SPAdes) (version 2) | ecosystem: Environmental > Terrestrial > Soil >... | reverse complement strand
CGTGCAGGTTGCGGATCGCCCCGCTGCGCAGGACAAGCCCGGCCTGACGGCGCAGATTCTTTAAAGAGGAAGATGCCACCAATCCCAAATCTATTTTTCCGTTATCACCCAGGGGAATCGGCATGGAAGAATTCAAAGGATTGAACTCTGCAAAGGTCTTGCGCAATGCATGATCGACCACGCTTAAGGCCAGGACCGGATCGATCCAACCGCGCTGTTCTTTGAAAGCGTCTGCATCATCCAAAATCAGCAAATGCGCCCCGTTTCGGACCGAAGTAATTGCTTCTTCGGTCAGGCGTTCCAACCCTTTGGCAGTTGTCTCTCCGGGTAACGTAATGGTTTGTAGATAAACAGATTGCGCATCTGGGAAACGCTCAACCAATTGATTCAGAGTCATATCATTTGAGCTTGCCGTCACCCTATTCAGAATTTCCCCAACGTCGGATGGATATCTTTTTATATCATCCAACAAGATCGGTGCATCCAGCGTGAAAGTGGCAGCCGGGCCAAGTTCATTAGGTGAAAGCGGAGGACGCTGCCCAAGCACAGTTTGGGTGGAGAAATGTTCCACCTCACGTTCACGATCCACTGCAGGATTGGTGACCACAGCAACCGCTTCCTGAAAATAATCCGCTATGTTCAGACGTTCCTTTGAAAGCGCAGCCAATGGCCCGTCATAACCGAGCGAACTGATCGGGTCGATGCCGTTCTTCGCAAGCTCTTTTACCCACTCGCGGTCTTCACGTCCCCAGCCAAAAGCGGACATGCGATTATCCAGTGGGATGGTCGAAGGTATATCAGATACAGCTTCCTGATTCGAAGACAGGGGAGTCTTCGGGTCGAGGATTTGAGGCGAGAGTGCGAGACGTTTGTTGATGATCTCAAGTGATCCGAATCTGCGCAAGGTGAGATTGATCATCCTCTGCTGAATCGCTGGATAGTCGAATACTTCAACCGTCTGCCTGCGGCGAATGCGAAGACGCATCTTCTCGCCGGGCGAGAGTGGCACCGGATCCAAACGCATTGTGTCTAAATGATAGACACCCTTTTCGGATGAAAAGAAATACTCTTTTTCTGTATCGCCAAACCACAGAGGGCGAAGTCCCAGTGCATCCACACTAAAAACGCACTCATCGCCAAAACGGGAGATAATGCCGGCAGGTCCCTGCGAGAATGGGCCGAGGGCCTGACGATAATATTTATAAACGGTTTGCAATTCCGGAGAGAGTTTTTCCACCTCGCTTAAGATGGGCGGAAAGACCAATTCCATCGCCTCGGTAAGGCTGAAACGATAATGATGGATCAAGGTCGAGAGAAGCCGATCCAAATCCTGCGAGTCACTGCCACCTTGGGGCAGTTCAACACCAAGCATCTGCGCCTGTTCGCGCAGACGGGCAATGGTATTGATCTCACCGTTATGGCCGAGCAGATTGAACGGTTGAACGCGTTCAAAGCTGGTGGCAGTATTGGTTGAATAACGCGCATGTCCGATTGTGATCGCGGTGGTGAAATCCGGATTGCGCAATTCCGGGAAATATTGATACAAGGTCTCGATCGAACCGCGCACCTTATAAACGACGACATAACTGGAAAGCGAAGCCACCGCGACATTGGTGCATTTTTCGATGTGAAGTGCCAGGTCAAAGAGCGTCCGCTCGACATTTTCCAATGGGCCGTTATGGACCATGCCGGCGATCTGCCAGAGATGCGGAACCTGCTGGCGCGCCATTTTCCCAAGCGCCTGCACCCGTGTCAATATTGGACGCTCAAGCAGCAGGTCAATATCCCTTTCCTTGAGCATACTAATAATCTTTGATTTGACGGTTTGAACATCTGTTTCCATGTTTGGGATCATGAAATGCCCAACGAAGAAACGGCGATCCTCGGCCAGCCAGCCGGGTTTCCCCTCCTGTTCGAGAGCCTGCGACCACAAGACACGCGGGATATCCGTCATGACACCGCAACCATCCCCTTCGCCGTTCACCTCACCGGAGCGGTGTCCCATAATGCTTAACGCGGCCAGTGCGCGCTTCAAGTTTCCATGAGTGGCCTCTCCGTTCTTGCGGACAGATGCGACCAATGCGCAGGCATCGCGTTCATCCAGCCATGTTTCTGTATGCGGGGATGTCAACCAATTATTAAATGAATTGGGACGCGATGCATCTGAAGATCTATTGTCAATGTCTTGATGTTCAATATTGTCTTTCATGGAATCACCTTATGCGCGAGCGGATAAAAGTTAATTCCGTTAATCATATTGCCACAAAAGGATAATGTCATTACCCATATGGGTACTTGTTCGAAAATATTTTGTTATTCAAACGGGTGATAAAAAAACATTGACATATCTTCCAACCATAGTAGAATACCAATCAATATGTTTAGAGATCGCGCAAGCATTCTCATGGAAGCCAAAGCCAAGCGCAAGCCCACGTCTACAACTTCGGTTGTCGGATCTGGGCATGTTTCGGTTGATCAGGGAATAAGCAAAGACTTGTAATAGTTCTTTATGTCTACCTGCATACCAAAGCGCCCTCCGATATCGGAGGGCGCTTTTTTTGAATAAAGGAAAACTCATGGTCGAAATTCTGGATACAACTTTACGCGAAGGCGAACAAACTCCTTATGTCAACTTCACCGTGGATGAGAAGATGGAGATCGCGCGCCTGCTCGACTGTGTGGGCGTGGACATGATCGAAGCCGGTGATCCATCCGTTTCACCAAATGTGGCCAAGGCGATCGAACGCGTCGCCTCTCTCGGACTTCGAGCCGAGATCGTCGCCCATTCAGTTGCTTCACGTTCAGGCATTGACAAGGCCAAAGCCAGCGGCGCGGATCGGGTTGCAATCTTTTATGCCACCTCGAAAATCCATTTGGATGCAAAACTGCACAAGACACCCGAGCAGGCCCTCGATATCATCAAGGAACATGTAGGCTACGCGAGTAGTTTGGGATTGAAAGTGCGCTTCACACCGGAGGATGCCACACGCACGGATTTCGAATTTCTGGTTCAGGTTTGTAATGCCGCGATCGAAGCCGGCGCAGATCGTATCAGTTTTGCAGATACCTTGGGAATTATGCAGCCACATACGATGTTTGAAAGGGTGCGCGCGTTACGCGAACTATTGCTTCCAGGCAAAATCGATCTGCATTGCCATAACGACTATGGGCTGGCGCTCGCAAACGCCATGGCGGGGATTCGCGGCGGTGCAGATTGTATCCATACCACTGTCAATGGATTAGGTGAACGCGCGGGCATTCCCGACCTGGCAGAAACAGTCATCTCATTTCACAATTTGGAAGGGATCGAGAAATTCGATATTAAACCTCTGATGGAGCTTTCAGGATATCTCGAAAAGGTCTCCGGGTTTTTCCTGGCGCCAAACAAACCGATCACCGGTCAGAATGCCTTCAGTCACAAAAGCGGCGTCCACACCAACGGAATTCTCAAAGACCCGCGCACCTACGAACCGTTTGACCCATCCATGCTGGGACGGGAACGAAAGATCATCATCGATAAATACACCGGCAAAAGCGCGGTTGCATCCCGGCTGGAGGAATATGACATTGAGGTCAGTGCAGCAGAATTGGAAGTAATCGTTACGCGGATCAAGAATCTGGGCGACGAGCGGAAACAACTTTTCGACGCAGACATTCTGGAGATCGCCGAGCAGATCACAGGGAGGGCGATCGACGTCATCCCTCGTGATATCAGCGCGATGGTGATGCTCGAAGTCGAGTCGCAGGTATATACGTCGTCGGTCGTGCGCCGGCTACGCAGTTTCAAGAACGTGAACAATGTTTACGAAATTACCGGGGATTATGACATCAACGCCTTTGTCAACGTGGAGAATGTGATGGCATTGAACAATTTGATCGAGGAAATTCGCACTGTGCAGGGTGTGAAACGAACTGAGACGCGCATGGTGTTGAAAAAATACAACGGAAGCAACAAAGGATAAGAAGGAGAAATCATGGGAACATTAGTAGAAGAAATTTTTTCACGTAAAGCAGGAAAACTGGTGCGCGCGGGCGAGATCATGCTGCTGGATGTGGACTATATTATGAGTCACGACAACACCTCCCCATTGGCGATCAAGGCGTTTCGCGAGATCGGCAAGCCGATCATGGATACGAACAAGATCGTGATCCATTTTGATCACGCCTATCCCGCGCCCAACCTGATGGCCGCAGAGGCGCAAAAAAGAATCGTTGATTTTATGAAGGAACAGAATATCACGCAGTTCTATCATCAAGGGATTTGCCATCAGGTATTGATCGAGGAGGGATATATTCAGCCGGGCCGCGTGTTGATTGGCGGTGACTCGCACAGCAACACGTACGGGGCGTTCGGGGCGTTCGGTACCGGCCTCGGCTCGACAGAGATCGGCGTAGCCTGGTCCACAGGCAAGGCCTGGTTTCGCGTACCAGAGACCATTCTTATCAATATCAATGGAAAAGCAAAACCCGGTGTTTTTGCAAAGGATGTGATGTTGTACATCGCCGGGATCATGGGCATGGATGGCGCCACCTATAAATCTGTGGAGTTTGCCGGATCATATATCGATGCGTTGCCAATGCACGAACGCATCATCTTCCCAAATATGTCTACCGAAATTGGAGCGAAATGCGGCTTGATCGCTCCGGATGAAAAGATGGTTCAATTCCTTGAAACCGAAACAAAAGCGCGCGGCTCTTTTGAGATGATCAAGCCAGTCGACCCGAAATATGAAAAGATAATCGAAATTGACGTGACGAATATCGGTCCACAGGTGGCGTGCCACCCGGATGTGGATCATGTGCAAGCTCTTGAACAAGTGCAAGGCCTGCCGATCGACGAAGTCTTTATTGGCACTTGTACGAATGGGCGTTACGAGGACCTCGAGATCGCGGCGCAGATTCTTAAAGGCAAAAAAGTCAGTGCATTCACGCGAACCATCATTACACCGGCCAGCGTGCAAATTTACGATAAAGCCATGAAGAATGGACTCATTCAGATCTTTCACGATGCTGGCTGCACCATTGGCGTGGTTGGGTGCGGCGCATGCATCGGCCGCCATGGAGGGCTACTTGGTCCCGGCGAACGCGCCTTCACGACGATGAATCGCAACTTCATTGGTCGCATGGGAAGTCCACAAGCAGAGATCTATTTAGGCAGCCCGGCCGCTGCCGCGGCAACCGCGATTGCCGGAAAAATTACTGATCCACGAATCTATCTGGAGGCCTGAGATGAGCAAAGCATGGAAATTTGAAGACAACTTGAATACCGACGAGATCATCCCCGCCCGTTATAACATCACGATCATTCCATCGGAGCTCGCAAAAAATGTTTTCTGCGAGATCAAACCGGACTATGCAAAGACTGTTCAACCCGGTGATGTGATCGTTGGTGGGCAGAACTTCGGATGCGGTTCTTCGCGCGAGCACGCGCCCATCGCCATCAAAGGCTCAGGTGCAAAGTGCATCATCGCTTCGTCCTATGCGCGCATCTTTTTTCGCAACGCCATCAACATCGGCCTGCCCATCCTGGAATGTCCGCAGGCAGTTGCAGATATCAAGGAAGGCGATGATATAGAGGTAAATCTGGCCAGCGGTGAAATCTCCAATCGCACAAGCGGGCACACGTATCAGGCGCAACCTTTGCCGGACTTTGTGTTGAAGATCGCTGATGCTGGCGGGATCATCAACTTCTTGAAAGAACATGATATTCAGGATCTGCTTGCATGACAAAGTATCGGATTTGCCTGCTGCCCGGTGACGGCATCGGCCCGGAAGTGATTGACTGTGCTGAACAGGTCTTAAGTGCGATATCTTCGGATTTTGAATTCGTCCGGGCGGATATCGGGTTCGGTGTTTATGAATTACTAGACACCCCTTTACCTGATTCGACGCTGGAGGCAATTCGCCTCGCCGACGCGACCTTACTTGGTGCGGTCACGACACCGCCTAATCTTCCCGGATATTTCTCTCCCATCGTTCGAATGCGCCAATCACTGGACCTATATGCTAACTTAAGGCCTTGTCGATCCATTCCACATTCATCTTCACGTTCAGGCATTGACATGGTTATCGTACGCGAAAACACCGAGGGCCTGTACTCAGGTATTGAGCGCGTTGAAGACAACGGGGATCGCGCCATCACAGAACGAGTCATCACCCGCCACGCCTCTGAACGTATCCTTCGTAAGGCATTTGACCTCGCGAAACAAACAAATCGCAAGACAGTTCATGTTGTTCACAAAGCAAACGTTCTACGCCAAACTTGTGGATTGTTTCGAACAGTTGCACTGGAAATCGCAAAAGATTATCCGGATATTGCCATGCAGGAAATGCTTGTGGACACCTGCGCGATGGAACTCGTCCGCGCGCCTGAGCAATTTGAGGTGATCGTCACGACGAATTTATTTGGCGATATTCTCAGCGACGAAGCCTGTATGTTCGTGGGTGGGCTGGGTGTTGCATCCTCAGGGAACATTGGTGCGGATGCATCCGTGTTCGAACCGGTCCACGGCAGCGCGCCAGCACTTGCTGGAACAGGCAAAGCGAACCCGATCGCCACATTTCTTGCAGCGGCCATGATGCTTGATCATCTTGGTGAATCCGATCAGGCGAAACGCCTACAGAACGCAGTTGAAAAATGCATTGAGGCAAAACAGGTGACTGTTGATCTGGGCGGCTCGCTGACCACAAATCAGTCAACTCAGCAGGTTATTCAATACTTGAACTAAAGGAGAGGCTTTATGATACGAGTTGGATTCTTATACACACGGCTGCGTGTCGAAGAGAAATATTTGCTGGATGAGTTGGAAAAACATCCAGATATCGAGATCGTGCGCATTAGTGACGGCGATTCTTATTTTGACATCAACAAACTTCCAGCGCCTGTTGATGTACTATTTGAGCGTTCGATTTCCTATTCGCGTGGGCTCTACATCTCGCGTATTTTCGAAGCTCATGGTGTTCCAGTTGTTAATTCATCCTTGGTGGCTGAGCGCTGCGGCGATAAATATGTAACCAGTCAGATCCTGGCAAGGGAAGGGATCCCGACTCCGCGAGTGTTCATGGCTTTCGACGAGGAGCCAGCTTTGCAGGCGATCGAAGCGATGGGATATCCTTGTGTGCTGAAACCAGTCGTCGGCTCGTGGGGACGATTGCTCGCCAAAGTGGAGAATCGTGCCATGGCCGAGTCGCTGATCGAGCACAAAGCCGCGCTTGGAGTCAATCATCAAGTCTTTTACATCCAGGAATATATCAACAAGCCGGGACGCGACATCCGTGCATTCGTCATCGGAGATGAAGCCATTTGTGCAATTTACCGTTCCTCCGAAAATTGGATCACCAATACTGCGCGTGGCGGGATCGCAACAAACTGTCCTCTTAATAATGAAATAAGTGACCTTTGCAAGCGGGCAGCTCGCGCAGTAGGTGGCGGGTTATTAGCCCTGGATCTGTTCGAAACTGAACATGGATTGACTATTAATGAGATCAATCACACCATGGAATTCCGCAACAGCATTACAACGACGGGCGTGAACATCCCGGAGAAAATGATAAATTATGTGCTGGCAAGCGTAGCTGTTCCTCAATAAATATTTGTCTAAACAAAAATGGTGAGATGCTATAATCGAACAGATTTGAGGAGCCATATTAGATGAAGTTTGCAACCCTAGTATTGGAAGATGGAACCATTATTGAAGGCCAGGCTTTTGGCGCGGAAACAGATGTTGTGTTTGAATTGGTCTTCAATACAAGCATGACAGGCTATCAAGAAATCCTGACCGACCCCTCGTACCGAGGCCAAGGCGTACTATTTACTGTTCCCCATATCGGCAATGTAGGTATTAACCTTGAAGATGATGAATCTGCAAAGCCGCAGGCTTCTGCGGCAGTCATTCGTTCCTTAAGTCCTAAAGTGTCGAACTGGCGTTCGACACTTTCTTTATCTGAATGGCTGGATCAAAATCACGTTCCTGGAATCAGCGGTGTTGATACGCGTTGGTTAACTCGAAAGCTTCGTGATGGTGGCACACAAAAGGCTGCGCTCTCCACGAAAGGCACCACCGCTGAAAAATTATTGGCGATGGCGCATGAATGGCCCGGGCTGGACGGGCGCGACATGGTCAAGGAAGTAAGCTGCGGCGAGGCATATCATTGGACAGATGATGCAGGCGGTAAGTGGGTGGAGCAAAGAGCAAATGGTAATAAAAAATTAAACATAGTCGCTTATGACTTTGGAATTAAAGAAAATATACTTCGTCATTTATCTTCATATGGTGCGAATGTGACCGTTGTCCCTGCGGATACAACTGCGGAAGAAACACTTGTCTTGAAGCCTGATGGAGTCTTCGTATCCAATGGACCCGGCGACCCGGCTGGCTTGCCCTATGCAGTCGAAGCCGTCAGCGGACTCATCAAAAGCGGCACACCGATATTTGGAATCTGCCTCGGACATCAGATCATCGGGCGCGCCTTGGGTGCAAATACTCATAAACTTAAGTTCGGGCATCATGGCGGCAATCATCCGGTGCAGCATTTATCTTCCGGAGAAGTTTTGATTACTGCACAGAATCATAATTATTGCGTCACGGCTGGGGAATTAAATCCGAACGAAGTGGAAATTACTTATAAGAGTTTGAACGATGACTCACTGGAAGGCTTGCGATTAAAAAATAAACCTGTCTTCAGTGTGCAGTTTCATCCGGAGGCTGCGCCGGGGCCGCATGATGCACATGATATTTTTGGCGAATTTTTCAAAATGATCGGTGATAAATAATGAAACGAACCGACATCCGCACCATTCTCGTTCCCGGTTCCGGCGCCATCGTCATCGGCCAGGCTGCGGAGTTTGATTACTCCGGCACGCAGGCCGTGAAAGCATTGAAAGCCGAAGGCTATCGCGTCGTATTGGTGAATTCCAATCCCGCCACGATCATGACCGACCCTGAAATTGCGGATGCGACGTACATTGAGCCTCTCACCGTTGAATCATTGGAAGCGATCATCGCGCAGGAAAAACCCGATGCGATGCTCCCCACTGTTGGCGGACAGACCGGGTTAAATCTCGCCCTGGCCTTGAGTGAAAACGGCGTGCTTGAAAAATATGGCGTGCAGTTGATCGGCGCAAAGTTGACCGCGATCAAAGCCGCGGAAGATCGTTTGCTGTTCCGCGAGACGATGCAGAAAAATAACATCCCTGTGCCGCGTGGTGGTGCTGCCTATTCATTAACTGAAGCCGAAGTGCTGATCAAGGATACAGGCTATCCCGTCTTGGTGCGTGCCTCGTTTGCGATGGGCGGAACCGGTGCATCCTGGGTATATGAACATGAGCAGCTTAAAGAAGCGGTACGCAGCGCCATCTCCGAATCGCCTATTGGACAAGCCTGGCTGGAAGAGTCTGTTCTCGGTTGGAAGGAATATGAACTCGAAGTGATGCGCGACAAGGTCGATAATTTTGTCGTCGTGTGTTCCATCGAAAACCTCGACCCGATGGGCGTGCACACCGGCGACAGCATCACGGTCGCGCCTGCGCAAACGCTTACGGACCGCGAATATCAAATCCTGCGCGATCTATCTCATCGTGTGTTGACTGCCGTTGGCGTAGAAACCGGCGGATCGAACGTGCAGTTCGGCGTCGATCCAAAGACGGGACGTGTCGTCGTCATCGAAATGAATCCGCGCGTGAGTCGTTCGTCTGCATTGGCATCCAAGGCAACGGGCTTTCCGATTGCGAAGCTCGCCGCGCTGGTCGCAGTTGGTTACACGCTCGATGAGATGACCAACGACATCACCAAACAAACCAAGGCCGCCTTCGAGCCTTCGCTCGATTATGTCGTCGTGAAAATTCCGCGCTGGGCGTTCGAAAAATTCCCCGGCGTGGACCCGACCCTCGGACCGCAAATGAAATCGGTCGGCGAAGCCATGGCCTTGGGACGCACGTTTCCCGAAGCCTTGAACAAGGCGATCCAATCGTTGGAGATTGGCGTGGACGCGCTCGATGGCTCCGGGCCTACAAAGGAATTGATCGCTGCAGCCGAGACAGTCTCTTCATTGAAAAATCCCACCGCAGATAGATTATTCCGCGCCTATCGCGCCATTCAGCAGGGGATGTCACTCGAAGAAATTGAAACGGCAACAGGATATGATCTGTGGTTCCTGGCACAGATGAAAGAAATACAGACGAAAGAAACAGAGATTCGAATTTGCAAGACCGAAGATGCACTTAAGCCGATTTTGCGTGAAGCAAAACAAATGGGCTTCGCGGATTCCCACATCGCCCGTCTTCTTTCCTCTTCCGTCTTTCCTCAAGCTAACGTAAGAGAACTGCGAAAACGACTCAACATCCTTCCGACCTTCCAGCGCGTGGACACCTGTGCTGCAGAGTTCGAATCACAGACGCCTTATCTTTATTCTGCTTATGAAATGGACGACGAGTCACGCCCGACCGATAAACAAAAGATCTTGATCCTCGGCGGCGGACCGAATCGAATCGGTCAGGGGATCGAGTTTGATTACTGCTGTTGTCAGGCGGCGTTTGCGTTATCGAAGATGGGATTTGAAACCATCATGTACAACTGCAACCCGGAAACCGTGTCCACGGATTACGACACCGCGGATCGTTTGTACTTCGAACCGCTGACCCTTGAGCATGTATTAAATGTCATTGACCGCGAGAATCCAATCGGCGTTATCGTGCAATTCGGTGGGCAGACTCCATTGAACCTCGCGGCAGGGCTTGAAGCGGCGGGCGTGAAAATATTGGGAACGTCCCCGCATGCCATTCAACTCTCCGAAGATCGCGAAGAGTTTGCCAAGCTGCTCAAAGAGTTGGACATCCCCCAACCTGAAAATGGGATCGCACGTTCGTTGGAAGAAGCACGGGTCGTCGCTCAAAGAATCGGCTATCCTGTTTTGGTGCGGCCATCGTTCGTGTTGGGGGGCAGAGCCATGGCCCTCGTGGATTCAGAAGCCAATTTGGCAGGATTCATTCAAAGCGCGATCGAGGCGGCTCCTGGTCAACCGATCCTGATCGATAAGTTTATGGAAGATGCATTTGAAATTGACGTCGATGCTTTGGCGGATGGAGAACGAGTGGTCGTCGGGGCAGTGATGCAGCATATCGAAGAGGCAGGCGTGCATTCGGGCGATGCGGCCTGCGTCCTGCCTCCGTATAAAGTCAGTGCCTATCATCAAGGCATCATGCGCGAATATACCGAGCAGCTGGGACTGGCCTTGGGCGTGCGCGGATTGATGAACGTGCAATTTGCGTTGAAGGATGAAGTGGTGTGTGTATTGGAAGTCAACCCGCGTGCCTCACGCACCGTGCCGTATGCGAGTAAGGCGACGAATTTAAATCTCGCCTACATCGCTGCACAGGTGATGGCAGGCAAAACGTTGAAGGAATTGAATGTGCTGGAGGAGCCGCGCGTGGATGGTTTCTTCGTCAAGGAAGCGGTGCTGCCGTTCAAGAAATTGCCGGGCTCCAGCTCCCTGCTTGGGCCGGAGATGCACTCGACCGGCGAAGTGATGGGACATGCTGCGCATTTCGGTCATGCGTTTGCGAAATCACAGGTGGCCGCCGGGCAGGGATTGCCCGAAAGCGGCGCCGTGTTGATCACGGTCAATGACTATGATAAAAGCTCGGGCTTGAAATTTGCGCGCGATATGTCACGGCTTGGATTCAAGTTATACGCCACGCCCGGCACAGCGGATATGTGCTCGAAAGCAGGCATGGCAGTATCAGTGGTTGAGAAGGCCCAGGACGGCTCGACCCAAATCGTGGACCTGATCCGCGCTGGGCAGATTCAACTGGTCCTGAATACGCCGCTAGGCCCGCATGCGCATACGGACGGAGTCGAGATCCGCAAGGCGGCCATCGCGATGAACGTCCCCCTGCTCACGACCCTCTCCGCGGCGATGGCCGCGGTGGCTGCGATCCAGGCGCTGGGTAAGAAGGAATTGAAATATCGAAGTTTACAGAGTCATTTTGGGAATAGTGTTTAAGCTGACGCGTAGAACCCCTAACGTCCAATGCATGCTGTGTCGGGCAGCATTTACGGAAAAGTTCTCTTGTAGAAACTAAGATAGAAACTACAAAAAATCGTTCCGCTAAAAAATCCCGCAAAAATCACGGCAGCAACATAATCTAGAACGGACTCTGATACTAACGTTATTCCACAATTCATCAGTTGGCATTTTCAAGAATTGTGTCCACGACGCTTGAGAGGGGTGCCGTTGCATCGATTATGATTGCGTTCTTGGGAAGACCCTCTTTTGTCTTATGTTGTAATCGCGCAAAGGATTCCCCTTCACTTGCCGTTCCTCCCCACTGGTTTTCGGGTCGGGCGGCAAGACGCCGGTTGAGCGTATCCAGATCGATCTCAAGAACAAATACTTCATCGAACAGACCGATGAAGCGGTCGGAATTCCTGGAACCGCCGCAAAAGAATGTTGCCTCATGGTTTTGATCGGCCACCCAAGCTCTGACCTTCTCAACGTCCCATATCCAAGTACGATGCTCGTCAGAGCCACCAACGGGCTCCCCAGTTTTTAGATCGCCCCAATAGGCCAACTCCTCATCGCCGTGGATGACTTGGTAGCCGCGCCTTTGCAGTTCGTCGCAGACCGCAGTTTTACCGGCGCAGGAAACGCCGTCGATTAAGTAGTTCTTCACACCCATGTTTCGTTTCCAATAAGAGAGTCAAAGCTGCCCAACTATGTGTAATACAGCAACACACTGTATAACAAACTTTCTACAACATTATAGAGCCACCCCAACAAAAGTACAACGACACTTGCACCGCACATTGTCCCCACAGCAAGTAGGAGTGCGGATGCAGTGCGGTAGGGACCTCTCCCTTAGCCCTCTACCCTTTCGGAACACGCGTCCTTCAGGAGAGGGGAATCGTCCTGGCAGGAACGCAAACTGTTTTGCTTAAACCAAGCTTGCTTCCTAATATCGGTAGACTAGCGGACGGTTCAGCCTGCGTAGCGTGGCGTTGAGCTCCTGGGCGCGGAAGATTACACGTACCCAGAGAGCGAACCGGGAAAACCCGACCAGTTCGTGCATTCTGAATTCCTTGATTAGTTCAAGTTTTGGCTCAAGGTACTTGATATCCTGGGGATCATCAAGGCTCCACTTATAGGTTGCGCCCGTGCCCCCGACGTTTGAGCCTGCGCTTTTGAGTACAAAGGGATGGACTACGTCAAAGATCATCTGTCCACCCGGGAAGTGATCGACCACCGCATTGAGAAGGGCTTTCACTTCTGATTCGCTAAGGTACATCAGCACTCCCTCGGCAATAAACAGCCCGGGCCTGTCTCGTGGAATATCTTCCATCCAGCGCAAATCATCCAACTGAGCACCGATCATATGATAGGTGGCGTTCCGTTCGGGATAAAGTTGACGGCGAAGGGCGATCACATCGGGATAATCCACGTCGAACCACTGGACAGCAGCAGGTGGGTCGATTCTGAAAACACGACTATCCATGCCGCAGCCCACGTGGAGCACGGTCGCATCCGGGTGATCAGCTAGAAAGCGAGTGGTGAGCAAATCAAAGGTCGCGGCGCGCGTGGCGATGATGGCAGGTCCTATATCTTTCCACAGGCTCCATGAAGCCGCTCCCGTTAATTGCTCGCTCATGTCATAATCGATATGCCGCATGGCATCTTCAGCCCAGGGATCACGCAAAATGGGATTCTTCCATTGGCTCTGAATCGCTCGACCGCACAAGGTCATGAGCATCGTTTCTTTTTCTTTTGTGAACTGGATTTTGTCGTTTGTCTTTGCACATCTCCTTGCATATTGATTGCTTCGAGTCCTTTGCCTGATTGATTTGCTCCATCTGCGCTCGTGCCACAGATCCATCTGACAAAAGTGTGCTGCCCAACTATGTCTTAAGCGGACGATTCCTGCGACACGCTGTATACATGCTTATGTACAGCATTATAGAATCACCCCAACAAAAACATAACGAGGACCTCTCCCCTAGCCCTCTACTCTTTCAGGGCACACGTCCAATTGGAGAGGCTGGATAAAGTCCCGCAGCCCTTTGTCAAACCACTTCCAACAGCAAATCGGCCAGTTCTCGCGGCATTGTGATCATCGCGTCATGGCCCGTTGGCAACTGTCGCAGACGCCAGCCCGCTTCGGTTGGAGGAAGTGCTCTTGGCGCCAATATGTGGGCTAATATGCGTTGCATGATTAAGGAGAAAAAACCACCGCTGGTGCATTCAATATACGTACGTGGTGTCGCTGACACGATGGCTGGATTCTTCAGATGAAGCGGTTGCTCCAACGTCTTGAGGGGTTGTGGCGTCACCTTAGAGAGCACCCAACTGCGATCTGGCTCTGTCGTCACTCCATAGGTGCCTCGCGACTCGACTCTCCAGCCATCACTGCGGATTTGTTTGCGGAGCAGCAGACGGATCACCAGCGGCGAGACATCAACCATCGCTTCGCCATCGCGTGGCACGAAGGTATCCATATAGACCAGGTGAGCAATGCGCTCCGGCGCTGCATCAACCACGCCGGTAATGACCATCCCACCATAACTGTGACCCACTAGGATGACACGATGCAGATTCTTTTCCTTAAGCAAGCCGACGACATCCTGGATATGGGTATCTAATCCGATATCAGGTGACAGCTCGGCTGCACGCTCGGCCAGGCCAGTGAGGGTAGGTGCATACACCTCATGGCCGGCAGCTTTTAAGAATGGGGAGACCTTCTGCCAGCACCAACCCCCATGCCATCCTCCATGCACCAGCACCAATGTTGACATGCTCGCTTCCTTTTTTTAACTGATTGGACGCTCACTGAGTCCAGAGGGCGTGTTCATGCGCCGAACTATGTGTTAAGCAACATTACGCTGTTAAATACCCTTATATGGGGTGTTATCCCACAAGGGGACTTTCCCACAAGGAAACTTTACAGCGACACACTATGTACATGTTTATGTACTACAGTATAGAACCGCCCCAACAAAAACACAACGAGGGACCTCTCCCGGTTCGGCTTCGCTATCGCTCCGCTCAGCGCGACGCATAACCCCTCTACCCTTTCAGGGCATACGTCCAAAAGGATAGAGGGGAATCGTCTTGATGGAATGGTATGTTGCTGGGCGTTTTTGCGCCTACCAGAAGCCTGCCTTGCCGCGCTGCGCAACCACCCGCAGCCCCTGTGCCCGCCCGGCACGCGTCACCGGCTCGAAGACCGCCGGATTCATCGGACTCCCGGCCGAAGTGATCACTTCCATCGCTTCGTCGTCCGGCTGGATCAACTCGACCTCAGCGCCGGACGCTCGCAGCTCCGCGATGCCGTCTTCCACTGACACCAGCCGCAGCGCCCACGACGGTGCCTTTATAGCCAATACCAGCACCCGGCCGCATTCGGCGGCCAGGTCGGCGTTGTCGCTCGAATAATATCCGCCATCGATATAGGGCTGCCCCTCAAACCATACTGGCGCGGCACCGAAGGACGCCGTGGTGGCCATCACGGCATCCATGAGGGTAATGCCGCTTGCACGGTCAAACGCCCGGCGGACGCCGGTCTCGGCATTCAACGCGATCAGTTGTATGCGCCGCTCCGGCCAGTCCTCCATCGGCAACTGGGTCGTTCCCTGTGCCTGCCGTTCCGGTCCCGCGAACGTGAGGGCCAGTTGCCCATAGCGCCGCAGGATTTCCGCCCGGTCGCCACCCAACTCTTTCGCTCGCGCCACCTCGCGCTGCAACTGGTCCCGGTCCAGCGCGCCTGACTGAGGTCCCACATGCGGCGCTGTGCCCAACGACTGACGCCCCATATGCCCTCCCGCGCCGATCTGCCGCGCAAACACCTCTTCCAGCGGAGTCCCGCTAGCCAGTTGCAACGCCACCCGCGCGCCAGACGACGTGCCGATCAGCAAATCGGCATCCCGCACGTCGATACCTCCCTCGGCCATCCCGGTGATGAGCCCGGTGATCCATGAACTCGCCATGAATCCGCCGCCGCCCAGAACGAGGGCTCGTTGTCTATTGTTCAGCACAGAATCTCCATTTCATGGGGAAAACAGCAATCCATTGAATTGAGGAACTCTTCTTCATTCATAGATGGCTCTTCACTGCCTGGTTCGATAACGAACGTAAACTGTCCCATTATCAAAGCGGCGTTCCTCCAAAAGCTCGAGCTTCAATCGCAGGTTGTCCGGCAGGGCCGGTTTGCCGCCTCCCACGAGAATCGGGATAACGAACAAATGACACTCGTTGATCAACCCGGCGCGGAAGGCGTGGGCGGCGAGTTCAGGACCCCCGATGAGGATGTCATGTTCCCCGGCCGCTTTCAGTTTTCGAATCGCTTGCGGATCGAACGTTTGCTCAAGCTGCGTTTTGCGGGTGGATATGGTCTCCAACGTCCTGGAGTACACGATTTTGTCCGCTGCCTGCCAGACCTCAGCGAAGTCGCGCATGTCCGCAGACCCCGCGGCCAGACTGGGATCAGTCTCCCACACCCTCATGGACTCATACATTCGCCGTCCATAGAGATGAGTGTGCGTCGCTCGCACGAGGTCCGTGATAAATCTGAACACTTCCCCACCGGGGTCTGTCCAGTCAAATTTACCATCCTTGTCCTCGGTGTATCCGTCGAGTGACATGTTCGCCACGAAAATCAAATTCGCCATATTCGATCTCCATATCTACAGCAGCGTGCTGTAAAACATTCTTGTGAGAGGTGTTATATAGTGAGGTGCCATATAAGTACTTATGGTTTCTTCTCTTTCTTACCGCCCAGTTGATATCGGAGCCAGGGGAATATATTAGGGAACTGACCCACTACGAAGTAGCTGAACAAACTCAGCAAATTTAATTTCTTATTGGGCAGATGATTGAAGACCGGTTGCTCACCACGGTTCAACGTTCGCTTGAACACGTATTTATTCCAACGTTGGGTAAGAGCCCAAAATTCCGGGTTGCTGGGTGTGGGCGGTAACGGGGCAGGGCGAGGTGGGAGGGGCATCGTCTCACTGCGTGGATAATACACATGCACATTCACCGTGCCGAGTCCCTCGGCTTCTTCGGCTCGCATTTCCAGCGGACGATCCCCAAGCCCGCCGCTCAAAGCATAAAATGATTCGGTCAGCAAGACGTACTCTTTGGATGGGATGGTATTCTTAAGCAAGCGGTGAATGAGGATAACATCCTCACCCCCCAACTCTTCGAACTGCCTGATCTTTTTGATAACCGTCTCGCCAACATGTAGAAAAACTTTGAGTTTGAGTTCCCCAATGTTGCTGCAGGCTTCGCATCTGCAACTATTGCATGCGATCAACGCGCGTTCTTTCGCTCGGAAGGCATCAAAGAACGCGGTTACCTGTCGCAGAATATCCTGCGCGGCAGCAGAGGCTTTGCTTTCATCGTCCATGATCGCATATAAGAAGACCGCATCGCCTTCCAGTTTGCTAAGAGTGAGCGGAAACTGTGCATGGTCGATCACTGCCTCCAGCAAATCCGTGATGATGGCCTCAGCATGCAAAAGACTTGTTGTATGAGATTTCATAAAACGGGTATAGCCGCTGATGTCTGCTAGAACCAAAAATACTCGCTTGATTTCCATTTCAATCTCTTTCTTATGGGGATGCCAGCTTATCTTCAGCATTATAGAGCCACTACAACAAAAACACAACAACACTGACTATAAAAAATACATCCGCTATCCATGGATAGCGGATGTGGACTTCTTTAAAGTGTTTTATTTTCCAATCACACATTCGCCTCCGCGCCACGCAAGATCTTCTCCATCTTCCTGCCCTTCGCCAATTCATCCACCAGTTTGTCCAAATACCGAACCTGCTGCGTCAAGGGATCCTTGATTTCCTCCACGCGAACCCCACAGATTACTCCGGTGATGAGGTGTGCATTCGGGTTTAGCGAAGCATGTCCAAAGAATGTTTCAAAAGTTGCATTTTCCTTCATGAGTTCCTGCAGCTTCTTATAATTGAAGTCTGTTAACCACTCTATGACTTGATGCAATTCTTTCTTGGTTCTGCCCTTCTTCTCTATCTTTTCGACATATAGCTGATAGACGGAAGCGAAGGTCATTTTTGCGATACGTTCATTGTGTACGTTGGGATTTTTCATAGATACCTTGCATTCTAACGTTAATCTTTCAAATTATTTCAACCCGGACAGTCCAGCGATGACTTTACGGTCTGTCGGTATTTGTGTAAGCGAGTACCGTTTCAGGCAATTACTTATTAGGGCGAAAACAGCTTCCAGTGCCCCTCTGAGATGACATCGACTGCCCCGTCGCTCACTCTGATGGCCGTCTGGTCGTCGATCGCATAGCACGGCACCGACATGCCGGCGGCCCATTTTTCTGCGCCGGCCATGGAATGCTCCGGCAGGTCCTCGTGATCCAGGTGCGGAAACATGGAGAAAGCAACGAGTCCCAGCGTTTCATCACCACCGTTGGGCGGCTTCCAGTCGACGAAGTCCTGCCCGATGTTGGGTGCCATCACCGTGCTCCCGGCGCTCACTCCCACGTAGACTATGTCGCGTAGCGACAGCAAGAGGTTCGCCAATCCGGACTGGCGCATCCAGTAGCATAGATACAGGGGATCGCCGCCTCCAACCAGCAGAGCGTCAGACTCCTGGACCATGGGGATCCAGCTCTCTTCATCGATGCTGGGCAGCGCGGTCAGCTCCAGCACTCCCAAGGACTTCCAACCCAATTCGCACAAAGGGGTGGAGGCTCGTCCGTTGATCAGCCGCCATGCCATGGCAGCACCGCCGAGGAACGGATACGCCGCGGTGGGGATGCAGAGGGCGTTGGACTCGGCGATCGGTTTGCCGAGGAGATCGACCAGCGCGTCGTGGATGCTCGTGTTCTTGATGCCAGCTGAGGTTAGAAGATATTTCATGATGCCTCTGCTTGTTGATCTATTGGGAGCCAAAAGCTTCTGCAATTTGATCGCGATTTATACTCATGTCAAGTCTCCTTATCGTACAGATCTGACTTTCCGATGGGTTTCGCTAAACGCTAACTCCGGTTGTGATCGCACCTGCGCGCTCGTACGTCACGAAAATGACGCCAGTCGGGGTGACGATACTTTCCGTCACCTTGAAGGCCGCCGGAATCGTGCCATCGGCAAACAACCGCTTTCCACTGCCCAACGTGACCGGATAGATCATCAGCCAGAACGTATCGACCAAATCATGCTTGATCAGCGTCTGAAGAAGATTACCACTTCCCCAAACATGCAAATCCGGTCCCTGCTCCTGCTTGAGTTTGGCGACTTTTTCTGGGATATCTCCGTTTAAAAACACCGACGGCTGCCATTCGCTGGACATCCTGGTATTCGAGGCGACATACTTGGTCGCCGTGCTGACGCCCAGCCATTCGTCCGCATGTTTTGGCCAGAACGGTTCCCAAATATCAAAGGTCTTGCGCCCCAACAGCAGGTCAAACGGCAGGTTCATCTGCTTTCTCAGGGCCGCTCCACCAATCTCATCGGCATACGGCCCCCCTGCCCACCCGCCATACGCGAAGCCGTCGCTGGGATCTTCCTCTGGCCCACCTGGGGCTTGTATGACACCATCAATGGAGATATGTTCAAGCACAATAACTTTTCTCATGGATATTCTCCTTTACGAGATTTTAGAACGTATATTCTATTTCGTCAAGATGGAAGTAAACTAAAATCTCATCCTCGTAGAGGATCGCGGAGCATACCTACAGGGGCTTTGGCGATGGGTTGGGCAGATGCAGCATGCGGTCAGGGATCGAATACGAACCAGCAGATTTCGTTTCTCAACCGCTGATCGTCCAGAACAAGACCGCGAATCGCATCCGGCAGCTGCTCACGTTGCCATTGACGCTCCAGGCGAACTGCCTGCTCCCGTTCACTCTCAACGACAGCCGACCGTGCAGCCTTTATTGCATAGGCGGCTGCGCCCAATTCATGTGCCGCAACGTGCGCCACTACCGCTGCCTGTCCGGCTGCATAGGCCGCCTCTCTTGCAGCTCCGCGCAACTCTCTGGCTGCTCCCATGGCGTGACCGCCAGCACTTCGGGCTTGCGTCATCGTGATCTCGCCGCGCACCCATGCCCGGGCCTGAGCGATCGCCTGGCGAGGCCGCTGGTCTGAAGGCTGCGTCGACTCGAATAGGTGCAGGACGTGTTCCGCACACGCTGCGGCCCACAGGGCGAGCAGCTGATGGTCGGAGTCTGTGAGCGTCCCTCCGCGGCGTATGGTGATGAACCTGGGGTCCCGCTTCTTTGGCAATATCATTCGTTAGTTTCTCGTGTGTTCCTTCTGCCTAACGAACTGAAGCTAAGTTGCGTCGCGACATTATTGCCCGGCGGGTGGTTCCCAGAGTTCCACCTTGTTTCCATCCGGGTCTATGACCCATGCAAACTTCCCGAACTCTGACTCATCAATCTTGTCGAGCACATTGCAGCCTTCTGCCTTCAAGGCCTTGACCAGGGCGTGGAGGTCTTCCACTCGATAGTTGACCATGAAGGAAGCAGAGCTCGGAGCAAAGTGATCACTTTCCTGCGGATCGATCAACCACGCAGTTGTGCCTGCAACCGGCTTGCCCTCGGCGTCGTTCCAATCGAAGGCAGCTCCGCCCCATTCTTGAACATCGATTCCGAGGTGTTGTTTGTACCAAGCCTGTAGTGCCGGAGCGTCTTTGGCTTTGAAGAAGATGCCACCAACGCCAGTGACTCGTTTCATATCTGTCTCCTATTCGTGAATGGGCGTGAAGGGATGGATTTTTTGTGGACTAGCGCTCAACCGCAATCGATCATTCCCGTTCAACTGCGGACTTAATATCGTTTAGGTCTTGCAGGAGGGCTTTTTTCACCACGCCCTTGAAAAAAACCATCGGGATCGACATTAATCTTGCGACGAACCCTTGAGGCTGGGAATCATGGGAACTGGTCAACGTCATGCCGCCACTGCTCTCTGAAATTCTATTGGTGGTTATGAATACAACTCCACGATCTTCTGCTCTGGTTTTGTAGAACTCGTTCTCAGCAGCATCGGTGATCCACTTTTCCACAGTAGCCGGCTCGCCGAATAGCATTCGGGTCTCCCGCCACTTTAGTCCTAGCAGCCCGTTTGCCGGTTTTTCGACAATCTCAATGTTTTCGATCCCGCTGATGATTTCCGAGGCGTTCGCGATATCCGTGATTGCGGCCCAGATCGCCGCCCTGGATCCGTTAATGGTTACCTGTGCTTCAACGAGCATAGTGTTCCTCCTGGGGTTCGAGTGATGGTCTATAGTATAGCCCATGGGCAATACGGGGCGTCGACATCGTCCCCGGGCGACACTTGCACCTAGAGGCACGGGAGCCGTGCAGGTGTTTGAGTGATTTTCTTCACCTTCAAAAGGAATCTCTCATCTTAAACCTCTTGACTCTGGTATTTTGTTTTGCTAGAATGTTATCGATAACGGGAACGATAACGGTATCGATAACATGCGCCCAAAGACCTCTCGCTCTACCATCAAGGAAGTGGCATCTTTTGCTGGGGTATCTATACAGACGGTCTCGCGGGTTATTAACGAGAGGCCAGACGTTTCTCCAGAAACCCGTAAACGGGTTCAGGATGTCATAAATAAGCTGTCCTACCAACCCAGCGCGCTAGCGCGCAGTTTGATCCAGCAACGAAGCTATACATTGGGGGTCGTTACAGCCGGACTGAAATATATCGGCCCTTCCCGGACTTTAAGCGGCATCGCTTCCGCGGCCGAAGAAGCAGGCTACTCCCTTCTTTTAAAAGAACTTTCTCATTTTGATACGAATGATATTAGACCCATCTTCCAGGCATTGATCTCACGCCGGGTGGATGGGATCATTTGGGCTGTGCCTGAGGTGGGCGATAATCATCAATGGGTCAATCAGACATCGTTGGATCTGGATATCCCACTCGTTTATCTCACGATGGAGCCGCAAAAGAATATCTCTGTGGTATCGGTGGATAACTATCTTGGGGGACGAATGGCAATGTCTCACTTGCTTGAACAGGGATATAAAAATACGGGTCATATTTCAGGCCCGTTGGATTGGTGGGAAGCACGCCAGCGTATCAATGGATGGAAGGATGGCTTAAAGGAAGCCGGGATCAAGGTCGATGACAAGCATTATGTGGAGGGAAATTGGTCCTCGGCAAGCGGGGCTCAGGCAGTGGAAAAACTTCTCCAACAGTATCCTGAAATGGATTCGATTTTCGTTGCGAATGACCAGATGGCGTTGAGCGCCATACAATTTATCGATCAAAAGGGATTGCGGATCCCCGAAGATATCGGGATCGTTGGTTTTGATAATATCCCCGAATCCGAATTTTTCTTTCCCTCCCTGACAACTGTACAGCAGGACCAGGATAACATTGCAAAATTAGCCATGGAAGAGATGATCAAAATTATTGCGTCGGGCAGGCAGGGACAGGAATCGATTGAGCCTCAATCCATAATGCTGCCACCGAAATTAGTTGTACGTAAAAGCTCATCACGCGGGAAAATTTAGAGATGAAGGAGGTGAATCCAATATAGAAAATACATATCACGAACAAGAAGAAGAGTGCCTGCTCAGAGATTGGCGTCCCAAGCAGGCACTCCTCGGCGAGTGCAATGCCCCATGAAGAAATGGGATTGCTCGCGTGCCCTAATTATATCGTACCGAAATCTCTGCAACGAGAAATAATCAGACCTAAAAAGGAGAGAAGATCATGTTCCGTTTCAAATCAATCGCTTTTCTGATCGTAATTACATCGATGCTATTAGCTGCATGCCAGCCGGCAGCCGCTGTTGCAACCGAAGCTCCCGTCGCAACCTCGGCCCCCACAGAGGTACCTACCGCGACGGAGGCTCCCAAGCCATCCGGCAAACTCGTAATCTGGGCTCAAAAGGCCAATCAGGACGTTTGGGAGAAAACCGCTCTCGACGGATTCAAAGCAAAGTATCCAGATGTTGAAATTGAGATCGTCAATAATAGTCCGTCCGAAGTTGCCAACCAGGTGGGGCTGGCGATTCAGGGTGGTACTGGAGTGCCCGATCTGGCCGTTACAGAGTATCGCAGCATTACAGCTCTGGTAGAACTGGGTGGCCTGACAGATATGACCTCAGTCGTTGAGCCATACAAGAATGATCTCAATGCCACCATGATGGGCTATTGCACCAAGGATGGCAAGGTTTACTGTGTGCCTTGGGATATCGGCCCCGTTGTAACTTTCTACCGACGAGATATTTTTGAGGCTGCAGGCCTGGCATCAGATCCTGATTCAGTTAGTGCTGAGGTGGCTACTTATGAAGATTATCTCGCGACTTGCAAAACAATCAAAGCAAAGACCGGCTTGAATTGTTTTGCACTAAATAAAGCCAACAACTATGGCACCATGCTGGAAAATATGCTTTGGCAGCAAGGGCTTGGTTACTATGATGCAGCTGGGAAAGTAACCATCGATGCCCCCTATGTGGTTGATGCAGTGAATAAGATCGGAGAATTCTGGAAAGCCGACGTTGTAAGCGACTCTCTTGAATGGACCGATCCCTGGTATGCTGAGTTGAACGCGAAGATGGATAATAAGGATACTCCCCCGGTTGCCACGATCGTGATCGCTGCCTGGATGGGCAACTTCCTTAAGACCTGGGTCGCAGCTGATCAAACCGGCAACTGGGGGGTGGCGCTAATGCCAGCCTACACAACCGGCGGAGTCCGCGCTTCCAATCAGGGTGGTTCGGCCTACTTCATCCCTGAAGGTAGTAAGAATCCTGATGCAGCTCGGGCTTTCATCGAATATATGAACCTGGATACCGCGAATCAAGTGGCGGAATTTGTCTACAGCGATTACTTCCCGGCAAACAAGGCTACATATGCAGATCCATTTTTCCAGGAAAAGGATCCCTACTTCGGTGATCAGGTGACGCGCTCTCTCTTTGCCGATGTCGCGAAGAACGTTCCCTACGGTTATATCTATGGCCAGTATGCTGTCACCATGTCCAATAGCACTGCCAAGGCTCTTCAGAACTACGCGTTGGGCACGATGAGTGCAGAAGAAGCGTTAAAGCAGGCAGCGGACGCAGTCCGTCTTGAGACAGGTCTTCCCTAAATAATAAATAGTGAATTTCAAAAAGGGCAGTGGGATCATTGATCCCACTGCCCTTAGGAGATATGAATGGCTCAAGCTCAGAAACTACTATATCCGGGCGATGCAAAGGCACCTTCTCGATCGCTGTGGCAACAGATAAAAGGGGCGCGCTGGGCCTATACATTTATTTCTCCTTTTTATATTTTATTTGCCATCTTTGGTCTTTATCCAATGGTGCTTTCACTGTATTTGAGCTTCACCAGATGGAAAGGCGTGGGGCCCATAGAGTTTGCCGGGTTGGTTAACTTTGGTTTGATCCCACTCGATAAGGTATTTTGGCAGTCGATGGCCAATGGAATCATCCTTTTTTTTCTTTACGTACCAATCATGTTATTTCTCGCATTGGCCCTGGCAGTTATCCTGAATTCGGGCAGGGTCAAAGGGTTTGGTTTCTTTCGCACATTAATTTTTCTTCCTTTCATCACCAATATGGTCGCTGCCGGGTTTGCTTTCCGCATTCTATTGGAAAAGCAGAATGGTTTGCTAAATGTACTTCTCAAATACGCCGGCCTATCCCCGATACCCTGGCTGGAGGATGTATGGTGGGCGCGCATTTCTTTGAGCTTGTTGATCCTATGGGCCTGGTTGGGGTACAACATGGTTTTTATGCTGGCAGGCTTGCAAACGATTCCACGCGACCTGACGGATGCAGCGATGATCGATGGAGCGTCGCCAATTCAGGCATTTTTCCGGGTCACTATCCCTCTCATGCGCCCGGTGATTCTATTTTGTACGATCACTTCGATGATTGGAAGTTTTGGTCTTTTTACCGAGGTATCCACCCTCACCCGCGGCGGACCTGTCAACGCAACCATCACCCCGCTGATTCGCATTTACGGGATCGCTTTTGGGAGTTATCAATTTGGTTACGCCTCTGCAGTGGCCTACACCTTCTTTGCATTGATCTTTATTCTGACGCTCCTCCAATTCCGCTTGAACCGAGATCAGGAATAGGGAGATTTAGCGTTATGTCAAAAACCGGCAGGAAAATTCTCACTGATATCGTCATTTATACAGTACTGGTCCTTATCTCGATCTTTATGATTCTGCCGTTCGTGTGGATGCTGAGTACGTCCTTCAAGATGCCCCAGGATATTTTTGGTTATCCTCCAAGATTGATCCCGGAAAACATAACCCTTAGTAATTATGCATACATTTTTCAGGAAAAGAACACCATCCGAATTCTATTCAATACGATCATCATAGCACTTTTATCCACTCTGTTGAGCCTGTTTTTCACTGCGCTGGGCGGTTATGGCTTTGCCAAATTTGAATTTCCGGCGAAGAAAAATCTTTTCGCAATACTTCTTGCTACCCTCATCATCCCGGGCGCGGTGATGATGGTACCTTCATTCGTGATCATGCGAAAGCTTGGTTGGGTGGATACCTTCCTTCCACTGATCGTGCCCGGGGCGGCAAACGCCTTTGGGATCTTCTTTTTCCGTCAGTACATTTCAACCATAAACGATGAGTTGATTGACGCAGCGCGCATCGATGGCGCCTCAGAATTCAGGATCTTCTTAAGCATTATTTTACCGATCATTGCGCCGGGCATGACCAGCCTGGGCTTGATCTTTTTCATGAGATCCTGGAATGACTATCTCGGTCCCCTCATTTATTTGAAGTCGCCCCAAAATCATACGATTACACTGGCAATCAATGCGTTAAGTGGAGGAGCCGGATTGACGGCTTGGGGTGAACAAATGGCCATGTCGGTGATCAGCCTTCTCCCGCTCCTGATCATCTTTCTTGTCTTCCAACGACAATTTGTCGAAGGCATCACAGCCGGAGCAGTCAAGGGCTAGTTCACTTATCGCCACTAAAATATCCCACATACTTAAGGAAATTATTATGTTTTATTTCGGTGTTGACTACTATCCTGAGCACTGGCCCGAAGAGCGCTGGACGACCGACGCACGATTGATGGCGGAAGCAGGCTTCAACGTGGTGCGCCTGGCAGAGTTCGCCTGGTCCAGGATGGAACCGAGGGAAGGCCAGTTTGATTTCGACTGGCTTGACCGTGCCATTGCGATTCTTCAGTCACATGAGATCAAAGTCGTTTTAGGAACGCCCACCGCCTCGGCTCCCCCGTGGTTAATGAGCAAATCTCCAGAACTGTTTCGCCTGCGCGCGGATGGCCTGCGGGTGACGTTCGGCAATCGCAGAGAATACTGCCCCAATAACCCTTTATATCATGACCATACGGACCGTATCGTGACGAGCATGGCTGAACATTATGCCGGCCATCCTGCAGTGATAGGCTGGCAGATCGACAATGAGTTCGGCGACCGCTGTTACTGTTCCACTTGCCAGCAGAAGTTCCAGACCTGGCTGCGCAGCCGATATGAAGACCTTGATGAACTTAACCAGAAGTGGGGAACAATCTTTTGGAGTCATGTCTATAACGATTGGACCGAGATCCCGCTGCCGCTTACAACAGGCGGCTCGCCCAATCCTGGGCTGGCGCTCGACTTTTACCGCTTCTGCTCAGACTCATACGTCGCTTATCAACAGATGCAGATGGACATCCTGCGCGCAAAATGCCCGGATCACTTCATCACACATAACTTAATGGGGTTCGGATACGATCAACTCAATTATTTTGATCTGGCGCGCAACCTCGACTTCGTCTCCTGGGACAATTACCCGCGCATGCAATGGACGATGGAAAATGACGTTGAACCTTCCTCCGTTGCGCTCAGCCTCGCCACCATGCGCGGCCTCAAGCATAAAAATATATGGGTAATGGAACAGCAAGCCGGGCCCGGCGGCTGGGAAATGTTAAGTGTTACTCCGCGTCCGGGCGAACTGCGGCTTTGGGCCTATCAATCGATCGCACATGGTGCGGATGCCATGATCTTCTTCCGTTGGCGCACAGCCCGCGTTGGCACAGAGCAATACTGGCACGGCCTGT
>Ga0209131_1000539_pt1 | contig 27069 bp, 23 predicted proteins | sample GraSoi_2013_40cm_FD_185826 | JGI IMG/M metagenome (GOLD analysis project Ga0209131, IMG submission 185826) | Grasslands soil microbial communities from the Angelo Coastal Reserve, California, USA - Sample 9_17_2013_40cm (SPAdes) (version 2) | ecosystem: Environmental > Terrestrial > Soil >... | reverse complement strand
CCCCGCCGATGAGCAGCGGCAGCTTGAATCCCGTGCGCTCCATCTCCTTCGCCACGTGCGCCATTTCCTCGAGCGACGGCGTGATGAGCCCCGACAGCCCGATCATGTCGGCATTCTCGCGGCGCGCGGTCTCGAGGATGGTTTCGCACGCGACCATCACGCCCAGATCCACCACGTCGAAGTTGTTGCACTGGAGGACCACGCCCACGATGTTCTTGCCGATGTCGTGCACGTCGCCCTTCACGGTGGCCATCACGACCTTGCCCTTCGCCTTGGGCGCGGTGCCCAGGCGCCTCTTCTCTTCCTCGATGAAGGGGATCAGGTGCGCCACGGCCTGCTTCATGACGCGCGCGGACTTCACCACCTGCGGCAGGAACATCTTGCCGGAACCGAAAAGGTCGCCGACGACGTTCATGCCGTCCATGAGCGGGCCCTCGATCACCTGCAGCGGGCGCTCGAAGTGCTGTCGCGCTTCTTCCGTGTCTTCGATGATGTGTTGCGTGATCCCCTTCACGAGCGCATGAACGAGGCGCTCCTGCACCGTGCCCTTTCGCCAAGCCTCGTCCTGCGCTTCGTCCTTCTTCTTGCCCTTGAAGGACTCGGCGAACTCCACCAGGCGCTCGGTGGCGTCGGGGCGGCGGTTGAGGATCACGTCCTCGACGCGTTCGAGGAGATCCTTCGGGATCTCGCCGTACACGCCGAGCTGCCCGGCGTTCACGATGCCCATCGTCATGCCGGCCTTGGCCGCGTGATAAAGGAACGCGGTGTGCATCGCCTCGCGCACCGGGTCATTCCCCCGGAACGAGAACGACAGGTTCGATACGCCGCCGGAGGTGCGCGTGTGCGGGAGGTGGCGATGGATCCACGCCAGCGCCTCGAGGTAGTCCCGGCCGTAGCCGTTGTGCTCCTCGATTCCCGTGGCCACGGCGAAGATGTTCGGGTCGAAGATGATGTCCTCGGCGGGAAAGCCCACCTTCTCGGTGAGGATGCGGTAGCAGCGCTCGCAGATCTCGTCAAAGGCCATCACGATCGCCGCCGCGCCGTAGCGGCGCGCGAGCTTCGCATGCTTCACGAACTCCTCCTCGCCCTCCTTGAGCGAGATCGAGTTCACGATCGACTTGCCCTGCACGCACTTGAGGCCCGCCTCGATCACCGACCACCGGGAGCTGTCGATCATGATGGGCACGCGCGCGATGTCGGGCTCGGCGGCGACGAGCTGCAGGAACTTCGTCATCGCGGCCACGGAATCGAGCATCGCCTCGTCCATGTTGATGTCGATCACCTGCGCGCCGTTCTCCACCTGGTGGCGCGCGACCGAGAGCGCCTCGGCGTAGTCGCCGGCCAGCACCAGGCGCGAGAACACCTTCGAGCCCGTCACGTTCGCGCGCTCGCCCACGTTCACGAAGAGCGAGTCGTCGCCGATGTTGAGCGGCTCCAGGCCCGAAAGGCGAAGCCTCGGCTCGATCGTCGGCTTCACGCGCGGCTTGAACTTCGAGACGTGCTCGACGATCTCGCGGATGTGGTCGGGCGTGGTGCCGCAGCAACCGCCCGTGATGTTGAGCCAGCCGTTCTGCGCCCACTCCTCGATGAAGGCCGCGGTCTCGCACGGCTGCTCGTCGTACTCGGCCATCGCGTTGGGCAGGCCCGCGTTCGGGTGTGCGGAGACGTACACGTCCGCGATGCGCGCGAGCTCCTCGATATGCGGGCGCAGCTGCTTGGCGCCCAGCGCGCAGTTGAAGCCCACCGACAGTGGCCTTGCGTGCCGCACCGAATTCCAGAACGCCTCGGCGGTCTGTCCCGAAAGCGTGCGCCCGGATGCGTCCGTGATCGTTCCCGAGATCATGATCGGCATGCGGATGCCGCCCTCCTCGAAGCACTCGTCGATCGCGACCAGCGCCGCCTTCGCGTTCAGCGTGTCGAAGATCGTCTCCACCAGCAGCAGGTCCACGCCGCCGCGGATGAGCGACTCGACCGCGACCTTGTACGCGTCGCGCACCTGGTCGAAGCCGACTGCGCGAAAGCCCGGGTCGTTCACGTCGGGCGAGAGGGAAAGCGTGCGGTTCATCGGACCGAGCACGCCCGCGACGAAGCGCGGCTTTCCCGGCGTGCGCGCACTGAATCCGTCGGCCACCTCGCGCGCGAGCTTCGCGGCCTCGAAGTTGAGCTCGGCCACGATGTGGCCCAGCTCATAGTCGGCCTGCGAGATGGAGGTCGAGTTGAAGGTGTTGGTCTCGAGGATGTCCGCGCCTGCCTCGAGGTACTCGGAGTGAATCGCGCGGATCACGTCCGGGCGCGTGAGCGTGAGCAGGTCGTTGTTGCCCCGCAGGTCGCGGTGGAAATCACGGAAGCGCTCGCCGCGGAACTGCTCCTCGGTGAGCTGGTAGCGCTGCACCATCGTGCCCATGGCGCCGTCGAGCACGAGGATGCGATGCTTCAGCGCCTCGTGCAGCGCGGCGATGCGCGCGGTGCGTGTGGAAATCGGGTGATCCATCAATATCTCTTTAGCGGTATTTGTCGAGCGCCCGCAAGCTGACGATCAAATCGGCGCTTGTAACGGACATCATTCTACGCGAGATCGGCGAGCGCCGGGGCCGCCCGCGCTCATCCCCGCGCGAGGCGCGCGCCGAGGGCCACCAGCAACGCGCCGCAGGCGCGGTTTATCCATACGAGCGCGGCGGGTCTGCGCCGCATGCGATCCGACAGCCGCGCCGCGATGAGCGCGACGGCGCATTTCACAGGAAGGCCCAGGATCGCGTAGAGCACGCCCAGCGCAATGAGGTCGCGCGTGGGATGCGCGCTCGCGGGGTCGACGAACTGCGGCAGGAATGCGAAGAAGAACAGGATGATCTTGGGGTTGGTGACGTTCGACAGCACGCCCTGGAGCACGAGCCAGCCGGGCGACGTCCTCGCGCCGCCGCTCGACGAGTCGATCGCCACTTCGCGGGTGAAGAGCATGCGCACGCCGAGGTAGACGAGATACGCGGCGCCGACGATCTTGAGCGCCGTGAAGAGCGTCTCGCTCGCGTGCAGGATCGCGCCCACGCCGATGGCCGCGAGCGCGGTGTGCACGAGGATGCCGATGATCACCCCGACCGCCGAGCAGAGCCCCGCGACGCGCCCCTGCGCGAGCGAGCGGCCGATCACGTAGATCATGTCCTGCCCGGGCGTGAGGATGAGTGCCAGCGAGGCGACCATGTAGAGAGCGAGGTTGTCCGTCACGCGGCCTCCAGGCCCGCGGCCGCGAGCAGCAGCCGCTCGAAATCGCGCGCGAATGCCTGCGCGTCGAAGAGCGCGGACCCGCGCGCAGCTCGCGCCTTCTCCTTGGCCGCCGCGAGCTTCTCCGGATCGCGCGCCAGCGACGCCACGAAGTCGAGCGCCCTGCGCGGATCGTCGAACGCCCATTCGGAAAGCCCCGCGGTTGCGAGCATGCTCGCGCCGACGCGCGAGGCGAACGTCCCTCCGCGGGCGGTCACGAGCGGCACGCCCGCCCAGAGCGCATCGGCTGCATTGGTGTGCGATCCGTACGGGAACGTGTCGAGCGCGACATCGGCCGCGGCGAGGCGCGCCATGTGCGCCTCGCGCGTCGGCACGTGCGCAGCGAACACCAGCCGGGAATCGACGTGCCAGCGGGCCGCATGAGCCTGCAGGCGCTTGCGCGCGCTCTCGCCGGGATCGCGCAGCCATAGCAACGCATCCGGAACCGATTGCAACATGACGCACCACGCGTCGAAGATCGCCGGGCGGATCTTGATCGCCTGGTTGAAGGAGCAGAACACGATCGCAGCCTCCGGCAAGCCGAGCTGTGCCCGCGGCGTGGCGACGGGAACGGGCTGCTTCGGATCGGTCGGCAGGCAGCAGCGGCGCATCTGCAGCACGCGCTCCGTGAAGTTCGCTTCGGCGCCGGGCGGCACGGTCGCCTCGTCGGCCACGAAGAAATCCACGAAGGGGGCGCCGGTGGTTCCGGCGTATCCCAGGAAGTGGCCCTGCACGGGCGCGCCGCGGTAGGCGAGGATGTCGAGGCGCCCGCCCTGCGTGTGGCCGCCCAGGTCCACGAGGACATCGATGCCGTCGGCGGCGATGCGCTGCGCGATTTCGCGGCCGGTCATGCGCGAGGCGTTCACGGGTGTGTCCACTGCGCGCGCGATGCGCGCGCCGACTTCGGAGGCCTCGGGCGAAGGAGCGGTCGAGTACGCGAAGATCTCGAAGCGCTCGCGGTCGTGGTTCTCGAGCAATCCCACGGCGAGCCACGCTACGGCGTGATCGCGGAAATCGGATGAGATGTAGCCCACGCGCAGCCGCTTCGAGGCCTCACGCGCGGGACGCGTCACGGGTTCGAGGCCCGCGAAGATCGTCCGGCTGTACGTCTCGGCCCATTGTTTCTGCTCGGCGGCGTCCACCTGGGACAGGTATTGCGCCGTGTGCGGATGGACCGGGCGCGTGCCCGGCTCGCGCGCGGCGCGCTTCAGCTCCTCGATCGCTTCGTCCATCGCGCGCCATTCGCACGCCATGCCTTTTGCGTTCACGAGCATGCCGAGCAATTCCGCGTCGACGTGGCCGGCCGCAAGGGCTCCGGCGATCGCCGCGATCGCCTCGTCGTGGCGCGAGAGCGCCGTGAGCGCGAGGGCGAGGTTGTACGACGCGGCGCGCGCGCCAGGCTGCTGCGCGAGAAGCGCGCGATAGGCACGCACCGCGCCCTCGTGGCGCCCCGACATGAGGAGGAATAGTCCGGCCTGCGCGAGGTCCTGCGCGACGCGCGGCATTCCTCCCCAATCGGCAGGAATGCGCGCGAGGAGATCGACCTGCTCCTCGATGCGCCCCTGCCTCCGTAACGCGACCGAGAGGTTGAAGAGCGCGTCGGGCGCATTCGGCGCCATGCCGAGCGCATCGCGCAGCACGCGCTCGCCCTCTGTGAGCTGCTGCATCTCGACCAGCACCGCGCCCAGCACCACGCGCCAGCCGGCATCCTGCGGATTCTCGTTGACCTCGCGCGCCGCGGCGGCAAGCGCCTCTTCGCGCTGCCCCTGCTGGAGCAGCGCAGCGACTTCGCCGGGACTCACCTTTGGCCGTTCGCTGCGAGCCAGTCCAGCGCCAACGCGGCGAGCGTCTCGGTGCCGAGCTTGAGTACCTTCTCGTCGACGAAGAAACGCGGGCTGTGGTTGGTCGGCGCCTTCCTCGCGTCGCGGTCGGGCGGCGTGCAGCCGAGGAAGTAGAAGAAGCCCGGCACTTCCTTCTGGTAGAACGAGAAATCCTCGGCGCCGCAGACCTTGTCGATGGTGCGCACGCTCTCGGTGCCGGCGAAGCGGCCGAGCGTCGGAAGCGACCACTCGGTCAGCGCCGGATCGTTCACCGTCACGTCGTACCAGCGATGGATGTGCACGTCGGCCTTCGCGCCGCCGGCCGCGGCGATCATTTCGGAGATGCGCTTCACGTGCTCGTGGATCTGCGAGCGGTGGTCCTCGTTGAACGTGCGGATCGTGCCTTCGAGCTTCGCCTGGTCCGGAATGATGTTGTGGCGCACGCCCGCGTGGAAGACGCCCACGGTGACGATAGCCGGCTCCTCGGTCACGTTTATCCTGCGCGAGACGATCGTCTGCAGGCCCGTGACGATCTGGGAGCCGATCACGATCGGATCGATGCCGCTCCACGGATACGCGGCATGCGCCTGGTTTCCCTTCACAAAGATGCGGAAATCGTCGGCAGAGGCCATGAAGGGACCCGAGCGATAGCCGATCTTGCCCGTGGTGTCGTTGGAGACCACGTGCAATCCGAAGATCGCGTCCACCTTCGGATTCTCGAGACAGCCCTGCTCGATCATCATCTTCGCGCCGCCGTCCTCGCCGATGGGCGGGGTCTCCTCGGCGGGCTGGAAGATGAACTTCACGGTTCCCGGAATCTCCCGGCGCATCCCGGCGAGCATCTCGGCAGCGCCCATGAGGATCGCGGTGTGCGCGTCGTGGCCGCACGCATGCATGATCCCGACGCTCTCCACGCCGTTCCAGTGCGTGCGCTTCATGCTCTTGAAGGAGACGTCCGTCTCCTCGGTTACGGGCAGCGCGTCCATGTCGGCGCGCAGCGCCACGACCGGACCAGGCTTGCCGCCCTTCAGCACGCCGACCACGCCCGTGTGCGCGACCTTCTCGCGCACGTCGTCGAAACCGAGGTCGCGAAGGTGCTTCGCGACGATGCCGGCCGTGCGCACCTCGCGATTGCCGAGCTCGGGATTCTCGTGGAAATCGCGGCGCCAGGCGACGACGCGGGAATTGACGCGTTCCGCGGCAGCGCGGATGGCGGCGTCGAAAGCGAAAGGGGTGTCGGGAGCGTTCATCCTGCGATTTTACGCCGCCTACCTATAATCGCGGCATGGAACACCTCGACCCGAAGCAGGCCCACCGGTACCTCAAGGACCATCCCGACGCGGTCTTCATCGATTGCCGAAGCGAGATGGAATACATGTTCGTCGGCCACCCGATGGGCGCGATGATGGTGCCCTGGTACGACGGTGCGGAATGGGAGCTCAATCCCCACTTCGTCTCACAGGTGAAGAAGCTCGCCGGCGCGAACTTCGAGAAGCGACCGATCGTGCTCATCTGCCGCAGCGGCAACCGCACCATCGAGGCGGGGGAGGCGCTGGAGCGCTCCGGATTCAAGCGCGTGATCAACGTGCTCCACGGATTCGAAGGCGAGCTCGACGAAACTCACCACCGCAACTCGAAGAACGGCTGGCGCGTGGACGGCCTGCCGTGGGAGCAGTACTGATCTAGAGCAAGTCGCGCGCGCGAGCGAGCACCCGCGGCCAGGTGGCGAGCGCCGTTGCGGTGACGATCTCGACCGAGGGATACCACGGGCTGCGGCCGGCGGCATTCGGCGACCAGTAGTGGAATGGCGGGTTGGCCGATGGATAGGCGAGCAGCGTACGCTTGCCGATGCCGCCGGCAAGGTGCGCCGTCACGTTGCTCGTCGTGACGACCAGGTCGCAGGCCTCGATCGCCGCGAGCACGCCATCGATGTCGTTGAAGAGATCGAGGCCCTCGATGCGTTCGAGCCGGCCGCCCTGTTTGGCGAATGCCTCGCGCTCGGTCCTCGTGTCGCCGTATTGCAGGTCCACGAGTCGAACGCCCGAGGCCTGCAGCAACCCGTCGAACGCCGCCAGGGGCGCGGACTTGGAGCGCTCGTAGTACTTGCGCTCCGCCGGCTGGAAGCTGCGCCACGAAATGCCGATGGGCCGGCCGGGCTTCTCGTGCAGCAGGGTGCGATATTTCACCGCGCGCTCCGGCGGCGGCATGAGGAGCGCGCGCGGTTGCCGATCGAAGCTCGCGGCCGAGTTGCGCAGGAGCCGGCCCGCGGACGCGAGGGGTAGATGGCGATCGCACGCGGCGAAAGCGCCTGCCGATCGCGAGGGATCCGTCACTTCCCAGTCGGGATGGCTGCGCTTGAACGCGGCCGCGAGCCGCGCATCGACCTCCAGGACGAATTTTTCGCGGCGCGCGGCGAATTCGGCGGCGAGGGACGATTGGAGCAGCTGGTCGCCAAGCCCCTGGTCCGTCCATAGCGCGATCCGATGGCCCTTGCCCCAATCCGGGTCACTGAACTGCGGCACGTCAAAGGGGCGCGGCGCCATCGGGTTCTCGCCGCCGGCCCAACGCGATTCGTAGTCGAGCCATCCGTCGCGGAATTCACCCACCGTGAGCCGCGCGAGCCCCCTGTTGTACCGAGCGCGGGAATCGTTGGGATTGATCGCCAGCGCCGCGTCGTAACACGCGAGCGCGTCGCGGAATCGGCCAAGCGCCGCGAGCGCCACGCCGCGGTTCGCCACCGTGGAGGGTCCCGCTCCGGCGGCGAGCGCCCGATCGTAGTCGGCGAGCGCTTCCTCGAAACGGCACATCGTGCGCAGCGCCACGCCCCGGTTCGACAGCACTTCCGGGTGCCCCGGATCGATCCTGAGCGCCCGCGAGGCGAAATGCATCGTGTCCTCGGGGCGCCCCTCGCGCAACGCGATCGCCGCCGCCAGGTGCAGCGCGTAAAAATTGTTGGGATCCGACTGCAGGAGTTGCTCGCAGAGCTTCCGGGCGGCAGCCAGATCGCCCGTCTCGTAGAGCCGGGCGGCGGCCGCGACCGTCGTGGAAGCCATGCGCGCGATGTTATTCGACGTTGGCGCTGAGTGCGGGCGACGACTTGCGCCGGGCCGAGCGCAGATACAGCACCCAGCAGGACAAGCCGCTCGCCATGAGTGCCAGCATGCCGAGCGACATCCAGCGCGTTTCGCCCCAAAGGACAGGAGCGATCGCCCCGGCGGTGAGCACGTTCACCATTCCCGAGACGAATCCCTGCAGCGAGGCCGCCATGCCGCGGCGCGTGGGAAAGAGGTCGAGCGTGATGATCGTGATCGACGGCATGGCCATCGCGAAACCCACGCCGTAGATCATGATCGGGATCACGGCCCACGGCACCGAGGGCGTCGCCGCGAACGAGTAGGCGACATTCGCGGCCGCCGCCGTCACCATGAAGGTGTACGCGTACCTCACTGTCTGCGTCGGCGTGAATTTTCCCGCCGATCGCCCCGAGAGCTGCGAGCCGATCATGATGCCTACGATGCTCGGGAGGAAGAGCCACGCATATTCCTGCGGACCCAGCTTCAGGTGCTGCCCGAGGAAGATCGGCGCGGACACGATGTAGAGGAAGAACGCGTTGAAGTTGAAGCCCGCCGCGAACGACAGGAAGAGAAATCGCGCGTGGATGCCCACCTCCTCGTAGCCCTTGATGAGCGCGACGGGATGGAAGGGCTGGCGATTGGTCTCGGCGAGCGTCTCGGGAAGCTTGCGCCAGCCGAAGGCGACGAGGACCGCGCCCACCGCGGTGAGGAACCAGAAGATCGAGCGCCAGCCGAGCGAGGCGAAGAGCCAACCGCCGATCACGGGCGCGACAGCCGGCGCGAGGCCGAAGAAGAGCGTGACCATCGACATGAGGCGCTGCGCGTCCTCGGGACCGAAGAGGTCGCGGATCATCGCGCGGCCCACCACCATGCCGGCGCCCACGGAAAGTCCCTGCACGACGCGCCAGACGATCAGCGTGTGCACGCTGTCCGAGATCGCAGCACCCGCCGAGGCGATCGTGTACACCACGAGCGCCGCGAGGATCACGGGCCGGCGGCCGAAGCTGTCGGACAGGGCCCCGTGGAAAAGGAACATCAGGCCGAAGGCGAAGAGATAGGCCGACAGCGTCTGCTGGATCTCGATCGGGGTCGCGTTGAGCGACGCCTGGATCCCCGCGAAGGCCGGCAGGTACGCGTCGATCGAGAAGGGGCCGAGGGTCGCGAGCGCCGCGAGCATCGCGGCGAATCCCCAGCGGAAGCGCCGGGTGTGGTGATCTGACATCGCCCCTATTTTATGCGGGGCGGTAATGGAGCGCTTCGGCGATGTGGCAGGCGTGGACGCTTTCGCTTGCCGCGAGGTCCGCGATGGTTCGGGCGACTTTGAGAACGCGATGGTGCGAGCGCGCGGAAATGTGCAGGCGCGCGCCGGCTTCGCGCAGCATACGGGTGGCTTGCGCATCGAGGCGGGCGCGCGCCTGCGCCCTGGCGGCGCACCTGCCGCTCGCGCGCACTGCATACGCGTTCGCGCACGACCTGCGAGGGCTCGCCGGGCTTGCGCGCCTCCAGCTCCGCGGGCGCGAGCGCCGGAACGTCCACGTGCAGGTCGATGCGGTCCAGGAGCGGCCCGGAAATTCGCGTGTGATAGCGCGCCACGCTTTCCTGGCTGCACTTGCACTTCGCTGAGTAGTGGCCGAGGTAACCGCACGGGCACGGGTTCATCGCGGCGACGAGCTGGAACCGCGCGGGAAAGTCGGCCTGTCGCGCGGCGCGCGAGATGGTGATGCGGCCCGATTCCATCGGCTCGCGCAGCACTTCGAGCACGTGGCGGCTGAATTCCGGCAGCTCGTCGAGGAAGAGCACGCCGTGGTGCGCGAGCGAGACCTCGCCCGGCCTCGGCGGCGAGCCGCCGCCCACAAGCGCGATACCCGATGCGGTGTGATGCGGCGCGCGGAAGGGACGGATCCCGAACCGATCCGCGCTGAAGCCTGCCTGCGCGATGCTCTGCACCGCCGCCGCTTCGAGCGCTTCCTCTTCGGTCATCGGCGGAAGGATTCCCGCGATGCGCGTGGCGAGCATCGTCTTGCCAGTGCCGGGCGGTCCCTTGAAGAGGAGCGAATGCGAGCCGGCGGCGGCGATCTCGAGCGCGCGGCGCGCGGCTTCCTGTCCCGCGACATCCGCCAGATCGGGATGCTCGGGCGGCGAAGGCGCGGCGGTGGTGCTCCATTCGCGAAGCGGCGCCTCGCCCTTCAAGTGCGCGCAAACCTCCAGCAACGATCGCGCGGCGAGGACACGAGCGCCCGGTACGAGTGCGGCTTCCCGCGCCACCGATTCCGGAATGACGAAGGCGCGCCCGTCGCGCTTGGCGCCGAACGTCATCGCGAGCGCGCCTTGTATGGAACGCAGCTCGCCGGACAATCCGAGCTCGCCCGCAAACTCGAGCTCGGCCAGAAGGTCCGTAGGCAGCTGTCGCGATGCCGCGAGGATGCCGATCGCGATCGGCAGATCAAAGCGTCCGCTCTCCTTCGGAAGGTCCGCGGGCGCGAGGTTCACCGTCACGCGGCCATCGGGGCGGCGGAAGTTGGCGGTGTTGAGCGCCGCGCGCACGCGATCTCGCGCTTCGCGCACCTCTTTCTCCGGGAGTCCCACGATGTTCGTGCACGGAAGCCCACCGCCCACATGCACTTCCACACGCACGAGAGGCGCATCCAGGCCCGAGAGCGCGCGGCTGAACACGACGGCGAGGGACATGCATCCCTCAAGGGATGAAGCGCGCGTTCGGTTGACGCGCTAGCGGCGCTTCTCGATCTCGGCGATGCGCGCCTCGAGGGCCGCGAGCTTTTCCCTCGCGCGCGCGAGCAGGCGCGTTTGCACGTCGTATTCCTCGCGCGTCACGAGATCGAGCTTCGAGAACGCGGAGGAAAGCATCCCGCGGAAGTTCTTCTCCAGGTCCTTCGCGGGATTGTTCGCGGCCAGCGCGGCAAGGCGCGCGGAGAGCTCGGCAAGGAGTTTTTCGTTCATCTCAGCTTTCCGCACCGGCTTGGTGCGCCGAGGTCCAGGAGCGCACAGCGCAGGGGCGGATGGTGGTTTCGATCAAAAAGAGGGATTCCGAAACAACGATTTATGAATGGCACGCTTGCTGCTATTCCCGACGCGACGCCGCAATTCACAACCCGCAAAGGATACCAACATGCATAAAGTGGCCAAAGCGCTATGCCTTGCCGGAGCGACCGCACTCACGATCTTCTCGACGATCGCGCGCGCCGAAGATCCCCCGGCGGCCCCGACGCCCGAGCACACGTTCACCGGGAAGGTCGGGCTCTGGAGCGAGTACGAGTACCGCGGCATCTCGCAGACGTCCGAGAAGCCCGCGCTGCAGCTGAACCTCGACTACGCGCACAAGAGCGGCTTCTACCTCGGCACGTTCCTGTCGAACATCAAGTGGCTGAAGGACACGGCCGAAGTGAACGGCTTCTCCACCAGCGCGAACCTCGAGTGGGATATCTACGGCGGCTACAAATTCGAGGTCGTGAAGGACTGGACGCTGGATCTCGGCTACCTTCGCTACGAGTACCCGAGCTCGTCCGAGTTCAACCCGAAGCCCAACACGGATGAGGTGTACGCGGGCGTCTCGTACGGGCCGGCCACGCTCAAGTACTCGTACTCGATCAACGACACCTTCGGCGTGCCCAACAGCAAGGGCTCCGATTACACCGAGCTCACGGTGAACTACCCGCTGCCGATGCTCGAGAAGCTCACCCTCAACGGGCTCGTCGGCCACCAGACCTACCGGCACAACGGCTTCCTCAGCTACACCGTGTGGAAGCTCGGCGCCACGTGGGACTTCGGCGGCGGCTTCAACGCCGGCGGGTACTACAAAGGCACCGATGCCGAGGAAGCCGCCTACACCGTGAAAGGCAAGGACTGGAGCAAGAACCGCCTGGTCGGATTCGTCACGTGGTCATTCCCATAAGCCGCCAACGAGGAGAGCACAAATGAAACTGGTCGCGGCAATCATCAAGCCGTTCAAGCTCGACGAGGTGCGCGAAGCCCTCTCGGCGATCGGCGTGCAGGGCATCACCGTCACGGAGGTGAAGGGCTTCGGCAGGCAGAAGGGCCACACCGAGCTCTATCGCGGCGCCGAGTACGTCGTGGACTTCCTCCCGAAGGTGAAGGTGGAAGCGGCGATCAAGGACGACATGCTCGACCGCGTGATCGAGGCGGTCGAGAAGAGCGCCAACACCGGCAAGATCGGCGACGGAAAGATCTTCGTCTTCGACCTCGAGCAGGTCGTCCGCATCCGCACCGGTGAAACCGGCGCGGACGCACTTTAGATCCCAAGGGGAAACACGACAATGAAACGACTTCTCAGCCTCATCGCGCTCTCGGCCGCGCTCGCCTTCGGCGGCGTGGCATTCGCGCAGGACAAGAAGGCCGAACCGGCGCCCGCACCCGCGGCAGCGGCGAAGCCCGCGGACGCCAAGGCCGCACCGGCCGATGCGAAGGCCGCCCCAGCCGCTGCCGCCGCTCCCGCAGCGGCGCCGGCGCCTACGCCCAACAAAGGCGACATCGCGTGGATGCTCACCTCCACCGCGCTGGTGCTGATGATGAGCGTTCCCGCGCTGGCGCTCTTCTACGGTGGAATGGTGCGCTCGAAGAACATGCTGTCGATGCTGATGCAGGTCTTCGTGGTGTTCTCGCTGATCACGGTGCTGTGGTGCATCTACGGCTACAGCATCGCGTTCACGGAAGGCAACGATTATTTCGGAGGCTTCTCCAGATTGTTCCTGAATGGCACATTCGATCCGGCGAAGGGGGAGTTCTCGATGGCGGCGACCTTCTCCAAGGCGACGCCCATCTACGAGCTGGTCTACGTGGCGTTCCAGGCGACCTTCGCGGCGATCACGTGCTGCCTGATCCTGGGTGCGATCGCGGAACGCGCCAAGTTCTCGGCCGTCCTGCTCTTCATCACGCTGTGGTTCACGTTCTCGTACCTTCCGGTCGCGCACATGGTGTGGTACTGGGCCGGTCCGGACGCGTTCATCGACCAGGCCGCCGGCGACAAGGCGACCCTCACCGCGGGCTTGCTGAACCAGTGGGGCGCGCTCGACTATGCGGGCGGCACGGTGGTGCACATCAACTCGGGTGTCGCCGGGATTGTCGCCGCCTTCCTGATTGGCAAGCGCATCGGCTGGGGCAAGGAGGCGCTCACGCCGCATAACGTGCCGATGACGATGATCGGCGCCGCGCTCCTGTGGACCGGCTGGTTCGGCTTCAACGCCGGCAGCGCGCTAGAAGCGAACGGGATGGCGGGCCTCGCGTTCATGAACACCTTCCTCGCGACCGCGTGCGCAGTGCTGTCCTGGATCTTCTTCGAGTGGATGTTCAAGGGCAAGCCGTCGATGCTGGGAGCCGCCTCGGGAGCGGTCGCGGGACTGGTCGCGATCACGCCGGCCGCGGGCAACGTCGGCATCCCGGGCGCCTTCTGCATCGGCGCGATCGCGGGCATCGTGTGCCTGTGGGGCGTATCGGGCCTGAAGAAGATGCTGAAGGTCGACGATTCGCTCGACGTGTTCGGCGTGCACGCGATCGGCGGCATCACCGGCGCGTTGCTCACCGGCATCTTCAATGCGCCAGATCTCGGCGGTCCCGGCATCACCGACTATGTAACGGGCAAGATCGGCTATCCGGGATACGGCGCGCAGTTGCTGATCCAGGCCAAGGCGGTGGGCGTTACGTTCATCTGGACGGCTGTCGTGGCGTTCGTGTCGTTCAAGATCGCCGATCTCGTGCTCGGAATGCGCGTATCGGAGGAATCGGAGCGCGAAGGCCTGGACATCACCTCCCACGGAGAGACCGCCTACAACTGATCGCAACACCCGAGAGGCCATTGCGGGCAGGCACCCCCTGCCCGCTTTTTTTTGGCACAAATCGTTACGAAACCGGGGGTTGCGGCAAGCCTGGGAGCGTGAAGGCCGGATGCTATAATTTTCAACCCCTTACGCCACGAAACTGCTCCTTTGCCTCAACGTATCGGCGAAATCCTCATCGGGCGCGCCAAGCTCGACCCGGCAAACCTCGAACGCGCCCTGAAATTGCAGGAGGGCGAGACGCGCGAGAAGATCGGCGTGATCCTGCTGCGCCTGGGGATGGTGTCGGGCCGCGATCTCGCGGACGCGCTCGCGGACCAACTCGACCTTCCGCTCGCGACGGCCGCGGACTTTCCCGAGCTGCCGCTGCTCGAGGAGCGCTTGTCGTCGAAGTTCCTGCGCGATGCGCAGGCGGTGCCGCTGCGCGAGGACGAGGACGAGCTCGCGATCGCCATCGCCGATCCCACCGATTCGTTCGTGATCTCCGCGGTCCAGATGGCGTCGGGCAAGCGCGTGCGCCCGTACATCGCCGCGCCCAACGAGATCGACGCGGCGCTCGAGCGCCTCTACGGCGGCGGCAAGTCGTCCATGGGCGCGATCGTCGAGGGAATCCAGGCGCGCGACGATGAGGAAGACTGGGGCGACGTCGAGCACCTGAAGGACCTGGCGTCCGAGGCGCCGGTCATCCGCCTCGTGAACCTCATCCTCGCCAAGGCGCTCGAATCGCGCGCTTCCGACATCCATATCGAGCCATTCGAGAACCGGCTCATCGTGCGCTATCGCATCGACGGCGTGCTGCACGAGACGGAGTCGCCGCCGCGGCGCCTGTCGGCCGCGGTGATCTCGCGCGTGAAGATCATGGCCTCGCTCGACATCGCCGAGCGGCGCCTGCCGCAGGACGGGCGCATCAAGCTGCGCATCCAGGGCAAGGAGATCGACCTTCGCGTCTCGACGATTCCCACGATGCACGGCGAGAGCGTCGTGATGAGGATCCTCGACAAGGGCGGCGTGCCCCTCGACTTCGCATCGCTCGGCTTCGACGGCCAGGCGCTCGCGCGCTTCATCGAGTGCCTGGACGAGGTCCACGGAATCCTGCTCGTGACGGGACCGACGGGAAGCGGCAAGACAACGACGCTCTACACGGCGCTCGATCGGCTCAACAAATCCGACGTGAAGATCGTGACGGTCGAGGACCCGGTCGAGTACCAGATGCCGGGCATCAACCAGATCCAGGTGAAGCCGCAGATCGAGCTCACCTTCGCCAACGCCCTTCGCTCCATCGTGCGCCAGGACCCGGACATCATCATGGTGGGCGAGATCCGCGATGTGGAAACCGTGCGCATCGCGATGCAGTCGGCGCTCACCGGCCACATGGTGCTCTCGACGGTCCACACCAACGACGCGCCGTCGACGGTGAACCGCCTGCTCGACATGGGCGCCGAGGATTACCTCCTCACTTCCACCGTGAACGGCATCCTCGCGCAACGCCTCGTGCGCACGCTGTGCCTCAAGTGTCGCCAGCCGCACCCGGCGCTGCCGGAGGTGATCGACCAGATGCGCCTGCGCCGATTCCAGGAGAAGGGCGAGATCGTCCTCTACAAGCCGGTGGGCTGCGCGGAATGCGCGGGCACCGGATATCTCGGGCGCGTGTGCATCCTCGAGATGCTCACCATGAGCGACACGATCCGCTCGCTCATCATGCGTCACTCCACTGCCGGCGACCTGCGGGCCGCCGCGATCAAGGAGGGCATGGAGACGATGTTCGACAACGGCCTGCGCAAGGCGATGGCGGGCACGACCACCATCGAGGAAGTCCTGCGCGTCACGCGCGAGGATTGATCGAGTTGCCGTTCTTCCAGTACAAGGCGGTCACTCCGGCGGGCGAGGTCCAGGAAGGCGTGCTGGAGGCCTCCACGACGCAGGGCGCCGTCGCTCGCCTGCAGCAGATGGGGCTGATCCCGATCCGCGCGGAGGAAGCGGGCGCCGCGAAGGCCGCCGGCGCGCACGAGGCGCGAGCCTCGACGCCGCTTTTTCGCCGCAACCGCGTCACGCAGGACGACATCCGCATAGTGACGCGCGAGCTCGCCACGCTGCTCAAGGCGGGCTTGCCGCTCGATCGCGCCTTCGAGATCCTCATCAGCCTCGCGGCGAGCCCGAAGGTCGCGGAGCTCCTCGGGAGGATCCGCAACGACGTTCGCGGCGGTGCCGCCCTGTCGAAGGCGATCGACGCCCAGCGCGGGCTCTTCTCGCGCTTCTACGTGAACATGATCCGCGCGGGCGAGGCGGGCGGGAGCCTGCCCACGGTGCTCCTGCGCCTGGCCGAGTACATGGAGCGCGCGAAGGCGCTGCGCGACAACGTCACCGCTTCCCTCACGTATCCGGCTTTCCTCGCCGCGGTCTCGGTGATCGCGGTGGTGGTGCTGCTGGGCGCCGTGGTCCCGCGCTTCAAGCCGATCTTCGCCGGGACGGGCAAGGCCGTTCCGCTCATGACGCAGGCGGTGCTCTTCGCGGGCGACGCGATGCGCAACTGGGGCTGGCTCATGCTGATCGTGATGGCGGCGCTCGGCTGGCTCATGCAACGCCGGCTTCGCGATCCCGAGGTGCGCTATCGCGTGGATCGCTGGCTCGTGACCGGCGTGGTGGTGGGCGGCCTCTTCTCGCGCATCGAGATGGCGCGCTTCTCGCGCACGCTGGGAACGCTCCTGGCCAATGGCGTGACGCTCGTGTCCGCGCTCAACATCGTGCGCGAGACGATGGGCAACTCGTACCTCGCCGAAGCGATCGGCAACGTCGCGCGCGAGCTGAAGGAAGGCCGCGGCCTCGGGCGCCCGATGATGGAAACGGGCCGCTTCCCGATGCTCGCGGTCCACATGATCCTGGTCGGCGAGGAGACGGGGCGCCTCGACGACATGCTGATGCAAGTCGCAGAAACCTACGACCAGGAAGTCGAGGTCGCGATACGGAAGGCGCTCGCCCTGCTGCAACCCGTGATGATCGTCGTCATGGCGATGGTCATCGGGTTCATCATCATCGCCCTGCTATCGGCGATGCTGTCCATATACGACCTTCCCATCTAGGGGCACCGCTCATGAGAACCACACCCCATTCACGCGCCCAGCGCGGCTTCACGATCCTCGAGATCGTGATCGTGTTCATCCTGCTCGCCGGCATCATGGCCTTCGTGGCCCCGAGGATCTTCGAGAAGATGGGCCAGGCCAAGTCTGCCGAGCAGCGCATCCGCACGCAGACGCTGGTGGGAGACATCGAGACGTTCAGGCTCGAAGTCGGCAAGTACCCCGAGAACCTCGGGGCGCTGGTTCGCAACCCCGGCAGCGACAAGTGGAACGGGCCCTACGCGAAGGACGCCGACCTGAAGGACGCCTGGGGCAACGACTATCGCTACACGATCCCGGGGCAGGGGAAGGCGTACGACCTCGTCTCGCTCGGCGCCGACGGCCGGGAAGGCGGCGAGGGCGAGAACAGGGACGTCACGAACTGAAGCGGCCCTCCGTCGCCCGCCATGAAGCGCGAACGCGGATTCACCCTCCTCGAGATCATCGTGGTGCTCGTGATCGGGGTCGTGGTGTACGCGCTCATCCTTTCGGCGCCGCTCGGGAAGGCGTCCGCGGCGGACCTGAAGGCCGCGGCGCGCACGCTCGCCTCGGGGCTGCGACAGGCGCAGACGACAGCGATGGCCACTCGGCGCGACGCGGTGCTCACGCTCGACGTGGAGTCGCGCGAATTCGTGACGAGCGTCGATCCCCACCCGAAGAAGCTGCCCGACAACCTCGAGCTCAAGCTCTATGCGGCGCAATCCGAGGTTTCGAGCGAGCGGCGCGGCTCGATCCGCTTCTATCCCGACGGCAGCTCCACCGGCGGGCGCATCACGGTCGCCTCGGGCGAGCGCAAGTACCTGGTCGACGTGGACTGGCTCACCGGGAGGGTATCGATTGGTGACTAGACTGATCGTCCGCCTGCGGCATGCTGGGCCCCTGCCTTCGCAGGGGCGCCTTCGCTCTGCGTCATGCGAAGGCGGTTTCACGCTCATCGAAGTCGTCGTGGCATTCGTGATGCTGGCACTCATCCTGTCGGTCTCGTTCGAGATCTTCTCCCGTGGGATGGCGCGGGCGGGCGATCTCGGCGACCGCGCGAATGCGTTGGTGGTGGCGCAATCGCGGCTCGCCGCCACCGGCGCCGAGGAGGTCTTGCGCGAAGGCGTGTGGACGGGCGAGAGCGAGGACCGCCGCTTCCAATGGCAGGTGACGGTGCGGCGCGCGGAGGAACTGGCCACGCCGCCGGGCGGCAAGGCGCCATCGGCCGCGTACGCGCTCTATCTCATCGACGTGCACGTGTCGTGGCGCGGCGCCGACTCGCGGGATCGCGCGCTCGACCTGTCCACCCTTTCCACCGCGCCCAAGCCCACATGAAGCGCCAGCGCGGATTCACGCTGATCGAGCTCGTTGTCGCGATGGTCCTCCTCGCCGCGGTGATGGCGCTCCTCTACTCGGGCCTCAATTTCGCCGCGCGCAGCTGGGATGCGGGAGACGCGAACGGCCGGCGCATGGCCGACCGGCGCATCGGCGAGAACTTCCTGCGCCGCGAGCTCTCGGAGCTCTTCCCCATGCGCTGGAAGGATCCCACCACCCTCAAGTTCGCGTTCGAGGGGGAGAAGGACCACATGCGCTTCGTTTCGTCGCGTCCGGCGGGAATCTCGCAGGGCGGGCTGTCGCTGGTGGCGATCGAGGTACAGGACGAAGGCGGCGCCTCCAGGGCGAGGAACCTCGTCATGCGCCGCGCCATGCCCGACGACGAGCAGAAGAGCTTCGTGCCGCTCGAGGCGGCGCAACCGACGGTGTTGATCGCGGGCGTGGACAGCGCCGTCTTCGAGTACTTCGGCGCCGAGAACGACTTCACGACGCCGCAATGGACGGACAGCTGGAAGTGGCCCAACCGCATGCCGGAGATGGTTCGATTGCGCATTCGCGCGATCGACGGGCCGCTGCCCGAGATGATCGTGCGGCTGAACCTGGGCGAGGAGGCCGGATGCCTCGAGAACGCGTTCCAGCGCAACTGCCGCCCGAGGCGCACATGAGGCGGGCGCAACGCGGCGTGGCGTTGGTCCTCGTGATGTGGGTGGCGATCCTGCTCACCGTCATCGCTTCGGCCTTCATCGTCGAGCGACGCACCGAGGCGATGGTGATCTCCAACTCGATTTCGATGGCGCGCGCAGAGGCCATGGCCGATGCGGGAGTGCAGCGCGCGATCTTCGAGCTGTACCGCAACGACAATTCGCCCGATGCATGGAAACGTGACGGAACTCGCTACGAGATGCAGCTCGACGGCGTGCCCGTGAGCGTCGAGATACGCGATGAATCTGCTAAAATCGACATCAATACCGCAACCGAGCCGCTGCTTCGCGGGCTGCTCGTCTCGAGCGGACTTCCCGACGACGAGGCAACACGGGTTCTCGATGCCATCCTCGACTGGCGCGACCCCGACGACCTCAAGCGGCCGAACGGCGCAGAAGAACCCGAATACAAGGCCGCCGGCCTGTCCTATAAACCCGCCAATGGTCCCTTCCAGGCTATCGAGGAGTTGCAGCTAGTGCTGGGCATGCGTCCGGAAATCTATCGCCGCATCGCGCCGTCGATCACGGTGTTCTCGCGCTCTCCAGGCGTGAACGCGCAGATCGCCTCGCGCGAGGTGCTGCTCGCCATCCCGGGCGCCACCACCGAGGTGGTGGACGACTACATCGCGCGCCGCGAGGCCGCGCGTGACGCGGGCCAGCCGCTGCCGATGTTCCCGGTGTCCACCGGCGTCTCCGGCTTCACCATGGTCGCCTCGATCAAGTCCGAGGCGAGGATAGACGACGGCACGGTGTTCGCGCGCGAAGCGGTCGCGATCCTGAGGCCCGCGCCGCGCAAGGCAGTGACATTTCTCGCGTGGCGCCAGCCGCCCGCGGCGCTGGCCGACGATGCGCCTGTCAATCCGTCGCGCGAATCGAGCAACCGCTGATGGCCGTCGCACCCGACATGAACACGTCCCGCTCCAAAGCCTCCGGCGCGCCCGTCGCCGATTTCTGGCGCTGGTGGCGTGGCGAGATCGTGCGCATGCTGCCGCAGCGTTTCGCGGCGTTCGGCGGAGGTGGAAGCACGCCGCTCGTCCTGTTGGAGGGCGACGAGGTGATCGTGATCGATCCGCACGCGCCGCCGGGTGCGGAAAGAAGCGCGAATCTCGCGGGCCTCGACGAGGGCGGCAAGCGCGCTCTCGTGCGCACGCAGCTCGAGAGCGTCGGCGAGACTCGCGGGCGCGCTCGCGCCGCGTTGCGCCACCACGAGGCCCTGGTGCGCCGCGTGAGGCTGCCCGCCGCCACCGAGGAGAACCTCGCGCAGGTGCTGGGGTTCGAGATGGACCGCCTCACGCCCTTCAAGGCGGACGAGGTGTATTTCGATCAACGCGTCGTGTCGCGCGACGCCGCGGACGGCCAGATCACCGTCGAGCTCGCCATGGCGCCTCGCGAAAGGGTGGATGCACGGGTTCGCGAGCTCGCAACGCTCGGCGTGAGCGTCCAGGGCGTCGCGCTGCGCGACGACGCTCATCGCTCGCCGGACACTTTCGACCTTCTGCCGTCGGAGCAACGCGGTGAGCGCGAAAGCTCTCGCGAGCGAGGGGTGCGCATGTCGCTCATCGGCGCGGTCGCGCTGCTCTTCATCGTCGCGCTCGCCTTCCCCGTGTACCAGAAGCGCGAGGCCGTGAAGGCCCTGCTGCCCCTGGTGGAAAAAGCGAGTGCCGACGCGCGGGCCACCGACGCGGTGTTGCGCGAGCTCGAGCGCCAGGCGGGCGACTACAACTTCCTCCTCACGCGCAAGTACACGTGGTATCCCACGGCGCAATACGTCGAGGAGCTCTCGCGCCTGCTGCCCGACACAACCTGGCTGCAACAGCTCGACATCAGGGCCACGGGCAAGACCAAGGAAGTGGTGATCACGGGCGAGACCGCTTCATCGTCGAAGCTGATCGAGCTTCTCGAGAGCTCGAAGATGCTGCAGAACGCTTCGCCGCGCGGACCGACCACGCGCGGATCGACGCCGGGCAGCGAGCGATTCATGATCGGCGCGGAGCTGCGCCCGCGCACGCCTCCCGAAGCGCAACCGCTCGCGGCGGCGCCGAAGGCGCCTGCGCCGCCCATGCCGTCCGTTCCCGGAAGCGCGCCGCAGGGTGCGAATGCCGTCGCGCCACCTCCGACTGCGACGGTGACGCCGGCACCGGCGAAACCCAACAACGGGTTCGGCCCGTTCCCGAAGCAATGAGGGCGCGCCGATGAATCCGCAACGCAGCCGCCGCACGGCGGCCATCCTGCTCATTGCCGCGGCGCTCGCCGTCGTTGCGGTGGTGATCGTGCCCTTCTTCCTGCTGAACCGGCACTACGACAAGGCCCTGGCGGAAATGACCGGACAGCTCGACCGCTATCGGCGTATCTCCGCGAGCCGTGGCGTCGCTACCCAGCAGCTGGAGACGATTCGCGCCCTCGAGCCCCGCAAGGGTTTCCTGCGCACCGGCGCCGCCGCCCTTTCCGCCGCCGAGGCGACGGAGGCGATGCGCAGCATGATCGAGGCGAACGGCGGCAAGCTCATCACCATACAGGCACCGGTCGCCAAGGACGACGGGCGTTACCGCCAGCTCACGGTCAATGTGCAGCTGTCCGGGACGATCTACACCCTGCGCAAGATCCTTCACGCGATCGAGACGAACCAGCCCGCGCTTTTCGTCGAAAGCCTGCAGGTACGGTCTCAGGTTCCGGCCAACTTCAAGCCCAATCCCGGCAATGAACCGGACGTGTACATGCAGATCGACGTGAGCGGCTTCGCCGTTCCGGGATCGGGCTGATGGAGCTCCTCAGGCGCTACCCGCTCGTCTCCGCGCTCGCGATCCTCGCGGGCGTGCTGGTGCTCGTGCTCGCGCTGGAGTACGCCTCGAGCGCGGCGCTTCACGAAAAGGTATCGGGCACAGCGACTTCGCAGGGGGTTCCGGTGCAGACGAAACTCCTTCCGCCGATCCCCGCAGTGAATCCGGAACAGGAGTACGCGGAAACGGGCGCGCGTCCGCTCTTCATTCCGACCCGAAGGCCCGCGCCGGTCCTCGCACAGGCCAATGCCGGGATCATGGCGAAGGGACAGTTCATCCTCACCGGAGTCATCAGCGCCGGCGGCACGAAGATCGCGCTGCTTCGCGAGAAGGCGAGCGGGCGCGTCGTTCGCGTGGAGCAAGGCAAGGACGTGAACGGAATCACCGTGGCCCAGATCGAGCCCGAGCAGGTGACGCTCACGCAGGGCGGCGACCAGGAGGTGGTCCCGCTCCTCGTGTCGAAGAGCGCGCCGTTGCCGGGCGCGGCGCCCATGCCCGCGACCGCGGCCGCGGCAGGCGGCGGTCCATTCGCGCCCGCTGCGGCTGCGCCAAGTCCCGCTCCCGGGGCGAATCCTGCGGCGCGTCCCCCGGTGGCGGTCGCGCAGCCCGCTCCCGCGCAGCCCGGAACTCCCGTACCGGGCGCCAACCCGGCCTCGCTCTTCGGTCCGCGCCCTGGCGGCCTGACCCCTGGAAACAGTTATATGCCCCCGGCCGATCCGACGACCGGAACGCCGCCCACGAGCCAGGCCGCGCCGCTCACACCTGAAGAGCTCCTCGCACGTCGCCGTGCGCGCCGCACACAACAATCGCAATGAGTGACGCCATGATCCACGCCAAACGTACGTTCGCCGCCGCCGCGTTCTTCGTGCTGGGCGCCTGCTCGGTGCTGCCACCGAGCCTGAGGCCCGCACAGGCGCCCGCGGGCCAGCCGCTTCCGGAGGCCGCGCAGGCCGTGGCTGCGCAAGCGGCGGCGCGCGACCAGGCCGCGAAGGATGCGCCGGCGCCGACACCCACCGAAGGAATGCGGCTCTATCCGGGACAGGGACGCGTCATCGCCAACCCCGTTCCAAAAGCCGAGCCGGGTAAACCGCCGGAAGAGGCGAGCCTCAACTTCGAGTCCGCGGACATCCGCGAGGTCGCCAAGGTGATCCTCGCCGACTACCTGAAGGAGTCGTACACGATCGATCCGCAGGTCGCAGGGACGGTGACGTTCCGCACGGTGCGTCCCATCGCGATGAAGGATCTGTTGCCGACGCTCGAGATGTTGCTGCGCCAGAACAATGCAGCCGTGGTGAAGGAGGAGGGCCTTTACAAGGTACTGCCGATCGGCAAGGTGCGTGGATCGATCTCGCCCACGCTCGGCTCGCCGTACATGCCAATCATTCCCCCGGGATTCTCGGTCGTCGTCGTGCCGCTGCGATTCGTCGGCGCCAAGGACATGGAGCGCCTGCTGCAGCCGTTCGCGTCCGACAACACGGTGCGCATCGACGAGGCGAGGAACCTCGTGATCCTCGCCGGCAACCAGCGCGAGATCCGCCACCTCATCGACTCGATCGAGATGTTCGACGTGGACTTCCTCGCGGGCTATTCAGTCGGCGTGTTCCCCATCAAGAGCGCGGACGTGAAAACGCTGGTGCAGGACCTCGACAAGGTGTTCGGGCCATCCGCGCAGAGCCCGCTCGCCGGCGCGGTACGCGTGATCCCGCTCGAGCGGATGAACGCACTGCTAGTTGTGTCGGTCAATCCGAAGTACCTCGAGATGGCGGCGACCTGGATCACGCGCCTGGACCAGATCGGCGGAACGAGCGGGGGCTCGCGCCTTTTCGTCTACCAGGTGCGCAACGGAAAAGCCGAAAACCTCGCCCAGCTCGTTGGCGACCTCTTCGCATCGCGCCGCTCCACGACCGCGCCCTCCCTCGCGCCCGGGCAGCGCCCGGCCGAGATCCGCACGGCTCCGTATGGGCAGCCCACGCCGCAGACCGCGACGACGACTCCAGCGGCCGGAGCGGCGACTTTCACCTTGCCCGGCGGGGTCGGCGTGACCCAGAACGAAGTGCGCGTCATCGCGGACAAGGACACCAACTCGCTCCTCATTGTCGCCACGCCCGGCGACTATGACTTGATCGAGCAGGCGCTGAAGAAGCTCGACGTGATACGACGCCAGGTGCTGGTGGAGGTGATGCTGGCCGAGGTCAAGCTCACCGACGATCTCAAGTTCGGCATCGATTGGTTCCTCAAAGCTCGGAACAACACGTCGGGGACCCTGAATACGCTAGGCGCGCTTCCCGCGACTGCGACGGGGACGGTCAATCCCTTCTCACCCGGCCTCCAGCTCGTCCAGATGGCCGGAAACGAAATACGCGCGGTCCTCCAGACGCTCGGCCAGGACGGGCGCGCCAAGGTCCTTGCGGCGCCGCAGATCATGGTGCTGGACAACGAGAAGGCCGAGATCAAGGTCGGTGACCGTATTTCGGTGCAGACGCAGGCCCAGACGGGGGTGAGCACGGGGACTGGTGTGCTCAACAGCTTCCAATACCTGGAGACCGGCATCCTCCTGTCCGTCACCCCGCGCATCAACTCCGGCGGCCTGGTGACGCTCGAGGTCAACCAGGAAGTGAGCGCGCCGTCTTCCGTGCCGACGGTCGTCAACCCCAACCCGGACATCTCCACCCGCTCGGCCAAGACCAGTGTCGTCGTGGCCTCGGGCGAGACGATCGCGCTCGGCGGATTGATACGGGAGACCGTTACCTACGATTCGAGCGGCATTCCCCTCTTGTCGAAGATCCCGATTATCGGCGCGGCATTTGGATCGCAGAGCTTCAGCCGCGAGCGCACGGAGCTCATCCTCGTCATCACACCCAAGATCATCAGCGATCCCGCGCAGGCACGGGAGGCCACGCAGGAACTGCGGCAGCGGCTGCCGAGCTTGCGGGGGATGCTGCCCCACGTCGAAACGCACGGCGGCGCAGGTCCCACAAGCCCTCCGCCCGAGATGACGGTTCCGACCCAATCCGCGGCCCCTTTCATTGCGGCTCCGCCCGCTCCCGCCCCGGCAGCGCCGGCTTCGGCCGGCCCTGCCGCTGCGACCCCGGAAACGCCCCCTTCCAACCCTCCTCCACCGCCAAAGTAAGCCCACGCTGACTGAACCTATGCAGCATAATCCTCCCCTTAGATTGAGAATAGATTCAAGGAATTATGTACGAACACCTAAAGTTGAATCGAGATTATTGTTGCTATGGTGCAACAGTGTTGCAAATCTTTTACGAATTTGTTTGACTAGCCCAATCCAGCATGGATAATCACAGCCACGAAACGGTATCGGTAGGCAGGAAAGGCAGCGTGTTTTCGAGAGGTCCGGGCGCGGTCATCGCGGCGCTTGTCGTGACGGGAATCCTGGGGGGCTGCGCGAACCTGGGCCGGGCCGACAAGGAAATCGTCGCCGAGCGCGCCCAGCAGCGGTGGGACCTCCTGGTGAAAGGCGATTTCACGGGTGCGTACGGCTTCATAAGTCCTGCGGGTCGCGAGGTGATGAAACCGGACGCGTATGCGGGCTCGCTGAGAATGGGCTTCTGGACCGCTGCCAAGGTGGACCACGTTGAATGCCAGGCAGTCGACGCGTGCGAGGTGGATGTGTCGATCGAATACCAGTATCGGGGCATGAAAATGAAGACCCCGGTGCGCGAGAAGTGGATTAAGCAGAAATCCGATTGGTGGTTCCTGTTGGAAAGGTAGTTTCGGCAGCCGTACAGGTTTGTAAGTTGATGGGAAGTTGGGCTAATATCCGTGCGTTGCACACCTCTAGAGAGAGTGATCACTCTTCACATCTTCACAAAGGAGTAACTCAAAACATGAACTCGTTCAAAAGAAAGGCACTGACGTGCGCAGTGCTCGCCGGTCTCGGCGGCATCGCCACGACTGCGGAAGCGGTATACCGCAACCCGGATGGGACCGGGATGGTGCTGATTTACCCGTACTACACCGTCAACTCCGCCGGCGGCAACGCGTACAACACCTACATCTCGGTCACGAACACCTCGACGGTGGCGAAAGTCACCAAGGTGCGTTTCCGCGAAGGCCGTACGTCGGCGGAGGTGCTTGACTTCAACCTCTACCTGTCGCCCAACGATGTGTGGGTCGGCGCGCTTGGCCCGGAGGGCACGGACCCCAATTCGCCCGCTCGCCTGTTCGGCAACTTCGAGACCTCGTGCACGTACCCGCAGATTCCGGCGCTCGGCGTGTCCTTCGTGAACACGGCGTACACCACCGGCCAGGACTCGCTGCCGGGCACCGGCCTCGACCGCACGCGTGAAGGCTATGTCGAGATCTTCGATATGGCGACCCTCATCGGCACGTTCGCGACCGCCGTCACGCACACCAGCATCGGTGTCGCACCGCCGAACTGCTCGCTTGTGCGCGTCGACCTGACGACCCTGGCGGCCTTCGCCGCCAACGTGACGTCGCCGGTCGGAGGCCTGTACGGCGAAGGCACGATCATCAACGTGACCGCGGGCGCCTCTGTCGGCTACAAGGCCGATGCGCTCGACGCGTACCGTTCGACGCAGTACTACGCCGACGTTTCCACGGTGAACCCGCAGCTGGGTGCTTCCGCGGCTCCGTTCAGCCTGGTGCTGGCCAACAACCGCGCGACGACCGACACGTGGGCGACCGGTGTCAACCAGGCTTCCGCCGGTGCGAAGGCCGTTGCCGCCGTGTTCATGCATTCGAGCGTGATGAACGATTACGTCCTCGACGTGAACACCAGGTCGAACACCGACTGGGTGATGACGTTCCCGGGCAAGCACGAGTTCTACCCGACCCCGACGCCGGTCCCGCCGTACTCCGCGGTCCTGGTCACCACGGGCGCGTGCGAAGCCGTGACGTTCACGTTCTTCGATCGCGACGAGCAGAGCACGACGCCCCCGCCCGGCGGATTCTCGCCGCAGCAGGCTGGCCCCGGTCCGAACAACAGCTCGCTGTGCTGGGAGTCGACGGTTGTGAGCGTTCGCAACAGCTTGGCGCACACCAGTGCGTCCGATATCAGCGCCTCGGATCCTCGTTCCGGCGTCCTCGGATCGAAGAACGTCCGCGCCGTGTCGGTGCTGGGCACGTTCAACGCTGGCTGGCTCAACATCACGTTCACGGGCACCAACGCGACGCTTGGGATCCCCTCGCTGGCCGGCGGCGACATGACTGCCGCCAACACGGCGG
>Ga0209131_1000537_pt1 | contig 27097 bp, 28 predicted proteins | sample GraSoi_2013_40cm_FD_185826 | JGI IMG/M metagenome (GOLD analysis project Ga0209131, IMG submission 185826) | Grasslands soil microbial communities from the Angelo Coastal Reserve, California, USA - Sample 9_17_2013_40cm (SPAdes) (version 2) | ecosystem: Environmental > Terrestrial > Soil >... | reverse complement strand
GCCCACGAGGAACGTGTAGCCATCGGCGGCCGCCCGGGCCGCCGCCGCCGCGCCCACGGTTCCACCGGCCCCGCCCATGTTCTCCACGTAGAAGTTCTGGCCCGTGGATTGCGAAAGCTTCGCCGCGATCGGGCGCGCGAACACATCCACGCCGCCTCCCGCAGGGAAAGGATTGATGATGCGCACCGGCTTTTGAGGCCACTGCGCTTGCGCACCGGCGCCGAAGGCCGCGAGGGCAAGCCCCAAGGCGATGACACGCAGGAACATGCGTTTCATTCTTCTCTCCTCCGGCTTTGTGAGTCTTGTTCTTTTTGTGTTGCGCTGCTACGCGGCGCGCCGGCTCGATTGCTTCGATTGCGCCTGCGCTGCGAGGTGCTCCATTGCGGCGAGGACGCCGCCTTTCTTGTGCGGCACGCGGGCGAGGCCCAGGCCCATCTCGACGCCCGCGAGGGTGCCCGCCAGCATGAGGTCGTTGAAATCGCCCAGGTGGCCGATGCGGAAGATCTTTCCGGAGAGCTTCGAAAGGCCCTGGCCGAGCGACATGTCGAAATTGTCGAGCACCCCCTTGCGGAAGGCGTCGGCGTCGTGGCCCGCGGGCATCATCACGGCGGTGAGCGAAGAGCTGTATTCGGCGGGATCCTGGCAGAGGATCTCGAGGTTCCAAGCGTGGACGGCACGGCGCGTGGCCTCCGCGTGGCGGTCGTGGCGCGCGAACACGTTCGCGAGGCCCTCTTCCTCGAGCATGTGGATCGCCTCGCGCAGGCCGTAGAGGAGGTTGGTGGCCGGCGTGTAAGGAAAGAATCCGTTCGCGTTGGGCCCGAGCATCTCGGCCCAATCCCAGAACGAGCGCGCAAGCCCCGCGCGCTTGCTTGCCTCGAGCGCCTTGGGCGAGATCGCGTTGAAGGAAAGCCCCGGCGGGAGCATGAGGCCCTTCTGCGAGCCGCCGACGGTCACGTCCACGCCCCACTCGTCGTGGCGATAGTCGATGGACGCGAGCGAAGAGATCGTGTCCACCATGAGGAGCGCGGGATGCCTTGCGTTGTCGATCGCCTTGCGCACGAGAGGGATGCGCGTGACGGCGCCGGTGGAAGTCTCGTTGTGCACCACGCAGACGGCCTTGATCGCGTGCTGCTTGTCCTGGGCAAGCCGCGCCTCGATCGCCGCGTGGTCCGCGCCATGGCGCCAGTCGCCCGGGATGAATTCCACGTCGAGCGAAAGCTTGTTCGCCATCTTGTGCCATAGCGAAGCGAAATGGCCGGTCTCGGCCATCAGCACCTTGTCGCGCGGCGAGAGCGTATTCACGAGCGCCGCTTCCCAGGCGCCCGTGCCCGAAGCGGGATAGATGATCACCGGATGCTTCGTCTGGAAGATCCGCTTGATCCCCTCGAGGACTTCCTTGCCGAGCGCCTGGAACTGCGGACCGCGATGATCGATGGTGGGACGGTCGATCGCGCGCAGGACGCGATCGGGCACGTTGGTCGGGCCGGGGATCTGCAGGAAATGTCGGCCGGCGGGCATGGGGGGCTCCTCGAAATCTGACTCTCTGCTGTCATAATGCCGCAGCAGCCGCCCGTTAGGTAAGCGCTTCGGTAAAAGCTCCCATGACCCATTCCGCAGTCCACCCCGTGCGCTTCGTGCGCGGCGAGGAACGATCCCGACTTGCCCTCGGCGAGCGGCTCTCGCGCGAAGTGGACGGAGAAGTCCTCTTCGACGCGGGCACGCGCGGGCGCTACGCCACCGACGCGTCGATCTACCAGGTCACACCGGTGGGCGTCGTGATCCCGCGCAGCGTCGATGCGGCCATCGCCGCGATGCAGATCGCGGTGGAGCAGGGGGTGCCGGTGCTGCCTCGCGGCGCTGGAACCTCGCAGTGCGGCCAGACCGTGGGCGAGGCGCTCGTCATCGACGACAGCAAGTACCTGAACCGCACGCTCGAGGTCGACAAGGACGCCGGTATCGCGGCCGTCGAGCCGGGCAAGGTGCTGGACACGCTGAACGCGGAGTTGAAGCCCCTGGGTTTGTGGTATCCCATCGATGTCTCCACTTCGGCGCAGGCCACCCTCGGCGGGATGGCGGGCAACAATTCGTGCGGGTCGCGCTCGCTCGCCTACGGCAACATGGTCGATCGTGTGCTCTCCATCGATGCGTGGCTCGCGGACGGCACGCGCGGGCGCTTCGGCCTCGACGCGCAGATGACGAATCCGCGCATCCGCGACATCGCGAGGAAAGCCGCCGCGCTTTTCGAGCGCGAGAAAGACGAGATCGCGGCGCGCTATCCGAAGACCGCCCGCAACGTCGCGGGCTACAACTTGAATCGCATTGGGCACAACCTCGCATCACTCCTCGTCGGGAGCGAAGGAACGCTCGCGTGGTTCGAGCGCGTGACGATCCGCCTTGCCGAGGTCCCGAAGCACAAGGCGCTCGGGGTCGCGCATTTCCCGCGCTTCCACGATGCGATGGACGCCGCGCAGCACATCGTGAAGCTGGATCCCTCGGCGGTGGAGCTCGTCGATCGCACGATGCTCGACCTCGCGCTCTCGAATCCGGCGTTCGCGCCCACCATCCGGCGCTTCGTGAAGGGCGAGCCGCAGGCGGTGCTGCTGGTCGAATTCTCCGGGGCCGATCGCCAGGCGCAGGGCGTCAAGCGGCTCGATGAATTGATGGGCGAGCTGGGCTTCGCGGACGCGGTCGTGGCGATCCCCGAGGCGGCGGACCAGAAATCGTTGTGGGACGTGAGGAAGGCCGGCCTCAACATCATGATGTCGATGAAGGGGGATGGAAAGCCCATCTCCTTCATCGAGGACTGCGCGGTGCCGCTGGAGCACCTGGCGGAATACACATCGCACCTCACGGAGGTCTTCCGCAAGCACGGCACCGAGGGCACCTGGTATGCGCACGCCTCGGTGGGATGCCTGCACGTGCGGCCCATCCTCAACATGAAGGGCGACGGCGCCATGCGCATGCGCGCCATCGCCGAAGAGGCCGCCGATCTCGTGCGTCGTTACAAGGGCGCTTATTCCGGCGAACACGGCGACGGGTTGGTGCGCTCGGAATGGATAGCGCCCTTCTTCGGCCCGCGCCTCACCGCGGCGCTGGCCGAGGTGAAGTCGTGGTTCGATCCCGCCAACGTGATGAATCCCGGGAAGATCGTGAACCCGCCGAAGCAGGATGATCGCTCCCTCATGCGTTACGGGCCTGCGTACCGGCAGCCATCGCCAGCCGCGGTGCTCGACTGGAGCGAGTGGGGCGGATTGTCCGGCGCCGTCGAGATGTGCAACAACAACGGACATTGCCGCAAGTTCGACGCGGGGACGATGTGCCCGAGCTATCGCGCCACCATGAACGAGCGCGACCTCACGCGCGGGCGCGCCAATACGCTGCGCCTCGCGCTGTCGGGCCAGCTGGGAACCGACGAGGCGGCCGAGGAAACGGTGCGCGAAGCACTCGACCTGTGCGTGTCGTGCAAAGGCTGCAAGCGCGAATGTCCCACGGGCGTGGACATGGCGCGCATGAAGATCGAGTTCACCGCGCACTACAAGCGCCGGCATGGCTTGACCCTGCGCGATCGACTCGTGGGCCACATGCCGCGCTATGCGAAGTGGCTCTGGCCGTGGCAGCCGTTCGTCGACGTGGGCACGAAGATCCCGGGATCGGGGGCGATCCTCCAGGCGATGGGCTTCGACAAGCGCCGGCCGCTGCCGCGGTTCAAGCGCTCCTGGACCAGCCGCTTCCGCGCGAAACGCCTCGCCACGCATGCCACGCCCATCGTCCTTTTCGCCGACACGTTCAACAACTGGATGGAGCCGCGCAACCTCGCCGCGGCCGCGCGAGTGCTGCAGGCCACCGGACACCACGTGATCGCCGTCGTCGGCGCCGACGGCCGCCCGCTTTGCTGTGGCCGCACGTATCTCTCGGCGGGAATGCTCGGCGAGGCGCGCCGCGAGGCCCGGCGCACGATGCACGCGCTGAAGCCCTTCATCGAGGCGGGCACGCCGATCGTGGGTCTCGAGCCATCCTGCGTGTTCACCTTCCGCGACGAATACGCCGCGATGTTCCCCGGAGATGCCGATGCGGCGCGCATGAAGGGCGTGCAGCTCGCCGACGAGTATCTTGCGGCCGCGATCGCCGAAGGAAAGGTGGCGCCGCCGTGGAAAGTGGCGCCGGCCCCATCGATCCGCGTTCACGGCCACTGCCACCAGAAGGCCTTCGGCACTTTCGAGGCGACGCTCGAGCTCCTGAAGACGCTGCCCGGCTGCGACGTGAAGGCGATCGAGTCGAGCTGCTGCGGCATGGCGGGCTCGTTCGGCCACGAGAAGGGCCACTACGACGTGTCGATGAAGATGGGAGAGGCTGCGCTTTTCCCGGCGGTGCGCGCGGCGGGGGATAGCGCTATCGCCGCGGCGGGCGTGAGCTGCCGCCAGCAGATCGTCGATGGAACGGGACGCGTCGCGCGCCATCCGCTGGCGCTGCTCGCCGAAGCGCTATGAGCGAGCAGTCCGCCTCGACGCTCCTCGGAGCGCTGCGCGATGCGATCGCCTTCGAGCCGGGCTCGCCCGCCGGCAACCTCACCATCGGTCGCGGCACGCTGGATGCGCGCCCGCTGCACGTGGCCGTCGTGGAGAATTTCGTGGCAAGCGGCTCCCTGGGCCGGCAGGAGTCGCAGCGCCTCGCGGCGCTCTTCGGAATCGTCGCCACGGAAAAGTCGGCGCTCGTGCTGTTCCTGGATTCGGCCGGTGCGAAAGTCTCCGAGGGATTGGCCGCGCTGGGCGCCTTTCGCCCTCTCTTTCGCGCCGGGCTGGAGGCCGCATTCAGCGCGGCGCCCATCGCGGCGGTCCTCGGGAAGAACTGCTATGGCGGGGCCAGCATGCTCGCGCATCTCGCGCCGCAGAGGCTCTTCTCGCCGGTGACGCAACTCGCGATGTCGGGTCCTTCGATCCTCGCTTCCGCCGCCGGCGTGAGCGCGTTGGACGAGATGTTCCGCGCCATGGCGCAGGCTTCGATCTCGCCGAAGGCGCGCGTGGAGGCGAGCGCCGCCAACGCCGTGTGGGACGGGAGCGATCCGTCCGCGTGGCTGCGCGAGGCGCTGGCGCCGCGCGGTGCGCCGGATGCGACGCTGCGCACGCGCCACGAGGCGCTGCGGATGCGCCTGCCCAAGGGCGCCGATTCGGCGTGGGAACCGGTGCGCCGGCGCGATCTCGAGAAGCTCTACTCGGGCTACGAAGCGCGCGAGGCCGACGGCGTTCTGGCCGGGCACGGCATTCGCGAGAGCGGGGATGAATCGTTCGTGGGAATCGTGGGCAAGGCGCCGCTGGGAATCACGCGCGCGTGGCGCTTCGCCGAGGCCGTGTGGAAGCTCGCGGACGATCCGCCGCACCGTCTCGAGGTCTACCTCGACTGCGCCACGCATGCGGGAAGGCTCGAGGACGAGAAGGCGGTCCTCACCGAATTCATCGTGGACATGGCCTGTGCGCTCTTCGCGCTCGGCCGGCGCGGCACGAAGGTGGGCCTCACGGTACTGGGCAAAGCCGGCGGGGGCGTGTATGTTGCGCTCGCCGCGCCCGCGTCGCGCGTGGCCAGCATGCATGGCGCCGACATCCAGGTGCTTCCGGGATCCGCCGTCGCGGCGATCCTCGGCGAGAGCCGGGAGTCGGCGCCCGTTTTCGATGAATACCGCAAGTCGGGCGTAGCCGACGAGGAAATCAGGCTCGGCATCCTCCCTGGAATGAAATGAACAACAAGAACCTCTATTCGCTGTTCGAATCCCGCTTCCCCGCCGATCGCCGCCAACCGCTCCTCATACTCGATGACGGAACGCACGTCTCCTACGCGGATGCGGACGCCGGCGGCGCGCGCTATGCGTCGTACCTTGCAAGCCTGGGCCTCGTGCCCGGCGATCGCGTCGCGGTGCAGGTCGAGAAGTCGCCGCAGGCGCTCCTCGTCTATCTCGCGTGCCTGCGCGCCGGGCTCGCATACCTGCCGTTGAATACCGCCTACCAGGAGGGCGAGCTCGAACACTTCCTTCGCGACGCACAGCCGCGCGCCGTGATCGCGCAGCCCTCGTCGCTGCCGTGGCTCGAGCCCCTGGCCAGGCGCATGGGCATCACGCACGTCTTCAGCCTCGACGACCAGGGTCAGGGCACCTTTACCGACGCGGCAGCGGGCCGGCCGGCCTCGTTCAGCACGGTCGCGCGCGGAGCCGATGATCTCGCCGCGATCCTCTATACCTCGGGAACGACGGGACGATCGAAGGGCGCCATGATCACCCACGGCAACCTCGCGGCCAACGCGGTCGCGCTGCATCGCGCGTGGGGATTCGGCCCCGAGGATGTGCTCGTGCACATGCTTCCGCTCTTCCACGTGCACGGCCTGTTCGTCGCCAGCCACTGCGTGCTGCTGAACGGCACGGCGATGCGCTTCCACGCGCGCTTCGACGCGAGGAGGGCGCTCGACGATTTCCGTGATTCGACGGTGTTCATGGGCGTGCCGACTTTCTACGCGCGGCTGCTCGCCGAGCCGGGCCTCGATCACGCCGCGTGCGCGCGCATCCGGCTCTTCGTTTCCGGATCGGCGCCGCTGCTCGCGGAGACGTACGTGGAGTTCGAGCGCCGCACCGGCCATCGCATCCTCGAGCGCTACGGCATGACCGAGACCGGCATGCTCACCTCGAACCCGCTGCTTGGAGAGCGACGCGCGGGATCCGTGGGTCCCGCGCTGGCGGGAGTGGAAGTCCGCGTGGCGGACGACGACGACAAGCCGCGCGCCGCGGGCACGATCGGGAACGTGCAGGTGAAGGGGGCGAACGTGTTTCCCGGCTATTGGCGCATGCCCGAACGCAACAAGGAGGAGTTCACCGCCGACGGTTTCTTCCGCACCGGCGACCTGGGCAGCCTTTCGGCGGACGGGTACCTCAATATCGTGGGCCGCTCCAAGGACCTCATCATCACGGGCGGCTACAACGTTTATCCGAAGGAGATCGAGCTCGCGATCGACGAGCTGCCCGGCGTCGAGGAATCCGCGGTGATCGGCGTCCCGCACGCCGACTTCGGCGAGGCGGTGACGGCGGTCGTGGTGCCGCACGGCGAGCACATGCCACCGACCGAAGGGGAAATCATTGCGGCCCTGAAGAGGAAACTCGCGAACTTCAAGGTCCCGAAGCGCGTCCACTTCGTGGACGACCTGCCGAGGAACGCGATGGGAAAGGTGCAGAAGAACGTGCTGCGCGAGCGATTCGCGAAAGACGGGGTGTGAGGGACCTGCTCGGGCGCCTGGTCGGATCGTTCGGGCGCACGGCTTCGCAACGCAGTGCCGAGCGGCTCGCGCAGCGGCTGCGGTTGCTCGCGTCGCAGCGCGGCGAAGCCTCGGGCGCGGTCCTGGCTCGGCGGGCCGTGGGCCTGTATGGGCGGCTGGACAAGAGCGGCCGGCGCCATCTCTTCGACGTGCTCGCGCGCGACTTTTCACCCGACCCCAAGGAGGTGCTCGACGCCGCGGCCGCCTACCATCACGACGCTTCCGCCGCAAACCTGGCGCGCTTGCAGCGGGTCACCGAGCCGCTGCGCCAGGAGATCTTCCGGCGCATGAACATGGCCCCGGGGGGCACCGCCATGCTCCTCGCACTGCGCACCGAACTGTTGTCGGCGATGAGGGACGACCCGGCGCTCGTCGTTGTGGACCACGATCTCGCGCACCTCCTCGCGTCATGGTTCAACCGGGGGTTCCTAGAGCTGCGGCGCATCGATTGGAACACGCCGGCCTCGATCCTCGAGAAGCTGATCACCTACGAGGCGGTTCACGAGATCCGCGGCTTTCCCGACCTCAAGCGCCGCCTCGAGCGCGACCGGCGTTGCTTCGCGTTCTTCCACCCGGCGCTTCCCCACGAGCCGCTCATCTTCGTCGAGGTGGCCCTCGTCGACGAAACGCCCTGCGACGTGGCACCCATCCTGGCCACGCAGAGCGCCGTCGAGGACCCGATGCGGGCGCGCTGCGCTGTGTTCTATTCGATCACCAGCACCCAGGCCGGCCTGCGCGGCATCTCGTTCGGTAACTTCCTGATCAAGCAGGTCGCCGAGGACCTTCACGCGGAGTTGCCGAACCTCAAGGTGTTCGCGACGCTCTCGCCCATCCCGGGGCTGCGCCCGTGGGCCGAGCGCGAGGCGCCGGGCGTGGCTGGCGCGTCGGACAGCGCGGCGCCCACCGGGCCGCACGATCGCGAGGCGCTGGAAGCGCTCGCCGCGTTCTACCTGACGCGCGAATGGCAGGGCAGCCAGGCCCTCGATCCGGTGGCGCGCTTCCACCTCGGCAACGGCGCGCGGCTCGAGCGCATCAACTGGGGCGCCGATACTTCGTCCAAGGGCATTGCGCAGTCGTACGGGATGATGGTGAACTACGTCTACGACCTGGCGATGGTGGAACGAAACCACGAGGAGTACGTGAACCGCCGTCACGTGGTCTGCTCCGGCGCCATCGACAAGCTCGCGCGCGCCGCCGAGCCCCTGCTGGCTAGAACGCCGACAAGCCCGTCTGCGCCCGTCCCAGGATGAGCGCGTGGATGTCGTGCGTGCCCTCGTAGGTATTGACGGTCTCGAGGTTCATCACGTGGCGGATCACGTGGAACTCGTCCACGATGCCGTTGGCTCCGTGCATGTCGCGCGCGACGCGCGCGATGTCGAGCGCCTTGCCGCACGCGTTGCGCTTGGCCATCGAGACCATCTCCGGCGTCGCGCGCCCTTCGTCCATGAGGCGGCCCAGGCGAAGCGAGAGCTGCAGCTGCAGCGTGATCTCGGTCTGCATGTCCGCGAGCTTCTTCTGGATGAGCTGGTTGGCGGCGAGCGGCTTGCCGAACTGCTTGCGATCCATCGTATATTGCCGCGCCGCGTGCCAGCAGAATTCCGCCGCGCCCATGGCGCCCCATGAGATTCCGTAGCGCGCCTTCGTGAGGCACCCGAACGGCCCCTTGAGGCCCTTCACGTTCGGCAGCAGGTTCGCCTCGGGCACGAAGACCTCGTCCATCACGATCTCGCCCGTGATCGATGCGCGCAGGCTGAACTTGCCCTCGATCTTCGGCGTCGTGAGGCCCTTCATCCCGCGCTCGAGAACGTAGCCGCGGATGTCGCCCGCGTCGTCCTTCGCCCAGACGACGAAGATGTCGGCCACGGGCGCATTGCTGATCCACATCTTGGCGCCGGATACGGAGTAGCCGCCGTCCCTCTTGCGCGCGCGGGTCACCATGCCGTTGGGATCGGATCCGTGGCTGGGCTCCGTGAGGCCGAAGCAGCCCACGATCTCACCCTTCGCGAGGCCCGGAAGCCAGCGCTGGCGCTGCTCCTCGGTGCCGTACGCGTAGATGGGGTGCATGACGAGCGACGACTGGACGCTCATCGTCGAGCGGTATGCCGAATCCACGCGCTCGATCTCGCGCGTGATGAGTCCATAGCAGACGTTGTTCACGCCGGCGCACCCGTAACCTTCGATGGTCGGGCCCAGGAAGCCCAGCTCCCCCATCTCGTTGATCACCGCGCGTTCGAATTTCTCGTGGCGGTTCGCCTCGAGGATGCGCGGCATGAGGCTTTGCTGCGCGTAGGAGCGCGCGCTGTCGCGCACCATCCGCTCCTCCTCGGTGAGCTGGTCCTCGAGAAGCAGGGGATCGTCCCACTTGAACGCGGGTTTCATGTCGGTCGGCTTGTTCATGCCTGCATTCTATTCCTGGGCGCAGCCCCGGTTGTGTTCTAATCCCGCGCCATGAAGAGAACAAGCCGCCTCACGATCGAGCACCTCTGGAAGCTGCAGCGTCCCGCGCAGCCGACCCTTTCGCCCGACGGCGCGCAGGCATGCGTTTCGGTCACCGCGTTCGACATGGCCGAGAACAAGGGCGCCTCGGCGCTGTGGCTCTTCTCCGCGTTCGGTGGCGCACCGCGCCAGCTCACGACCGCGGGCGAGAAGGATGCGGAGCCGCGCTGGTCTCCCGACGGACGATGGATCGCCTTCGTCGCGAAGCGTCCCGCGATCGGCCTGCAGAAGGCGGACGAGGAGTCCCAGCTCTATCTCATCGCGCCCGACGGGGGCGAAGCCCGGCGCATCACGGACATCGCGACCGGGGTCTTCGGCATCAAGTGGTTTCCCGATTCACGTCGCATCGCGTTCCTCTCGTGGGTGTGGCCGGAAGAGAAGGGCCCGAAGGCGCTCGCGAAGCGCTACCGCACGTGGAAGGACGACCCGGTCAAGGCGCACGTGGTCGAGCATTCGGCCTACCGGTGGTGGGACAAGTGGCTCACCGACGGCCGGACGGTGCGCCTTTTCACGGTGGATATCGATACGGGCGCCGTGCGGGACCTTTTCGCGGGCACGAAATACGAGCTCGCCCGCGCCGATCCCACCGCACACCACTACGACATCGCGCCGGACGGCCGCGAGGTCGTGTTCGCCTTCGATCCGGCCGAGGACAAGCGCTTCGACCATGAATACCAGCTGGTCGCGATGGATTTGCGCGCTCGGCGCTTTCGCACGCTCACGCGAAACTCGCCGCTCAACCACGAGACGCCGCGCTATTCGCCCGATGGGCGCTGGATCGCGCTCATCACCCAGAACCTGAAGCGCAGCCACATCGACACGCAGCGCCTGGCCCTCATCGACCGTCGCACGGGAAAGATGACGGTCGCGACGCAACGCTGGGATCGCGGCATCCATCCGCCCCTCGCCTGGAACGGGGATTCGACCGCGGTGCACTTCGTCGCCGAGGACGAGGCGCGCCAGCACCTGTGGCGTTTCGAGCTGGGCGCGCGCAAGCCAGAAGTCGTGGCGCGCGGCGGCGTGGTGAGCGACTTCGACGTCGCGGGAGAGGCGTTCGCCTTCGTTCGCAACAACATGAGCACGCCACCGGCCGTGTTCTGGTCGGCGCCGGGTATGGGCGAGCGGCGCATCGACGCGCTCAACCAGGGCGTGCTCGATGGCGTGAAGCTGGGCGAGGTGCGCGAGTTCCACTTCAAGGGGTTCGACGGCGAGCCGGTGCAGATGTGGGCGATCTATCCGCCGGATTTCGACCCGAAGAAGAAGTGGCCCCTGCTGCACAACATCCACGGCGGGCCGCATGCCACCTGGGGCGACCATTTCCATTTCCGCTGGAACAACCACACGTTCGCCGCGCAGGGCTACGTCGTGGTGTGCGTGAACTACCACGGTTCCTCGTCGTTCGGCCAGAAGTACATGGAGTCGCTCGTGGGCGACATGGGACGCCGCGAGTTCTACGACGTCGAGCGCGGCACCGATTTCATGCTGCAGCAGGGCTACATCGACCGCGAGCGCCTCGTAGCGGCGGGCGGCAGCTATGGCGGATACATGGTGGCGTGGATGAATGGGCATACCGACCGCTACAAGGCATACGTGTGCCACGCCGGGGTGTACGACTGGGCGGCGATGTCGGCCGACGACGCGTGGTATTGGGGGCCGAAGGAGTTGCGCGCGAAGTATTGGGACGATCCGAAGAGGGTGGCTGCGCAGAACCCGATGACCTTCGCGCGGCGCATGAAGACGCCCACGCTCGTGGTGCACGGTCTCCTCGACTACCGCGTGCCCGATGCCCAGGGCCTCGCGTACTACGACCTGCTGAAGGCGAAGGAGGTCCCGACGCGGCTCGTCTTCTTCCCGGACGAGAACCACTGGATCCTCAAGCCGCGCAACTCGCAGCTCTGGTATCGCGAATTCTTCTCCTGGCTTCGCCGCTGGGTCGACACCGGCGGCAAGGCGCGTGCTCGCCGCTAGAGCAGGTAGAACGCCACGCCCAGGATCGCGCACGCGATCGCGGTGATCGCCGTGCGCAGGTCCACGAACCACGTGGGAATGAGTCCCTGGCGCGCGAGGTAGAGGTCCGAGCTCCACACCGCGATGAAAAGCACGATCGCGGTGCCGATCTGGTGCTGCGGCGAGGGCAGCCAGAGCACGCCCCACGCGGCGAGCGAGGGAATGATCGAAAGCGAAAGCGCGAGGGAGCGGATCCGCTCCGTCGTTCCTTCCTCGCGCAACGCGAGGCCGCCCTCGATGCCGCCCAGGTAGGAGAGCACGATCGCCGCGAACGTGACCAGCGCCCCGATGGCCGGGATGCGCACGTGCGATTCGCCCGCGAAGAGGAACCCGGTCATCGCTGCGAAGAGCACGACACCAGTGAATGCGAAGAGCCACGCGATACGCCGGACCATGGTCAATCCTTCAACGCGGAGGCGACGGCGGCGAGGAGCCGATCGACGTCGGAGACGTCATGGTAAACGCCAAAGCCGAAGCGAAGGCGCCGATCGCGTCGGTCGATGACGACATGGTGGTCCCTCAGCCGCTTGTGGATCGTGGCCGCGTCGTCCACCTCGAAGGCGAGGAAGTTGCCGCGCGGCACGCCGGCCGGGGGCACGAGGTGTCCGGGGGCAAGCGCCTTCAATCCCAGCCGCAGCAGCCCGTCGAGGAAATGCTTCTGCAGCATCGTCGAGTGGCGATGGATCGCGCCGGCATCGACGCCCGCTGTGACGAGCATGTCCATCGAGGCGTTGAAGCGATAGACCCCGCAGGGGTCGAAGGTGGCGCCCCAGAAGCGCATCGCGTTGGGCGCGTACGCCACGGCCTCCCCCGGTCCGGTCGAGAGCGTGTCGAACGAGGCGAACCATCCCGTGTCCGCGGGCCGCAGGTCGCAACCCGGCGGGATCGCGAGGTAGCCCGCGCCTTCGCCCGCCATGGCGTACTTGTATCCGCCGCCGAGGTAGAACGCGCGTTTGTGGAGGCGCGTGAGGTCGATCGGCAATGCGCACAGCGCGTGATAGCCGTCGATGCACACGAGCGCATTCGCGGGAGCGGCATCGCAAATGGCATCGAGATCCGCCGCCACGAACGCCGAATCGTAGAAGACATGCGAGAGCCACACCATGTCCCAGCCGCCGCGGCGCTCCGCCGCGATGAAACGTTCGACGAAGGTTTCCCAGGGCGCCGTCGGGATTTCCTCGGCGATGACGCGCCCGTCTTCCTGGAGGCGGCGCGTCTGCCGGCGAAAGCTGTGGAATTCAGATGAGGTCGTGAGGACGCGCAGCGTCCTGCCCTCGGGCAGGCACGAATACAACCGCGTGACGAACTCGTGCGTGTTGGGGGCGAACGCGACCTGCCGCGGGTCGGATAGCCTCGCCATGCGCGCGATGTGCGCCTGTGCCTTCGGCACGACTTCGCCGAACACCTTCTCCCATTTCGCGTCCGCGAGCGCGTTGGAGTCCGCCCAGTAAGCGGCGTGCGCGCTCTCGGTGACGTCCGGCCAGGGATGGTGGCTGTGCGCGGCGAAGTGGATGCGCGAAGGATCCGCCGCGCGGAATCGCGAGAAATGCGTGCCCAGCATCAGGAGTCCTTGATCGCCTCGACGTTCACGCGAAGCAGCACCTCGTCGCCCAGCGTTGGCAGCAGGTATTTGATGCCGAAATCGCTGCGCTTGATCGTCGTGGACATGTCGGCGCCGCAGGTCTTCTTCATGTTCAGCGGGAACAGGCCGCACTTGAAGTGCGTGACCTCGAAGGTGACGGGCTTGGCGATGCCGTTGATCGTGAGCGTTCCGCGCGCCTGGCGCAGGCGCTGGCCCTCGAACACGAGCTCGGCGGACTTGAACGTCATCTCCGGGTATTTCGCGACGTCGAAGAAGTCCTCGCCGCGCAGCTTCTGGTCGAGCTGCTCGAGCCCGGAGCTCACCGAAGCGGTCTCGATCACCACCTCGGCGCTTCCGGTCCCCGCGGCCAGGTCGAGCGCGATTTTCCCCCGGGTGCTGTTGAAGCGCCCGCGCTGGAGGGAAAACGTCAGGTGGTTGACCTCGTACGCCGGGAACGTGTGGCGTGGATCGATCGTATAGCTCTCGACCTCGGCGGCCGCGGGAAGAGCGGCAAGCAGTGCTGCCAGGCATGCTCGTTTCATGTTCTCTCCTGTCATCGAATCGGGATCGTGAACCGGAAGCGCACCAGGACGTCGTCGGCGACGGTGGCCGTATCGGACCACTCGCCCTCGCCGATGCGAAACTGCAGGCGCTTCAGGGTGAATTGTCCGTCCACCCTGCGAAGCGGGTGCGCATCGACGACAGTGAACGGCGCCACGATCTCGCGGCTCGTCCCCTTGATCGTGAGGTTTCCCGTTGCTTCGTAGTGATCCTTGCCGAGCACTTTGACGGAGGTGGTCACGAAGGTGGCGCTCGGAAAGGCGGCGATGTCGAGCCAAAGCTTGCGCTTCACTTCCGTCTCGCCTTCGTCGCTATGCAGGTCGATGGAGCCCAGGTCCACGCTGAATCGCGCCGTGGTGGCCCCCGGGTTCCTCGGGTCGAACGTGACGCTGCCGTCGAAGCGGCGGAACTCGCCTTCCACCGGGACGCTCATCTGGGTCGCGGCGAAGCGGATCTGGCTGCTCTCGCGCACGATCTTCTCCGGCGCTTGCGCATTGGCGCTGCTCGCGGCCAGGACGGGCGACAACGAGACACAGAGCAACATGAGCGGCAGCATCCGGCGAAGCACGTCGTCGCGATCGCGGAAGTGGTGCTTTAGCGCCGCGGCGGCATGTATGAGGACGAGCATGGCCATGGTGTAGTTGATCGACTTGTGCGCGAGGCGCAACGCATCGGCGAGCGCCTTGTCCTTGTGCAGCAGGTCGGGAATCGGGAACAACCCAAGATACACGGTCTGGAACCCCGAGGCGGAGCTGAAGAGCCAACCCGTGAGCGGTGCGGCGAAGAAGAGCACGTAGAGCAGGACGTGCGAGCCATGCGCCGCCCGCTTCTCCCATTGCGGCATCGCCGCCGGCAGCGCGGGCGACGGATGACCGAGGCGCCACAGCAGGCGGGCCGCGGCGAGGATCAGCACCGTCACGCCGATCCACTTGTGGTATGAGAAAAGCTGCAGCTTGCGGGGTGAGAGCGGCAGGTCCACTGTGTAGAGACCCAGCGCGAGATTGGCGATGATCGCGAACGCCACGATCCAGTGCAGCGCGATTGCGACCGGCGTGTAGCGCTCGCTCATCCCTTCGGATAGACGACGACGAGCCAATACACCGCGGCCGCGGCGAGGGCCAGCAGCACCGCCGCGAGCCACCCGGCACGCATCGGCGGTTGCGCGACGCCCGCATCGACCGTGCGCCAGCCGTTCCACATGGGCTTCACGAGGTTGTCTTTCAGGCCGAACCAGTAGTACGCGACGGCCAGCACGTGCACCCCCGTCGCCGCGGCGATGATCCAGCCGTTGAAGTGATGAAAGGACGACATTTTCCCGACGACGGCGTTCGATACCTTCTCGGCAAGCGGACCCTGCGTGGCGATCTCATCGTCCGAGAACAGGCCCGATCCCGCCTGGACGAGCAGGATGACGAGCAGGACCATCACCATCCAGCCACCCATGGGATTGTGTCCGATGACGGCGCGAGGGCGCTTCGAGATGATTTCGCCTGCGTATCGGTAGAAGGCCACGGGCCCGCGGACGAAACCGGAGAAGCGCGACGTGGAGCTGCCCACCACGCCCCATGCGAGACGGAAGAGGAGGAGGGTGAGGATCGCGTACCCGCTCTTCAGGTGCCAATCCATCCATCCGCCGCCGATCTTGCCGGTGGTGAAGGAGAACACCACGAGGGCCGCGAGCGTCCAATGAAAAATCCGGGTCGGGAGGTCCCAGACCCGGATTCGTGCCGGTGCTGCGGTCACTGCTGCTTGACCCGATACTCGTCGTGGCAGGCCTTGCACGCCTCGTTGACGTCGTTGACCTGCTTTTTCAGTGCCGCGGTGTCGCCGCTTCTCGCGACCGCCGGGAGCTTGCCGGCCTCGCTCACCATCTTGTCCATCTTGGCGTCGAAGTCGGCGCGGTTCTTCCAGATCTCGGGCTTGGCGCGCGTGTCCTTGTCCGTCCCCTCCCCGAAATAGGACTTCGGGATCGATGAGAGGAGCGAGACGATGTCCGCATTGCGGACGGCCTCGTCCTTGTTGAAGGGTTTCTTGTTTTCGACCATCGCATCGAGGCTCGAGAAGTTCAGGTTCATGATCGTATAGGCGGCGCGACGGAACTTGATCTGGTTCTCGGGCTTGACGTTCTGCGACAGCGCGGGAGCGGCGGCCACCAACAGGGCGAGCGCCGCGATCGCGGACTTCTTCATCTAGGTTGTTCCTTTCTTCGTTTGGTTGAACAATACGCAGACAATGAGCACGCGCACCGAAAAAGACACCTTTGGCCCGATCGAAGTACCCGCCGACCGGCTCTGGGGCGCGCAGACGCAGCGCTCGCTGGAGCATTTTCGCATCTCCACCGAGCGCATGCCGCCCGAGCTCATCCAGGCGCTCGCCTGGGTGAAACGGGCCGCCGCGGCCGTGAACCTGTCCCTGGGAGCGCTAACAGCGGAAAAGGCAGAAGCCATCTCAGCGGCCGCCGACGAGGTCCTGGCCGGCAGGTGGCCCGATGAGTTCCCGCTGGTCGTCTGGCAGACAGGCTCCGGCACGCAGTCGAACATGAACATGAACGAGGTCCTCGCCAATCGGGCGAGCGAGCTTATGGGCGGCGAGCGCGGGGAAGGGCGTCGGGTCCACCCGAACGACGACGTGAACCGCGGCCAGAGCAGCAACGATGTCTTTCCCACCGCGATGCACGTGGCCGCGGTGGTCTCGCTCAAGCGCCGGCTCCTGCCCTCGCTCAACATATTGCGGGCGACGCTCGCGACCAAGAGCCGCGAGTTCGAGGACATCGTGAAGATCGGCCGCACGCACCTGCAGGACGCCACGCCGCTCACGCTGGGCCAGGAGTTCTCGGGCTACGTCTCGCAGCTCGACCATGCGCTGCGCCACATCGAGGCGTCGCTGCCCCATCTCTCGGAGCTCGCCATCGGCGGCACGGCCGTGGGCACGGGACTCAACGCGCATCCGCAGTTCGCCAACTCGATGGCCGAAGAGATCTCGAAGCTCACCGCGATCGAGTTCACCTCGGCGCCCAACAAGTTCGAGGCGCTCGCGACGCACGACGCGATGGTGTATGGGCACGGGACCTTGAAGGGGCTCGCCGCGGCGCTCTTCAAGATCGCCAACGACGTCCGGCTGCTCGCCTCGGGGCCGCGCTCGGGCATCGGCGAGATCACGATCCCGGAGAACGAGCCCGGCAGCTCCATCATGCCGGGGAAGGTGAATCCCACCCAGTGCGAGGCGCTTACCATGTGCGCCTGCCAGGTGATGGGCAACGACACGGCGGTGAACATCGGCGGCTCGCAGGGGCATTTCGAGCTCAATGTCTTCAAGCCCGTCATCGCGTACGGCTTCCTGCAGAGCGTTCGCCTGCTGGGCGACGGCATGCAGAGCTTCGAGGAGCACTGCGCACGCGGCATCGAGCCGAACCGCGAGCGCATCGCCGAGCTCGTGGGCCGCTCGCTCATGCTCGTGACCGCGCTCGCCCCGAAGATCGGCTACGACAAGGCGGCTGCGATCGCGAAGAAGGCGCACAAGGAGGGAACGACGCTTCGCGAAGCGGCGCTCGCGCTGCGCTACGTGACCGCGGCCGAATACGACGAGTGGGTCCGCGCCGAGGACATGGTCGGTCCTTCCTCACGCAAGAAAACCAGTCAGTAGCGCTCGGGGTTGGGCGTTTCGTCGGGCGGCGGGTCGCGCACCGGATCGTTCGGCCGTGGCGGCTTCGGGTCGTCGATGGGCGTCGGCGTCTCTCGCGGCGTGGGCGGGATCTCGCCGGGGACGTTGGGACGGCGCGGTGGCCGCTTGTCCACGTCCGGATCCTGCGGCGGCTCGGGCGCAGGAATGTGCGCGCGCATCAGCGGATTCCGATCTTCTTCTTCATGGCGGCGGTGAGGGTCTGCGACGTGCGCCGGAACGTGCGCCACGGATCCGTGCGCAGCCCATGCAGGCGACGCGCGATGTTTCCCGCGTGGAACGTCGTCGGCTTGAGCCTCCCCCCGACCTCGTCCCATTGGAGCGGGGTCGATACCGGCGCGCCCTTGCGCGCGCGCACCGAGTACGCGGCGATCGCGGTGGCGCCCGGGCTGTTGCGCAGGTAGTCGATGAATATGAGCCCGGTGCGCTCCTTCTTCGCCATCTTCGCGGTGAATGTGCCGGGGGCGTCCGCCGTCAACGTCTGCGCGATGGCGCGGGAGAATTCCTTCACTTCGTCCCAATCGTGGCGAGCGGCGAGCGGGACCGCGACATGCAACCCCTTGCCTCCCGTGGTCTTCACGAATGATTCGAGGCCCAGGTCGGCCAGGATGTCGCGCGTCGTGCGCGCGGCCGCCAACACTTCGCGCCACGGCACGGACGGATCGGGGTCGAGGTCGAAGATCATGCGGTCGGGTTTCTCGAGGTCGCGCGTCGTGGCGCCCCAGCCATGCAGCTCGATCACTCCCTTCTGGACGAGGCCCACGACCGCAGCGACGTTGTTGGCCACCGCGTAGACGCCGAACCCGTCCTTCTCCTCAATCTCGACACGCTCGATCTCTTCCGACCACGTCTTGTCGATGTGCTTCTGGTAGAAGCAACCTTCACCGGGCCCCTGCGGGCAGCGCACGAGCGAGAGCGGCCGGCCCTTCAGGTCGGGGACGATGTACTCGGCCACCGACTCGTAGTAGCGCGCCAATCCCTCCTTGGTGAGGCCGAGCTCGTCGAAGAGGACACGCTCCGGGCTCGAGATGCGCACCCCGGCGACGATCGTGGAGCCGTCGGGACTCATGGGCCGTTGTCGTCGGCGAGCTTCATCAGCAGCCACAGGTCCTTCTTGCGGGTGGAAGCGTTCCCCATGCGCACGAGCGCCCAGCGGCCTTTCATCCGCCGGCCCTTCAGCTCGAACTTGAGCTTGCCGCGGCGCAGCGATGCCACTGCCGCTTCCTCGGGGATCCACATGCCCTCGTCCCAGAGATCGACGTGCCCCGCGCCGAACTCGCGTTCGGGAATGTCGCCCTCGAAATCGGCGTACTCGAGGGGATGGTCCTCGGTGCGCACGGCCAGGCGCTTCACGGCCGCGTCGTCGGCAGGTTCCTTCGTGACCGCCCAGCTCTTGAGGACACCGTCCATCTCGAGGCGCAAGTCGTAGTGCAGCGTCGAGGCCGCATGCTTCTGCACGACGAAGCGCAGGCGCTCTTCGGCTCGCGCCGCGGGAACGCTTCCGCGCGCTTCGGGCGTGCGGTCGAAATGGCGCTTCGCCTGGTAGCGCTGCAGGCCCATGTCTTCAGTGGCGCGCTTCGGATCCCGGCATCGGATAGGAGGACTGCGGTGTCACGACGGGCGAGGGCGTCGCCACGGAAGGAATATTTCCGCCTTCGCCTTCCCAGCGGCGCAGGTCCTCCTTCGCTTCGCCCTTCGAATGCCGCGGGCTCCGCGCCCTGTAGAAGCAATAGCCCAGCAACGCGGCGAGTCCGGCGATTCCCACGAGTGCTCTCATGTCTGTCTCCTTTGTTCAGGCGACGCGTCGATGGCCGGCGTGTGCCCGCGGCGCCGCGGCCTTGCGGCGCGCATGTTGTGAAGCCGTCTTGCGATGCGCGGCGGATTTGGGGCGCCGCGGCGCGCTTTCGCCCGCTTCCTCGTCGTTCGCCGCGGCACCTGTGCCGCGCTTTCTCTGCGAGAGGCTTCGCTCGAGGAGCTTCGCGAAGTCCACGACCTCGGCCCTGGGCGCGCGCGCCTTCGGCATCTTTCGGGTGTGGCCCGCGGCCTTCTCCTCGATCATCTTGAGGAGGTCATCGCGATAGGTGTCGTGGTACTGGGACGGATCCCACGGCATCGTCATGTCGTCGATGAGGCGCTCGGCCATCTTCATCTCGTTGGGGTGCACCTTCGCGTCCTTGAGGTCCTTGGGCACCTCGAGGCCCTTCGTCGGACGCAGCTCGTTCGGGTAGCGAAGCGTGTTCAGCACCAGCACGTTGTGCCGCGCGTAAACCATCGCGATGTGCTGGCGCGTGCGGATCACGACGGTCGCGACGGCGACCTTCCCCCGCTTGTCGAGGACTTCACGCAGCAACGCGTAGCCCTTGTCGCCGTTCTTGCCGGGCGCGAGGTAGTAGGGCGATTCGAGGTAGTAGGGCGCGATGTCGTGCCGATCCACGAAGCCCACGATGTCGACGGTCTGCGTGGCCTCGACGTTCGCGCGCTTGAAGTCCTCCTTGTCGAGGGTCACGAAGTGGCCGTCTTCGTACTCGTAACCCTTGACGATGTCCTCGTAGGCGACCTCGTCGCCGGTGGACTTGTTGTAGCGCTTGTATCCGACGGGCTGCAGGTCGCGCTTGTCGAGCATCGTGAAAGAAAGCTCCTGGCGGTCCTCGGCGGGGTACAGCGACACCGGGATGTGGACCAGGCCGAAGCGGATGGCGCCCTTCCAGAGTTCGCGTGGCATGGGTTCTCCTTCTCTTAGAAGCTACGGACCCCGCGCACAACCGTCTGTCAGACCCTTCCTATCCGCTTATCGGCAATCCTCGCGTCCGTCGTTGAATTCGACGCGACAATCGTGGTCAAATTTCTCCTGCGCCGCTACAACCAATAAACGAAAATGATCCGCTTCGACCTTTCCATCACGCTCGATTACAACGTCGCCGCACCGAGCGATTTCGTCTTCATCGTGCAACCAACCACGACGCCGTACCAACGCGTGACCTGGGAGCGCCTCGCCACGGAGCCGCAGCTTTCCGTCGAGCAGGATGTGCACGGAGCTCCCGCCAACCGCCACTTGCGCGTTCACACGCAGCCCGGGCCCTTCAGGTTGAAGTACGAAGCGATCATCGACCTGGTGCATCACTTCGCGCTGCCGGCCGACATCCGCGAGGTGCCGATCGCGGAGCTTCCCGCGCCGGTGCTCCAATACATCTATCCCAGCCGCTATTGCCAATCGGACCGATTGCTCGAGGTCGCTCGCCTGGAATTTGGCGCGATGACGCCCGGGTACGAGCGCGTCGAGGCGATCCGCCGGTGGGTACAGGAACGCACGAAGTTCCAGATCGGCTCCAGCAACCCGGGCACGTCCGCCCTCGAAACGTATACATGCGGGACCGGCGTGTGCCGCGATTTCGCGCACCTCATGATCAGCATGTGCCGCGCGCTCAACATCCCGGCGCGGTTCTCCACGGGAATCGACTACGGCTCCGATCCGTCGCTTGGCCCGACGGACTTCCACTGCTATGTCGAGGCGTATCTTGGCGACCGCTGGTACCTGTTCGATCCCTCCGGGATCACTCCACGGATGGGCCTCATCCGCATCGGCACGGGACGCGACGCGAGCGACGTCGCGTTCGCCACGATTTTCGGGACGGTGGAGTGGACGATGCCCAGGATCAGCATTCGCGCCGAGGGCGACGAGGCCAACGGCATCGTTGCGCCGTTTCGACACGACTACGCCGTTTCGACCGACGCCGCCTTCTGCGAGCCGGACGAAGCCGTATCCCAGCTCGCGACGACGCAGGCCGTGATGAACGGCGCCGCGCCGTCGATTCCGGACTAGGCCGTCAGCCGCTCGTCGTCGAGATCATCCCGACCACGGGATGGCCGCCGGCGGCTCCGCGCGCGATGCGCTCGGCGCGTTGCGCCTGCTCGAAGTTGTCCGCCGAGCCGCTGATGGTGACCTCGCCGCGATTCGCGACGATCGTTGCCGTCATGCCGGGCCGCGAAAGCCGCCGGCTGTCGTGCAACGCGAAGGCCACATCGTCGGCGAGCCGCCGGTCGTCCAGCGTCACCGCGCCGCTCGCGATTCCGTCGCCCGGGATCGGCTGTCCCTCGATGATCACGCGCTCGCCGGGCCGCACTTGATAGACCTCGGCGGCGAACGCCGCTCCTGACGCCGCCATGACGGCTGCGCCGATGACGCAGATCTTCATCGACTTCATCACTGCCTCCTTTCGGGTTTCATGTCTCTCCGCGCCGCAACAAGCGTGCCGCCGCAGACCCGCGAAATCAGGGCACCAGAGGCAGGGCGGGGCGGTAAGGCTTTCCTCGCGGAAAGAAGCTACTTCGCGTCGGCCAGCTGGTCGAGGAGGCGCGCCTGCTGATCGATGCCGGACATGATTCCCTTCAGTGCCTGGCGCACGACCGGATCATCGTGGGCGCCGAGTTGGGACTGGAGGACTTCCGCCCACGTCTTGATGGCGTTGAGCGGCGTGCGCAGGTCGTGCGTCACCGAGGCGAGCGAAGCCGGCGCGGCCGCGGCGGGATCCAGCCTCATGAGACGCGGGGCTGGTCGCCCATCGAATGCTGCTCGCCCATCGTGCGCGGGGATTCCTCGCGCATGCCGTACTCGCGAAGGCGGTTGTAGAGGGTCTTGGTGCAGATGCCCAGGATCTCCGCGGTGCGCTTGCGCTCTCCGCCGCAGTGTTGCAGCGTCGAGAGGATGAGGCTGCGCGTCGCGACGGACAACGGAGTGCCCAGCGGTACGGTGATGGCGGGAGGCGCCGACACGCTATCGGATGCCGCGGGAAACGCGTGCACGCCCTTGTGCGCCGGTAGATCGGCCACCGGCTCCGGCCCCGGCAGGCCCTCGTCGCCCGCCATGATGAAGACGCGGTGGATGTAGTTCTTCAGCTCGCGAACATTGCCGGGCCACGTGAAGGCCCTCATGAGCTCGATGGCTCCGGGAGCGAAGTTCTTGCGAGTGCCGCACGCCTCGTTCATCTCCGCGAGGAAATGGTTGGCGATAAGCTCGATGTCCTCGCCGCGCTCGCGCAGTGGCGCCATCACGAGGGGAAACACGTTCAGGCGATGGTAGAGGTCGTCGCGCAGCCGCCCCGCGCGCACCGCCTCGCGTGGATCGCGATTCGTCGCCGCGATGATGCGCACGTCCGCCTCTATCGGGCGGCTCGTCCCGACACGCATGAAGGTCCCGGTCTCGAGGACGCGCAGCAGGCGCACCTGGAGCTCCAGCGGCATCTCGCTGATCTCGTCCAGGAAGAGCGTTCCGCCGTCGGCCTGCTCGAAGTAACCCTTGTGCTGGCGGTCGGCGCCCGTATAGCTGCCGCGTTCGTGGCCGAACATCTCGTTCTCGATGAGCGAGGGCGAAATGGCGCCGCAGTTGATGGCGAGGAAGGAGTTCTTGCGGCGATAGGAGAGCTCGTGGATCGTGCGAGCCGCGATCTCCTTTCCGGTTCCGCTCTCGCCCATGAGGAGCACAGTCGCTTCGGTGGGCGCCACGCGGACGATCTTGTCGTATATCTCCTGCATCACGGGAGAGCGTCCCACCAACCGCCCGAAACGCCCCATCCTGCGCAGCTCGTCGCGCAATGCGCCGATCTCCGCGCGCAGCTCGCCACTGCGCGGCACGCGCGAGAGCACAGCCTTCACTCGCTGCACATTGACCGGCTTGGTGAGGTAATCGGAGGCGCCCAGGCGCAGTGCCTCTACGGCGCTTTCGATGCTCGCGTGGCCCGTGATGAGGATCGTTTCGGTGGAGCCGCGGTCATCGAGGTCCTCGAGGAGATCTATCCCGGTGCCGTCGGGAAGGACCAGGTCCATCAACATGACGTCGGGGCGCTGGCGCACCAGCTGGATGCGCGCTTCCGCGATGCTGCCCGCCATGGCGGTGGTAAATCCCTCCTGGGTTGCCAGGGCCGCGAGCGCTTCGCGGGTATTCGCATCGTCGTCCACGATGAGCACATGGGACATAGGTAGATTGCTCCAGGCGCGGGAGAAGAATTTTCATCTTGAACCCCGTGCCCCCCGGGCGCTGTCAGCAGATTCCTACAATTCTTGGAAAAGCTGGAAGGGCTAGCGAAGGTCGACCGCCAGGTGGTCGTCCACCCGCATGACGCCATCCTGGGCCTGGGCGTGCGCGGACGCGATGGCGGCCTGCTCCCGGGAAGCGACAACGCCCGTGAGGCTCACGACGCCCTGGCTGGTATTCACGGATATGTCCGAGCCGCTCAATGCGGGGTCGAGGAGCAGCGCGGCTCGGATTCGCGCGGTGACGACGCCGTCATCCAGCGCATCCGAGGGTGGCAGGAGCCGCGTGGGCGCGCTGGCTCGCGCCGAATCCGCCGTCGCGCGCGAGGAGGTGGCAGCCGGCCGTTCGTCGGATCGCGATGAAATCACGTCGTTCACAGGCGCGCGCGTGCACCCGGCCACGAACGCAAGGGCGAAGAGCGCTGCGATCTTTTGCGCAAGCATGGTTGCGGTTCGAATGCGCGGTATCGATTCGGTTCCTCGCGAATGAGCCGCTCGATACGTTGCGGGAACCCTTGCGACGCGAGCGCTTCAGAGCGAAGGCAATCCCCAATTCGCAAGGAGCCCATCATGGCAAGGTCCAAAGGCGGCGACTCGCGCGTGCAACCGCTCGCGCTCGAGCTTCTCATGGCGGATCACCGCAGCGTCGAGGAGCTCTTCGACCAGTTCGAGCAGGAGAAGGGAGGTGACGAGGCAACGCGCCGCGACATCGCGCTGCGCATCTGCAACGAGCTGGCGGTCCACGCGCAGGTCGAGGAGGAGCTTCTCTACACGTGGCTGCGCGAGAACCTGGATGACGACGACGTGGAGATGGTCGAGGAAGCGCAGGTGGAGCACAACACGGCGAAGGACCTCATCGCGCAGCTCGAGGGCGCGACGGACATCGACGAGCAATACAACGCGAAAGTGAAGGTGCTGGCCGAATACATCAAGCACCATGTAAACGAGGAGGAGAACGAGATCTTCCCGAGGATTCGCGACATGCAGGAGGAGCTCGACGAGCTCGGCCAGGAAATCGCCGCGCGCAAAGGTGAGCTGAAGGAAGAGCTGGGAATGGAAGCCGGGGAGTCCGACGAAACGCAGGAAGACGGCGAGGAAATGCCGGCCTCCGCGCGCGGCTCGTCAGCCGGGCGCGAGGGCACGCGCCGCGGGACCCGCTGATCAGCCCGGCCCGGCTTCGCGCAACGTGGGTCTTCGACTCGGATGCGAGCGGGGATCCACGGGTGCGGCCGGCAGCGCGGTCGGATGCTCCACGCGCTTGCGGTCCGGTTTCGGGTTGCTGCCCAGGACAGGTGGTTTCGGCGGGACCTCCGCCGGAGGATGCGGCGGCGGATGGTCCCGGTCGCGATCGTGCGACATCGATTACTTCGAGCTGCCCGAAGTCCCGCTGGTGGACGACGAAGCCGGGGCGGGCGGAGTCGACGCGGTGGTCGTCGAGGGGGTGCCGGTGGACGTCGTGTCGCTCATCGTGGACGAGCTTGTCGGAGAAGGGGTGGTATTCGCGGTCGAGCCGGGAGTAGCGCTCGTGCCGGAGTTGTTATATGAGCTGGATGTACCTGGGCTCGCTTCCTTCTTGCAACCCGCGAGGGCTCCGGTGGCGAGTGTAATTGCGGCGATGTAGGGGATCAATCGATTCATGATGGCTCCAGTGAAGTGTGAGTGCTGTACGACCACGATGCGACAGCGAATACAAATGGGAATTCAAGTTGGTACTCTTGAGCCGCATGGACCACCCCAATGACTAGTCGGCTCGCGGCCGCCCTCGGAGCTTTCGCGATCCTGTCGTGCACGGCGCCGCCGCCCGCGCCTTCGGGACCGATGGCGCCGGCACGCTTCGACGCGGCGACCGTCGCCAAGGGCGCTCGCCTCGCCGCGATGGGCAATTGCGTGTCATGCCACACCGCCCAGGGCGGCAAGCCTTTCGCCGGCGGGTATGCGCTCAAGACGCAGTTCGGCACAGTGCACGGAACGAACATCACACCCGATCCCGAGACGGGCATCGGAGGCTGGACGCTCGAGAATTTCACTCGCGCGTTGCGCGAGGGCCTGAGCCCCGAGGGACACCACTACTACCCGGCGTTTCCCTACGACTATTTCACGCGCCTGTCCGACGAAGACGTCGCCGCGCTTTATGCCTTCGTGATGACCCGCGAGCCGGTGCACGCCGAGACGCCGGCGAACCACATGCTGGTCCCGCGCGTGGCGGTGGGCATCTGGAATTCGAAGTACTTCGAGCCCGGCCGCTTCCGGCCCGACTCCTCGCATGATGCACGCTGGAATCGCGGTGCCTACCTTGCGCAGTCGCTTGCGCACTGCAGCGCATGCCACACGCCGCGCACCGCACTCGGTGGTGAGAAGCGCGACCGATACATGGCGGGGGGCGAAGCCGACGGCTGGCACGCGCCGGCCCTCAATCGCGAAACGCCCTCGCCGCGCGCATGGAACGAGAGATCCCTCACCCTCTACCTTTCCACCGGCCTCACCGATGGCCATGCCATCACGGCGGGGCCGATGGCGGGCGTCGTGCATAACCTCGCCTATGCATCCCACGACGACGTCGGCGCTCTCGCGTACTACGTGGTTTCGCTGATGCAGGGCGCGACGGGAAGCGCCGCGTCATCCATTGCGAATGCGGCGAAGGAGCATCCGCGCGGCGCGGCGATCTACGCGGGCGCTTGCGCCGATTGCCACGATCGCGGACGCGCGGCGGAGGGCGGCGCGCTCGAACTGCAGGATGCCATCGCGCTCTCGCTTCCCACCCCGGCGAACCTGATCCACATCGTGCGCGACGGGATCATCCCGCGGGAGCATGATGCCCAGCCGTGGATGCCCGCGTTCTCGGGGGCGCTCACGGACGGGCAGACGACGGATCTCGTACAGTACCTGCGCAGCATGAGCGGCAGGCCGCCGTGGCCCGACGTGGCCGCTGAAGTGCGCCGCATCGAAGGGGATTCGCGATGATCGAGCTCGACGTCAACGGCACCCGCCACCGCCTGGATGTTCCCGGGGATACGCCACTCCTTTATGTATTGCGCAACGACCTCCAGCTCAACGGCGCAAAATTCGGGTGCGGCCTGGGCCAGTGCGGCGCGTGCACGGTGATCGTGGACGGCCGCGCGATCTTCTCGTGCATCACGCCGGTCTCCGCCCTGGAGGGCCGTCGCATCCGCACCGTCGAAGGATTGGGCACGGTCGAGAAGCCCGGACCGATGCAACGCGCCTTCATGGAGGAGCAGGCCGCGCAATGCGGTTACTGCATCCCCGGGATGATGATGCGCGCGCAAGCGCTCCTGGAATCGCAGCCGGGCGCGGACGAGGCGCAGATCCGAAAGGCGCTCACGCCCAACCTGTGCCGCTGCGGCACGCACATGCGGATCCTTCGCGCCGTGGGGCGCGCCGCGAAGCTCATGGGCTCGAAGGGATGAGCGCCACCGCCTCGCGCCGGCGCTTCCTCGCCTC
>Ga0209131_1000536_pt1 | contig 27178 bp, 21 predicted proteins | sample GraSoi_2013_40cm_FD_185826 | JGI IMG/M metagenome (GOLD analysis project Ga0209131, IMG submission 185826) | Grasslands soil microbial communities from the Angelo Coastal Reserve, California, USA - Sample 9_17_2013_40cm (SPAdes) (version 2) | ecosystem: Environmental > Terrestrial > Soil >... | reverse complement strand
CCACCGTGCGCCCGCCTTCTCTGATGGCGAAGCGCAGGCCTTCCTCCATCGCGATCGGCGCGATCAGCTCCACGTTCATCTTGATGTTGTCCCCCGGCATCACCATCTCGGTGTTCGCCGGCAACTCGATCAAGCCCGTCACGTCCGTGGTGCGAAAATAAAACTGCGGCCGGTAGCCCTTGAAAAACGGCGTGTGCCGCCCGCCCTCTTCCTTCGTCAGCACGTACACCTCACACTCAAAGGCGGTGTGCGGGTTGATCGAGCCGGGCTTGGCCAGCACCTGCCCTCTCTCCACTTCCTCGCGCTTCGTGCCGCGCAGCAACACCCCGACGTTGTCGCCCGCCCGGCCCTCATCGAGGAGCTTTCTGAACATCTCCACCCCGGTGCAGATCGTCTTCTGCGTGGCCTTCAGACCAATGATCTCCACCTCGTCATTGACCTTCACAATCCCGCGCTCAATGCGCCCGGTCACCACCGTGCCGCGCCCCGAAATGGAAAACACGTCCTCCACCGGCATCAAAAACGGCTTGTCGATCTCCCGCTTCGGCACCGGGATGTACTTGTCCATCTCCTCGACCAGCTTGACCACGGAGGGCACCCCAAGCTCACCCTTGTCCCCTTCCAGCGCCTTTAAGGCCGAGCCAACGATGATCGGGGTCTTGTCCCCGGGAAACTTGTACACGGACAGCAGCTCCCGCACTTCCATCTCGACGAGCTCGAGCAGCTCGGCATCATCGACCATGTCCGCCTTGTTCATGTACACCACGATGTAGGGCACGCCCACCTGGCGGGCCAGCAAAATGTGCTCGCGCGTCTGGGGCATCGGTCCATCGGCGGCCGAGACCACCAGAATCGCCCCGTCCATCTGCGCCGCCCCGGTGATCATGTTCTTCACGTAATCGGCGTGCCCAGGGCAATCCACGTGCGCGTAGTGCCGCTCCTTGCTCTGGTACTCCACGTGCGCCGTGGAGATCGTGATCCCGCGCGCCTTCTCCTCCGGTGCCTTGTCGATCTGGTCATAGGCCATGAACTGCCCGCCGTAGGTCTCGGCCATCACCTTCGTCAACGCCGCCGTCAAGGTCGTCTTGCCATGGTCCACATGGCCAATCGTCCCCACGTTCACGTGCGGCTTGGTGCGTTCGAACTTTTCTTTGGACATGACCCGATCCTCGATTACTTCTTGATGATGGTCTCGGCGATGTGCGCGGGCACTTCGACGTACTTGGAGAATTCCATGGTGAAGGTCGCGCGCCCCTGGCTCATCGAGCGCACGGTGGTCGCGTAGCCAAACATCTCGGACAGCGGCACATCCCCGCTGATCACCTTGCCGTCCGCGCGGTCATCCATGGCGGTAATCTGCCCGCGGCGGCGATTCAGGTCGCCGATCACATCGCCCGAGTATTCCTCCGGCGTCACCACCTCGACCTTCATGATGGGCTCGAGCAGCACCGGCTTGGCGCGCCGGAAGCCTTCCTTGAAGCCCATGCTGCCGGCGATCTTGAAGGCCATTTCGTTAGAGTCCACATCGTGGTAGGAACCGTCGAACAGCGTGACCTTGACGTCCACGATCGGATAGCCGGCGATCACGCCGGTCTCGACCGCTTCCTTGATGCCCTTGTCGACCGCCGGAATGTACTCGCGCGGCACGGTTCCGCCGACGATGCCGTTGACGAACTCGTAGCCCTTGCCCTGCTCGTGGGGCTCGATCTTGAGCCAGACGTGGCCGTACTGGCCGCGGCCGCCCGACTGGCGCACGAACTTGCCTTCCGAATCGACCTTGGCGCGGATGGTTTCGCGGTAGGCGACCTGCGGCTTGCCGACATTTGCCTCGACCTTGAATTCGCGCTTCATGCGTTCGACGATGACCTCGAGGTGCAACTCGCCCATGCCGGAGATGATCGTCTGGCCCGATTCCTGGTCCGTGTGCACGCGGAACGACGGGTCTTCCTTGGCGAGGCGCTGCAGCGCCACGCCCATCTTCTCCTGGTCGGCCTTGGTCTTCGGCTCGACGGCCACGGAGATCACGGGGTCCGGGAACACCATCTTCTCGAGCGTGATGATCTTCTCTTCGTCACAGAGCGTGTCGCCGGTGATCACGTCCTTCAGGCCCACCGCCGCGGCGATATCGCCGGCGCGCACTTCCTTGATCTCGGTGCGATCGCTGGCGTGCATCTGCAGCAGCCGGCCGATGCGCTCGCTCCTGTCCTTGGTCGGCACGTACACCGTGTCGCCGGAATTGAGCGTGCCGGAGTAGACGCGGAAAAAGGTCAGGTTGCCGACGAAGGGATCGGTGAGGATCTTGAAGGCCAGCGCCGCAAAGGGCTGATCGTCGTCCGCCTTGCGCGTCGCGGGCTCTCCGTCGTCATTGGTGCCCTTGACGTCCGGCACCTCGATCGGTGAAGGCATGTATTCGATGACCGCGTCGAGCAGCGCCTGCACGCCCTTGTTCTTGAAGGCCGTGCCGCACATGCACAGGACGACCTCATTGCGGAACGAGCGCTGGCGCAGCCCCAGGCGAATCTCATCGTCGCTCAGCTCGCTGCTCTCCAGGTATTTATGCAGCAGCTCCTCATTGCCCTCGGCCGCCGCCTCGATCATCTTGTGGCGGTATTCCTCGGCCTGGGCGCGGAGCGGCGCCGGGATCTCGCGGTATTCGAACTTCATCCCCTGGGTTTCCATGTCCCAGTAGATGGCCTTCATCTTGACCAGGTCGATGACGCCCTCAAAGGTCTCCTCGGCCCCGATCGGCAGCTGGATCACCACCGGGTTCGCGCGCAGGCGCGTGCGGATCATGTCGACGCAACGCATGAAGTTTGCGCCGGCCCGGTCCATCTTGTTGACGAAGGCAATGCGCGGCACGCCGTAGCGGTTCATCTGCCGCCAGACGGTCTCGGACTGCGGTTGCACGCCGGCCACCGAGTCGAACAGCGCCACCGCGCTGTCGAGTACCCGCAGGCTGCGCTCGACCTCGATGGTGAAATCGACGTGGCCCGGCGTATCAATGATGTTGATGCGATGCTCGGGAAAGTTCTTTTCCATTCCCTTCCAGAAGCAGGTGGTCGCCGCGGAGGTGATGGTGATGCCACGCTCCTGCTCCTGCTCCATGTAGTCCATGACGGCCGCGCCGTCGTGCACCTCGCCGATCTTGTGCGATACGCCGGTGTAAAACAGGATGCGCTCGGTCGTGGTCGTCTTCCCGGCGTCGATGTGGGCCGAGATGCCGATGTTCCGGTAGCGTTCGATGGGCGTCGCGCGTGGCACGGTAGAATCCTTGAGCGGGTTACCAGCGGTAGTGCGCAAAGGCCTTGTTGGCCTCGGCCATGCGGTGCGTGTCCTCGCGCTTGCGCACGGCGTTGCCCCGGTTTTCCGCGGCGTCCAGCAGCTCGTGGGCCAGGCGATGCGCCATGGATTTCTCGCTGCGCGCGCGCGCGGCCTCGATCACCCAGCGCATGGCGAGCGCCTGGCGGCGGCTGGCGCGCACTTCAATGGGCACCTGGTAGGTCGCGCCGCCGACGCGCCGGCTCTTGACCTCGACCATCGGCTTGACGTTCTCGAGCGCCGTGGACAGCACCTCGAGGGCCTCCGCGCCGCCGCGACCGGTCTTCTCGGTGATGCGATCGAGGGCACCATAGATGATGCGCTCGGCGGCGGATTTCTTGCCGCTCTCCATCACGACATTCATGAACTTCGCGAGCATGTCGCTCTTGAACTTCGGGTCCGGCAGGATGGTGCGGCTGGGCGCAGCGGCGCGACGCGACATGGCAGTATTCCTTGGTTATTTCTTCGGGCGCTTGGCGCCGTACTTGGATCGGCCCTGCTTGCGGTTGCCGACGCCGGCGCAGTCGAGCGTGCCGCGGATCGTGTGGTAGCGGACACCCGGCAGGTCCTTGACACGGCCGCCGCGGATGAGCACCACGGAGTGCTCCTGCAGGTTGTGACCCTCGCCCCCGATGTAACTGGTGACTTCGTAGCCGTTGGTCAATCGCACGCGCGCGACCTTGCGCAGGGCCGAATTCGGCTTCTTGGGCGTCGTGGTGTACACGCGGGTACACACCCCGCGCTTCTGCGGCGAAGCGCCGAGGGCCGGGACCTTGGTCTTCTCCGCCGGCACGCGGCGCGGCTGGCGGATTAGCTGACCGGTAGTGGCCATAAAACTCCAATCAAATCAGACTTTTATAACTGATGAGAAGCATCGGGCCGCCCTCATCAGGCGGCCCGGCGCTGCAGATCTTCTTGTTTGAGGCTCAGGTCTTGTGGCTGGGCCTGCAAAGGCCGGCGATTCTAGGTACCAGGGCGTGCCAAGTCAACGGCTTGCGCTGGCCTGACCGGACCGGCGGACCAGCGGTCCGGGGGTCCGCGCCCTGTCAGATCGTCGCCCGGTCAGTGGGCCGGACCGGCCAGATCCCTGAGCAGCGCATGCCAGTAATCCAGGCCATCGTAGAAGGACTGGACCGGCAGGCGCTCGTTCAGGCCGTGGGAAAAGTCGTCGCTGTCCTTGATGAAGGACTCGCTGGCGCCGTAGGAGGGTATGCCCAGCGGGCGAGTGAACACGCTGTCACTGGCTCCCGAGGCCTGGCTCGGGATGACCGGGATGCCGGGGTGGCGTCCGTGTACCGCGCGGGTGATCGCCGACAGCACGTCCTCGCGCAGCGGGGAGGCGTCGCTCCAGGACAGCGGCCCGATTGGGGCCACTTCGACCCTGGCGCCGACGATGCCCTGCAGCGTAGCCTGCACCACCGCGGGATCGACGCCGGGGAAAATGCGGCAGTTGACGGTAACCGTCGCCGACTGCGGCAGGGCGTTGTCCGCGTGCCCGCCGCGCAGCAGCGTCGGCACGCAGGTGGTGCGGATCATGCCAACGTAGGCCGGGTTGGCCGACAACACGGCCGCCGCCTTCTCATCGTGCGGATTGCGGCTGAAGCGGGCCAATGCGGCGCCGAGCTCGTCGGATTTGAGCGCGGCCGTCCCACGGAAAAAACCCAGGGTCGTTTCGTCCCACATCACCGGGAACCGGTAGGCCCGCAATTTCCCGAGGGCGTCAGCCAGCTCGTAGATGGCGTTGTCAGCACGCGGGCGCGCGCTGTGCCCGCCCGGATTGCGCACGGTCAGCTCGAAGTCCGCGAAGGTCTTCTCGGCGGTCTCGACGGCGTAGTAGACCGGGCGGCCGGTCGCTTCATCCAGGGTACCGCCGCCGGCGTCGCTGTTAAGCGCAAAATCGGCATCGATCAGCTCGCGGTGGTTGTGCACCAGCTCCTGCGTGGTATAGCCCGTCGTCTCCTCATCGCCTGTGAACATGATAATCAGGTCGCGCGTGGGCACGAAGCCCTCCGCCTTCAGGCGCAGGAACGCTGCGGTCAGGCTGGTGACTCCGTTCTTGACGTCATAGGTGCCGCGCCCATAGAAGTAACCGTTCTCCTCCACGAGCGTGAACGGATCGCGCTGCCAGTCCTCGCGCTTGGCCGTCACCACGTCCATGTGCGCCATCAGCAGGACCGGCTTGCCGCGGCTCCCGTCGCCCCGGTAGCGCACCACCAGTGAAGCGGTCTCTCCGAGCGGCAGGACATGGATGTCGGCCTCTGGAAATCCCGCGGCGCGAAATTCACCGGCCAGGTCGTTGGCCATGGCGGGCACCTGGCCCAGGCCTACCGAGGTCTTGAAGGAGATGACGCGCTGGAAGATCTCACGCGCTTTGAGCTCATCTGGACTCAGATTCGCCGCCGCCCCCTGCGCATAACAGGCCAGACAGATCAGCGATGCGGCGAGGCCGCCGGAAAATACCTTCATCATGGATTGCTACTTACCTTGTGGCTGGGGAGCGGACAGGACCGGCTCCGGAAAAGCGAGGATGTCGCGCTGGAACACCTCGTACACCTCTGCGATCGGCTGATGCCGACCCGAGAAAACAATGGCCTGGTGCGCAAACAGCGCCGCGGGAACACTCAGGGGCCCGGCGTCGGCGGCGCCCAGTGGAGCGCCGCGCATCGAGCGTTCCCAGCCCTCCGGCAGGGGCGACCACAACAGGGTCGCCGCGAGCGTCTGGCGCTGGGGTGAGAGTGGCTGCACCACTTTTCCGAACGGCAGCTGCGTGGTCTCGAGCAACCGGTTCATGGCGGGCGTCAGGCGGGCAGGCACGTACCAGTTGTCCGCGATGGCCAGCAGGTGATCGCCACAGCGCAGTTCCACCCTGCGGTGGCGTACCGGCTCCCCGGCACTCACCTGCAGATGTTCCCGCACCGCGGCGCCAGCGTCCGCCGTGCCCGCGGCGATCGGGCGGGCGAGCAGCTGCGCCGGCTCGGCCAGCTCGTGTGTCCGGCACCAGCGCTCCAGCGTGACGGTGGCGCTGGGGCTGGCCAGAATCTCTCCGTTGAGGGTCTGGATCAGCGCCAGCGCCTCCAGGCGCGCGACGGGCGTGTCCCGCCAGGGCGCCGCCTGCGCGGCGGCGAGCAATACTGGCAGGCTCACGCCGAGCGTGATGAGGCGCTTGTTCATGCGGCCCGGCTCTCGAACTCAGCTCGCGGCGCTCTCTTCTTCCGCCACCGGTCCCGCCTCGTCGGCATCGGCCACGCTGGCGCCGACATCCATGAAGCCGCGGGCCTCCGCGGCATCGTTCTGGCGCCGCCGGTGCGCATGGGCCGCAAAACCCGTGCCCGCCGGAATCAGCCGCCCGACGATGACGTTTTCCTTCAGGCCGCGCAGGTCGTCCTTGAGGCCGCGCACCGCCGCTTCGGTCAGCACGCGGGTGGTCTCCTGGAAGGAAGCCGCCGAGATGAACGACTCGGTGGCGAGCGAGGCCTTCGTGATGCCGAGCAGTACGGGCTGGAGCCGTGCCGCCTCCTTGCCGCCGCTGGTCGTGCGGTCGTTGATCGCGAGCGCCCGCGAGCGATCGAGCTGCTCGCCGCGCAGCAGCGCGGTGTCGCCCACTCCCAGGACCTCGGTCTTGCGCAGCATCTGGCGGATGATCACCTCGATGTGCTTGTCATTGATCTTCACGCCCTGCAGCCGATACACGTCCTGGATCTCGCGTACCAGGTAGTTGGCGAGCGGCTCGACGCCCTGCAGGCGCAGGATGTCGTGCGGGTTGGGTTCGCCATCGGCGATGACCTCGCCGCGTTCGACCTGTTCGCCCTCGAACACGTTGAGCTGCCGCCACTTCGGAATCAACTCCTCGTATTTCTCGCTGTGCTCGTCCGTGATCACGAGGCGCCGCTTGCCCTTGGTCTCCTTGCCGAAGCTGACCGTTCCGGTCTTCTCCGCCAGAATTGCCGGGTCCTTGGGCTTGCGTGCCTCGAACAGGTCGGCCACGCGTGGCAGACCACCGGTGATATCGCGCGTCTTGGACGATTCCTGCGGGATGCGCGCAATGATGTCGCCGACGGAGACCTTGGCGCCGTCCGTCAGGTTCACCAGGGCGCCCGGCGGCAGGTTGTAGACCGCCGGAATGACGGTATTCGCGAAGGTGATTTCCTTGCCCTTGGACGACAGCAGCTTGATGGTCGGCCGCAGATCCTTGCCGCCGCGCTGCTTGGAATCGAGCACCACGGTGCTCGACAGGCCGGTGACCTCATCGACCTGCGTGGCGACCGTCAGGCCGTCGACGAAGTCGGTGAAGCGGATGTTGCCGGCCACTTCCGTGACCACCGGATGGGTGTGCGGATCCCAGGTCGCGACGACCTGTCCGCCGACCACCTTGGCGCCTTCCCTGGAGTTGATGGTGGCACCGAAGGGGATCTTGTAGCGCTCGCGCTCGCGGCCAAACTCGTCGACCACGCCGATCTCGCCGGATCGCGACACCGCCACCAGGTGACCCTTTTCATGCGCGACCGTCTTGATGTGATGGAAGCGCAGCGTGCCCTTGTTGCGGATCTCGACGTTGCTGGCCGCCGCGGCCCGCGAGGCCGCACCGCCGATGTGGAAGGTACGCATGGTCAGCTGCGTGCCCGGTTCACCAATCGACTGCGCCGCGATTACGCCGACCGCTTCGCCGATGTTGATGAGGCGTCCACGGCCCAGGTCGCGGCCGTAGCAGTTGCAGCACACGCCGTAGCGCGTCTGGCAGCTGATCGGTGAGCGCACGCTGATCTGATCCACGCCCTCCTTCTCGATCAGGCGCACCAGCGTCTCATCGAGCAGCGTGTTGGCGGGCACCAGCTCTTCCTCGGTGCCGGGTTTCACCACGGCTGCGGCGACCACGCGGCCGAGCACGCGCTCGCCGAGGGCCTCGACCACATCGCCGCCTTCGACCAGAGGCGACATCGACAGCCCCTTGGTGGTGCCGCAATCGACCTCGGTGACCACCAGGTCCTGGGCCACGTCGACCAGGCGGCGCGTCAGGTAGCCCGAGTTGGCGGTCTTGAGCGCCGTGTCGGCCAGGCCCTTGCGGGCGCCGTGCGTGGAGATGAAGTACTGCAGCACGTTCAGGCCTTCGCGGAAGTTCGCCGTGATCGGCGTCTCGATGATCGAGCCGTCCGGTTTGGCCATCAGGCCACGCATGCCGGCCAGCTGGCGGATCTGCGCCGCGCTGCCGCGCGCGCCGGAGTCCGCCATCATGAAGATCGAATTGAAGGACTTCTGGCGCTGCTTCTTGCCGAGCGAGTCGGTCGCATCCTCGGTACCGAGTTTCTCCATCATCGCCTTGGCGACCTGGTCGTTGGCGCGCGACCAGATATCGACCACCTTGTTGTAGCGCTCGCCGTTGGTCACCAGTCCCGAGGCGTACTGGTCCTGGATTTCCTTGACCTCGCGTTCGGCGGCGCCCACCAGCTTGACCTTCTGCTCCGGAATCACGATGTCGTCGATGCCGAAGGACACCGCCGAGCGGGTGGCGTAGTGAAAGCCCATGTACATAAGCTGGTCGGCGAACACAACCGTTTCCTTCAGGCCCAGGATGCGGTAGCAGGCATTGATGATCGCCGAGATGTTCTTCTTGGTCATGTCCTGGTTGATCAGGTCGAAGGACATGCCCTTGGGAAGGATCTCGGACAGCAGCGCCCGGCCGACCGTGGTCGCAATCAGCCGCGTATGCGGCTCAAGCGTGCCGTCGGCGCCGCGCCGGTGCTCCTTGATGCGCACCTTGACGCGCGCCTGCAGGTCGATCGCCCGGCCTTCGTAGGCGCGGTGCGCTTCGTGCACGTCGCTGAAGTACATGCCCTCGCCGCGCGCCCCGACGTTCTCGCGCGTCAGGTAGTACAGCCCGAGCACCACGTCCTGGGAGGGCACGATGATCGGATCGCCGTTGGCGGGCGAGAGAATGTTGTTGGAGCTCATCATCAGGGCGCGCGCTTCGAGCTGCGCTTCGATGGACAGCGGCACGTGCACCGCCATCTGGTCGCCGTCAAAGTCGGCGTTGAAGGCCGTGCAGACCAGCGGATGGAGCTGGATCGCCTTGCCCTCGACCAGCACCGGCTCGAAGGCCTGGATGCCGAGGCGATGGAGCGTGGGCGCGCGGTTGAGCAGCACCGGATGTTCGCGGATCACCTCTTCGAGGATGTCCCAGACTTCGGTGCCTTCGCGTTCGACCAGGCGCTTGGCCGCCTTGATGGTCGAGGCGTCGCCACGGATCTGCAGCTTGTGGAAAATGAAGGGCTTGAACAGCTCGAGCGCCATTTTCTTGGGCAGCCCGCACTGGTGCAGACGGAGCGTCGGGCCGACGACGATGACCGAGCGGCCGGAGTAATCGACGCGCTTGCCGAGCAGGTTCTGGCGGAAACGCCCCTGCTTGCCCTTGATCATGTCGGCCAGCGACTTCAGCGGCCGGCGATTGGTGCCGGTGATCGCCCGGCCGCGACGGCCGTTGTCCAGCAGCGCATCGACCGCTTCCTGCAGCATGCGCTTTTCGTTGCGGACGATGATGTCCGGCGCGGACAGTTCCAGCAGCCGGCGCAGGCGGTTGTTGCGGTTGATGACGCGGCGATACAGGTCGTTGAGGTCCGAAGTGGCGAAGCGCCCGCCATCGAGCGGCACCAGCGGCCGCAGGTCCGGCGGCAGCACCGGCAACACCGTCATCACCATCCACTCCGGCTTGTTGCCGGATTCCAGGAAGGACTCGGCCAGCTTCAGACGCTTGGACAGCCGCTTGAGCTTGGTTTCCGAGGAAGTGTTGGCCATGTCCTCGCGGATCTTGACCATCTCGGCCTTCAGGTCGAGCGACTGGAGCAGCTCGTGCACGGCCTCGGCGCCCATGCGCGCATCGAACTCATCGCCGTGCTCCTCGATGGCCTCGAGGTACATCTCATCGGTCAGGAGCTGGCCGCGCTGCATCGCCGTCATGCCCGGGTCGATCACCACGAAGGCCTCGAAATACAGCACCCGCTCGATCTCGCGCAGCGTCATGTCGAGCATCAGCCCGATGCGCGAAGGGAGCGACTTGAGGAACCAGATGTGCGCGGTCGGGCTCGCGAGCTCGATGTGGCCCATGCGCTCGCGGCGCACTTTCGACTGGGTCACTTCGACGCCGCACTTTTCGCAGACCACGCCGCGGTGCTTGAGCCGCTTGTACTTGCCGCACAGGCACTCGTAGTCCTTGACCGGGCCGAAGATCTTGGCGCAGAACAGGCCGTCGCGTTCGGGCTTGAAGGTGCGGTAGTTGATGGTTTCGGGCTTGCGCACCTCGCCATAGGACCAGGCACGCACCATCTCGGGGGATGCCAGCCCGATCTTGATCGAGTCGAACTGCTCGATCGGCGCCTGTTGCTTGAAGAGTTTCAGTAGGTCTTTCATAGATTAATTCCTCGTGGCCTGCGGCGCGTCAATCCTGCTCGAGCTCCATGTTGATGCCGAGCGAGCGGATTTCCTTGACCAGCACGTTGAAGGACTCGGGCATGCCCGCCTTCATCTCGTGATTGCCATCGACGATGCTCTTGTACATCTGGGTGCGGCCGATGGTGTCGTCGGACTTCACCGTCAGCATTTCCTGCAGCGTGTAGGCCGCGCCGTAGGCTTCCAGCGCCCAGACTTCCATCTCTCCAAAGCGCTGGCCACCGAACTGCGCCTTGCCACCCAGCGGCTGCTGCGTGACCAGGCTGTACGGGCCAGTGGAGCGCGCGTGCATCTTGTCGTCGACCAGGTGGTTGAGCTTGAGCATGTACATGTAGCCCACCGTCACCTGTCGATCGAAGCGCTCGCCGGTGCGCCCGTCATAGAGCCAGGTCTGGCCCGACAGGGGCACCTCGGCCAGCGCCAGCAGGCCCTTGATATCGCTCTCGGCCGCGCCGTCGAACACCGGCGTCGCCATCGGCACGCCGCGGCGCAGATTTCCGGCCAGCTCGCTGATCTCGGCGTCGCTGAAATCCTCGAGCTCTTCCTTCTGCCCGGCCGTCTGGTTGTAGATCTGGTCGAGGAACCCGCGCAGCTCGGCGCTGGAGGCCTGCGCATCGAGCATGCGCCCGATCTTCAGCCCCAGCCCCTTGGCCGCCCACCCCAGGTGCGTCTCGAGCACCTGGCCGACGTTCATGCGCGAAGGCACGCCCAGCGGATTGAGCACGACATCGACCGGCGTACCATCATCGAGGTACGGCATGTCTTCGACCGGCACGATGGTCGAGATCACGCCCTTGTTGCCGTGGCGGCCCGCCATCTTGTCGCCCGGCTGCACGCGGCGCTTCACGGCCAGGTACACCTTGACCATCTTGAGCACGCCCGGGGCAAGATCGTCGCCCGCGGTGATCTTGGCGCGCTTTTCCTCGAGGCGCTTGTCGAAAGCCGCCTGCTGCGTGCGCAGCCGCTCGCCGGCCGCTTCCAGGGCTGCGTTGGCTTCCTCGTCCTCGAGGCGGATCTCGAACCACTCCTCGCGGGTCAGCGATTCCAGGTACTCCGCGCCAATCTTGGTGCCGCCCTTGAGCTTCTTCGGCCCGCCCGCGGCGCTCTTGCCGAGCAGCATGCCGTTGACGCGCGAATACAGGTCATCCTCGAGGATGCGGCGCTGGTCCTGCAGGTCCTTGCGCACGCGCTCGATCTCGGACTTCTCGATCGACTGGGCGCGCGAATCCTTCTCCACGCCGTCGCGCGTGAACACGCGCACGTCGATCACGGTACCGTCCATGCCCGGCGGCACGCGCAGCGAAGTGTCTTTCACATCGCTCGCCTTCTCGCCGAAGATCGCGCGCAGGAGCTTTTCCTCCGGCGTCAGCTGGGTCTCGCCCTTCGGGGTGACCTTGCCCACCAGGATGTCCCCGGCGCGCACTTCCGCACCGATGAAGGCGATGCCCGCCTCGTCGAGCTTGGCGAGCGCCGCATCACCGACGTTGGGAATGTCGGCGGAGATTTCCTCCGGTCCCAGCTTGGTGTCGCGCGCCACGCAGGTCAGTTCCTCGATGTGGATGGTCGTGAAGCGGTCTTCCTGCACCACCCGCTCGGAAATCAGGATCGAGTCCTCGAAGTTGTAGCCATTCCAGGGCATGAAGGCGACCAGCATGTTCTGGCCCAGGGCCAGCTCGCCCAGATCGGTCGAGGGGCCGTCGGCGAGCACGTCGCCACGCGCGATGCGGTTCCTGGCCTGCACCAGCGGCCGCTGGTTGATGCAGGTGTTCTGGTTGGAGCGGGTGTACTTGGTCAGGTTGTAGATGTCGACACCGGGCTCACCGGCGGTGGTTTCCTCGTCGTTGACCCGCACCACGATGCGCGAGGCATCGACCGAGTCGACTACGCCGCCGCGGCGCGCCACCACGGTGACGCCCGAATCGATGGCGACGGGACGTTCCATCCCGGTGCCCACCAGCGGCGTCTCGGAACGGAGCGTGGGCACCGCCTGGCGCTGCATGTTCGAGCCCATCAGCGCGCGGTTGGCGTCGTCGTGCTCGAGGAAGGGAATGAGCGAGGCGGCGACCGAGACGATCTGCTTGGGGCTGACGTCCATGTAATTGATGTTGGCGCGCGGCATCAGAGTGAACTCGCTCTGGATGCGGCAGGAGACCAGCTCGTCGGTCAGCATGTTCTTCGCATCGAGGCGCGCGTCCGCGCGCGCGATCGCGAACTCGCCCTCCTCGATCGCCGACAGGTAATCGATCGTGTCGCTCACGCGGCTGTTCTCGACGCGCCGGTAGGGCGTTTCGAGGAAGCCATAGTCATTGGTGCGCGCGTAGACGGAGAGCGAATTGATCAGGCCGATGTTCGGGCCTTCCGGCGTCTCGATCGGGCAGACGCGCCCGTAGTGCGTCGGGTGCACGTCGCGCACTTCGAAGCCGGCGCGCTCGCGCGTCAGGCCGCCCGGGCCAAGGGCCGAGACGCGCCGCTTGTGCGTGACTTCGGAGAGCGGGTTGTTCTGGTCCATGAACTGCGAGAGCTGCGAGGAGCCGAAGAATTCCTTGACCGCCGCAGCCACCGGCTTGGCGTTGATCATCTCCTGCGGCATCAGCGGCTCGGATTCTGCGATCGTAAGGCGCTCCTTGACCGCGCGCTCGACGCGCACCAGGCCCACGCGGAAGGCGTTCTCCGCCATCTCGCCGACCGAGCGCACGCGCCGGTTGCCCAGGTGGTCAATGTCGTCCACCGAGCCGTTGCCGTTGCGGATGTCGATCAGCACTTTCAGCACGTCGAGGATGTCCTCCTTCGACAGCACGTTCGAGCCCGTGATCGCCTTGCGGCCGACCCGTCGGTTGAACTTCATGCGCCCGACGCCCGAGATGTCGTAGCGCTCGTTGTTGAAGAACAGGTTGTTGAAGAGGTTCTCGGCGGCATCCTTGGTGGGCGGCTCGCCGGGGCGCATCATGCGGTAGATCTCCACCAGCGCCTCGAGCCGCGTCTTGGTCGGATCGATGCGCAGCGTATCGGAGATGTAGGGACCGCGATCCAGGTCGTTTGTGTACAGCGTCTCGATGCGGGCAATGCCGGTGTCGATGAGCTTCTCGACGCTCACCGCGGTCAGCACCTCGTTGGCCTTGGCGATGATCTCACCGGTATCGGCGTTGACCACGTCGTGGGCCAGCACCTTGCCGTACAGGTAGTCGCGCGGCACGGGCAGGCGCTTGACGCCTGAGTCCTCGAGCTGGCGCACGTGGCGGGCGGTGATGCGCCGGCCCTCCTCGACGATGACCTGGTTGCCGATGCGGATCTCGAACCCGGCGGTCTCGCCGCGCAGGCGCTGCGGCACCAGTTCCATCGAGACGCCTTCCTTGCCAAGCTCGATGGCATTTTTCTCGAAGAACACGTCCAGCATCTCGCCTTCGGTCATGCCGAGGGCCCGCATGATGATCGATACCGGGAGCTTGCGCCGCCGGTCGATGCGCGCGAACACGCAGTCCTTGGGATCGAATTCGAAATCGAGCCAGGAGCCGCGATACGGGATGATGCGCGCGGAGAACAGGAGCTTTCCCGACGAATGGGTCTTGCCGCGGTCGTGATCGAAGAACACGCCGGGCGAGCGGTGCAGCTGGGAAACGATGACACGCTCGGTGCCATTGACGATGAAGGTGCCGTTGTCGGTCATCAGCGGCAGCTCGCCGAGGTAGACCTCCTGTTCGCGCACGTCCTTGACCGGCTTCTTGGCTCCCGGGGCTTCCTTGTCGAGCACGATCAGCCGCACCTTGACACGGAGCGGCGCGGCGTAGGTCAGGCCGCGCAGCTGACATTCCTTGACGTCGAAAACCGGCTCGCCGAGCCGGTAACTCACATACTCGAGCGTCGCGTTGCCCGAATAGCTGGAGATCGGAAACACGCTCTTGAACGCGGCGTGCAGGCCGCGGTCCACGCGCGCATCCTCGGCCGTATCGGCCTGCAGGAAGCTGCGGTAGGAATCGAGCTGGATGGCCAGCAGATACGGCACACCCAGGATCCCCGGCTGCTTGCCGAAATCCTTGCGGATGCGCTTTTTCTCGGTGAAGGAATAAGCCATCGTCGGTACCCTCTCAATGCGTCAGAAAGCGGCGCGCGCCGCGGCAGCCATCAGGCCCCAAAGCCTGCCTGGCCACCGCTACGCGCACCGCGGAAAGGAACTCCAGTGGTGCGAGTTCCTTGCAGGCGGCGCGCGGCGCGGCTACTTGATCTCCACCTTCGCGCCCGCGTCTTCCAGCTTCTTCCTCATGGTGGCCGAATCGGCCTTGTTCACGCCTTCCTTCACCAGTGCGGGCACGCCCTCGACCAGGTCCTTGGCTTCCTTCAGCCCCAGGCCCGTCAGTTCGCGCACCACCTTGATGACCGTCACCTTCTTGTCGGCCGGATATTCCTTGAGCGTGACCGTGAACTCGGTCTGCTCCTCGACCGGCGCCGCGGCCGCACCGCCGCCGCCGCCGCCCGCCGCAACTGCCGCCACCGGCGCCGCCGCAGTGACTCCAAACTTCTTTTCCATGTCCGCGATCAGCTCGACCACATCCATGAGGCTCAGCTTGGCGATCGCATCCAGAATCTCATCCTTCGAAACAGCCATTGTCCGTCTCCTGAACTCTTAAAATTGATTGGAAATTATCCTGTGACTCAGGCACCGGCCGCCTGGCGCTGCTCTTTCACAGCCGCCAGAGTCCGCACCAGCTTCGATGGCGTCGCCGCCAGCGTGCCCGCCAGTTTCTGGGCGGGCGCCTTCATCAGACCCATCAGCTTGGCAAGCGCCTGGGGACGCGTCGGCAGGCTGGCGACCCGGTCGAGGTCCTTGGCCGGCAGCAACTGCCCGCCCAGCGACACGGCCGTCGCCACCAGCTTGTCGTGGTCCTTCGCGAAGCCCTTGACCAGGCGCGCCGCCGCACCCGGATCGTCCTTCGAGAAAGCCAGCACCAGCGGCCCCTTCAGCACCGCACCGATGTTCTCGAACAGGGTGCCGGCCACGGCCCGGCGTGCCAGCGTGTTCTTGACCACACGCATGTACACACCCTGGCCGCGCGCCTGCGCACGCAGTTGAGTCATCTCGGTGACGGTGAGGCCACGGTACTCGGCGGCCACGAGCGACTGGGCCTTGGCCGCAATCGCACTGACCTCCGCCACCAGCGCCTTCTTGCCCTCCAGATCCAATGGCATTACGCACACCTCCTGACTTCAGATCACACATCCGGCCACCCGCAAAAGCGCTGGTACCGGCCCTGACGGTGATCCTCGAGCCACAGGAAAATCCCGCGGTTCCGTTTCACCATCTGCGCAGGCGCCCATTAAGGGCCGCACCCGGCCCGCCTGCGGTCTTCGATGGAAGCCAGCACGCGGCAGCCGAAGCGCTGCCGTGCCTGGCCCGCACCAAACTGTCAAAGCGTCGAATAGTCCACGGCCACGCCCGGCCCCATGGTCGAGGACAGCGTGACCCGCTTGAGAAAAATACCCTTGGCGGCCGGCGGCTTCGCCTTCTGCAGGTCCGCCATCAGGGCCTGCAGATTTTCCTTCAGCGCGCTGGCCTCAAAGCTGGCCTTGCCGATCGTGCAGTGGACGATGCCGGCCTTGTCGACACGGTAGCGCACCTGCCCGGTCTTGGCGTTCTTGACCGCCGCGGCCACGTCGGGCGACACCGTGCCCACCTTCGGGTTCGGCATCAGGCCGCGCGGACCCAGGATCTGGCCCAGCTGGCCCACCACGCGCATCGCATCGGGACTGGCGATAACCACGTCGAAATCGAACTGGCCCGCCTTGACCTTCTCGGCCAGGTCCTCCAGGCCGACAATGTCCGCGCCCGCGGCCCGCGCCGCGTCCTGGTTCTTGCCGCTGGTGAACACCGCGACACGCACCGACTTGCCGATGCCGTGTGGCAACACGGTGGAACCGCGCACCTGCTGATCGGACTTGCTGGCATCGATGCCGAGGTTCACGGCGACGTCGACCGATTCGGAGAACTTGGCGGTGGCGAATTCCTTCACCAGCTTGAGCGCATCGTCGATCGGATACTGCTTGCCTGGGGTCAGCTTGGTCTTCCAGGCCTGGAGGCGTTTGGCGACGGCGCTCATTTCAAAAGCCCTCCACTTCGACGCCCATGCTGCGGGCACTGCCCGCAATGGTGCGCACCGCGGCTTCGAGGTCGGCAGCGGTCAGGTCGGGGGTCTTGGCCTTCGCCACTTCCTCGATCTGCTTGCGGGTGATCTTGCCCACCTTGTTGGTATTGGGCGTGCCGCTCCCTTTTTCAATGCCGATGGCCTTGCGGATCAGCACCGCCGCGGGCGGCGTCTTCATGATGAAGGTGAAGGAGCGATCCGAATACACCGTGATGACAACGGGAATCGGCAGGCCCTTCTCCTGCTTCTGGGTCTGCGCGTTAAACTGCTTGCAGAACTCCATGATGTTCACGCCCTGCTGGCCCAGCGCCGGGCCGATCGGCGGCGACGGGTTTGCCGAACCCGCCGGCACCTGCAGCTTGACGTAGCCCTGTACTTTCTTTGCCATTTCGCTTCAGCTCCTTGGGTACAAGCGCCGTGAGGCTCCCCAATTGATTGCTAGACCTTCTCGACCTGCGAAAAATCCAGTTCCACCGGGGTCGAGCGCCCGAGAATCTGCACGGCCACCTGCACGCGGTTCTTCTCGTAGTTGACGCTCTCGACCACGCCGTTGAAATCGTTGAACGGCCCGTGCGTCACGCGCACCACCTGGCCGGGCTCGAACAGCACCTTGGGCCGCGGCTTGTCGACGCCTTCCTCGACGCGCAGCAGGATGCGATTGGCTTCCTTCTCCGTGATCGGCGCCGGCTTGTCGCTGGTGCCTCCGATGAAGCCGAGCACCTTGGGCACGTCGCGCACCAGATGCCAGGTCTGCTCGTCCATCTCCATCTGCACCAGCACATAGCCGGGATAGAACTTGCGCTCGCTGCGCCGCTTCTGCCCGTCGCGCATTTCCACGACCTCTTCGGTCGGCACGAGGATTTCGCCGAACCGCGTCTCCAGCCCGTCGCGCTTGATGCGCTCCTTGAGCGCCTCGGCAACGCGGTGCTCGAAATTCGAGTAGGCGTGTACGACATACCAGCGCAGCGCCACGATCAACCTCCCTGGCCCGTCAGCAGGCGGGTGGCCCAGGCGAGCACCAGATCGAGCACCCAGAAGAACAGACCCGCCAGCACGATGAAACCGAAGACCACCGCGGTGGTCTGGAGCGTCTCCTGGCGGCTGGGCCAGACGACCTTGCGCAGCTCGACGCGCGAATCAAGGGCGAATTGCCAGGAGCGCCGGCCCAGCGGGGAGACCGCGAACACGCAGATCGCGGCCAGCAGCCCTAAGCCCGCCGCGCCCCAGCGCTGCCAGTCCGGCCGCGTGTCGAGCACGTAGTAGGCCGCCACGCCGGCGATCAGCAGCGCGACCGCGACGGCGACCATCATGGAGCCGGCGCCATTGCCGCCGGCGTTGTCTTCCTGAGCCTGTTCGTTCATTCGTGTCCCGTTTCCCGAAGTGCGCTCTGCTTCAAGAGCTGGCAGGCCAGGAGGGAATCGAACCCCCAACCTGCGGTTTTGGAGACCGCCGCTCTGCCAATTGAGCTACTGGCCTATGGATGTCTACTTCAGGATCTTGGACACCACGCCGGCGCCCACCGTGCGCCCGCCTTCTCTGATGGCGAAGCGCAGGCCTTCCTCCATCGCGATCGGCGCGATCAGCTCCACGTTCATCTTGATGTTGTCCCCCGGCATCACCATCTCGGTGTTCGCCGGCAACTCGATCAAGCCCGTCACGTCCGTGGTGCGAAAATAAAACTGCGGCCGGTAGCCCTTGAAAAACGGCGTGTGCCGCCCGCCCTCTTCCTTCGTCAGCACGTACACCTCACACTCAAAGGCGGTGTGCGGGTTGATCGAGCCGGGCTTGGCCAGCACCTGCCCGCGCTCCACTTCCTCGCGCTTCGTGCCGCGCAGCAATACCCCGACGTTGTCCCCAGCCCGCCCCTCATCGAGGAGCTTTCTGAACATCTCCACCCCGGTGCAGATCGTCTTCTGCGTGGCCTTCAGCCCGATGATCTCCACCTCGTCATTGACCTTCACAATCCCGCGCTCAATCCGACCGGTCACCACCGTGCCGCGGCCCGAAATGGAAAACACGTCCTCCACCGGCATCAAAAACGGCTTGTCGATCTCCCGCTTCGGCACCGGGATGTACCGGTCCATCTCCTCCACCAGCTTGACCACGGAGGGGACCCCAAGCTCCCCCTTGTCCCCTTCCAGGGCCTTGAGGGCCGAGCCGACGATGATCGGGGTCTTGTCTCCGGGAAACTTGTACACCGAGAGCAGCTCGCGCACTTCCATCTCCACCAGCTCGAGCAGCTCCGCATCATCGACCATGTCCGCCTTGTTCATGTACACCACGATGTAGGGCACGCCCACCTGGCGGGCCAGCAAAATGTGCTCGCGCGTCTGGGGCATCGGTCCATCGGCGGCCGAAACCACCAAAATCGCCCCGTCCATCTGCGCCGCCCCGGTGATCATGTTCTTCACGTAATCGGCGTGCCCAGGGCAATCCACGTGCGCGTAGTGCCGCTCCTTGCTCTGGTACTCCACGTGCGCCGTGGAAATGGTGATCCCGCGTGCCTTCTCCTCCGGCGCCTTGTCAATCTGGTCATAGGCCATGAACTGACCGCCGTACGTCTCGGCCATCACCTTCGTCAACGCCGCCGTCAGGGTCGTCTTGCCATGGTCCACATGGCCAATCGTCCCCACGTTTACGTGCGGCTTGGTGCGTTCGAACTTTTCTTTGCTCATGGCTGCCTTATCACGGGCTGGCGCCCGACAATTAACGCGCTTCGCTCTGCGAGCGAAGCGCATCCATTTAAAAATTCAAGACCCAGAAAAACCAAACTCCGGTCTACAGTGGAGCCCACGACCGGAATCGAACCGGTGACCTCGTCCTTACCAAGGACGTGCTCTACCGACTGAGCTACGTGGGCAACGTCGACGTGCCCATGGCGAAGTGCGCTCCCACCTCACCGCCACCGATCTGGAGCGGGTGATGGGAATCGAACCCACACCATCAGCTTGGAAGGCTGAGGTTCTACCATTGAACTACACCCGCCAATGGCCGTTCCCGACTCACCGACTTCAATCTGCCCGCTTCTCGCCATCCTCATCCATGGTGGAGGGGGTAGGATTCGAACCTACGAAGGCGTAAGCCGGCAGATTTACAGTCTGCTCCCGTTGGCCGCTTGGGTACCCCTCCCCAAGAAAAAACGAGCCGCGTATTCTGATTTCGCGGCTGCCGGGTGTCAATGCAGTTTTCGGGCCAAGTGACCCTAATTTTCTGGGGGTACGGGAACTTAGGAAGGCGGGCCGGGCCGTCGGGGGCTCAGCGCCGGCGCCCGTTGAGGTAGGTATCGACGGCGGCCCGGACGGCGCGGGCGGCCTCCGGGCTGGCCGCGAAATCCAGGTCGATCATGCCCAGGTCGTCCATCAGGGCCCGTACCTCCAGCGACTCCGTCTTGCCCTGGTACTGGACCTCGAAGTGCCAGGTCCGCGGCTGGTCCGCCTTCAGGCCGTCGATCTCCTGGCTGAGCCGGTCCGCTTCCGCACGGCCAAACCCGCTCCCGAACAGGTGCGCGACCTGGTGCAGGACCGCGGAGGAAAAGCGCACATCAAAGCTCGTTGTGACCCGCACGGGATCCGCCGCCACCGAAGTATTTCCGGAGATCGTGAGAGATAGGCCCATGATTAGGGCTATTAGCAGCGCTATCTCCGGAGTTCGCCGATTTTCCCGTCGCGCGGTGCATTTCATACTCTCTATTATAGCAGCCGGGCCTCCCGCACCGGCAGCAGGCGCCACTGGCCCGGCCGCAGGTCCTCGGGCAAACCGACCGGTCCATAGCGGAGCCGAGCCAGGCGGCTGACTTCCAGCCCGACCTCCTGCCAGAGCCGCCGGACCTCCCGGTTGCGACCCTCGCGCAGCGTGACCCTGAACCAGCTGTGGCTCCCGCTCCTGCCCTTGATCTCGAGGGTATCGAAGCGCCCCGGACCGTCCTCCAGCACCACCCCGGTGCGCAGCCGCTCGAGCACCTCCGGTGTGGGATGGCCATGGACGCGCACCAGGTACTCGCGCTCGACTTCAGCCGAGGGGTGCATGAGCCGGTGCGCCAGCGCACCGTCCGTGGTGAACAGCAGCAGGCCGGTGGTATTCACATCCAGCCGGCCGATCACCACCCAGCGCCCTGACGGCGGAGGCGGAAGATGCTCGAACACGGTCGGCCGTCCGGCCGGATCACGGCGCGTGGTCACCTCTCCCAGGGGCTTGTGATACATCAGCACGGCGCGCTCGCTGAGCGGCGCCGTATCCAGGGCTTGACCATCCAGACGGATATCCGCGCCCGGCTCGGCGCGCTCGCCCAGCTGCGCGACGCGCCCCGCCAGTGTCACGCGCCCGGCGCGGATCCACTGCTCGATTTCGCGGCGCGAACCGTGGCCCGCCGTAGCGAGCAGTTTCTGCAGTCTCTCCGGCACGCGGATGACGCCTCTAGCGCGTCGGCAGGCTGATCTTCCGGAACAGCTCGGCCTGTCCATCTCCATCGCGCGCCTCGATGGCGCGATCGATCAGGCGGCGCGTGAGGTGCGGGCCGAACAGCTGCATGAACTCGTAGGCGAAATTGCGCAGCAGCGTGCCGCGCCGGAAACCGATCCAGGTGGTGTGAATCGGGAACAGGTGCGAGGCCTCGATCACCACCAGGTCCGCGTCGTGCTGCGGCTCGATGGCGACGCTGGCGACGATGCCCACGCCTAAGCCTAAGCGCACATAGGTCTTGATCACGTCCGAATCCCGCGCCGTCAGGGCGACGCTGGGGGTCAGGTGTTCGCGCGCGAAGACCGTATGGAGCGAAGAGGCGCCGGAGAAGCTGAATACGTAGGTCACCAGTGGATATTTCGCCAGCTCCTGGAGCGTCAGTTTCTGCTCGTTTGCCAGCGGGTGATGACGCGGCACGATGACCTGGCGATGCCAGCGGTACACGGGCAGTAGCACCAGGCCGGGGAACAGGCCGTCCGATCCGGTGGCGATGGCGAGCTGCACGCGATCGGTCGCCACCATCTCGGCGATCTGCTCGGAAGTGCCCTGGTGCAGGTGCAGCTCGACCTCCGGGTAGCGCTCGCGAAACGCCTGCACGACCGGCGGCAATACATAACGGGCCTGCGTGTGCGTGGTCGCAATCGCCAGCGTGCCACGGTTGTCCTGGTTCAGATCCGCGGCCACCGCCTTGAGGCTCTCAATCTCGGCCAGCGCGCGCGTGGCGTACTCCAGCACACGCGTGCCCTGGGGCGTGACGCGTGCAAAGGCGCGTCCCTCGCGCACGAACAGGTCGAAACCCAGCTCGCGCTCAAGGGCCTTGAGGGCGCGGCTGATCGCCGGTTGGGAAGTGCCCAGCGCGGAGGCCGCCTGCGTGACCGAAAGTCCGTGCCGGGCGATCGCCACTGCATACTGCAGCTGATGGAAATTCATGGAGAACCCGTTGGCCAGCTCATGGCGATTATAACAACGCGTTATTAGAGAATGGCCTTTTCTTTATCGATCGGCCAGTACCTCCAGATTAAAGTGGGGGATGATTTACGACACCATCCTCGGCACCATCGGCCGCACCCCGATCGTGCGCATCCATCGCCTCGCGCCCCAGGGCGTGACGATGTACGTGAAGTGCGAGTTCTTCAACCCATTGGGTTCGGTGAAAGACCGCCTGGCGATCGCCATCATCGAGGACGCCGAGCGCCGGGGCGAGCTCAAGCCGGGGCAGACGGTGGTGGAGGCCACCTCCGGCAATACGGGGATCTCGCTGGCCATGGTCTGCGCCGCCAAGGGCTATCCCTTTGTCGCCGTGATGGTCGAGACCTTCTCGGTGGAGCGGCGCAAGATCATGCGCATGCTGGGCGCGAAGGTCATCCTGACGCCCGCGGCGGAGCGCGGCACCGGCATGGTGCGCAAGGCCGCCGAGCTGGCGGAGAAGAACGGCTGGTTCCTGGCGCGGCAGTTCGAGAATCCCGCCAATCCGGCCTATCACCGCAGCACCACCGGCCCCGAAATCGTCGCCGATTTCGTCGGCAGCCGGCTCGACTATTTCGTGACCGGCTGGGGTACCGGCGGCACCCTGACCGGCGCTGGCGAGATCATCCGCCTGGCGAGGCCGGACACGCGCGTCATCGTGTGCGAGCCGGAAGGCGCCGCGCTGCTGTCGGGCAAGCCGTTCACCCCACACAAGATCCAGGGCTGGACGCCGGACTTCGTGCCGGCGGTGCTCAATCGCAACGTGGCCGACCGCATCGTGACCGTCACGGACGCCGAGGCCATCGACACCGCGCGGCAGCTGGCGCGCCGCGAGGGCCTGTTCGTGGGCATTTCGAGCGGCGCCACCTTCGCTGCCGCACTCAAGGTGGCGCGCCAGGCGAGCGCCGAGTCGGGCCCCGGCGCGGTCATTCTCGCCATGCTGCCGGACACCGGCGAGCGCTACCTCTCGACTGCGCTGTTCGAGGGCATTCCTGATGGCTCCGATCCCGAAAGCTGAGCTGCGCGTGGCTGACACGCCGCGTTCCCGCGAGGTGAAAGGCCGGGAAGCGGCGCCGGGCGTGAATGCGGCCGCGGCAGCCTCCGTGGTTGCCCTTCCCGATCCCTTCCCCCTGTATCGCGGCGGCGTGCTGCACGGGGCCGAGATCGCCTACGAGACCTGGGGCCAGCTGAACGCCGCGCGCGACAACGCCATCCTGCTGTTTACCGGCCTGTCGCCGTCCGCGCATGCGGCGGCCACCGAGGCCGATCCGAGCCCGGGCTGGTGGCAGCGCATGATCGGGCCCGGCCTGGCGATCGACACCAGCCGCTATTTCGTCGTGTGCGTCAATTCGCTGGGCAGCTGCTTTGGTTCGACGGGGCCGGCGTCCATCGACCCGGCCACCGGCCAGCGCTATCGGCTGGGGTTTCCGGAGGTCGCGCTGGAGGATATTGCGCGCGCCGGCTACGCCACCGCGCGCGCGCTGGGTATCGAGAAGCTTGACGTGGCGATGGGCGCCTCGCTGGGTGGTTCCCTGGCCGTCGCCTTTGCGGCGCTGATTCCGGAGGGCGCGCGACGCCTGATCAGCATCTCCGGATCTGCGGCCGCTTCCCCGTTCGCCATCGCGCTGCGTTCCGTGCAGCGCGAAGCGATCCTGCGCGATCCGGACTGGCAGGGCGGCAACTATTCGCTCGAGCACCCGCCGCGCAATGGCATGCGCCTAGCGCGCAAGCTCGGCACGATCACCTACCGCTCGGCGACGGAATGGCGGCAGCGCTTCGGACGCAATCCGATCGACGGCAATGCGCTGCGCGCCAGTCCATTCGCACCACGTTTCGCCGTCGAGGCGTATCTCGAGGCGCAGGCCGAGCGCTTCACGCGCGTCTACGACCCCAACTGCTATCTGTACCTGTCGCGGGCCATGGACCGCTTCGATCTGGCCGAACATGGCGGCTCCTACCGCACCGCACTCAGCCGCAGCGGCGTGCAGCAGGCGCTGGTCATCGGTGTCCAGAGCGACATGCTCTACCCGCTGCACGAGCAGGCAGCGATCGCCGAGGCCCTCGAGCAGGCCGGCGTCGCCACGCGCTTTGCACGGCTCCCCTCGCTCGAGGGACACGACGCCTTCCTGGTGGATATCCCGCGCTTCGACGCCGAGATCCGCGCCTTCCTGGCGTAAGGGCCGCTCCCTGCGGCGCACCGCGGTGGTGCGCAACCGCCCTGAGATCGTTCAGATGTGAAATAGTTCACAGTACGAACATATTCACAAAACGGTAATCAAGCCGCCTCTTGCACTGCATACAAAATAGGGTATCGTATTGTTCGCAGGACAAACGATATGGATGTCCTGCCTAGTTGTTTTGCAAGGAGCACTGTCATGAACGAACTGAATCTCAATCCGGCCACCACCACCGGCCTTTCCGGTGAGCGGGCGGCGGTCGTGTTGACCCGCACCGCTCCTGGCCCGGCACCGACCAGCCCGCGTGGGATTGCCTCTGCGCTGCAGCGCCGGCGCCGCCTGCACGCGGCACGCTTCCGGTTCGAGGATAAGGGTTTCCGGCTGTTTCGCGTCTACTAGCGCCGCCGCGGACGCTAGCGCCAGCAGCCGCTGGAATCGAGCGGAAAGCGCACGCCCTGATCGTCGATCCTGAACGTCCGGCACGCTGCCGTATCCGCGGTCTGCGTGCCAATGGCGACCGCCTGCACGGTATAGGTGTTGGCGGTTGCCGCGGTGAAGCTCACGGTGTAATGCCCGCCGAGCGTCTGGCCACCGGCGGTGAGCTGGACTCCAAGGCCGCCCGGCGGCGCGGCGATCGCGGTCGCCAGGTTTTGCGCGTACTGGTTGTTCTGCAGGTAGAATTTCTCCTGCGCGACTTGAATCGCCAGCAACGACATGCGCGCTTCCGTGCGGGTGGTACGCCTGACGTAGGTGCGGTAGGCCGACACCGCGATGGTGGTCAGGATGGCCACCACGCTGATCACGACCATGAGTTCGATCAGCGTGAAGCCGCGCGCCGCGCGGCGCGCCCGGGTGTTGCAATTCGACAGCTTCATGGGCTTTCCTTGCGGCCGATCAATTGGCCATGCCTTCACGCCAGTAGGTCTTGCGGCGCTGGTTGAAATTCGTGCACACGCTCAGCACCTCGACGCCGGAGAGGCAGGTGACGCTGCCGGCGGCGTTGCCGGGGCCGCCATTGCCACTGCCACTGCCACTTGAGCTGCCCGGGAACAGGAAGGCGGTGTCGGGCGCGATGCCGCCCTGCCGCAGATCCTGGCTCCGTTCGTCCGTGGTCACCGTGCCGTCCTTGTTGCGGTCAATCGTCGGCGCGCCGGTGAACACGCTCACGACGTAGACGCGGTTCGTGCCGGTACCGACGCCGGAGCAGGGATCCGTCGGCGGTGTTGAGTTTGGCGTGTAGGTGGTGAAGATGACCTGATCGTTGAAGGTGCGCGAGGGCACCAGCACCTTCTCGCCGCCCGTCCAGTCCGGGTGCGTGTTCAGGTCCAGCTGCCAGCCGGGCGCGCCGGCGGGTATCGTGGGCTGCGCCGAGGCCGTAATATCAATAAGCTTGGAGGCCGCGGTGCCACTGCTGAGAGCGTCACGAGTCAACGTCAGGCCATCGAAATAGGACTGGGGCCTGGTGCTGAAGGTGTCGTAATCGCGGATCGAGTAGAAGCGGTCGTGCACCGAGTTGTCGAGGGGGTGACCGCGGTAACCGGACCCGAGGGCGATGTTCAGGAAGGGCGGATTACCGGCCTTCTGTTCAGCCGAAACGTCCGGCGAGTTGTAGAAGCGGCGCGCGTCCATGGCAACGTGCGGCGTATCCAGCGCCGTTCCGAGCGAAGCGATGACACCGCCAGTCACCAGCGTGGCAGCCGGCTGGCCATTGGTGATGTCGAAACGGAACAGCTGGCCGGCCATGTCGCCCACGTACATCCGGTCGGCGTAGCCGTCTCCGTCGATGTCCAGCACCGAAACCTTGGCCGGGATTGCATGGTCCATCGCGTGGCCCGGGATCGCCAGGTTCAGAGTGGACCCGGCCGATCCGGCCGACCACAGCAAGGCACCGCTGATGACATCGACCATGTACACATGGTTGCCCACGGCGTCGACCGGCCTATAGACCGGCGGCTGGTTGTCTTCGCTGGCGTCATAGCCGCCACCGATGACTGCCACGAGTTTCTGGCTGTTCTGGGCAGCCCCGCTGATATTGACGCGCGTGATGGTGGGCTGGGACCAGGCCTGACCCAGGCCCAGGCCCAGCGCGCCCGCGTCGATCTTCCACATGAATTTCGGATTCAGCTTGTCGGTCACATCGAGGGCGTAGTAGTCGCTGGTGTCGGCGTTCCGGCCCGTGCCGAAGATCAGAATCACCTTGTCATTGCCATTGATCGTGCCGTCACCATTGACGTCGTACTTGAGGACCGCGATGGCACCGTCGAGGCCGTAGTGTTTCGCCGACGGCGGATCATCGTTGTAAAGATCAATGAGGTGCGGCAGCATCTCTTGGGGGATAAAGGACCAAAGTTCCTTACCGCTGGTCGCCACATCCGCGCCCGTGGTCGACGCGCTGGCGTCGATAGCGTGGAAGTACCCGTCATTGGTGGGCACGAAAATCACCGTATTGTCCGTCCCGTCCGTATTCTTGCCATAGATCATGGCGATCGGCTGGGTGTGGATGGGATCGCCCATCTCGTGGCGCGAATCAGTGACGCCGGGAGGGGGCACGACGCCCTGGGTATCGAGCCCCTTGGCCCAGTTGACCAGTTCGGTGACGCTCGGATCGCCCAGGCCGCCCACGCCGAGATCACTCGCCGTGACGACCGTGTCGGTCAGCGGAGCGAGTGCCGCGGGCGCGCCCGCGGC
>Ga0209131_1000535_pt1 | contig 27187 bp, 25 predicted proteins | sample GraSoi_2013_40cm_FD_185826 | JGI IMG/M metagenome (GOLD analysis project Ga0209131, IMG submission 185826) | Grasslands soil microbial communities from the Angelo Coastal Reserve, California, USA - Sample 9_17_2013_40cm (SPAdes) (version 2) | ecosystem: Environmental > Terrestrial > Soil >... | reverse complement strand
ATCCAGTATCTGCCGATCGCGCTGCTATCGGGGCTGGTGCTCTATGTAGGCCTGGACTTCGTGCAAACCTGGTTGCTCGACAGCCGCAAGCGAATGACCGACATCGAATATTGCCTGCTGGTGGCCATCGCCTGCACGATCGTCGTCTGGGATGTGATCACGGGCGTTGCCCTTGGCATCGCGGTGGCGATGCTGCTGTTCACCATCACCTACACCCGGCTCCGGTGCATCTACCTGCGACAGACCGGCCAGAGCCTGCGGAGCAAGGTGGAGAGACCGGCGATACAGGAGGAGATCCTCGCCAGCCACGACGACCTGCTCCGGCTGTTCCGTCTGCAGGGCTATCTCTTCTTCGGCAGCGCCGAGACGGTCGGGGAGATCGTTAGGAGAGAGATCCAAGCGCACCGGTTTGTCTTTGAGGTTTCCCTGACCCTCATCCTCGATTTCCATTCGGTTGTGGGGATCGATTCCTCGGCCGCGATGGCCTTCGCCAAGATATTCGAAGCGGCAAGAGCCCGCGGCGTCAGCATCATGCTCATCCACCTGAGCAGTGGCATCGAGGCCATCCTTCGACGTTCCATCGGGTCCGATGTGATGGAGGAGGTGAGCGTCTTTCCCGACCAGGATGCGGCGCTTGAGGTGCGGGAGAACTTCATCCTGGAGCTTCACCGCTCCGCCGCACCCCCGCACAACGCTTCTGATGCGCTGTCGGAGTCCGGCATCGATGCTGCCGACATCAAGGACGTCATGAGCTATCTCAAGCGGCAGAGCGTCAGCGCGGCCGAGGTGGTGTTCCGCAAGGGTGAGAAAGCGGAGTCGATGCTGATCGTGGATTCCGGTGAATTCGAGATCTACGTGGATACACCGGACGGCAACGGCATTCGGCTGAGAAAGGTCGTTGCGGGCTCGATTCTCGGAGAGATGGGCATCTATCTGGGCGCCCAGCGCACGGCCAGCGTCCGGGCGACCACCGACGGGTGCATCATGGTGCTGGACAAGGAAGCGCTGACACGCATGCACGCGGAGCGCCCGGCGCTGGCCCTCAAGTTCAATCGCTTCATCATCGGCGTTCTGGCCGGGAGACTCTCGCACAGCAACGACGAGATCCTGGAGCTCTCCGGTCCGCACCTCTAATCGCTGCATGGGCTCTGCCTCGATTGACGCCATCGTGACACAGACCGACGTCGAGTTTTTCCATCGTCATGGTTGGTGGGTAGCTCCCCGATTGTTTGAAATCGAGGAGAGCCAGGTTCAGAAGATCATGGATGAACTGACGCGATCGAACACCGTGGTTGATGCCAGGGATTTGCGCCACTACAACTACGCGAGTCTCATGAGCCCGAGTTGTCGCGTTCTCGCGCACAGCCCTGTGATTGCGGCCATCGCGGCAAGACTCGTTGGGGCCGACGAGCTGAGAATCTGGAATACGAATCTTGTCGAGAAAGTCGGTCCGCACAAGGAGTCCCACGTGGGCTGGCATGCCGACAGGTCCTACTGGATGAGTTGCAGCTCGGAGAAGATGATCACGGCGGGCATCGCCCTTCAGGATACGTCCATGGACATGGGACCGCTGAGAGTGGTCGATGGCTCGCATCGCTGGGTCGGGAATTCCGCGGACGAGTTGCGCCAGATCCAGGGGTTCCGTGGCCCGGAACCTACCGAGGCTGCGCTGTCCAGGTACCGCTCTGATTTTGATGTCGTCGACTTGCCCCTCAGCAGGGACCAGGTGACGTTCCATCACTGCCTGCTCCTTCACGGCAGCGGGGAAAACCGGACGTCCTCAATGCGCCGGCACCTGATCACTCATTACCAGGATGAAACGAATTGCTGGCGTCGCTACCTTCGCCCTGACGGTAGCGTCGCGGCATATCCGCACGACGCGAAAATAAGAAAGACCGCCGAGGGCTCCCCCGACTACACAGATCCGACGTATTGTCCGGTCGTCTGGTCGAGAGGTAACTGATGACCGCACGCCGTAGAAACGAAGTGCTGGTCGTAGTGCCGCCGAACTCCAATGTCGCACTGCCCGGGCGTTTGTGTACGGTCACTGAACCCGAAGAGCACAGCGACTGGTCGAACCTGTTGTCCCTTGGCGCTCTCAGCCTCGTCTCATCGCTTCGCAGGAATACAGACTTGCGACCGCTGTACGTCGACTGCACCGTGATCGGCTTGCAGCCGCTGCTGGATTACATCTCGCACCACCACGATCGCATCCTCGCTGTTGGCGCGAGCGTCCTGACTGCCAACTACGAATCGGCGCTCGCCGTGATGAGACACGCAAAACAGGCCGATCCGTCGATCCGAACGATCGTCGGAAACGATCACTTCACTGCGCTTCCGCTTGAATGTCTCGATCGATCGCCGTGGATCGACTACGGATTCACAGGCAATGAAATCATCGCATCCGCCTTTGCACTCATTTCACGCCTGTACCAAGGCGCGCCGATCTCGCCGGGCGATCATCCGTCACTGGTCGCACGCGACGAACGAGGGCGCATTCACACCACGCCACAGGCGCCGGAGCCGGTGTTCGCGAACTACGATTACGCACAGGTGGACGAACTCTTCGACCACACCAGTTGCTACCGGCGGGCCTTTCGTGCGCGCATCTCCCCGCGGATCGCAGCATTGCTTGGCCAGCACGTGTCCGCGGGCGTCCCCGTGGATATCGGGCGCGGCTGCATAAAGTTCGCGAAGGACGATGCGTGCAGCTTTTGCTCTATTCAATACGGCGGCCTCTGGCGCAACGCACTGGAGCCTCATGCCGCCTGGGCTGTCATCGAAAACGCCTGGCGTAGCGGGCATGACTACCTCTATCTGACCGCCGACGAACTTCCCCTGACCTTCACGGGACTGTTGAAGGCGATGCTTGCGGAGCAGCCGTCGTGGTGGCGTCACCTGCCTGACGACGAACGGCCTCTCATCGTCGGGTATGCACGAGCAGACGGCCTCTCCGATCCCCGGAAAGCCTCCCTATTGCGGCAACTCGGGATTCGTCAACTGATGATCGGCATGGATGCCGGCTCGGCTGTCTCGCTGGCGGCTTTGAACAAACCTCTCCGATCGCAGCAAGGGGAGCGGCTCACGGCGCAGAACTTCAATGCGCTGCGCGTGGCCCGGGAAACCGGCCTGTTGGTGCGCGGTGGTTTTGTGCTTGGCCATATCGGCATGACTCCGGCGATCCTCGACGAAAACCTCCAGATCATCAAGGCGCTGCTGAGTGAAGGGCGGGATGTGATCAGCGCCGTCGATATCGAAGTCCTCTCGCCGGAACCCGGCAGCCGCGATTTCAAGTACCTCACGTCGCCTGAGCTGGCGGCAATCGCCGCCGAGCGACTGAATCTCACCCTGGCGGACGCTCCGTTGCTTCAATCCGTGGCAAAACGGTGGCGCGGGTGCGACGTCGTCCCGCCGGAGGAGTCGATGCGTGATTACGCGGCGGCATTCATGCCCGATCTTCCGTTTGACCGGCTCATCTGCGCCCGTAAGGAACTCCGCGCATTTGCCCAGAGCCTCGGGATAGTCGTCGGTGAAGGTTTGACTGTTCAGGATTCCGAGCAGTCTCGCTGGCACGCCTCATGGAGATCGGCTATCCCGTGCCGCCCACACTGGTGATCAGCGCCGAGGTCGTGAGCGGGATTGTGTCGGCTGCGCAGAATCCCGAAAGACTCGACATTCCGCGCGCTCTCATCGACGAAATCGCGCAAAAGACCCGAACGTGGCGCCGCTATTGCGTGCGCTCCAGTTCGGTTCATGAAGACCGCGACGACCAGGCGTGGGCGGGCGTCCTCAAGAGCTGCGTCGATATCGGCTTTGACAAGGTCGAAGACTCGATCCGTGAGTGCATCTCGTCGCTCTATTCGCCAGCCTCGTTGAAATACGCGATGAGCCAGTCGGTCTCCCCCCGGGATCTGAAGATGGCGGTGATCCTGCAAAAATACGTCGATGGGCAGGTTTCCGGAGTCGGCTTTTCGATCGATCCGGTGAACCACTATGAGAATGCAGTGGTTCTCGAAGCAGCGGAAGGACCGGCGGAGAATCTCACTGAAGGACGCATCGTTCCGGATCGCTACGTGGTTGAGAAGGCGAACGGGCGAATCCTCGATGCCCGTCCCGGGCAGTCGCAGGGGTACGCGGTGTCCAGGACCACCGTTGTCGACGTCGCCAGCCAGATCACGCGCCTGGAGCAGTTTTTCGGCTGTGCCGTCGACGTGGAATGGACCGTCGACAACGGCGTTTTCGTGCCGCTGCAGGCGCGTCCCATCACGACCCCGCGACCTTTCCGCGACGTTGCAGCCGAGGCGCCACAGTCCTATCGATTCTGGTGGCTCGACCACGATGCCCGGTGGCAATTCGAACTCGGGATACGCTCCTTTGAAACAGACAGGGATGTGAGCGCTAACCGGTTAACCGACGTGATCTACGTCCGGGAGGACGGCTCCACCCGCTGCTTGATCTCTACCGACGATACGATGCGGCTCAGCGAAGTCGGCGTTGAACTTCGATCGATGACGCACTTTCAACGCTTCCGGGCTGAAACCATTCAATGCTTGGACCGTGCCGAAGAGGTCAGGCGAGCGCTCGGCGAGGCGGAGATTAGACAACTCGGTCCGGCGCAAATCCGCCTGCACCTCCAGGCGATCGAGGGCGCCTACCGACGCTGCTCCGCTCTGTACCGCACGTGCGATCCTTATGCAACAAATGCCATTTTTGCTGCAGCCTCCAAATTCATCCCGGTGGAAAAGCTGATCGCCCTGATCGCGCCGCCCAATGAGATCCGCGAGCGGGAAAGCCGGGATTGGCGAGCCTTGGTCGAGCAGGACTTCGATGAGGCTGCAGCGTGGAGACACGCTGGCACATATCCCTGGCTCGTCCCGAATCTGTTCACCAGGGATGCAATCCTGGCCACACTGCGCGAAAAGCACCGGGTATCACAGGACCTGGCTGACCGGCCCGCGCCGGACTCCGCGGAACCTGACGAGACGGAGCTTCCCGACTCCGTACGGGACATCCTTTTCATATTGCGCGGGCTTTCAGACTTGCGCCTGCGGCTGAAAATGGCATGGGCGAGCTTCGATTTCTTCTTCGTCGACCTGTATGAGGCCATATCCCGCCACACGCGAGTGCCTGTACAAGAACTCCGCGACTGCCATCCCATTTCCAGCATGATCGCGTTGCTTGGCAGCGAATCGTCGCCGACGGCAGATGCACCCGTCCTCGCCCATCTTCATGACGGCAAAGTCGCCTTCGTCACCGCGGAACACGCCGAGGAGTTCTGGCGGCATCGTTGCGTCTTGTTCGACCATGCTGACGACACGAACGCCAATAACGAGATCCGCGGCACTGTGGCCAATCACGGAAAGATCTCCGGTCGCGTTCACATCCTGAGCTGCAACGATCCGGACAAGGCGAACCGGGTCCGGGCGCAGATGCTCGACGGCGACGTGCTGGTCTCCGAGATGATCCAGTTCAACGTCATGGACCTCGTGCAACGCGCCGGTGGCCTCGTCACCGACGAGGGGGGCATGCTTTCCCACGCGGCAATTCTCGCGCGGGAGATGGGCATTCCCTGCATCGTCGGGACCCAGCGCGCCACGCAGATGCTGCGGGACGGCGACCGGGTCACGATTGACACGAAAGCCGGTTGGGTGAAGCGCGTCGATGCTCAACGGCTATTTGAACCCTTGCAGTAGCAGACTAAGACAACGGATGAAGCCATGAAGCATTGGGTCCGGCCTTCGCCGGAATGGCAATTTCTCTCGCAGCGATGGCTCGAACGACCGACGATCCGTATTTCTGGCTGGGCGGCATCGCGAACGCCGAGACGCAGGTGCTCCACGGCGATCCCGCCGAGCAGCTCGTGCGCGCGGCCCTCGACCTGCAGGGGGACTTGATCGTGTTGGGCGTGCGGCGCGCGGGCCCGCTGCATGCGCTCATGTCCGGCTCGCTCACGATGCGCGTGATCGACGGCGCACCCTGCCCGGTGGCGCTGTCGCATTGATCGCGGCACGGCGCCGCGGGCTCAGGCCCCGCGCGCCGGTCGAAGCCGCGGAAGCGCAGGGCCTGCGCGATGTGCGGCGGGGGCCCCGAGCAGAGGATTTGACCCTCTAAACCCGGATCCCGAAGCGGGTCCAGTAGGGTTTATTGGGTCATAACTTCAGCAAACTGTGACCCTCTGAGCCCGGCAACAACAAGTGCAGCCGATGCAAGACACGCCGGGGAACTACCCGATCAACACCGGATCGACGCGAAGTGGCACGTCTTGGGACACCAGCGGGACATTAGACAGCGCAACTCAATATGACTCCGTTCACCTGGAGTGTCACTCCGGACGCCAAAATCCCTAAAAAACCATCGGATATGACGTCGAATGCAATTCGGCACTGGAGTCGCCACATAAATCATAATCCGTTGGTCCGGGGTTCAAATCCCTGACTCGCCACCAAATGCATCAAGGCGTTGGAGGAGTACGGGCGACTAACGTCTTGGAGTTTTTCCGGTGGTTGTCCAGTTCCTTTCGCGTCAGGCGTGGTGGCCGAACTTGAAAGGAGCTGGAAATGGCGTCCATCACCAAGCGGTACCGCCGAAATGGCGGCGTCGGCGAGCTTGCGGTCGAGCGAGGGAGTCACCGTTTTCCGATCTCCTTCAACTTTGTTTGCAGCGAAAATCCATCGAGCTTCTGGATCGGCAGGCTCAAGAACAGCTCGATGCGACGGTGGAGGATCGTGGCGGCATCGCGAAAGGCCGCGCGTTTCTTATCGTCTGCCCCTTCGACTGCTGCGGGGTCGGCGACCCCCCAATGCGCCGTGGTGGGTTTCCCGGGCCACACGGGACATACCTCGTTCGCCGCGCTGTCGCAGACCGTGAAGATGAAGTCGATCGACGGCGCACCCGGTGCGGCAAATTCATCCCAGCTCTTGCTGCGCAGCCCCTGTGCGGATAAACCCGCTGCAGTCATGGCCTCGATCGCGAACGGATTGACCTTGCCCCCTGGGTGACTCCCTGCGGAGAACCCGCGAAAGCGACCACGACCGAGGTGATTCAGCATTACCTCGGCCATGATCGATCTTGCCGAATTACCCGTGCAGAGAAAGAGGACGTGGTAGACCTTCTGTTCCACGAATCACCCGATCAGCAGCACGCGGCACGCGCGGGTGTGGCCTCTGTAGGGGCGCAGCATGCCTCCTTTTCCGCGTCCTTGGTCTCGCCGTTGTAGAACGGGACCGTGCCGAGGTTGTGGAACGATTCCCAGGGCACGCCAGCCGGATCGGTCGTCCAGTATTTATCCGACCGGGCATAACAGCAGGACACGTTCTTTTCTTCGGTCACTCCCGCGTCCGCTGCCTGGAGTCGCGAGTGGATCTCCTTGAGCTCCGATGGGTTGTCGACCTGGAATCCGAGATGGTTTATGCCCATCCCACCGCCCCGCACCGAGATTGCGAAGTTCACCCGTGGGTCTTCCAGCATCCACTTCGCATAATCGTCCTTTATGACCGACGGCTCCGCACCGAACATGGTGGTGTAGAAGCGAATGCTCTTCTCGAGCTCGGGCACGGCCACATGCACATGGAATCTCTTCATGTTTTCTCCTATCGCGTTTTGGAAATGCCGCGCTTCGCGCGGCGAGTGACAGGCCGCTTCCCACGACTCGGCTTGGCCGTCGCCGAATCGCGGGTCGCGGGTTGCGAGCAATTCTGGGTGCTGCAGCCGGGGTCGCAACCAACGCCGTCGCGAGCGCAGCAGTTCTCCGTGAGGTAACCGAGCAGGTCCTTCATGCGCTGGTAGTTCGCGGAGTAATAGATGTATCGGCCATCCTGACGCGAGGCGAGTAGGCCCGCGTGCGACAGCTCCTTGAGGTGGAAGGAGAGGGTCGCAGGGGAGACGCGGAGCGAGGCCCCGATCTCTCCGACCGCGAGCCCGGTCGGGCCCACCTCGACGAGGAGCCGGAATATCGCAAGCCGCGACTCCTGCGCGAGTGCGGCGAGAGAGGTGATGACGGTAGGGGAGTCCATAATTCGATAATACTCGAATTATCGAATACGGCAAGCCCCACTCATCCCGGTGGCTTCTATTAGGGTTGGCGTGTCACTTTGGTGTCACACACCTGCGTAGGGCAGCGGCGGAAAAGCGCTTTTGGATCAGCGCGGAATCATAATCCGTTGGTCCGGGTTCAAATCCCTGACTCGCCACCAAAGTCGAAGTGCCGCCGGTTCCCTTCGGGGCCGGCGGCTTTTTCGTGCATCCGAAAGGGCCTCGCGGACCCTCCAAGGAGTACGCTTCCTTCTTTCGCAAGAGGCACATGAAGATCACGCTCCTGGGCGGATGGCTTGCCGCCGCGGCGCTTGCCGCGGCCACGGCCGCGCACGCTGAACGCCGCGACTATCCGGTCGCCAACATCACGGCACTCGCGAGCTCCATCCCGCTCGACATCGAGATCGTCCAGGACGACCGCGAGAGCCTCACGCTCGACGCGGACGACGGGCAGCTCGCCGATGTCGACGTCTCGATGGAAGGCGGCACCGTTCGAATCCGCTCGCGCAACCGCTCGACCGACTGGCGCAAGAACGTGCGCGGCGTGTTGCACACGAAGGAGATCCAGTCGCTGCACCTCGCCGGCACGGGCTCGATGCGCTCCGCTTCGCTGCGCGCCGACGAGCTGAAGGCTTCCATCTCGGGCTCCGGAAAGATCCAGTTGAAGCGCCTCGACGCGACGAACGTGAACGTGGTGATCTCCGGCTCCGGCAATGTCGATCTCGGCAGCGGGCGGGTGGAGAACGTGAACATCACGGTGACCGGCGCGGGCGATGTTGCCGCAGGGAAGCTGCGCTCGGATGCGGGCAAGGTGACCATCACCGGCGCGGGAACGACCACGCTCTGGCCGGAGAAGACGCTCGCCGTGCGCATCACGGGAGTCGGCACCGTGCGCTATTTCGGCGATCCGCAGATCGTGGATCGCCACATCGCCGGCGTGGGCAACGTGAAGCGCATGCAGGCGTCCGCCTCGCCGGAGAACTGAGCGGCGCAGCCGGCGCTAGCAGAGGAAGCTTGCGCGAACCTTACTGTAAGGTTTCCTAACCTTTTCGTTCCACATGTCGGGGCGAATCTGGTCCAATCTTCGCTTTCCACGCAAAAGCAAAAGGAAGCGAAGCAGATGAGACACGCGGCATGGATCGCGTCGGCGCTGATTGCGCTCGGCGTCCTCGGCGGTTGCAAGGGCAGCCACAACCAGAACTCGGCGCAGGTCCGCGAGCTGAACGCGGTGGTGGACGCCGAACCCCTGAACATGCTCGTCGACGACGGCAGCAAGGCGAGCGGCGTGCCGCTGGGCTCGGCATCGAGCTACACCGAGGTCAATTCCGGGACGCGGGACGTGAAGATCGTCTCGTCCACCACGCAAGCCGTCCTGCTCGAGAAATCGCTCGCCTTCCCGGACGGCACGAACGACACCGTGCTGGTCTACGGGAAGCGCGCGGCGATGCTGGCCTCCGTCCTGCCCGAAGAGACGACGGCGATCTCCTCGGGCCACCTGCGCTTGCGCGTGGTGAACCTCGCGCCCGACACCGGCATCGTGGACGTCTACATCGGCGTCGGCGCCATCTCCACGCTCGTGGCCGCGGTCCCCGGCGCCGGCGCGGGCAACGTCACGGCATCGGCCGAGATCTCTCCCGGCAGCGCGCCGCTGACGATTGCGATTTCCGGCACGCAGGACGTGATCTTCACCTCGGATCCCCAGGCGTTCACGGCGGGCTCGTACGTGACCGTGGTCGTCGTGCCTTCGGCCGGCGGCAAGCTCGTGAACGCGATCCTGCTCACCCAGGGCGGGGCGACCACGTTCCTCCAGAATCCCATCTCCCGCGTGAAGGCGACCAACGCGATCGGCGACTCGGCCGGAATCAACTTCCGCGCGGACGGCGCGCCCGTCCTGCTGAACGTGCCGTTCGCGGCGAGCTCGACCTACGTGACCATCAGGAGCGGCAGCCACGCGCTCCAGCTCGAGCCTTCCAACGTGCCCGGCACGACCTCGGCGTCCGTGACGAAATCTCTGGACGGGGCGCATGACTACAGCCTTGTCGCATTGGGAACGTCCGCCTCCGCGCAACTGGCCGTGATCACGGACGACAACAGCTCGCCCCCCTCGGGACTGGGCAAGCTGCGCTTCGTGAACGCCCTGGCGGGCTCGGCGGCGGTGGACGTGCAGGTGAATTTCGCCGGCGAGCTGAGCGGCCTCGCGTTCGGCGCAGCCTCCTCGTACTACAACGTGGCGCCGAGCCTCACGTACACGATCACGTTCGCGACGCCGGGCGGCTTGAGCGTGCTGGCGACGGCGACGCCCGTCGAGATCGACAATGGTGGGGTGTATACCGCGTACCTGATGGGCGCGAGCGGCGCCCCGCAGATTCGCGTGGTGCGCGACCGCTGAGGACGAGCGGGGCGCGAGCCCCGCTTACCGCTGCAACAGTGAAGCCCGTCGTCAAGCCGCAATCGCGGTAAGATTTCGTTGGGTTTCCCAACGCCCTGCCCGGATTCAACCTCCGCCTCCAGGACCGCATGACGACGAAGAAGGTCTTCATTCGCACCTTCGGGTGCCAGATGAACGAGTACGACTCGGACAAGATGGCCGACGTGCTCCACGCCGCCGAAGGCTTCGAGAAGACCGCGGATCCCGCGCAGGCCGACCTCATCCTCTTCAACACCTGCTCGGTGCGCGAGAAGGCGCAGGAGAAGGTGTTCGCCGACCTGGGGCGCGTGAAGGCGCTCAAGCACGCGCGCCCCGGCGTCCTCATCGGCGTGGGCGGCTGCGTGGCGAGCCAGGAGGGCGGGGAGATCGTGAAGCGCGCGCCCTATGTGGACCTCGTGTTCGGACCCCAGACGCTGCACCGGCTTCCCGAGCTGCTGCGCGAGCGCCGCGCCACCGGCAAGCCCCAGGTGGACATCTCCTTCCCCGAGATCGAGAAGTTCGACAACCTCCCGCCCGCTCGGGTGGAAGCCGCGTCGGCCTTCGTCTCGATCATGGAAGGATGCAGCAAGTACTGCACCTTCTGTGTCGTGCCCTACACGCGCGGCGAGGAGGTCTCGCGCCCGCTGGACGACGTGATGAAGGAAATTCGCCACCTCGCGGCCAACGGCGTGAAGGAAGTGACGCTGCTCGGTCAGAACGTGAATGCCTACGTAGGCGAGACCCCGGACGGTACGCCCGCCGATTTCGCGCTGCTCCTCGTGCACGTGGCGAAAGTCGAGGGCATCGAGCGCATCCGTTACACGACGTCGCACCCGCTCGAGTTCACCCAGCGCCTCATCGACGCGTACACGCGCATTCCCAGGCTCGTGTCGCAGGTCCACCTGCCGGTGCAGTCGGGCTCCGATCGCGTGCTTGCCGCGATGAAGCGCAACTACACCGCGATGGAATACCGCTCGATCATCCGGCGCCTGCGCGCCGCGCGACCGGACATTTCGATCTCGAGCGACTTCATCGTGGGATTTCCCGGCGAGACCGATGCCGACTTCGTGCAGACCCTGAAGCTCGTGGACGACGTTCGCTTCGACGGCTCGTTCAGCTTCATCTACAGCGCGCGCCCGGGCACGCCGGCCGCCAACTTTCCGGATCCCACGCCGCACGCCGTGAAGCTCGAGCGGCTGCAGCGCCTGCAGAAGCGCCTGCAGGAGATCGCCCTCGAGTATTCGGGGCGGATGGTGGGCACGCGTCAACGCGTGCTCGTGGAAGGCGTTTCGAAGAGGGATGCCGCCGAGCTCGCCGGGCGCAGCGAGAACAACCGCGTCGTCAATTTCGCCGGGCCGTCCCGGCTCGTGGGCCATTTCGTGGACCTCGAAATCACCGAGGCGCTGCCCCACAGCCTTCGCGGCCGCGTCGCCACCATTCCCGAGGAGGAAAACGCAGCATGAATCACGTTTCCCGCAGCAAGGTCCTGATTGCCGCCGTCGCGCTCGCGATGGGCATGAGCGCATTCGCGCAGGGCCCATCGCCCACACCCACGCCGACGCCCACGCCGGTCCCGACGCCGAATCCGCCGCCGGGACCCGGACCGCATCCCGCGCCCCCCGCTCCGCAATCGTCGCCGCCGACGGGCACCACCGCCGTGGTTCCGACCACGCTGCCCGGCACGCCACAGACGACTCCCGCCATTCCCGCGCCGCGTCCCTTCAAGGAGGTGATCAAGGACGCGAAGGAAATCCCCGGCTACTTCACGCTCTACGAGAAGGACGAAAAGGTCTGGATCGAGCTGAAGCCCGAGCAGTTCAACAAGCCCTACTACCTGTCCATCAACCGCACGCGCGGCCTGGGCGAGAACTTCATCTACCCCTTCATGGTTCGCGGCTACGTGGTCGAGTTCAAGAAGATCGGCCCCCTGGTGCAGATGATCGCGAAGAACACGCGTTACGGCGCGAAGGCCGGCACGCCGCTGGAGCTCGCCGCCGAGCAGAGCTTCACCGACAGCCTGCTCGCATCCACCAACGTCGCGAGCTCTGCGCATCCGGATCGCAAGTCGGTGCTGATCGAGGCGAACGGCCTGTTCCTCACGGACATCCCCGGCACCTCCACGCAGCTCGAAGCCGTCTATCGCGCGCCATACTCGTTCGACCAGCGCAACTCGAGCTTCACCAAGGTTCGCGCGACGCCCGACATGTCGACCTTCGCCGTGTCCGCGCACTTCGCCATCCCGAAAGTGCCCGCGCCACCGCAAACGCCGAACCCCGCTTCGCCGCCGGTGCCGCTGCCCGCGACGCTGGAGGACGTGCGCAGCATGTTCCTCGGCTACCACTACAGCCTCGCGAAGCTGCCCGACGAGGCCATGGGCGCCCGTCCCGCCGATCCGCGCATCGGCCACTTCATGACGCGCCACCATGAGTTCACCAACGACATCGCGCCCTTCCCGCGCCAGTACTTCGTGAACCGCTGGCGCCTCGAGAAGAAGGATCTCGACGCGGAGCTCTCGGAGCCGAAGCAGCCCATCGTCTTCTGGCTCGACCGCAACATCCCGCTGGAATACCGCGACACCGTGAAGGCCGGCATCCTCGAGTGGAACAAGGCCTTCGAGCGAATCGGATTCAAGGACGCGATCAAGGTCGAGATGCAGCCCGACGACGCGGACTTCGACACCGCGGACCTGCGCCATGCCTCCGTGCGCTGGTACCTGGATACCAGCGACGGCGCTCTCGCGATCGGCCCCTCGCGCATCGACCCGCGCACCGGCGAGATCCTGGATGCCGACATCGGCGTCTCGCAGGGCTGGACGCGCCTGCCGCGCCGCCTGTCCGGCGAGCAGTTCCCGCGCCCGATGCCCACGATGCCCGCGATGCAGCAGGACGAGCAGGCGCTGTGCAGCTACGGCGCCGAGGCGTTCTCGGAAGCCGCATTCGCCTCGGGCCTGCTCGAAGCGCGCGGCGACCTCGATCCCAGCGGCCCCGAGGCCGAGGCGATCGTGAAGGCGACGCTGAAGGACGTGATCACGCACGAGGTGGGCCACACGCTGGGCCTGCGCCACAACTTCCGCGCGTCGACGATCTACACCGACCAGCAGCTGTCCGATGCGGCGTTCACGCGCAAGAACGGCCTGGGCGGCTCGGTCATGGACTACAACGCGTGGAACATCGCGCTCGACAAGGAAAAGCAGGGCGAGTACGTGATGAGCACGCTGGGCCCGTACGACTACTGGGCCATCGAGTACGCGTACAAGCCGATCGATCCCTCGAAGGAGAAGTCGGAGCTCGCGAAGATCGCCTCCCGCAGCGCCGAGCCGTACCTCGCGTACGCGACCGATGAAGAGGTGGGCGATTCGACCGACCCGCAGGTGAACCAGCGCGACCTGGGAAGCGACCCGCTCGGCTTCGCGCGCCGTCGCATGCAGCTGTCGCGTGAGCTGTGGGACCGCTGGCAGAACCGCAAGCTCGGCGCAGACGAAAGCCGCGACGCGTTCTACCGCAACGTGGTCTCGGGGTTCACGCAGTACGCGCTCGCGGCGAACGTCGCGTCGAAGTACGTGGGCGGCGTCGTGTACGTCCGCGATTACGCGGGCAGCACGCGTGCCTCGTATACGCCGGTGGATCCCGCGCGCCAGCGCGAAGCGCTCAAGCTCGTGACCGACGGCCTCTTCCAGGCCGACAGCTTCCGCTTCAAGCCGGAATTCCTCTCGCGCCTTGCGGCCGATCCGTTCGAGGTCGGCATCGGCGAGAAGGGCAACTTCAACCTCGCCCAGCGCGTGCTCGCGGTGCAGACGCAGGTGCTCGACCGGTTGATGGGCGACGCGACAGCCTCGCGCCTGCTCGACTCGTCGCTGAAGATCGGCGATGCGAGGAAGGCGCTGTCCGTGGGGGACCTCTACGACACGCTGCAAGGCGCGATCTGGAGCGACCTCAAGGGCGCGGGCGACATCCCGCTCATGCGCCGCAACCTGCAGCGCGAGCACGTGAAGCGCCTCGCGGCGACCCTCACGCGCCCGAGCGGCAACTCGCCGGCGGATGCGCGCGCATTGCAGCGCGAGAACGCGCGCGTCCTCGTGTCGCAGCTTCGCACGGCGCAGTCGCGGCCGGGCCTGTCGAAGGAAGCCCGCGCGCACCTCGCGGACAGCCTGAACACGCTCGAGGACGCGCTGAAGGCGCAGATGCAGCGCGCGGCATGACGGAGCGTCGTTGAGCGAGCGGCGCAGGAGCGAGGCCGAGGAGGTCGTCTTCCGGCCCGTCGACAACGCGCGGCTGGCGAAGCTCACGGGTCCGGTGGACGCGAACCTGCGGCAGATCGAGACCGCACTCGACGTCTCGATCTCGCGCCGCGGCGAGCGCTTCACCGTGACCGGCCCGCGCGAGAAGGCCTCACAGGGCGCATTGGCGCTGCGACGTTTCTACGAGGCGGCGAGCCGCGACCTCACGGTCGAGGACATCCAACTGGGCCTGGTCGAGATCGCCCACCCGCGCTCGCGCGTGAAGGAGGCGCCGGTGCCGGCGCTTGCGATCCCGCGCCACCGGGAGCTCACGGCGCGCACGCAGCGCCAGGCGCAGTACCTGCAACAGATGCTTGGCAGCGACATCACGTTCTGCGTCGGCCCCGCGGGCACGGGCAAGACGTTCCTCGCCGTGGCCGCCGCGGTGGATGCGCTGGAGCGCGATACCGTCAAGCGAATCGTGCTCACGCGTCCCGCGGTGGAGGCGGGTGAGAAGCTGGGCTTCCTGCCCGGCGACCTCGCGCAGAAGGTCGATCCCTACCTTCGCCCGCTCTACGACGCGCTCTACGACCTCATGGGCTACGACATGGTGAACCGCGCCTTCGACCGCGGCGCCATCGAGATCGCGCCGCTCGCCTTCATGCGGGGGCGCACGCTGAACCACTCGTTCGTGATCCTCGACGAGGCGCAGAACACCACCCCCGAGCAGATGAAGATGTTCCTCACGCGGATCGGATTCGGCTCCAAGGCGGTGATCACCGGCGACGTCACGCAGGTGGACCTCGCCAAGGGCCAGGCATCGGGGCTCGTCGACGCACGCAATGTCCTCGAGGGCGTGCGCGGCATCGCGGTCACGCAGTTCCAGTCCGAGGACGTCGTGCGCCACCCGCTGGTGCAGGCGATCGTCGACGCGTACGAGCGCCGCGACAAAGCCAAGCGGTGAAGCTCGCCGTGCAGCGCGCCTCGCGGGCTGCCCACATCCCGTCGGATACCGCGTTGCGAAAGTGGGCAAGCGCCGCGGGCGTGCGTGCAACGGTGACCGTGCGCTACGTGGGCGAGGCCGAAAGCCGCCGCCTGAACCGCGAATTCCGCGGGAAGGACCACGCGACCAACGTGCTGTCGTTCCCTTATTCGACGAAGCCGGTCGAAGGCGATCTCGTGATCTGCGCGCCGGTCGTGGCGCGCGAAGCGCGCAGCCAGGGCAAGAGCGTGCGCGCGCACCATGCGCACATGCTCGTGCACGGACTGCTCCACCTCGCGGGCTTCGATCACGAGCGCGAGCGCGAGGCCGCGCGCATGGAAGCGCGCGAGCGCGCCGTGCTGGCGCGCCTCGGCTTCGCGGATCCCTACGAGGTCGCCTGAAGCCTCAAGCCTGGGCGTCTCCGGGCACGAGCCCGCGAACGAGCTCCACGCCGTCCACGGTCATCTTGAACACGTTGCCTTCGCGGTGCGGCGGCTTGGACACCGCGAAGCGCGTCTTGAACGGACCGAAGCCCACGATGATGTCGTCGCCCTCGAAGGCCTGGATGGGCATGTCCACCGTGGTGCGCGAGCTCCCGCGCTGGCGAAAGTAGTGGACCTGCCCGCCGGCGGTGATCAGGAGCTGCATGTTTTCGCCCCGCCAGTCGCCGACGTAGGCGGCGCGCGCCGGCGGCACGGGCTGCGCGCACGAGACGAGGAGCATGAGGGCGGCGAGTGCCGCGAGGCGGCAAAGCGATCGCATGGTGTGCATTTTGATAGAGTATTCCCTCATTTCCCACCGCCTGCATGAACGAACCCACGAAGCCGGGCCTGCTGGAGCGCCTCTCCTCGATGCTGCTCCGGGAGCCCGAGGACCGGCAGCAGCTGATCGAGCTCCTGCATTCGGCATTCGAGCGGCATCTCCTCGATGCCGAGGCGCTGTCCATGATCGAGGGCGTGCTGCAGGTCTCCGAGACCCAGGTGCGCGACGTGATGATCCCGCGCTCGCAGACGGACATGCTCGACGTGGCCGAGAGCCCGGAGAAGTTCATCCCCTTCGTGATCGAGAAGGCGCACTCGCGCTTCCCCGTGTTCGAGGACAACCGCGACAACGTGATCGGCATCCTGCTCGCGAAGGACCTGCTTCGCTTCTACGCGGAGGAGCAGTTCGACGTGCGCGAGATGCTGCGCCCGGCGGTGTTCGTCCCGGAGGCCAAGCGGTTGAACGTGCTGCTCAAGGAATTCCGCGCCAACCGCAACCACATCGCGATCGTGGTGGACGAATACGGCGGCGTCTCGGGCCTGGTCACCATCGAGGACGTGATCGAGCAGATCGTGGGCGACATCGAGGATGAATACGATTTCGACGAGACCGAGGACAACATCCTGCTGGATCGCAGCGGCCGCTACCGCGTGAAGGCGGTCACCGAGATCGGAGACTTCAACAACTATTTCAACGTCGCGTTCCCGGACGAGGACTACGATACGGTGGGCGGCCTGGTCGTGGGGCGCTTCGGGCGCCTGCCCAAGCGCGGCGAGTCGATCGTGATCGACGGCTACGGCTTCCAGGTCCTGCGCGCCGACAGCCGCAAGGTGCACTCGCTGCTGGTGGAGAAACCGAAGCCCCAGGAGCCCGAGTGAGGCATGCGGTGCCCGCGTTAGCGGGCGCCTCGTGCGTGTTCGGTTTCGCGCCGTTCTACGCCTGGCCCGTTCCGATCGTGGCGCTCGCCGCGCTTTTCGCCGTCTGGGAGCGCACCAACACGCCGCGCGCAGCCGCGCTCGACGGATTCCTGTTCGGCCTGGGCTACTTCCTGGGCGGCGTCTCATGGGTGTACGTGAGCATGCACGATTTCGGCTCGATGCCCGCGATCCTCGCCGCCCTCGCCACGCTCCTCTTCTGTGCCTACCTCGCGCTCTTCCCCGCGCTCGCAGGATGGGCCGCGCGCCGCTACGCCGCGCGCAGCCCCGCCTCGATCCTGCTCATGTCGGCCGCGGCATACACGGCGTGCGAGTGGCTGCGCGGCTGGCTCTTCACGGGATTCCCGTGGATCACGCTCGGCAATTCGCAGGTACCGTCGAGCCCGCTCGCCGGATTCGCACCGCTCGCGGGCGCGTACGGCGTCACGCTCGCGACGGCGTTGGCCGCGGCGCTCGTCGCCGCCGCAGCGCGGCCGTTCGCCACGCGCGGCGCGCGCCTTCGCGTGCTCGGCGCCGTCGCGGCCGTGCTTGTCGCCGGCGGCGCGTTGCGCTTCGTGGATTGGGGCGCTCCCGCCGGCGCGGCCGTGCGCGTGGCGCTGCTGCAGGGCAACGTGGCGCAGGAGATCAAGTGGCGCGAGGAGACGCGCACGAAGACGCTCGTCGACTATCGACGGATGATCTTCGACGCGAATGCCCGCGTGGTGGTGCTGCCCGAGACTGCGCTTCCCGCGTTCTTCGACGAGATTCCCGCCGACTACATGGCGAGCATCCGCGACCACGCCGCGGCCACCGGCAAGGACATCCTCATGGGAATCGTCGAGCGGGAATCGCGCCCGGGCGGATCGGACTACTACAACTCGCTCGCTCGCATCACCGGCGAGCGCCAGGCCTACCGCAAGCGCCACCTCGTGCCTTTCGGTGAATTCATCCCGCCGGGATTCAAGTTCGTGCTGGCCGTGCTGCACATTCCCCTCAGCGACTTCGCCTCCGGCGGCAAGGGCCAGCCGCCGCTGGACGCCGGTGGCACCAGCTTCGGCGTGGCGATCTGCTACGAGGACATCTTCGGCGAGGAAGTGATCGACCAGCTCCCGCGGGCGCAGGCCCTGGTGAACGTGAGCAACGACGCGTGGTTCGGCAATTCGCTCGCGGCCGAGCAGCACCTGCAGTCCTCGCAGATGCGCGCGCTCGAGACCTCGCGCTGGATGGTGCGCGCCACGAACACCGGCGCCACCGCGGCCATCGACGAGAAGGGCCGCGTCGTCTCGAGCCTGGTGCCTTTCACCGAGGGGACGCTCGTCGCGGACATCACGCCGCGCAAGGGACAGACACCTTACGTGCTCTTCGGCAACCTCCTCGCGCTCGTGGTCACCGCGGCGCTCGCGGGCATCGCATGGCGGATCCGCTAGTCTCCATCCTCATTCCCGCGTACAACGATCGCCATTTCGGCGAGGCGTTCGCGAGCGCGTGTGCGCAGCAGGGCGTGGAGCTCGAGATCGTCGTGTGCGACGACTCGCCGGGCGAGGCGATCGGGGCGACGGTGGCGGCGGCGCGCGATCCGCGCGTGCGCTACGTGAAGAACCGCGAGCGTCTCGGGTTCGCCGGCAACTTCACGCAGTGCTTCACGCTCGCGCGCGGCGTGATGGTGAAGTTCCTGAACGACGACGACCGCCTGCGGCCCGGCTGCGTGGCGGCCTTCGGGGCGATCCTTCGCGCCAATCCGCTGGTGCGCCTCGCAACGAGCAGGCGCCAGCCGATCGACGCGGCGGGCGCGGCGCTTCCCGACGTTGCGGCGACGATGCCGATCACCAAGGTCTCGGCGATCATGTCGGGGCGGGAGCTGGGCGACTTCGTGCTCGCGCACTCGATCAACCTGATCGGCGAGCCGACGACCGCGATGTTCCGCCGCGCCGACCTGGTACTCGAGGACGGCGGGATCTTCCGCTGGGGCGGGCGCGATTACCACTGCCTCGCGGACATGTCGATGTGGCTGCGCCTCATGGAAGGCGCGTTGGCCTACTACGCGGTTGTGCCGTTGAGCGAGTTCCGCATCCACGCGGGCCAGGAACAGCACCGCGAGGAAGTGCGCACGCGCTGCCTCGTCGAGCGCCTCTGGATCGTGCGGCAGGCGCGCGCGCGCGGATTTCTTTCCGCGCCCGTGGCGCACCGCATGGCGCTCGCGAACCTCAGGGCGCGCGTGGGGCCGTGCCTGGCCATCCCCGGCCTCACGGCATCCGAGAATTCCGCGCTCCAGGAGCTGCTTGCGGACGTCGAGAGGGACATCGCATCGCTCCGGTAGAATCGTCGCTTTGGAGGACCCACTTTTCCCGCGACGATGTTGACCTTCCAGCAACTGGTCCTGAAGCTCCAGGACTACTGGGACCGGAAGGGCTGCGCCATCCTGCAGCCCTACGACATGGAAGTCGGTGCCGGAACTTCCCACACGGCCACGTTCCTGCGCGCCCTGGGCCCCGAGCCGTGGCGGGCGGCTTACGTGCAGCCATCGCGCCGCCCGAAGGACGGGCGCTACGGCGACAATCCCAACCGCCTCCAGCACTACTACCAGTTCCAGGTGGTGCTGAAGCCTTCCCCACCGGACATCCTCGAGTTCTACCTCGGCTCCCTGGAGGCGATCGGCTTCGACCTGAAGAAGAACGACGTGCGCTTCGTCGAGGACGACTGGGAGAATCCCACGCTCGGCGCATGGGGCCTGGGTTGGGAGGTGTGGCTGAACGGCATGGAGGTCACCCAGTTCACCTATTTCCAGCAGGTGGGCGGCCTCGACTGCAAGCCCATCACCGGCGAGATCACGTACGGGCTCGAGCGCCTGGCGATGTACCTGCAGGGCGTCGAGAACGTGTACGACCTCGTGTGGACCGAGTGGAAGGATCCGTCCGGCGCGACGCGCCGCCTGAGCTATCGCGACGTCTTCCACCAGAACGAGGTCGAGCAGTCCACGTACAACTTCGAGCAGTCCGATAGCGCGACGCTCTTCCGCCACTTCGGCGACTTCGAGGCGGGCGCCAGGCGCCTCATGGAAGCGCAGCTGGCACTTCCCGCCTACGAGCAGGTGCTGAAGGCCGCGCACACGTTCAACATGCTGGACGCGCGCGGCGCGATCTCGGTCACGGAACGCACGACCTACATCAAGCGAATCGCGGCGCTGGCGAGGGAGGTCGCGAAGGGCTACTACGAGTCGCGCGAGCGCCTCGGGTTTCCGATGCTCGCGAAGGCCGCCGCATGAGCACGCCGGCGCTGCTGGTCGAGGTGCTCTGCGAGGAGCTTCCGCCCAAGGCGCTGGCGAAGCTGGGCGAGGCCTTCGCATCGGCGCTCGCGAAGGGCCTCGCGAAGCGCGAGCTTCTTGCCGAGGGCACGTCGACCCACGCCTTCGCCACGCCGCGGCGGCTTGCCGCGCGCATCACGAACGTGAAGCGCGAATCGCAATCGCGGCCGGTGCAGATCAAGCTCATGCCCGCCGCCGTTGCGCTCGACGCCGATGGCAAGCCCACGCAGGCGCTCTCGAAGAAGCTGGAATCGCTGGGCCTTGCCGGAACCGACGTGGCGTCGCTGCACCGGCGCGCCGAAGGGAAGGCGGAAGTGCTCTTCGTGGATTCGGCCACGCCCGCCATGGCGCTCGCCTCGGCGCTGCAGCAGGCGCTGGACGATGCGATCGCGCAGCTGCCGATCCCGAAGGTGATGAGCTACCAGCTCGCCGACGGTAGGACCACCGTGCAATTCGTCCGGCCCGCGCACGGGCTGGTCGCGCTGCACGGAGCCGACATCGTGCCCGTGAAGGCGCTGGGCCTGGAGGCCGGACGCGTGACGCACGGCCACCGCTTCCAGGGGGCGCGCGACATCTCGCTCGCGAACGCCGACGAGTACGAGGGACGCCTCGAGGACGAAGGTGCGGTCATCGCGGATTTCGCGGTGCGGCGCGCCGCGATCTCGGCGAAGCTGCGCGAGAAGAGCGCGCAGCTCACGGACCGCTACGAGCCGCCCGCGGCGCTGCTGGACGAAGTCACCGCGCTGGTGGAGCGGCCCGAGGTCTATCTCGGCGCGTTCGACGAGGAGTTCCTCTCGGTGCCGCAGGAGTGCCTCGTGCTCACGATGCAGCAGAACCAGAAGTATTTTCCGCTGCTGGGCGAAGGCGGCAAGCTGCTGCCGCGCTTCATGATCGTCTCCAACATGCGCCTGGCCGACGCCAGCGCCATCGTGCAGGGCAACGAGAGGGTCATCCGTCCACGCCTGGCCGACGCGCGCTTCTTCTTCGAGACCGACAAGAAGACGAGGCTCGCCGATCGCGTGGCGCAGCTCGCGGCCATCGTCTACCACAACAAGCTGGGCACGCAGGCGCAGCGGGTGGAGAGGCTGCGCAAGCTCGCCGTGGCGATCCAGGAATCGCTGCCGCGTGGCAAGGCGGGCAAGGATTGGGCGGACCGCGCCGCGTTCCTCGCCAAGGCCGATCTCGTGACGCTGATGGTGGGCGAATTCCCCGAGCTGCAGGGCGTGATCGGCCGTTACTACGCGGAAGCCGACGGCGAGCAACCGTCGGTCGCGCGCGCCATCGAGCAGCACTATTGGCCGCGGTTTTCCGGCGACGCGCTGCCGGTGGGCGATGCGAGCATCGCCGTCGCGCTCGCCGATCGCCTCGACGCGCTGGTGGGAATGTTCTCGATCGGGCAGGTGCCCACGGGCGACAAGGACCCGTTCGCGTTGCGCCGCGCCGCGCTCGGCGTCGTGCGCATCCTGATGGAGACGCAGCCGGCGCTTTCGATGGAGCTCACGCCGCTCATTCGCAAGGCGGCCGATGTATTGCACGTCGCCCCCGAAGGGATCGACGCGGTCGTCGCGGAGGCGAGGGCGTTCATCCGCGAGCGCGCCGCCAACCTCATGCGCGAGCGCGGCTACACCGCCCACCAGGTCGCCGCCGTCATGGAAGTCGACAGCATCGAATCCAAGCCCGACCGGTTCGACCTGCTGCCGAAGAAGCTCGAGGCCGTGCGCGTGTTCGCCGCGCTTCCGGAGTCCACGAGCCTCGCCGCCGCGAACAAGCGCATCGCGAACATCATCAAGCAGGCGCACGACAAGGGCGAGAAGTTCGGCTTCGTCGACCACGACAATTTTCCCGAGCAAGTGGAGCGCGACCTCTACCATGCGCTTCGCCAGGCGTCCGCGAAGGCCTCGCCGCAATTCGAGAAGGGCAACTACACCGACTACCTGAAGAGCTTCGCGGTCTTGCGCGCGCCCGTGGATGCGTTTTTCGACGGCGTCATGGTGATGGCCGAGGATCCCCACGTTCGCCAGAAGCGGCTGAACCTGCTCTTCGAGCTCGAGTTCGAGATGAACCGGGTGGCGGACATATCCAAGCTCGCATCGTGAGGCGATGAAGCTCGCCATCCTCGACCGCGACGGCGTCATCAACTTCGACAGCGACCAGTACATCAAGTCGCCGTCGGAGTGGCGGCCGATCCCCGGGTCGATCGAAGCCATCGCGCGGCTGAACCAGCACGGCTACCGCATCGCGGTGGCGACAAACCAGTCGGGCATCGGGCGGGGCCTGTTCGACATGGCCACGCTGAACGCGATCAACGACAAGATGATGGAGCTCGTGTTCCGGCAGGGAGGGCGCATCGACGCGCTCTTCTTCTGCCCGCACACGGCGGTCGAGGAATGCGCGTGCCGCAAGCCCCGCACCGGCATGCTCGAGGAGATCGCCGCGCGTTTCCACACGGAGCTGAAGGGCGTGCCTTCGATCGGCGACAGCCTGAAGGACCTGCAGGCCGCCGAAGCGGTCGGCGCGCAACCGATCCTCGTGCTCACCGGCAAGGGCAAGGCCACCCGGGAGGCGGGAGGATTGCCAAAGAAGACGCTCGTCTTCGACGACCTCGCCGAGGCGAGCCGCCACATCGTCGAACAGGAATGACGGAGCTTCGTTCAGTCCTGTTCCTCCTGGGCGCGCTCGCCATCACCGCGCCCTTCGGGATCCTCGTGCCCGCCGGACGCCTCTTCGGGCGCGAACCGCCGTTCACGCTCGCGCGCCTGTACACGAAGGTCATGCTGCGCTGGGTCGAGATCTCGTGCGGCATCCGCTATGAGGTCTCCGGCTGGGAGCACGTGCCGAAGACGCCCGTGGTGATCATGTCGAAGCACCAGTCGGCGTGGGAGACGATCTTCATCGAGAGCGCCTTCCCGTCCCAGTGCTGGATCGTGAAGAAGGAGCTCCTGTGGCTGCCCTTCGTGGGCTGGGGGCTCATGGCGATCCGCGCCATCGCGATCGACCGCTCGAGCGGCTCGAGCGCGCGCGAGCAGATCGTCGAGCAGGGGGCCGAGAGGTTGCGCGAGGGACACTGGGTCACGATCTTTCCCGAGGGCACTCGCGTCGCGCCGGGCGTAAAGGGGCGCTATGGCATCGGGGGATCGCTGCTCGCCACGCGCACGGGCACTCCGATCCTTCCGATCGCGCACAACGCCGGCGAAGTATGGCCGCGCTACTCGTTCCGCAAGAAGCCCGGCCTGGTGAAAGTCGTGATCGGACCGGTGATCCAGGCCGCGGGGCGCGAGGTGCTCGAGGTCAATCGCGAGGTCGAAGGCTGGATCGAGGGCCAGATGCGCGCCATCTCGCCCCACTTGTATGCCGACGCGTGAGCTCGTCTCGCGCGACGCGCACCGCATAGCGCTCGGCGGCCAGGGCATCATCGACTACGTGATCGAGCGGCGCCGCGGGCGGCGCGGCGTGCGCTTCCGCGTCGATGGCCGCGGCCTCGCCGTGAGCGCGCCACTCACGATGCCGCTCGAGCGGATCGAAGCGCTGATGCGCGAAAGCCAGCAATGGATCGTGCGCAAGGTGGCCGAGTGGAGCGAACGGCGCGTGGACCCGCTCGAATGGAGGGAGGGCGCGCGGCTGCCGTGGCTGGGCGGCCATCTCACGCTGCGGGTCGCACACGCAGGACGCGCGCGAGCGGTTCACCAGGGCGCGGAGCTGCGCGTGGCCGCGCCCGCGGGCGATCCGGAGCTAGTGCGTCGCGCCGTCGTCCGCTGGTATCGCGCGGTAGCGGGCGATGTGCTCGGTGCACGCGCGCACGCGCTCGCGCAAGCCGCGGGCCTCGCGCAGCCGAAGGTGCTCATCTCGCCCGCGCGCACGCGCTGGGGCAGCTGCAACACGCGCCGCGAGGTGCGCCTGGCGTGGCGCCTGGTGAAGGCGCCGCCGGATCTCGTCGATTACGTGATCTGCCACGAGCTCGCGCACTTGAGGCACATGAACCACTCGCGTTCGTTCTGGAGCGAGGTCGAGCGCCAGTGCCCCGACTACCGGCGGTTGCGCGCGGAGCTGCTCGCGACCGACCACCTGTATCGCACGTTCTGAAGGGAGGCACCATGCGAGTCCTGCACACCATGATCCGGGTCGGCGACCTGCAGCGCTCGATCGATTTCTACACCGACGTGCTGGGAATGAAGCTCCTCAGGCGCAAGGACTATCCGGACGGGAAATTCACGCTCGCGTTCGTGGGATATGGCGACGAGAGCGAGCACGCGGTGATCGAGCTCACGCACAACTGGGACACCAGGTCGTACGACCTGGGCAACGGGTTCGGCCACATCGCGATCGCCGTGCCGGACGCATACAAGGCGTGCGACGCGGTGAAGGCGAAGGGCGGCAAGGTCACGCGCGAGCCCGGACCGATGAAATTCGGCGGCAGCGTGATCGCGTTCGTGCAGGATCCGGACGGCTACAAGATCGAGTTCATCCAGCGGGCCTGATCGGCGGGCCCCACACCAGGGAGGCGAACAACATGAACAAGAAGATCCACGCACTGGTCGTCGGCGCCGCGCTCGGATTCGCGGTTTGCGCATTCGGGGCCGAGCTCGAGGTGAAGGCCGGCGATTCGGTCGAATCGGTGCTCGCCGCGCAGAAGGTCAAGCGCGTCACGCTGAAGACGCGATCGGGACAGGAGATCACCGGCACGGTGAAGATGGTGTCGCCGAAGGTGGTCCAGGTGTCGCAGGTCGCCGGGAAGGAGTTCTTCGACGCCGTGGTGCCGCTGGACGCCGTCGAGGCGGTGCTGGTCCGCACGAAGGATTAAGCCGCGGCAGCGGCGTCGGCGAGCGCGATGAACTCCGCGACGGACAACGTCTCGCCGCGGCGCGTGGAGTCGATGCCGGCGGCTTCGAAGGCCGGCGGTTTCACGATGCCGCGCAGCGCGCCGCGCATCATCTTGCGGCGCTGCTCGAAAGCCGCGGCCACGATGCGCGCGAAGAGCGCCTCGTCCCGGGCGCGCGTGCGATCCGCGCCGAGGGGAGCCATGCGCACCACGGCGGAATCGACCTTCGGCGGCGGGGTGAACGCGCCCGGCGGAACGCGCAGCACCAGCGCCATCGCGAAGCGGTACTGCAGCATCACCGAAAGGCGTCCGTAGTCCGGCGTCGCGGGCGCGGCCACCATGCGATCGACCACTTCCTTCTGCAGCATGAAGACGCAGTCGCGCAGGCGATCGGCGATGGCGGACATGCGAAAGAGGATCGGCGTCGAGACGTTGTAGGGAAGATTGCCCACGACCCTCAGCGGCGCCGCGAGCGAATCGAAATCGAATTCGAGGGCGTCGGCCTCGTGCACGATGAGCTTGCCGGGGGGGAATTCCCGTCTCAATCCCGCCGCCAGGTCGCGGTCGATCTCGACGGCGTGAAGGTGCGCGAGGTGGGGAACCAGCGGGCGCGTGAGGATGCCGGTGCCCGGACCGATCTCCACCATCGAATCGCCGCGCGCGGGCGCGATCGCCTGAACGATGCGCTCGACGTAATGACGGTCGGTGAGGAAATGCTGCCCGAAGCGCTTCTTGGCTCGGGGAAGCGCGGGCATCGTCAGCGCTTGCGCGAGGCCATGTCGAAGGCGAGCGCGATGGCCTCTCGCAGGCTCCCCGCATCCACGTCGCCGGCGCCCGCGAGGTCCAGGGCGGTGCCGTGGTCGACCGAGGTGCGGATGATCGGAAGTCCGAGCGTCACGTTCACGGCCTTGCCGAACGCGGCGTGCTTGAGGACCGGCAGTCCCTGGTCGTGGAACATGGCGAGCGCCGCGTCCCCCGTCGCAAGCACGCGCGGGGTGAAAAGCGTGTCGGCCGGATAAGGCCCGCTCACGGCGATGCCTTCGCGCGCCAGGTGCTCGATGGCCGGCGCGATGACGTCGATCTCCTCGCGGCCGAGGTAGCCCGACTCGCCTGCATGTGGATTGAGGCCGGCGACGAGGATGCGCGGTGTTGCGACGCCGAAGCGGCGCTTCAGGTCGGCGTCGAGGATGCGAACGATGGCTTCCAGGCGCTCGCGAGTGATGGCGCGCGGCACTTCCGACAGCGCAAGGTGCGTCGTGGCCAGTGCGACGCGAAGGCCGCCGCCCACGAGCAACATCACCACGAGCGGCGTGCGAGTCTTTTCGGCGAGATACTCCGTGTGGCCGGTGAAGGGGATGCCGGCATCGTTCAGCACGCTCTTCTGCACCGGCGCGGTCACCATCGCGTCGAATTCGCCGCGCACGCAACCCTCGAGCGCGGTGTCCAGCAACGCGAGCACATGCCCGGCGTTGGCCTTGTCGAGCTTTCCAGGAACGACGGGTGCGGCCACGGGGACGTGGAGCACCGGCGCATCGAAGGAGATTGCGCGCATGCGCGCGCGCTGCGCGATAACCTCGCGGTCGCCGATGATCACGAGACGCCCGGGAAACTTCTCGCGCGCGAGGAGCGCGCACAGGTCGGGGCCGATGCCGGCGGGCTCGCCGGCTGTCAGCGCGACGACGGCTTCGCTAGCGCTCGTCGTAGCGGTTCTCGACGAAGGCGCGGTCGCGCGACTGGCGCAGCCAATCCTGGTACGCC
>Ga0209131_1000534_pt1 | contig 27194 bp, 26 predicted proteins | sample GraSoi_2013_40cm_FD_185826 | JGI IMG/M metagenome (GOLD analysis project Ga0209131, IMG submission 185826) | Grasslands soil microbial communities from the Angelo Coastal Reserve, California, USA - Sample 9_17_2013_40cm (SPAdes) (version 2) | ecosystem: Environmental > Terrestrial > Soil >... | reverse complement strand
CCAATCTCGAGGCGCGCGGCCTCAAGGTGTCGATGGTCAAGCTCGACCCGTATATCAACGTCGATCCGGGCACCATGAGCCCGTTCCAGCACGGCGAGGTCTTCGTCACGGCAGACGGTACGGAAACGGACCTGGATCTGGGTCACTACGAGCGCTTCGTGCGCACCACCACCGGGCGGCACAGCAATTTCACCACCGGGCGGATCTATGAACGGGTCATCGCCAAGGAGCGGCGCGGCGACTATCTCGGCGCGACGGTGCAAGTGATTCCCCATATCACCGATGAGATCAAGCGCAGTGTCCGCCTGGGCGCGGGCGATGCCGACGTGTGCATGGTCGAGATCGGCGGCACAGTCGGCGACATCGAATCGCTGCCGTTTCTGGAGGCGATCCGCCAGATGGGCGTCGAGCTCGGGCGCACGCAGGTGGTGTACATGCACCTGACGCTGGTGCCCATCGTCGGCGGCTCCCATGAGATCAAGACCAAGCCTACGCAGCATTCAGTCAAGGAGCTGCGCTCGATCGGCATCCAGCCCGACGTGCTGCTGTGCCGCTGCCAGGCGATGCTTCCCGATGAACAGCGCCGCAAGATCGCGCTGTTCACCAACGTCGAGGAACGGGCGGTGATCTCGGCGGTCGACGCCGACGACATCTACAGGATCCCCCTGCTGCTGCATGAGCAGGGGCTGGACGACATCGTGTGCGACAAACTGCGCATCGACGCGCCCGCGGCTGATCTGGCCGAGTGGCGCCAGGTCGTCAATGCGCGCACCAACACCGACGGCCAGGCCGACATCGCCATGGTCGGCAAGTACGTGCAGATCCGCGACTCGTACATCTCCCTGAACGAGGCGCTGATGCACGCCGGACTGAAGACCCGCACCCGGGTGCGCGTGCACTACGTCGAATCCACCGATATCGAGCGCGATGGCGTGGGCTGCCTGGCGGGGATGGATGCCATCCTGGTGCCCGGCGGCTTTGGCGAGCGTGGCATTGAGGGCAAGATTCAGGCGGTGCGTTACGCACGCGAGCAGCGGATACCGTACCTCGGCATCTGCCTCGGCATGCAGCTGGCCATCATCGAGTTCGGACGCCATGTGCTGGGCCTGAGCGAGGCGCACAGCACTGAATTTAACCGTGCCACGCCGCAACCGGTCATCGGATTGATCACCGAGTGGCAGGACCAGGCGCGCGGCACGCAACAGCGCACCGCAGCCTCGGAGCTGGGAGCGACCATGCGCCTGGGCGCGCAGGCCGTGCTGCTCGGGGCCGGCACGGCCGCCCAGGAAATCTACGGGCGCGCGGAGATCATGGAGCGGCATCGGCACCGCTATGAGTTCAACAACAACTATCTGGAGCAGTATCGGCGCGCGGGCCTCGTGTTCGCCGGGCTTTCGCGCGACGAGCTGGTCGAGATCATCGAATTGCCCGCCCACCCCTGGTTCCTGGCGACACAGTTCCATCCCGAATTCACCTCCACACCGCGTGACGGCCACCCATTGTTCACCGGCTTTGTGCGCGCCGCGCGCGCCTGCCGGGCCGCGCAGCTGCCGGCCGTCGCCAGCGCATGAAGCTGGGCCGCCACGAGGTCGGACTCGACCGGCCGCTGTTCCTGATCGCCGGGCCCTGCGTGATCGAGTCGGCCGCACTCGTTGAAGAGGTGGCGGGAAAGATGTGCGAGCTGACCGCGGCCTTAGGGATGCCCTACGTGTTCAAGGCCTCCTTTGACAAGGCCAATCGCTCCTCCGGCGCGAGCTTCCGCGGTCCCGGCCTTGAGCAGGGCCTCAAGATCCTGGGCGACGTCCGTGCGCACTTTCAGGTCCCGGTGCTGACCGACGTGCACGAGGACACGCCCGTCGACGAGGTGGCCAGCGTCGTCGATGTGCTGCAGACACCGGCCTTCCTGTGCCGCCAGACCAATTTCATCCGCCGCGTGGCCGCCGCGGGCCGTCCCGTGAATATCAAGAAGGGCCAGTTCCTCTCGCCCTGGGAGATGCAGCAGGTGGTCGACAAGGCGCGCGCCACGGGCAATGAGTCGATCATGGTCTGCGAGCGCGGCTTCAGTTTTGGTTACAACAACCTGGTCACGGACATGCGCTCCCTCGCCGTGATGCGCGCCACCGGCTGCCCGGTCGTGTTCGACGCCACGCATTCGGTGCAGCTGCCGGGTGCGGGCGCAGGGGTGTCGGGCGGCCAGCGCGAGTTCATCCCGGTGCTGGCGCGCGCGGCGGTGGCCGCCGGTGTCGCCGGGCTGTTCATGGAGACCCATCCGCGACCGGAGGCCGCGCTGTCCGATGGCCCCAATGCCTGGCCGCTGGATCGGATGGCAAGTCTATTGGCTACAATCCAGGAGCTTGATCGCATCGCCAAGTCCAGGCCCTTTGAGGAAAGCCGCTTATGAGCCGAATCGTCGGAATTCAGGGGCGCGAGATCATCGATTCACGCGGCAACCCCACCGTCGAGGCCGAAGTGACCCTTGCGAGCGGCGCCATGGGGCGCGCGGCCGTGCCTTCAGGCGCCTCGACCGGTTCGCGCGAGGCGGTCGAACTGCGCGACGGCGACAAGAAGCGCTATCTCGGCAAAGGTGTGCTCAAGGCGGTCGCGCACGTCAACGGGGTGCTGCGCACGGCGCTCATCGGTCGGGATGCGGCGGACCAGGCGGGGCTCGATGCCTGCATGATTGAACTGGATGGCACCGAAACCAAGGGCCGGCTCGGCGCCAACGCCCTGCTGTCGATATCACTGGCCAACGCCCACGCGGCGGCGCGCGAGGCGGGGCAGGCGCTGTACCAGTACCTGGGCGGCAAGCGTGCACCGGTTCTGCCAGTGCCGATGATGAACATCATCAATGGCGGGGCGCACGCCAACAACAGCCTCGACATCCAGGAGTTCATGATCCTCCCGGTCGGGGCGCGCACGCTCCGCGAGGCCCTGCGCTACGGCGCGGAAATCTTTCATACGCTGAAGAAGACGCTCAACGAGCAGGGCCTGAGCACCGCGGTGGGCGACGAAGGGGGCTTCGCGCCCGACCTCCCATCCAATGAAGCCGCGCTCCAGACCATCATGCAGGCCATCGAGCGGGCTGGATACAAGCCGGGCAAGGACGTCTACCTCGGCCTGGACGTCGCCAGCTCCGAATTCTTCCGCGACGGCAAGTACGAGTTCGCGGCCGAGCACCGCAGCTTCTCCTCGGCCGAGTTCAGCCACTACCTGGCCGACCTGGCCGCCCGCTATCCGATCATCAGCATCGAGGATGGCATGGGCGAGTCGGACTGGGCGGGCTGGTCGCACCTGACGGCGGAACTCGGCCGCAAGCTCCAGCTGGTGGGCGATGACCTGTTCGTCACCAACACGAAGATCCTGGCCGAAGGCATCTCGCGCGGCATCGCCAACGCGATCCTGATCAAACCCAACCAGATCGGCACGCTCACCGAGACGTTGGCGGCCATCGACATGGCCGAACAGGCGCACTACGCCGCGGTGGTCTCGCACCGCTCGGGCGAGACGGAGGACTGCACGATCGCCGATATCGCCGTGGCGACGGCGGCGACGCAGATCAAGACCGGTTCGATGTCCCGCTCCGACCGGGTTGCGAAGTATAATCAGCTGCTGCGAATCGAGGAGGCGCTGGGCACACAGGCGCGCTACGCCGGCCGCGACGCCTTCCCGATCCGATCATGAGGTGCCGGTGATCAAGTGGTTTGCCGTGGCGCTCGCTGCAGCCCTGCTGCTGCTGCAGTATCGCATCTGGGTTTCCGGCGACGGGGTCAGCGAGGTGCTGCGCCTGCGCAACGCGGTAGCCGCACAACAGGCCGACAACCAGCGGCTTTCCGACCGCAATCGCCAGCTGGGCGCCGAGGTGCGCGACCTCAAGCAGGGCTACACCGCACTGGAAGAGCGGGCGCGTACTGACCTGGAGATGGTGGGCCCAAACGAGACCTTTTACCTGGTCGTACCGTCAGGTTCCCTGGGAACCGCGCCCGCGGCGCCCGCGGCGCCTGCGAGTGAACCCGCGCCACCTGCGGCACCCACGCATACGGCGGCGCGCTGAGTTACGCGCCCGGGGCTGTGGGCATGCATTACTGGCTGGTGATGCCGGCGGCCGGTGCCAGCCAGCGATTCGGCGGCACTCGTCCCAAGCAGCACCTGGCGCTCGGCGATCGCACGGTGCTCGAAGAGGCGCTGCAGCTGTTCCTCGATGACGTCCGCTGTGCGGGCATTGTCCTGGCGCTGGATGCGCAGACGCTTGCCGATGCCGGGCTTCGCGGCCGCCTGGGCGCGAAGGTCCAGGCCGTCGCCGGTGGCGCGCAACGTTGCGATTCCGTGCGGCTCGCGCTCTCGTCTCTGGCCTCTCAGGCAGCTGCGGATGATTGGGTACTGGTGCACGATGCCGCCCGGCCCTGCCTGAGCCGGCGCGACCTGGAGCGCCTGCTGCAGAGCGGAGCAGGGGAGCGGGTCGGCGCGCTGCTGGCAGTCCCTGTCAGCGATACGCTCAAGCAGGCGGACGCCTCGCTGGTCGCCGAACGCACACTCGAGCGATCGGCGCTGTGGCAGGCGCTTACCCCACAGATGTTCCGCTTCGGGCCGTTGCAGGCGGCCCTGGAGGGCGCACGCGCCGCCGGCCGGATGCCCACCGATGAGGCGCAGGCCATGGAATGGCAGGGCGCACGAGCGAAGCTGGTGGCCGCACTGGACAGCAATCCCAAGATCACCAATCCTGAAGACCTGCGGGTGGCGGCCGCGATTCGCGCCGCGCGCGCGGAGCGGCCGTGAGCCGGCGGCGCGGGTTCCTGGAGAGCACATGAGGGTAGGTTCCGGATTCGATGTGCACGCCTTCGGGCCCGGCGATGCGCTGGTGCTCGGCGGTGTGCGCGTCCCGCACGGGCATGGCGTCGTGGCGCACTCCGACGGCGACGTGCTCCTGCACGCACTGGTCGATGCCCTGCTGGGAGCCGCGGGCCTGGGCGACATCGGCGAGCATTTTCCAGACAGCGATCCGCGCTGGCGTGGCGCCGACAGTCGCCAGTTCGTCACCGCGGTGCTGGACATGCTCGCGCGGCGCTCGTGGCGCGTGGTCAATGTCGACCTGACGCTGCTGGCGCAGCAGCCCCAGATCGCACCCTGGCGCGAGCAGATTCGCCATTCGATCGCGACGCTCCTCGGGTTGTCGCCGGGCGAGGTGAACCTGAAGGCGACCACCACCGAGCACCTCGGGTTCCTGGGGCGCAACGAGGGCCTGGCCGCGACGGCGACCGTCCTGATCGATCAGGTTTAGCTTGAGGGAGTGTCTCCCGCGCGCAGCAGCGCCAGGGTGGCGCCGGTGCCTCCGTCGCGTATCCCTGCCGACGTGAAGGCCAGGATCAGCGCCGCGCGCCGCAGCAGGGTGTCGACCGCCTGCTTGAGCACCGGGCCGCGCTGGCCGGAGCGAAGGCCCTTGCCGTGCACGATCCGCACGCAGCGCAGGCGGCGCTCCGCCGCCGCCAGCAGGAAGGCGCGCAGCTGTGCGCGGGCCTGGACCACCCCCAGGCCATGCAGGTCGATCTCGGCTTCGACCCTGTAGTCGCCTCGGCGCAGTCGCCGCAGCACGGTCTCGGGCACCCCGCTCTGGCGGTAATGCAGCGCGTCGCCCGGCTGCAGGTCCAGATCGGGCGCTGGCGGCGCCAGGCTCTCGCGCAACACCGCGGCACGTTCGGCGCGGCTGAAGCGGGCGCGGGCCGGGGGCTTGCGCCGCGCCGCTACGGTGCGCCCGGCCGGGCGCAAGGGGCGCACGCCGTCCATCGCCCGGCGGAACTGCTCCCGCTCGTCATCATCGCCCAACGCCATGCATTCCTCCTGACCCGCGCATTCAGTATATTGGCGCGCCTTCGCTCCTCGGTGAACCGGCGCATAAAAATGAAGATTCTGATCAGCAATGACGATGGCTACCGTGCGGAAGGCATCGTACGGCTTCGCGAGGCGCTCGCCGGCCTGGCCGACGTCACGGTGGTCGCTCCCGACCGGAACCGCAGCGGGGCCAGCAATTCGCTGACACTCGAGCTGCCCGTGCGGGTCACGCAGTCCGAACCGGGCGTGCATTTTGTCGCGGGCACTCCCACCGACTGCGTGCACCTGGCGGTCTCCGGCCTCTTTGATTTTACCTTCGACATGGTGGTGAGCGGCGTCAATGATGGTCCCAATCTGGGCGATGACGTGCTTTATTCGGGCACGGTGGCGGCCGCCATCGAGGGCCGGTTCCTGGGCCTGCCGACGCTGGCAGTCTCACTGTGCACGCGTCCGGGCAGCGGGCGGCATTTCGCCGCCGGCGCCGCCGTGGCGCGCCACGTCGTCGCAGGCCTGCTGCGTCACCCACTCGACCCGCGTCTGATCCTGAACATCAACGTGCCCGATCTGCCCATGGCGCAGCTGCGTGGACTGCAGGCGACGCGGCTGGGGTTTCGTCACGCTTCCGAGCCGGCCATTCCGACACTCGATCCCAGAGGCGAGACCCTGTACTGGGTAGGCTCGGTGGGCGCAGGGGCCGATGCGGGTACGGGCACGGATTTTCATGCCGTGTCCGAGGGCTGGGTCTCGGTGACGCCCCTGTCGATTGACCTGACGCGACACACGGCGTTACCAGAGCTGGGGCATTGGCTGAGCGGCGTCAGGCTGGGCGAGAGCTGAATGACCGATCCGCGCTTTTCCGGAATCGGCATGACCTCCGCGCGCACGCGCGACCGGCTGGTGCAGCGCCTGCGCGAACAGGGCATCACCAATCTGAGTGTCCTCGATCGCATCCGCAATCTCCCGCGCCACATCTTCGTGGACGAAGCGATCGCAAGCCGCGCCTACGAGGACACGGCGTTGCCGATCGGGTTTGGCCAGACCATCTCCCAGCCGTACATCGTGGCACGCATGACCGAAGCGCTGTTGGACGGTCCGCCGCTGCAGCAGGTGCTGGAGGTGGGAACGGGTTGCGGTTACCAGACGGCGGTGCTCGCGCCGCTGGTGGAGCGCATCTACACGATCGAGCGCATCGAAGGACTGCAAAAGCGCGCGCGCGTGCGGCTCAAGGAACTCGGCATCCGCAACGTGCGCTTCAAAGTGGGCGATGGCTCCGCGGGCTGGCGCACGCAAGGGCCGTTCGACGGCATCCTCGTCGCCGCGGCGCCGCTGGTGGTGCCGGAGGAGCTGATTGCTCAACTGGCCGTCGACGGACGTCTGATCGTCCCGGTCGGTCCGGAAGGCAGGCAGCAGCTGGTGAGCATCCTGCGCCGCGAACAGGGCGTTGAACGGCGGGTTCTGGCGGACGTTTCCTTCGTGCCCCTCGTCGGTGGCATCGGATGATCGGCTCTAAAATACTTTCGATATATTTTGTAACTGATTGAATAATCAATATTTTATCGAATAAGCTTGTCAAGCCCCAATTTGCGCGGCTAGTATCAGCCCGTTGTCTGCAATCGCAGACAGATGCCGGTCCCAAGGCGCACCGGATGAAGACACAGGGCAACAGGGGAAGAGCTGATTAGTCCTAGAAGAAGAAAAACAGTACGAAAAACAAAAACAAGGCAGTGACAATTATTCGATTCTGTCAGCTTCGGATAGTTGGTTGGTTGAGCGATCTTTCCGCCCTGTGTCTTCTTCCGGTGCGCTTTGAGTGCCCGGACCGTCCCCTAGGGAATTAAACCCGCGACCACTTCGCGTCGCTCCTGTGCCAGCACGTTGTAGGTGCGGCAGGCCGCACCCAGGTCCATCGCTTCGAAAGCGACGCCGCGCGACTCGAGCGCGCGCCGCAACGCTCTGCCATACCGCGGTGCGCTCGCCTCGGCGCCGACCAGCACGATACTGGGGCGCAGGGCCAGCAGTGGCTCCAGGTCGGCAAGTTCCAGCTCCAGTCCCGCGCTCACGGCCCAGTCGCTGATCAGCTGCGTGGGGCAAACGATGCACGGTGCGTGCAGTTCCCGGCCCGCGATCTCGATCGTGCCCGCGGAGTAGCGGCGCACCGTAAGTATTTCCGGATCGAGGTCGAGACTGATGCGCATGACCGGTACGATACCACCGTGCCGCGACTTGTCCTTGTGCTGCCCGACCTGTATCGCACGCGCCTGAGCGAGACGGCGCGCGCCGCGCTGCCACGCCTGCCCGCGCTGGAGTGGTGGCTTGGACAGGGCCGGCGGGAGCAACCCGGCGCCGACTGGCGTCACTGGCTGCAGCGCGCGTGGCACGGCGGTGAGCTGGCGGCGGCCACACCGGCATCCATCGCCGGGGCTGCGGTGGCGGGTGTGCGCCCGAACGAGCCACTGTGGCTGGCAGCGCCCGTGCACTTCGTTGCGGGGCTGGACACGCTGCGATTGCATCCGGCCGGATTATTGCGGCTCGACGCCCGCGAACAACAGGAACTGGCGGCCGATTTCCTCCAGGTGTTTGCCGGTTCGGGCTGGTCGCTCCACGCCACGGGCCGGCGTGAGATGCTCGTCTCAGGTGGCGCGCCCGTGGCCCTGCGCAGCCACGATCCAGGGCTGTGGCTCGGAGCGGATCCGGCGCAAGGGCTGCCGGCGGGTGAGCGCGCCGGCCCGCTGCGCCAGTTTGGTGCGGAGCTCGAGATGTGGCTGCATGAGCATCCGGTGAACGTGGCCCGCCTGCGTAATGGCCTGCTCAACGTCAATGCGCTGTGGCTGTGGGGCGGCGGCGAGCCGCTCGCGCCGCAGCCCGTGGCGAGCACGCGCGCCGTGGTCTGGGCCGCGGATCTGTTTGTCGACGGGCTGTGCGCCCTGGCCGGGTCCGTCGCCGATCCGCCGCCCCGCCGCTGGTCGCTGCCGTCCGGCGCCTCTGGTGTGAGGCCGGATCTGCTCGTGCTGTGCGAGTTGGGAGCCGAGCCCGATGCGGGCACGCTCTCGGCCCTGGAGCGGGATTGGATTGATCCGGCGCTGGAGGCATGGCGGAGCGGCACCTTCCGGAGCGCGACCCTGCTGGCCGGAGACGAGGCCGTTCGCCTGGAGCGCGCGCCGTTCAGACGGCTGTGGCGGGTGTGGCGCCGCCGCCGACCCTGGTGGGAGGAACTGCTGCAATGCTGACCTTGACCAGGCGCGCGCTGCCCGCGGAAGCGCCAGACCTCGGCGCAGGATTGCATCCGGTGCTGCAGCGGGTCTACGCCGCCCGCGGACTGCGCTCTGCCCAAGATCTGAACCTCTCGCTCGAGCGCCTGGCGCCGGTGGGCAGTCTCGGCGGCGCCGGCGAAGCGGCCCAGCTCCTGCTGCATCATCGGTCCGGCCGGGTGCTCGTGGTCGGTGATTTCGACGCCGACGGGGCCACCAGCACGGCACTGATGCTGCGCGCGCTGCGCGGCTGGGGTTTCCCCGCGGTGGATTTCCTGGTGCCCAACCGCTTCGAGTACGGCTACGGACTGACGCCGGAGATCGTAGCGGTGGCGGCCGAACGCGCGCCCACCCTGATCGTCACGGTCGACAATGGTGTCTCCAGTCACGCCGGCGTCAGCGCGGCACGGGCACGGGGCATCGATGTCCTGATCACCGATCATCACCTCGCCGGGGCAGTGCTGCCGGATGCGAACGTGATCGTGAATCCGAACCTGCCCGGCAACGGCTTTGCCAGTGGCGCCCTGGCCGGCGTCGGCGTCGCTTTCTATGTCTGCGCGGCCCTGCGGCGCGCGCTCGAGGCCGCCGGCCTTCTGCCTGCGGGCGCAGCGCCGATCAGCACGCTGCTTGATCTGGTAGCGCTCGGCACGGTGGCCGATGTCGTGCCCCTCGACGCGAACAACCGCGTGCTGGTTGCCCAGGGCATGGCTCGCATCCGCGCCGGGCGCTGCGTGCCGGGCATCGCGGCCCTGCTGGCCGCGGCGCGCCGCTCGGCGTCGGAGCTGACGGCGGCCGATCTGGGTTTTGCGGTGGCGCCGCGGCTCAACGCCGCCGGGCGGCTCACCGACATGTCGATCGGCATCCGCTGCCTGCTCAGTGACGATGAGGGCGAGGCGCGCTCGCTGGCCTCGGAGCTCGACGCCCTCAATGCGCAGCGGCGCGAAATCGAGGCGGACATGCAACTCACGGCACTCGCGGCGGTGCGCGCGCTGGAGGCTGCCGACAGCGGTGTGCAGCGCGCGGGCGTGTGCCTGTTCGACGCCGCCTGGCACCAGGGAATCGTGGGCCTGGTCGCCGGCCGCGTGAAGGAGCGCCTGCGCCGCCCGGTGGTCGCTTTCGCGCTGTCCGATGAGCGGAACCTGCGCGGCTCGGCGCGCTCGGTGCCCGGAGTCCACATTCGCGACGTGCTCGAGACGATCGCCACGCATGAGCCGGGCCTGCTCGAGAAGTTCGGCGGTCACGCCATGGCCGCGGGCCTGAGTCTGCGGCGCAGTGAACTGGACCGCTTCGCACGCGCCTTCGATGCCGAAGTCACACGCGCAATGCGGCTGAGCGCACTGGGCGATGCCATCGAGACCGACGGCGAGCTCAGCGAGGAGGAGATCGCCCTGCCGCTAGCCGAAGCGCTTCGAGCCGGCGGGCCGTGGGGCGCCGGCTTTCCTGAGCCCCTGTTTGACGGCGTGTTCGAATTGCGCGGCAGGCCGAGGGTGCTGGCGGAGCGCCATCTGAAGTTTCAGGTCGCGGCCCGGGAGGGGCGCGGTGGTTTCGATGCCATCGCCTTCAACAGCATCGACCCGCAGCGCCCGGCAGCGCTCCCACAGGGTCGAGTCAGGCTGATTTACCGGCTGGGCACCAACGACTATCAGGGAGAGCGCCGCCTGCAGCTCGTCGTCGAGCACCTGCTGCCGCCCTGAGCCCATGCTCGCCCGTGTTACCATGCGCGTCCACTGAAAGCCGGGCGCAGCGATGGAAGTCACACAGCTGAAGCGGACTCTGAAAGATCTCGAGGAGCGTGCGCTCTCCTTGAGGGGGTTTCTTTGAGTACGATCACAAGCGCGAGCGCCTGGAGGAAGTCGGCCTCGAGCTGGAAGACCAGGCCGTCTGGAGTGCGCCGGACCGTGCCCAGGAACTGGGCCGGGAACGCGCCCGGCTGAGTGCCGAGCTGGCCGAGATGGATCGCGCCTACGCCAGCGTACGCGACGCGCTCGAGTTACTGCAGCTCGCCGAGACCGAGAACGACGAAGCGACGGCCAGCGACATCGAGCGCGACCGGCCCAAGTTCGAGGCGGCCGTGCGGGCGCTCGAATTCAAGCGGATGTTCCGGGGCGAGATGGACTCGCACAACGCCTTTCTCGACATCCAGGCCGGCGCCGGCGGCACCGAAGCACAGGACTGGGCGCAGATGCTGCTGCGGATGTACCTGAAATGGGCCGGGACACGCGGCTACACCGCCGAAGTGATCGACTCGAGTTCGGGGGAAGTGGCTGGCTTCAAGTCCGCGACCGTTGAGATCATCGGCGACTATGCCTACGGCTGGCTGCGCACCGAAACGGGCGTACATCGCCTGGTGCGCAAGTCGCCCTTCGATTCGGGGAACCGGCGTCACACCTCCTTCGCCTCGGTGTTTGTCTCTCCGGAAGTCGACGATGACATCGCGATCGAGATCAACCCGGCGGACCTGCGCATGGACGTGTACCGCTCCAGCGGCGCGGGCGGCCAGCACGTCAACAAGACCGAATCGGCGGTGCGCATCACCCACATGCCCAGCGGCATCGTCGTCGCCTGCCAGAACGAGCGCAGCCAACACAAGAATCGCGCGACGGCGATGAAAATGCTGAAGGCGAAACTCTACGAACTCGAGGTCAACAAGCGCAACGCAGCGGCCAAGGTGCTCGAGGACACGAAATCGGACGTCAGCTGGGGCCACCAGATCCGCTCCTACGTGCTCGATCAGTCGCGCATCAAGGATCTGCGCACGGGCGTCGAGGTGGGCAACACCGGCGCGGTGCTCGATGGGGACCTGGATCAGTTCATGGAAGCCAGTCTGAAGGCGGGATTGTGACGAACGTAGAGCCGCCGGGCGCCGAGCCTGAGGAAAACCGGCTGATTGCCGAGCGCCGTGTCAAGCTCGCGGCGCTCCGCGCGCAGGGGCCGGCCTTTCCCAACGATTTCCGGCGCGATGCGCTCGCCGCCGATCTGCTGAGCACCTACCAGGAGCGCGATGCCGCCTGGCTCGAGGCCAATCCGGTGCGGGTGCGCGTCGGCGGCCGCATGATGTTCAAACGCCTGATGGGCAAGGCGAGTTTCGCCAAGCTCGCCGACCGGAGCGGCGCGATCCAGCTGTTCCTGCAGGAAGAGGCCCTCGGGGCCGCCTACGAGGCGTTCAAGGGGTACGATGTCGGGGACATCGTGGGCGCCGTGGGCCCGCTGTTTCGCACCCGCACCGGCGAGCTGACGGTACGCGTGGCCGGGCTGAAGCTCCTGGTCAAATCCCTCCGGCCGCTGCCCGACAAGTGGCATGGGCTTGCCGACACCGAAACGCGCTACCGCCAGCGCTACGTCGATCTGGTGATGAACGAGTCGAGCCGCGCCGTGTTTCGCTCGCGCAGCGCGATCGTCCGCTACCTGCGCGATGCGCTTGAGGCGCTCGATTTCCTCGAAGTCGAGACGCCGATGATGCAACCCATTCCGGGCGGGGCGGCGGCGCGCCCGTTCGTCACGCACCACAATGCGCTCGATCAGACCATGTACCTGCGTATTGCCCCGGAGCTCTATCTGAAGCGGCTCATCGTCGGCGGCCTGGAGCGCGTGTTCGAGATCAACCGCAACTTCCGCAACGAGGGACTGTCGACCCAGCACAACCCGGAATTCACGATGCTCGAGCTGTACTGGGCGTACAGCGACTATCAGGAGCTCATGGAGCTCATCGAGCGTTTGCTGCGCGGCCTGTGCGACGCCTTGCTCGGCACCCGCGTGGTCCGTTACCAGGGACGGGACTACGACCTGTCCCAGCCATTCCGGCGGGCGACGGTCGAGGAGCTGATCTGCGAGCACAATCCGGAACTCGAGCGCAGCCGGCTGCGCGAGGTGCCTTACCTGCGCGCCGCCTGCGACCGGCTGGGACTCGGCCACAAGCCGGCCGACGGTGCCGGCAAGCTCCAGATCGAGATCTTCGGCAGGACCGCCGAGCACGCGCTGCTCGATCCGACCTTCGTGTGCGCCTACCCGACGGAAGTGTCGCCCCTGTCACGCGCCAACGATGCCGACCCCTTTCTGACCGATCGCTTCGAGTTCTACATCGCGGGGCGCGAGCTGGCCAATGGTTTTTCAGAACTCAACGATTCCGAGGATCAGGCGGCGCGCTTTCGTGCGCAGGTGGCGCGCCTGGAAGCCGGCGATGACGAAGCGATGCACTACGACGCCGACTACATCCGGGCGCTCGAGTACGGCATGCCGCCGACCGCCGGCCTTGGAATCGGCGTGGATCGCCTGGTGATGTTCCTGACCGATTCCGCCTCGATCCGCGACGTGCTGCTGTTTCCGCAGCTGCGGCCTGAATCCTGAGGGCCGGGTGAGTAGGGGTTTCAGGAGCGAGACGCCTCTCGCCCGGCGGCCGATTGGCGTATTCGATTCGGGCGTCGGTGGACTCACCGTGCTGCGTGCGCTGCGCGCCGCATTGCCCCAGGAATCGTTTCTTTACCTCGGTGACACGGCACGCCTGCCCTATGGCACCAAGAGCGAGCACACGGTGGTGCGCTACGCGCTGCAGGCAGCGGACGAACTGGTGGGCCGCGACATCAAGTGCCTGGTCGTCGCGTGCAACACCGCTTCGGCGGCTGCATTACCCGCCCTGCAGGAGCGCTATGCCGAATTGCCGGTGATCGGCGTGATCGAGCCTGGAGCAAAGGCGGCGTGCGCCGGCTCGTCGAGCGGACGCATCGTCGTGCTGGGCACGGAGAGCACCGTGCACGGTGGCGCCTATACGCGCTCGATCCTGGCCATCCGCCCCGATGCGCAGGTCTCCGCAATTGCCTGCTCCCTGTTCGTTGCCCTGGCCGAGGAGGGCTGGACCGAAGGGGCCGTGGCAATGGCCACTGCCACGCGCTATCTGGCGCCGCTCCGCGAGGCGGGCCCGGCCGCGCCTGACATGCTGGTGCTGGCCTGTACGCATTTTCCGGTACTCGAGCCCGTCATTGCCGCGACCGTCGGACCGCGCCTGCGCATCGTCGATTCCGCCGCGACGACGGCGGCCGCGGTGCGCGCGGAGCTTGGACGGCGCGGGCTGTTGTGGGCCGGGGATGCCGGCGTACCGCCCCGAGGGGAGCTGGGTTTTCTGGCCACGGACGGGCCCGCGCGCTTTGCGGGCGTGGGCGGCCGATTCCTCGGTGAGCCGATCGATGCGGACGAGGTGGAGCTGATCGACCTATAATGAGGATGTACCGATGAGCAAACTCCGCATTCACGCCTTCGCCCTGTCCCTGGACGGGTACGGCGCAGGTCCCCGCCAGGACGCTGACAACCCCCTTGGTATTGGTGGCCGAGCGTTGCACGAATGGGCGTTTGCGACGCGGACGTTTCAAAAAATGTTCGGCGGTGGAGGTGGCGATACCGGCATTGACGACGATTTCGCGGCGGCCGGATTTTCCAACATCGGTGCCTGGATCCTCGGCCGGAACATGTTCGGGCCGATCCGGGGGCCCTGGGTCGATGACGCGTGGAAGGGTTGGTGGGGCGAGAACCCGCCCTATCACGTGCCAGTCTTCGTACTGACCCACCATCCACGCGCGACGATCACGATGGATGGCGGCACGACGTTTCATTTTGTCACTGACGGTATTCACGCCGCGCTGAAGCGCGCCACCGAAGCCGCCGGTGGACAAGACATCAGGCTGGGCGGTGGTGTCGCGACGATCCAGCAGTACCTGCGCGCGGGACTCGTGGACGAGATGCATCTGGCCATCGCTCCGGTCCTGCTCGGTTCCGGCGAACGCCTGTTCGCTGGCCTCAACTCGGTGGAGCTTGGGTATCGCTGCATCCGGCATGTGGCTATGCCCAGCGTCACGCATGTCGTACTGGGGAGGTCCGCCTGAGGATCCGGACCTAAGCCGATCGCCTCTTCAGGCCGGATTCTCCAGCGTAAAGCGGGCACTCTCGTCCTCGTAGGCAAAGACTTCGGCGTAGCGTCCCCAGCCGATGATCGCGCGCAGCGTCTGCTCCGCGTCGTCCTCGGTCATGAAATCCTCCAGCTCGTCGATGAAGCGGCTCTTGCGGGCCACGTGCGAGGCGCGCTCATCGAGCACCCGGCGCACATGGGCGGCGAGTGGCACGTAGGTGAGGAGCTGGCGCGCAAAGATGCGCTTGCGCTCGTCCAGGGCCGCGTTGGCGAAGGCAGTCCCTGCTTCGGTGAGCTTCAGATCACCGCCTTCGAGTTCGGCGAAGCGCAGCATCTGCAGCGTTTCGGCGACCGGGAATAACTCGTCGATCTCCATCTGCAGGTCGGTGGCGATCTTGGGCAGGTCGGCCTTGCCCCTGAAGGGCTCGGCGGCGACGGCCTCGAGCAGGCCCGACAGCTCGTTGGATGAGATGTGCGGCAGGACGCTGCCGATGCCCTGTCCGGGGAAGAATTCGGTGCGGACGTCGGCGCGCACGCCGCTCATGCGCGCGGTCATCTCGACATAGATCCGCTCCACCAGTTCGCGAAACGCCGGATCGAGGCGATTGCGGGGCTGCGGCAGGCTGACTTCGATTGCTGAGAGCACGCGCCCCGGATTGCTGCCGAACACCAGCACCCGATCGCACATCAGCACCGCTTCCTCGATGTTGTGGGTGACGAGGATGACCCCCTTGATCGGCATGCGCCCCTCGGACCACAGGTCAAGAAAATCGGTGCGCAGGGTCTCGGCGGTGAGGACATCGAGGGCCGAGAAGGGTTCGTCCATCAGCAGGATGTTGGGGTGCACGACCAGCGCGCGCGCGAAGCCCACGCGCTGGCGCATGCCTCCGGAGAGCTCGCGCGGATACGCGGATTCGAAGCCGTCGAGACCGATGAGGTCGATCGCGGCCAGGGTGCGGCTGCGGATCTCCGGGCGCGGCAGGCGCTGCGCCTCGAGCCCCAGGGCCACGTTCTCGTAGACCGTGAGCCAGGGGAACAGCGCAAAGCTCTGGAACACCATGGAGATGCCGACCGCAGGTCCGTCCACGGGTACGCCCAGATAATTACACTGCCCGCGGGTGGGCGCCGCCAGGCCGGCAATCAGGCGCAGCAGCGTGGACTTCCCGGATCCGGAGCGACCCAGCAGGCCGATGATCTGGCCTTCGAAGAGCTGCAGGTTCACCCCTTCGAGCACCAGCAGTTCCTGGCCGTCCGGTTTTTCAAAGGACTTGGCGACGGCATCGACCTGCAGCAGCGGCATGGCGTTCATGTAGTGGGCTCCGGCATTCTCAGCTCAGGCGATAGCGGCGTTCCGCGTAGTAGTACAGCGGGCGCCAGAACAGGCGGTTGATGGCGACCACGAACAGGCACATCGTGGCGATGCCAAGGACAATGTGGTGGAAGTCGCCCGCCGCCGTGGCGTCCGCAATATAGGCGCCGAGGCCGTGGGCGCGCACCTTGGTGCTGCCCCAGCTCGCCAGTTCCGCAACGATCGCGGCGTTCCAGGAGCCACCCGACGCGGTGATCGCGCCGGTCACGAAGTAAGGCATGACTCCCGGCAGGGCCACGCGCCGCCACCACAGCCAGCCGCCCACACGCAGATTCTGCGCGGCACGCCGGAGCTCGGAGGGCATGGCGGACGCTCCGGCAATGACGTTGAACAGGATGTACCACTGGGTGCCGAGAATCATCAACGGGCTCAGCCACAGATCGGGGTTCAGCTGCCAGGCAACGATCGCATACACCGCCAGCGGGAACAGCAGATTGGCAGGAAACGCCGCGAGAAACTGGGCCAGGGGTTGCACCCACTGGGCCACGCGCGGGCGCATCCCGATCCAGACGCCGACCGGCACCCACAGCAGGCTCGCCAGGCCGATGAGCACCACCACGCGTACCATGGTCAGGAGCCCGAGCAGAGCCACCGTCCGCAGTTCCGCGAGCTGCGTCTGGGCGAAAAGTGTCTGGGCGAGCTTGCGCAGCGCGAGGGCAACGATGGCCAGCAGCAGCGCCGGCCATATCAGCCCCCAGCCGCGCCAGCGGGCGCGTGGCGCAGGTGCGCCATGCGGGCGCAGCGCCTCGTGCGGCGCGCTCGCCCAGCTGGTCCAGCGCACGGCGCTGTAGAACAGCACGGTCAGGCCGCTGATCAGGCGTGAGCGGCGCATCATCGTCAGCGCCCAGGACGCCGGCGGCTCCATCCCCGGTTCCTGCTCGACGCGAAAGCGATCGACCCAGCCGATCAGCGGCCGGAACAGCAGCTGGTCGTAGACCAGGATCACCAGCCCCATGGTCGCGATGGCCCAGCCGATGGCGTGCAGATTGCGCTGCTGGATCGCCAAGGCAATGTAGGAGCCGATCCCGGGCAGGGCCACGGAGGTGTGGCCGACGCTGATCGATTCGGAGGCGACTACGAAAAACCAGCCCCCCGACATCGACATCATCATGTTCCAGACCAGTGCCGGCAGGCCAAAAGGGACCTCGAGCTGCCAGAAGCGCATCCACGGCGTCAGGTGAAATGAAGCGGCGGCTTCTTCCAGTTCCGTGGGTACGGTTCGCAATGACTGATAGAAACTGAAGGCCATGTTCCAGGCCTGGCTCGTAAAGATCGCGAAGATCGCGGCAAATTCGGCGCCCAGCACGCGGCCGGGCACCAGCGACATGAAGAACACCACGGTGATGGATATGAAACCAAGGATCGGCACTGACTGCAGGATGTCGAGCAGCGGGATAAGCAGCTTCGCGGCCCGTGCGCTCTTGGCGGCCCAGGTCGCATAGCTGAGCGTAAAAGCCAGCGACAGGACCATTGCTGCGAACATGCGCAGCGTGGTGCGGGCTGCATACACGGGCAGGTGCACGGGGGCGAGTGAGAGTGGCGTGGCATCCAGCTGTGAGAGCGGTGCCAGCAGACCGCGGCTGGCCTCCGCCAGGAAAGCCACCACCCCGAGCGCCACGATCAGCGCCAGCGCGTCCCAGCGGGTCGCGAAGTCGCGGATGAAGGCGAAATGATGGTTACGGATCGCTCGCTGCATGGGAGGCCGGTCCGGCTGGTTTATAGTGGCGCGGAGTATACGGGGTCAATCCGCAGCGATCGGGACGAACCGCGCATGACCAGCGACACGCCGGGCACCAAAGTGGCGCACACCCACCAGTTCGATGAGGTCAATCCGCTCGCCGAGCGGCGGACGCGCTGGGTCGTGCTGCTCACGGCGGTCACCATGCTGGTGGAGCTGCTGGCGGGCTGGAAATTCAATTCGATGGCGCTGCTCGCAGACGGGTGGCACATGAGCTCGCACGTGATCGCCCTGGGGCTGTCCGTCGCGGCGTATGCCTTTGCGCGCCGGCTCCGCCATGACGATCGCTTCGCCTTCGGCACCTGGAAGGTCGAGGTGCTGGGTGGCTACACGAGCGCGCTGATTCTAGTGGGCGTGGCCGTGTTCATGGTTTACGAATGCGTCACGCGGCTGTTCCACCCGGGCGCTATCGCCTACAACCAGGCGATCGGGGTCGCCTCGCTGGGTTTGCTGGTCAACCTGCTTTCCGCCTGGATGCTCGCTGGGGCCGGACCACGGCCGGGCAGTCACGGCGCCCACGCCCACGCACATACGCATGCCCATGCCCACACGCACGGGACGGCCCACCACCATGCGGGTACCGACCTCAACCTGCGCTCGGCCTATGTGCACGTGGCCGCCGATGCGGCGACCTCGGTGCTGGCGATCCTGGCGCTGACCGGCGCCAAGTACCTGCTGGTCCCTTGGCTCGACGCGGCCGTGGGCCTGTTTGGGTCCGGCGTGGTCGCAGCCTGGGCCATCGCGCTGCTGCGCTCCACGAGCCGGAGCCTCCTCGACGCCGACATGGATGCGCCCGTGGTGGCGCAGATCCGGCAGACCCTGCGTGACGCTCCGCTCCACGCGGAACTCGATGACCTGCACGTATGGAAAGTCGGCAAGGGCAGGTACGCCTGCCTGCTCAGTGTCACGGCCGCCTCGGAGGCGACCCCTGAATATTTCCGCTCGCTGCTCAAGGCCCACGAGGAAATCGTGCACGTTACAGTGGAAGTGAACCCTGCGATTGTTAGGCAGCCCTAGTTTGGGATATTGTCGGGGTTAGTGGAAGCCACCGGCTTCGCATCACCCAACCAGCCTCAAGGGGACCGACATGGCTCAGCCCAGCTTTCACGGGCGGTTCATCTGGCATGAACTGCTCTGCAACGACCCGGAAAACCTGACCGGCTTTTACTCGCGCCTGTTTTCATGGCGTGCGCAACCCATGAGTCCGGGGTCGCCCTACACGATATTTTCCGCCGGCGACGGCGTGCCCCTGGCAGGAGCGATGCGACTGTCGGATGAAGCGCGCGCCATGGGCGCCAAGGCCCAATGGCTGGGATATATCGGCAGCAACGATGTCGATGCCACGGTAGCGAAAGCCTTAGGGCTGGGTGCGTGGATCCTCAAGCCGGCCGAGGACATCGCGACCGTGGGTCGCGCGGCGGTGCTGATCGATCCGCAGGGCGCGCGCTTTGGCGTGTATCGGCCTGCCCGCGAGCCGGGCGGGGCGAACGCCGCGGCCTTTGACTGGAATGAACTGGGCGCGCGTGACCGGGAGGCTGCGCTCGGGTTTTACCGGCAGCTGTTCGGCTGGGTCGCCAAGCCCCCCATGGATATGGGCGGCGGCATGACGTATCAGACTTTTGGCCTGGGCGGCCCGGATATCGGCGGGATGTATGCAATCCAGGCCGGCAATCCCATGTCACCCGCGTGGTTGCCATATATGCACCACGCCAGCGCCGATCAGGCCGGGACCGCGGCGGTCGCTGCCGGCGGCAAGCTGTTGAACGGTCCCATGGACGTCCCGGGAGGTGGCCGCATCGTGCAGCTCCTCGATCCGCAGGGCGTCATGTTCGCGGTCCATTCAATGCCGGCCGTGGCCGCCAAACCGGCTGCAGCCAAGCCCGCCGCAATGCCGAAGCCTACACCTAAGGCCGCGGCGAAGCCCAAGGCCAAAGCAAAGCCCAAGGCGAAGGCCAAGCCCAAGGCGAAGCCGAAACCCAAGGCCAAGGCGAAGCCCAAGGCCAAGTCCCGGACCAAAGCGAAGGTCAAGTCCCGGGCGAAGCCGAAGGCCAAGGCCAGGAAGGCGAAAAAGACGGCTCGGCGCCGCAGGCCGGCGCGGAAGAAATAGCCGTCGGTCAGCCCACGCGCATCGAAAGGTCGACGGCCTGCACGTGCTTCGTGAGGCCGCCGACCGAGATGAAGTCCACGCCCGTGGCGGCGATGGCCGCGACCGTTTCGAGGCTCACGCCGCCCGAAGCCTCCATCTGGGCCGGGTGCGGCGCAGCGCGGTTGAGCTGGACCGCCTCACGCAGAGTGGCGAGCGGAAAATCGTCGAGCAAAATGATGTCGCAGTGGGCGGCCAGCGCGCCAGCCACTTCTGCCAGATTTTCGGTCTCGACTTCCACCAGCAGACCGGGCGACAGCTGGCGCGCGTTGCGCACGGCCGCTTCGATGGATCCGGCCGCGGCGATATGGTTTTCCTTGACCAGCACGCGATCGTACAGGCCGAAGCGGTGGTTCTGCCCGCCGCCGCAGCGCACGGCATATTTCTGCGCCGTGCGCAGTCCGGGCAGCGTCTTGCGGGTATCGAGTATGCGGCAGCCGGTGCCGGCCACGGCCGCCACGTAGCGGGCCGTGACCGTGGCGGTGCCGGACAGCAGCTGCAGGAAATTCAGCGCCGTGCGCTCGCCCGTCAATAGCCCGCGCGCAGGGCCGCCAAGCTCGCACAATACGGTGTCCGCCTCCACGGTCGCTCCGTCACGCACCTGCCACCGGACCTGTACAGCCGGGTCGAGCTGCCTGAAGGTCTCGTCGAACCAGGCCGCGCCGCAGATCACTGCCGCATCCCGGCACCGCACCCGTGCGCGCGCCGTTGCGTGTGCATCGATCAACCGGGCCGTCACGTCGCCCGTACCGACGTCCTCGCGCAGGGCGCGGGACACCTGCTCAGGCAGGTCGCCGGGCAGCTCGCCCGCCAGGTTCTGCGCCGTGCCGGTGACCCTCAGAATGGCAGGCCGTGCGCGGCCGAGGCCATGCACAACAGCATCGGAATCGAGAGAACGAAATTGGTGCGCGAGGCCATCGCTGCCACCTTGCGGGCGCGCGCCTTCTCGTCGTCCGTGGCGGGGACCAGGCCCAGAATCTTCTTCTGGTTCGGCCAGATCAGCACCCAGACGTTGAACAGCATGATGGTGCCGAGCCAGGCGCCTGTGCCGATGACCAATCCGTAGTAGTCCTCGCCGAAATGCCCGAACGTAAAGGCGTTGAGGAAGTTCGCGCCACGGCCCAGATACCAGGCGCCCGTCAACCAGGTGGCCACCGCGCCCCAGCGGAACCACAACAGGGCGCGCGGAGCGATGTATTTCGAGATCCCGGCACCACCAGGCCCTCCCTTGTCGGCAGCGGCAGCCGCCAGGCCCGGGGTCTGGACCACGTTGAAATACCACAACAGGCCGATCCACATCACGCCCGACATGATGTGCAGCCAGCGCGCCAGGCCGAGCTCGTGAAACTGGGTGGGGTGGATCGCAAACGCGATGATCAGCGCGACGATCACGCCGGTGACGATGGAGCCGCGCACGGAATTCAGTGGGTTCATGGTCCGGGCCTCACTAAGTCATTGTTTTGATTGATGTGTCGCTTATACAGCGAGTTTGAAGAATAGGGCACCGCCCCTCATAATTCAACGTTAGCTGACAGGAGTCCTCATGCGCCGCCTGGGCTTCGCTGCTGCGATGGTCGGAGCGTTGGCGCTGCTGGCGGGCTGCGTGGCCGCCGTCATCGGCAGCTCGCCCCGCAGCGGTACTGCCGCAGACACGCGGGCCCGCAGCAGCGCGGGTACGGATGCCGCGCTGGCGGCCGCGGTGCGATCCCGGATCGCGGCCGATGCAGCGCTCGGCGCGGAGGCGCTCGAGGTGAGCGCGCAGGGCGGTACGGTGACGCTGCGTGGCCTGGTCGCTTCGAGCGCCGAACGGAACAGTGCCGAGCGCCTGGTGCGAACAGTTGCAGGCGTCACGGCCGTGAACAATTTACTGAAGGTGAAATAGCAATGGATGTCGTCGAACGGATTCGCAAGGAACTGGGGAGCGCCCCGGTGGTGCTGTTCATGAAGGGAACGCCGGACTTTCCGCAATGCGGCTTTTCCGCCCAGACCTCCGGCGCGCTGCGCAAGCTCGGAGCGAAATATCACACCGTCAATATTTTCGACGACGCGGAGATGCGTGAGGCGCTCAAGCAGTACTCGAACTGGCCCACCTATCCGCAGCTGTTCATCAATGGCGAGCTGGTCGGCGGCTGTGACATCGCCATGGAGATGTACCGGAACGGTGAATTGCGCAGCCTGCTGGAATCCGCGGGTGCGCTGGGCGCCGCGGCGGCGACCGTCTGAGGCGCTAGGGCTCGTCTACGGCATCAGCTTCGCCGTCCGGCACGGCGGCTGTGCTTTCGTGCCACCCCAAAGTGCGAGCGCGGTTTTCCGCCCACTGGAAGCTCCCCGCGAGCTCGTTGCAGATGGTGCAGAACAGTTCCGCCGTGCGTTCCGCGTCGTAGGTGGCGGAGTGCGCCGAGCTGGTGTCCCAGCCCAGGCCGGCAATCGTTGCCGCCTTGGCCAGCACCGTCTGCCCGAAGGCGGCACCGGCGAGAGTTGCCGTATCGAAGCTTGAGAAGGGATGGAAGGGGCAGCGCTTCACTCCGCTCCGCTCCACCGCGGCGTTCAGGAAGGACAGATCAAACCAGGCGTTGTGCCCGACCAGGATCGCGCGCTTGCAGCCCGCGCTTTGCATGCCCGCGCGCACTTCCCGGAATATGCGCTGCAGCACCTCGCGTTCCTCGAGCGCCGGGCGCAGCGGATGCCAGGGATCGATCTTGTTCACCTGGAGCGACGCGGCTTCGATGTTGGCGCCTTCGAACGGCTTCACGTGATAGGAATGCGTCGCACCGCGCACCAGCCGACCCGCGTCGTCAAGGTCGATCATGACCGCAGCGATCTGCAGCAAGGCGTCGCGCTGGCAGTTGAATCCGCCCGTCTCGACGTCCACCACCACGGGCAGGAAGCCGCGAAAGCGGCGCGCCATGCGCCCGGTGCCCTGATCATTGTTCACGGGCGCAACATCCAGGCGATCGCCTCACCGGCGCGGAACGGCACCAGTTCCTCCGTGCCAAAGGGGTAGCTCGCCGGGGGCGCCCACCCGCGCCGCTGCAGCGTCAGGGTACCCTGATTGCGCGGCAGGCCATAAAAGTCGGCGCCGAAGCCGGCGGCGAAGTCCTCGAGACGCGCGAGCATGCCGGCCTGCTCGAAGATCCCGGCATACAGCTCGATGCCGGCGTGCGCGGAAAAGATCCCGGCGCAGCCACAGGGGGCTTCCTTGGAGCGGCGGCTGTGCGGTGCGCTGTCCGTGCCCAGGAAAAAGCGCGGATCGCCGCGCGCGATGACCGCCAGCAGGGCCTGCCGATCGGCCTCGCGCTTGAGCACCGGCAGGCAATACAGGTGCGGGCGGATGCCGCGGTCGAGCAGGGCATTGCGATTGAGCAGCAGGTGCTGTGGCGTCACCGTCGCGGCGATACCGGGCCCGGCATCGCATACGTATTCGACGGCGGTGCGCGTGGTCACATGTTCGAATACCACGCGCAGCTGCGGACAGCGCTGCCGGAGCGGCGCCAGCACATCGTCGATGAAACGGGCCTCGCGATCGAAGATGTCGACATCGGCCGCGGTGATTTCACCGTGCACCTGCAGCGGCAGGCGGCGCTCGCTCATGCGCTCGAGGGTCGCATCGAGGCGCCTGATATCCGTCACGCCGGAGTCCGAGTGTGTGGTCGCACCGGCCGGATAGAGCTTGCAGCCGGCGATGGCATCCGAGGCGGCGGCGCGGTCGATCTCCGCCGCCGTGGTGGCATCGGTGAGATACAGGCTCATCAGCGGCGTGAACTGGGCGCCGGCGGGCAGAGCGTTCACGATTCGCTGCCGATAGGCGAGGGCGGCTGCGGTCGTGGTGACGGGCGGGTTCAGGTTCGGCATCACCATGGCGCGCGCAAAGCGCTGCGCGGTGAAGGGCAGCACCGCCTTGAGCTCGGCGCCGTCGCGCAGATGCAGGTGCCAGTCGTCGGGACGGCGTATCGTCAGTTCTTGCATGATGATCCGATTGGCCTGCGAGGCGGGCGGGTTGGCTTGACCCGCCAGCCTATAATGCGGATCATCCGGCCTCGCCGGCGGGGCAAAAAAGTACCTCGGGTTAGAGTCCGGGTTGCATCCTAACACAGCGTCCTACAAGGTATTTTCACTAGCCATGACCCAAGACAGCGCAGCCGGTGATCTCGATCCGGTCGAAACCCGCGAATGGCTGGAGTCGATCGATTCTGTCCTCAGTGCCGCCGGGCCGGAACGCGCGCATTTCCTGATCGACCGCATGGTCGAGCATGCACGCCGGTCCGGCGCCCATCTGCCCTACAGCCCCAACACCGCCTACGTCAACACCATCGCGGTGGGCAAGCAGCCGCAATATCCGGGCAATCGCGAACTCGAGCGCCGGATCGAAGCCTGGATCCGGTGGAACGCAATGGCGATGGTCGTCCTGGCTAATCGCAAGTCCACCGAGTACGGCGGGCATATCGCCAGCTACGCCTCCTCCGCCACGCTGTATGAAGTCGGATTCAATCATTACTGGCGTGCGCCCTCGGAGCAGCATCCCGGCGATCTGGTGTACCTGCAGGGACACTCCTCTCCGGGCATTTACGCGCGTGCCTACCTCGAGGGCCGGCTCAGTGAAGAGCAGCTGCGCCGCTTCCGCCAGGAAGTCGATGGGGGTGGCCTGAGCTCCTATCCGCACCCGTGGCTGATGCCCGATTTCTGGCAGTTCCCCACTGTCTCGATGGGACTCGGGCCGATGATGGCGATCTACCAGGCCCGATTCATCCGCTATCTGGAGCATCGCGGGCTGGTGCCGCCCTCCGATCGCAAGGTCTGGGCTTTCTGCGGCGATGGCGAGATGGACGAGCCCGAATCGATGGGTGCCCTGACCATGCCGGTGCGCGAGAAGCTCGACAATCTCGTGTTCGTGGTCAACTGCAACCTGCAGCGGCTCGACGGTCCGGTGCGCGGCAACGGCAAGATCATCCAGGAGCTGGAAGCGGCCTTCCTGGGCGCGGGCTGGAACGTGATCAAGGTGATCTGGGGGTCGCGCTGGGATCCGCTGCTGGCACGCGACACCGAAGGACTGCTGCGCCAGGTGATGGAGCAGTGCGTCGATGGCGAATACCAGAACTTCAAGGCCAAGGGCGGCGCCTACACCCGGGAGCATTTCTTCGGCAAGAATCCCCTGCTCAAGGAAATGGTTGCCAACATGTCTGATGAAGACATCTGGCGCCTCAATCGCGGCGGCCACGATGCGCGCAAGGTGTACGCCGCGTACAGCGCGGCGATGAAGACCTCGGGGCAGCCCACGGTCATTCTCGCCAAGACGGTCAAGGGCTTTGGACTGGGGAAAGCCGCCGAGGGCCAGATGGTGGCGCACCAGCAGAAAAAACTCGACGACGCATCGCTCCGTGAGCTGCGTGACCGCTTCAACATTCCGGTATCGGACGACGATATCGCGAAGCTCCCGTTCCGCAAGCCGGCGCCCGAGAGCGAGGAGATGCGCTACCTGCATGAGCGGCGCAAGGAACTGGGGGGCTACCTGCCGCGGCGCCTGCCGAGCGCGGTGCGGCTGGCCATTCCCGAACTGGTCGCATTCCAGTCGATCCTCGACGGGACCGGCGAGCGCGAGATTTCCACCACCATGGCCTTCGTGCGCCTCCTGGGCGTACTGCTCAAGGACAAGAACATCGGCCGGCACGTGGTGCCCATCGTTCCTGACGAGGCGCGCACTTTCGGCATGGAGGGATTGTTCCGCCAGATCGGCATCTATTCCTCCATGGGCCAGCTCTACACGCCGCAGGATGCGGACCAGCTGATGTCCTATCGCGAGGACAAGCAGGGTCAGATGCTCGAGGAGGGCATCAACGAGGCGGGATCGGTCTGCTCTTGGATCGCCGCTGCCACCTCCTACGCGAATCTCGGCGTGCCCATGGTGCCTTTCTACATCTACTACTCCATGTTTGGTTTCCAGCGCGTGGGGGACTTCATCTGGGCCGCAGGCGACATGCGGGCGCGCGGTTTTCTGCTCGGTGCCACCGCGGGCCGGACCACGCTCGCCGGTGAAGGCCTGCAGCACCAGGACGGCCACAGCCACCTGCTGGCGACCACCGTGCCCAACTGCCGCGCCTACGATCCGACCTACGCCTACGAACTGGCGGTCATCATTCAGGATGGCCTGAAGCGCATGTACGTCGATGGCGAGGGCATCTTTTATTACATCTCGGTGATGAACGAGAACTACGCGCAGCCGCCGCTCCCGCCGGGAGCGGAGGCCGGCATCGTGCGCGGCGGTTACCGCCTGCGCACCGGCGGCAAGGGCAAGGTGCGCAGTGCGCTGCTGGGGAGCGGGACCATTCTGCGCGAGGTCATCGCGGCGGCCGAGATACTGGAAGCAAAATTCAAGATTCCGGCCGATGTCTACTCGATCACCAGTTTCAGCGAATTGCGCCGCGAGGCACTGGAGTGCGAGCGCTGGAACCTGCTGCACCCGGCCGATCCACCGCGCGTCCCCTACGTGCAGACACTGCTGGAATCGCAGGAATCACCGATCATCGCGGCCACCGACTACATGCGCACGGTGCCGGATCAGATCCGTCAATGGCTCCCGGGAGCGTACGTCACACTCGGCACCGACGGCTTTGGCCGCTCCGATGCGCGCGCCCCGCTGCGGCGGCATTTCGAGGTCGATCGCAATTTCATCGCCCTCGCCGCGCTCAAGTCGCTGGCGGACGCGGACCAGATTGATCGCCGCACGGTGATCGAGGCCGTGCAGCAGCTCGGCATCGACGTGGCGAAGCCAAATCCCTTTACCAGTTAGCCGCTTCGCAGGAGTCGCCACTTGGCCTCGCGTGAAATTCAGGTGCCGGATCTGGGCGGCTTCAAGGACGTCGCGATTATCGACGTGCTCGTCAAGACGGGCGATCGCGTCGAGGTCGACACCCCGCTGCTGACCCTCGAGACCGAGAAGGCCACGATGGATGTCCCGTCTCCCGTGGCGGGCGTGATCGAGCGCC
>Ga0209131_1000533_pt1 | contig 27257 bp, 23 predicted proteins | sample GraSoi_2013_40cm_FD_185826 | JGI IMG/M metagenome (GOLD analysis project Ga0209131, IMG submission 185826) | Grasslands soil microbial communities from the Angelo Coastal Reserve, California, USA - Sample 9_17_2013_40cm (SPAdes) (version 2) | ecosystem: Environmental > Terrestrial > Soil >... | reverse complement strand
GATGGTGACGCCGTTGTTGCCGGTGCCGGTGATGCCGTAGCACTTCGGCTTGCCCGTCAGCGGGTCGATGAAGTCGAGGCTGCCCCACGCGCCGACGGTTCCGCCGCTGGACGTGCGGCGATAGTCCGTCTGGCACTTCATCCAGTCGCGGTCGCCCCAGGTGATCGCGCTGCGCCGGTAGAGCTCGGCGGAGGCGGCCAGGAACCCGCGATCGAACGTCTGGCCCCAGGTGGCGGAGTAGCGTTGCTCTTCACCGCCACCGTTCTCGGGAGTGTTGTACTGGCCTTCGATGGTGAAACCGGAGACGTTCTTCTTGGTGATGACGTTGATCACGCCCGCGACCGCGTCGGAACCGTAGATCGACGAAGCGCCGTCCTTCAAGATCTCGATGTGGTCGATGATCGCGTTCGGCAGCACGTTCAAGTCGGCCGAGCCCACGGAGCCGCGCGAGCCCGCAGGGGCCACGCGACGGCCGTTCAACAGGACGAGCGTGCGGGTGGTGCCCAGGCCGCGCAGCCCGATCGTGTTGACGCCGGGGCCGCCATCGACGACGAAGCCGCCAAAGGCGTTGTTGATCTGCGGGCCACCGGCGGTGACCGCTGTGGACTGCAGGAGGCTCGCGGTCGAGTTGAAGCCGGCGAGGGTGCTTTCCTCGCGCGTGATGACCTGGACCGGTGACACGGAGTTGAACGTATCGCGGGCAATCCGGGAACCGGTGATGGTGACCGTCTCGGCGTGTTGCGGAGCATCGAACACCACGCGGGCGTCGGCGCCTCCGGCCACGATCACATCCCGCGTAACGCCCTCAGTGACCACCCGGTAGCGCCCCGGGGGCAGCTTGGAAAACGTGAAGGTCCCGTTCGGCTGGGCCTTGATCTCGCGCGTAACGGCGCCGTCAGGGCTGCTCAGGGTGATGGTCGCACCGGCCCTGGCTTGGCCGACGATGTTTCCCTCCGGTGTTTGGGCATGGACCGCGCCCGAAAGGCACATTCCGACGGCTACGGAAATCGCTGCCCGGCGGGCGGCGGTGTGCGCCACTCTCCCGGATCCCAGGGCCTGGACAAGGGCCGCAGGCAAACGTTTCCTCGTGATTTCCTTCATGAATTCTCCCGATTTGTCTTGAGTATTGAGTGAGGGGACGCTAGTGGGGTTAGCGCTTGTTGTTATTCGCGAAAGCCGAAGAATAGCCACCTCGCCGTCATAAGCCAACAAGGTTCGACAACTTTGTATACATTTTGCAACATGGTGGCACGCGGCGCCCCGGGGACGCCCGGTCGCGGGCGGCGGTGCGGGGAGTCCAAGGCAGCGGAATTCCCTTCCGGATTGGCCGTTTACCAGTGACGCCGGGGTCGCCGTCGTGGTAGAATTTCACTCTTTCGGAAGTGGAGATGGGCCTCGGCCCATTTTTTGTTTGTGAAGCCGGTCACGGATCGCGAGGCCTGGCTGCGCAACACCCTGTCCGGGCTCGGATACGAGCTCGTCGACCTGGAGTCGTCGCGGTCCGGCCTGCTTCGGGTTTTCATCGATTCCGTGAAGGGAATCAGCGTGGAGGACTGCGCGCGCGTGAGCCATCATCTGAGCCGCGCGCTTGCTGTCGAGGGCATCGAATACGAGCGCCTCGAAATCTCCTCGCCGGGACTCGACCGGCCGCTCAAACGCATTGCGGATTACGAGCGCTTCGCCGGGCGCGAAGCGAGCATCAAGCTGAAGCTTCCGCGCGATGGACGGCGGCGCTTCGAGGGACGCCTGGCGGGCGTCGAGGATGGCCAGGTCGTTGTCGAGATCGATGGAGTCCGGCAGCACTTCGCGTTCGCGGACATCGATCGCGCGCGGCTGGTGCCGGACGTGTGACGTTTTGGAGGTTTCGAAGTCATGAGTCGGGATATTCTGCTTCTGGTCGACGCGCTGGCGCGCGAGAAGAACGTCGCGAAGGACACGGTGTTCCTCGCGCTCGAGATGGCGCTCGCTTCGGCGACCAAGAAACGCTTCAAGGACGACGTCGACGTTCGCGTGGAGATCGACCGGGAGACCGGCGACTATCATGCGTTCCGCCGCTGGACGATCGTGCCCGACGAAGAACACGAGGAACCGGCGCACCAGCTCGCCCTCACCGACGCGGTCGCGGAAAACGCCGAGGCGCAGCTTGGCGACGTGATCGAGGAACCGCTCGAGGCGGAGACTTTCGGACGCATCGGCGCGCAGGCCGCGAAGCAGGTGATCCTGCAGAAGATTCGCGACGCCGAGCGCGAGCAGATCCTCAACGACTTCCTCGAGCGCGGCGAATCGCTGGTGACCGGGACGGTCAAGCGCGCCGAGCGCGGCAACCTCATCGTCGAATCCGGCCGGGTGGAAGCGCTTTTGCCGCGCGACCAGCTGATCGCCAAGGAAAACCTGCGCGTGGGCGACCGTGTGCGCGCCTATATCGCGAAGATCGACCGCCAGGCGCGCGGACCGCAGCTCATCCTTTCGCGCATCGCGCCGGAGTTCCTGGTCAAGCTCTTCGAGCTCGAGGTGCCGGAGATCGAAGAGGGGCTCCTCGAAATCCGTGCCGCCGCGCGTGATCCGGGGCTGCGCGCCAAGATCGCGGTGAAATCGAACGACCCGCGCATCGATCCTGTGGGAACGTGCGTCGGCATGCGCGGCTCGCGCGTGCAGGCGGTCACCCAGGAGCTCGCCGGAGAACGCGTCGACATCATCCTGTGGTCCGCGGAGCCCGCGCAGTTCGTGATCAACGGACTTGCGCCGGCGGAAGTGAGCTCGATCGTCGTCGACGAGGAGCGCCACGCGATGGATGTCGTCGTCGAGGAAGACCAGCTCGCGCTCGCGATCGGCAAGGGCGGGCAGAACGTGCGCCTCGCCTCCGAGCTCACCGGATGGCAGCTCAACATCATGACGACCGAGGAGCGCGAGCAGAAGAGCGAGGCGGAAACCTCGACGGTGCGCGCGCTCTTCATGGAGAAGCTCGACGTCGACGAGGAAGTCGCCGAGATCCTGGTGAAGGAGGGCTTCACCTCGCTCGACGAAGTGGCCTACGTTCCGATCAACGAGATGCTCGAGATCGAGGATTTCGACGAAGAGACTGTGAACGAGCTGCGTCGCCGCGCGCGCAATTCGCTGCTCACCGAGGCGATCAAGAGCGAAGAGACGGTGGAGCATGCCGCGGAGGACCTGCTCGGCATGGAAGGCATGGACAACCAGACCGCGCGCGCGCTCGCCTCCAAGGGCATCACGACCATGGAAGCGCTCGCCGACCTGGACACCGAGGAGCTCACCGAGATCACCGGGATGGAAGCCGAGCGCGCGAGCAAGCTCATCATGATCGCGCGTGAGCCGTGGTTCAAGGAGTCGGCGCAAGCCTGAACGGGAAACGGATAACGAATGGCCAAATCGAACGTCACCCAATTCGCCGAGGAGCTGAAGCTCCCCGTCGGCCTGCTGCTCGAGCAGCTTCAAGCGGCCGGGGTCAAGAAGAAGACCGGGGAAGACGCGGTGACCGAGCAGGACAAGACGCGCCTCCTCGACTACTTGCGCGAGATGCACGGCAACAAGGACGAGAAGAAGAAGATCACGCTCACGCGCAAGCAGACCACGGAGATCAAGAAGGCGGACGCCACCGGCAAGGCGCGCACCATCCAGGTCGAGGTCCGCAAGAAGCGCACGTTCGTCAAGGTCGACAAGGTCGAGGTCGCGCCCGAGCCCGAGAAGCCGGTCGTCGCACCGGCCCCGATCATCAACGAGGTCGAGGCGCGCAAGCGCGAAGCCGAGGCGAAGCGCCAGGCCGAGCTCGCCGCGCGCCAGCTCGCCGATGCGCAGTCGAAGACCAAGCGCGTCGTGAAGAAGAAGGAAGAGGCGGCTGCCGAAGCCGAAGCAACTGCCGCCAAGGCGCCGGCCGCGGCCGACGCCGAGCCGCCGAAGAAGAAGCGGCTCATCCGCAAGAAGGGCGAGGAGCCCGCGACGGAAGCCGAAGCGCCCGTCCTGGTCGAGGTCAAGGGCGAGGGGGCGAAGGCCGAAGCGAAGGCGGGCGGCGAAGCGCCCGCGGCGGCAGCGAGCGAGGGCACGCTCCACCGCCCCGTGCTCAAGCCGGGCGAAAAGGAAACCAAGGAGAAGAAGGCGCCCAAGCGCGCGGCGAAGTCCGCATGGGTCGACGACGTGGCCCGCCGCCGCGCGATCAAGACGCGCGGCGATACGTCCGGCGGCCGCGACGGCTGGCGCTCGCGCGCCGGCTCAGCGCGCCACCGCGACGAGGAAGGCGGCACTGCGTTCGCGACGCCCGCCGAGCCGAAAGTGATCGAGGTGCCGATTCCCGAGACGATCAGTGTCGGTGACCTCGCGCACAAGATGGCGGTGAAAGCGGCCGAGGTCATCAAGGTGATGATGAAGATGGGCACCATGGTGACCATCAACCAGGTGATCGACCAGGACACGGCGATGATCGTGGTCCAGGAGATGGGCCACATCGGCAAGGCCGCCAAGCTCGACGACCCGGAAGCCTTCCTCACCGAATCGGCCGCGAACGACGAAGGCAATTTCGAGACGCGCCCGCCGGTAGTCACGGTGATGGGGCACGTCGATCATGGCAAGACCTCGCTTCTCGACGCGATCCGCAAAGCGCGCGTCGCCGTGGGCGAGGCCGGGGGCATCACGCAGCACATCGGCGCCTACCATGTCGAAACGTCGCGCGGCGTCATCACTTTCCTGGATACGCCGGGCCATGAAGCGTTTACCGCGATGCGCGCGCGCGGCAGCCAGATCACCGACCTGGTGATCCTGGTCGTCGCCGCCGATGACGGCGTCATGCCGCAGACGATCGAGGCGATCAACCACGCCAAGGCGGCGAAGGTCCCGGTCGTGGTCGCGGTGAACAAGATCGATAAGCCGGAAGCCAATCCGCAGCGCGTGAAGCAGGAGCTGCTCGCGCACGAGATCGTTTCCGAGGAATTCGGCGGCGAGACGCAGTTCGTGGAAGTCTCCGCCAAGACGGGCGAAGGCATCGACCGCCTGCTGGAATCGATCCAGCTGCAGGCCGAGGTGCTCGAGCTCAAAGCCCCGGTGAATGCGCCGGCCAAGGGCGTGGTCATCGAATCGCGCCTGGACAAGGGCCGCGGCCCGGTCGCGACGGTGCTGGTCAAGTCCGGAACGCTGCGCAAGGGCGACATCGTCCTCGCCGGCGCGGTCTTTGGCCGCGTGCGCGCCATGAACGACGAGAACGGCAAGCCGGTGAACGAGGCCGGTCCCGCCATTCCGATCGAGATCCAGGGCTTGCAGGATGTGGCGCGCGCCGGCGACGACATGCTCGTCCTCAACGACGAGCGCAAGGCGCGCGAGATCGCGCTATTTCGCCAGGGCAAGTTCCGCGACGTGAAGCTCGCCAAGCAGCAGGCGGCGAAGCTCGAGAACGTGTTCGACCAGATCGCCGAGGGGGCGGTGAAATCGCTCGCGCTCATCATCAAGGCCGACGTGCAGGGCTCCTACGAGGGCCTCGCGCACGCGCTCTCCAAGCTTTCGACCGACGAGGTGCGGGTCAACATCATCCACACCGGCGTGGGCGGCATCACCGAATCCGACATCAACCTCGCGCTGGCATCGAAGGCGGTGGTGATCGGCTTCAACACGCGCGCGGACGCCGCCGCTCGCAAGCTCGCCGAGAACTCCGGCGTCGACATCCGCTACTACAACATCATTTACGAAGCGGTCGACGACGTGAAGGCGGCAATCACCGGAATGCTCGCCCCCGAGAAGAAAGAAAGCGTCCTCGGCATGGTCGAGGTGCGCAACGTCTTCAAGATCTCGAAGGTCGGCACGGTCGCCGGATGCATGGTCACCGAGGGCGTGGTGCGACGCGGCGCGGCGGTGCGGCTGATTCGCGGCGGCGTGGTCGTGCACACAGGCGAGCTCGACTCGCTCAAGCGTTTCAAGGATGACGTGCGCGAGGTGAAGGCCGGGTTCGAGTGCGGCTTGAGCATTCGCAACTTCAACGACATCCAGGTGGGCGATCACGTCGAGGTGTTCGAGGTCGTCGAGGTGGCGCGCACGCTGGCGTAAGCGAGGTGAAGCCCGACTCTGCCTCGCAGTCACGGCGCGCGCGCATCGCCGACCAGATCCAGCGCGAGCTCTCCGAGCTCATCCGGCTGGAGGTGCGCGACCCCCGCGTCAGGCTGGTGACGCTCACCGGCGTCGAGCTCTCGCGCGACCAGTCCCATGCCAAGGTGTTCTTCACCTCGCTCGGCTCCGAATCCGACGGCCGCGATGCGCTCGAAGGACTGCAGCGCGCCGCGGGTTTCCTTCGTTCGAGCCTCGCGCACCGCCTGAGCACACGCACGGTTCCGGCAATCGCGTTTTCCTACGACGAGTCCGTGGAGCGCGGCGTGCGCCTCTCCAAGCTCATCGACGAAGCGATCCAGCCGAAGCCGGCGGAAGCGAAACGCCGCGCGCGCCGCACCCCGCGCGAATAACCCCGCGCGAATGTCATTCAATGCGACGCCGGACGGCGTCCTCCTGCTCGACAAGCCGGCGGGAATCACGTCGACACGCGCCCTCGCGGCCGCGAAACGCGTGCTGGCCGCGGCAAAGGGCGGCCACACCGGGACGCTCGATCCGTTCGCAACGGGCCTCCTTCCCCTGGTCTTCGGAGAGGCCACCAAGTTCTCGCGCTTCCTCATCGATTCGACAAAGGCTTACGAAGCGACGCTGAGCCTCGGGGAGGAAACCCCGACCGGCGATCCCGAAAGCCCGGTCACTCGACGCTCCGGCGAAGTCCCCGATTTCGTGAAGATCGATGAGGTTCTTTGCTCGTTCGAGGGAGTTCAGCATCAAATACCGCCGATGCACTCCGCGCTACATGTGGGCGGGCGACGGCTCTACGAGTATGCAAGGGAGGGCGTCGAGGTCGCGCGTGAGCCCCGTTCGATCGAGATACTCGAGCTGAAAAGACTTGGGCTCGGGGACAACAAGCTCGTGGTTTCGGTGCGTTGCTCCAAGGGGACTTACGTGCGCGTTCTCGCGGCCGACATCGGCCGCGCCCTGGGATGCGGTGCCTATCTCACCGCCTTGCGCCGGACACAGGTGGGGCCATTCAGCCTGCAATCGGCCGTCGCTTCGGCCGAGCTCGCGGCGCGGGGCGAAGCGTGGGGCCGCTCGCGCCTGCTCCCCGTCCCGGCGCTGGTTTCGGAACTGAGCCGGCTCGGCGCTTCGAGCGAACAGGCGGGGCGCTTCCGGCATGGGCGGGATATCGAAGCCGGGGGTTTTTCGACCGGCCAGCCCGTCGCGATATTCGCTGCGGACGGCGAATTCCTCGGCGTCGCCGAGGCCCGTGGGGATGGCTGGCTCGCACCCCTGAGGCTCATGGCCGAGCACACCGAAATTGCCTGATTTTGCTTGAGTTTATGGCGCATTTCGCGCTAAAATCATCGATTCGAGACGACAAATACGCAATTTCAGAGTACGCGGAGATTTCAATACATGGCCGTTACCACCATAGACAAGGCGCGCATCGTTGCCGACCACCAGCGCGCGAAGGGCGACACAGGCTCGCCCGAGGTTCAGATCGCGATCCACACCGCGCGCATCAACATGCTCACCGACCATTTCAAGGCGCATACCAAGGATTTCCATTCGCGGCGCGGGCTTCTCAAGTTGGTGAGCCAGCGGCGCAGCCTCCTCGATTACCTCAAGCGCACCAAGGTCGAGGCTTATCGCTCGCTGATCGAGCGCCTTGGCCTGCGCAAGTAAGGACCATTCCCCGACGCCGAGCCCCGCGAAGCCTCTCCAAGGCGCCCGCGGGGTTTTGTCTTTGGGGATCCCTTCCACTTTCGCGCGGGCGCCGTTGCTGGCCTTGCCCGCGCTTCCCTGACCACAGGAAATCATCGTGAAATCGATCAAGAAATCGTTTGCTTTCGGGCAGCACACCGTAACCCTCGAAACCGGCGAGATCGCCCGCCAAGCCGACGGCGCGGTCCTCGTCACCATGGACGACACCGTGGTGCTGGTCACCTGCGTCGCGCGCAAGGACGCCAAGCCGGGCCAGGCCTTCTTCCCGCTGACCGTCGACTACCAGGAGAAGACCTACGCGGCGGGACGCATTCCCGGCGGTTTCTTCAAGCGCGAGGGACGGCCTTCGGAGAAGGAGATCCTCACTTCGCGCCTCATCGACCGGCCGTTGCGCCCGCTCTTCCCCGACGGTTTCTTCAACGAGGTGCAGGTCATCGCGACCGTGCTCTCGATCAACCCCGAGGTCGATTCCGACATTCCGGCGATGCTCGGCGCGTCCGCGGCGGTTACGCTTTCGGGCCTACCCTTCGAAGGCCCGATCGGCGCCGCGCGCGTCGGCTATATCGACGGCCAATACATCCTCAACCCGACGAAGACCGAGCTCGAGACCTCGAAGCTCAACCTGGTCGTCGCGGGCACGGAGCAGGCGGTGCTGATGGTGGAGTCGGAAGCGAACGAGCTATCCGAGGAAGTGATGCTGGGAGCCGTCGTGTTCGGCCACGAGCAGATGCAGGCCGCGATCCGCATGATCAACGAGCTCGCCGATGAAGGCGGGAAGGACGACTGGGACTGGGAAGCCGCCAAGCCCGATGCCGCGCTCGTCGACAAGATCAAGGCGCTCGCCGAGAACGACCTCAACGAGGCGTATCGCATGAAGTCGAAGTCGGTGCGCAGCACCCGGCTCGACGAGATCAACAAGCGCGTGATGGAAGCGTGCGTCGAGAACGTCGACGTACCGGCCGACGCGAACGTGGTGCGCGGCATTCTCGAGAACATCGAGGCCGGCATCGTCCGCGGGCAGATCCTCAATGGCGAGCCGCGCATCGACGGCCGCAACACGCGCACCGTCCGTCCGATTTCGATCCGCCCGACCCTGTTGCCGCGCGTGCATGGCTCGGTGCTCTTCACGCGAGGCGAGACGCAGGCGATCGTCACCACGACCCTGGGCACCGGCCAGGACGAGCAGAGAATCGATGCACTGCAGGGCGAGTACACCGAGCGCTTCATGATGCATTACAACTTCCCGCCGTTCTCGACGGGCGAGACCGGCCGCGTGGGCTCCCCCAAGCGCCGCGAGATCGGCCACGGCAGGCTCGCGAAGCGCGCGCTCCTCGCCGTGCTACCGACGAAGGAGGAATTCGCGTACACGCTGCGCGTCGTCTCCGAGATCACCGAGTCCAACGGCTCGTCGTCCATGGCGACGGTCTGCGGAGGCTGCCTCGCGTTGATGGACGCGGGCGTTCCGCTCAAGGGGCACGTCGCCGGCATCGCGATGGGGCTCATCAAGGATGGCGGCCGTTTCGCGGTGTTGACCGACATCCTCGGCGACGAGGATCACCTGGGCGACATGGACTTCAAGGTCGCGGGAACGGATCGCGGCGTGACGGCGCTGCAGATGGACATCAAGATCACGGGGATCACCACCGAGATCATGAAAGTCGCGCTCGAGCAGGCGCGCGAGGGACGCATGCACATCCTCGGCATCATGAAGCAGGCCGTGCCGGGACCGCGCGTCGAGATGTCGAACTACGCGCCGCGCATCATCAAGATCAAGATCAACCCCGACAAGATCCGCGAGGTGATCGGCAAGGGCGGGAGCGTCATCCAGGCGCTCACGCGCGAGACGGGCACGACGATCGACATCGAGGACGACGGCACCATCTCCATCGCCTGCCTTTCGCAGGAAGCGGGCCAGGCGGCCGTGGATCGCATCAAGGCGATCACCGCTGAGGTCGAGGTCGGCAAGGTGTACGAGGGCCCGGTGCTGCGGCTTCTCGATTTCGGCGCGATCGTGCAGCTCCTTCCGGGCAAGGACGGGCTGCTGCACATTTCGCAAATCGCGCACGAGCGCGTGAACCAGGTCTCCGACTACCTGAAGGAAGGCCAGATCGTGAAGGTGAAGGTGCTCGAGGCCGACGACAAGGGCCGCGTGCGCCTGTCACGCAAGGCGCTGCTCGATCCGCCGCAGAGAAAGGAAGAGGCGCCGCAGCCTCCTCCCGCGGAAGCGCAGCAGGCTGCGTCGCAGCCGCCGCAGTGAGCGATTGCGGCCGATGACGACGCGGCGAAGGGGCAACGGTATAATTTCCCCTCGTTAGCGCGTAGTCCGGCGGGGTGTAGCGCAGTCTGGTAGCGCACTTGCTTTGGGAGCAAGATGTCGGGGGTTCGAATCCCTCCACCCCGACCAGTTTTTTTGACTGGACGGTGCTTCGCAATTTTTGTTGCCGGGCGGTGCTTCGCAACCACGGGCTCGCGATGATTCGGAGAGGCGCCCGTAGCTCATCCGGATAGAGCACCGGCCTTCTAAGCCGGGGGTAACAGGTTCGAATCCTGTCGGGCGCGCCAGAACCAGACGGTCCCCAAGTTGCCGGGGGCCTTCCTGATCAACGGTGGCTGTAGCTCAGCGGTAGAGTCCTGGATTGTGATTCCAGTTGTCGTGGGTTCGAATCCCATCAGCCACCCCAGATTCGAAAAGAAGCCCGCTAGCGCGGGCTTTTTCTCATGCGCGCTTGCGAAGCAATCGCTGCTGCTCGCGCTGCCAGTCGCGCTCCTTCTCGGTTTCGCGCTTGTCGTACTGCTTCTTGCCCTTCGCGAGGCCCACCGCGATCTTCACGCGGCCCTTCGCATAGTGCAAGTCGAGCGGCACCAGGGTGTACCCGCGCTGTTCCACCTTGCCGATCAGCCGGCGGATCTCCTCGGCGTTGAGCAGGAGCTTGCGCGATCGCGTCGGATCCGCCTTCACGTGGGTCGACGCGGTCGGCAGCGCGCTCACGTGCATGCCGATGACGAAAGGCTCCGCGCCGTTCAGGACCACGTACGCTTCCTTGATCTGGACGCGTCCGGCACGGATCGCCTTCACCTCCCAGCCCTCGAGCACGAGCCCCGCCTCGTAGCGTTCCTCGATGAAGTAATCGTGGAATGCCTTCTTGTTTTCGACGATGCTCATTCAGGGGGTTTCTTGCACGCCGCGTCCATGGCCGTCCTCGCCTTGGCCTTCTCGGCCTCGGCCTGCGTTTCGTCGAGCTGAAAGCGCTCCCCAGTGACGGTGTTGCGCATCGTGACGGGGCGATCGAAGAAGATCGCGTAGTTTGCACGCGCCGCCTGGCATCGTTCTTCCTTCTCGGCCGCGGTGGGTGGCGTCCGCTCGGGTGTCCTCGCCGTGTCGCGCGCTTCGCGAGGCGCCTTGGGGGCCTCCGCGGCGGGCTTCGTCTCAGTCGCGGGCGGAGGCGGAGGCGCCTTGAGCACCTTGCTGTCGACGTTGCCGGGCGGCTGATCGGAGTAGACAGTCTTGCCGTCCTTGTCAACGTACTTGTAGAGCTGTCCCGACGCGGCGGGCGCAAGGGCGAATGCGGCGACTAGCAGGATGAGGCGGTTCATGGTCTATCCTCCGATGGCATCAGTAAGTCACTAGCAAAAACGTGTACAAAAAAGAGGTCCATTGAACACCGTGCGCCAATCCGTGATCGTAGCGCGTCCCGCCGAGGCGATGTTCCGGCTCGGCGACGAGACCCTCGTGGACCAGTTCGTGAAGCGCGCGGAGTCGGTGCCGTGACGCTCCACGTAAGCGTCGCCGCCGCGCTTCCCGATCGCCAGGAGGTGATCGAGCTGGAGCTCCCCGACGGCAGCCGCGCAGGCGACGCCATCGCGGCATCCGGCGTGCTCGAGCGCTATCCGGAATTGAAAGGCGCCGCGATCGGGGTCTGGTCCAGACCCTGCGCGCGCGACGCGCCGCTACGCCAGGGCGATCGCGTGGAGCTCTATCGTCCGCTCGTCGCGGATCCGAAGCAGATGCGGCGCGCGCGAGCGCGCGCGAAGCAGCGCTGAGTCAGGTCTTCTTGCAGGCTTCCTCGACAGCGGCGCGCCGCTCGGCCTTACGGGCCTCGATCTCGCTTTCCTCGAGGAAGACGAGCTCGCCCTTCTCGTTGAGTTTCCTCGGGCGCAGCGACGCCTCGGCGGTGCGCAGGTTCTCCCGAGCGGCCGCGCAGCGGCTCTCGGCGTCCTGAGCGGCCTTGGCTGTCTGCTCGCCCTTCTTGGCCTTCTCGCTCTCCGCTTTGCGACCCTTTTCGAGTTCCTTATCCTTGTCGAGGGCGGACTTCACCGGCGCCGCGGCTGTGGGCGGGCCGGATTGGATGCGCAGCTGCTTGCTGTCGACGTTCGCCGGCGGCTGGTCGGAGTAGACGGTCTTGCCGTCCTTGTCGACGTACTTGTAGAGCTGCGCCGAGACGGCGGGGGCGAGCGCAAGGGCCACGGCGAGCAGGATGATGCGGTTCATGCAGAGGTTCCTCCTGGATCACTTCACGGCCGGATAGGCCAGTTGTTCGAGCCCGAGCTGCGCGAATTCGCTCGCTCGGCGGGAATGGCGAATCGCGCTCTCGGAGTCGTTGCCGGCCACCGCCTGGCGGGCCGCGATCAATTCCTCCCACGCCTTGAGCCACAGCGCGCGCTTGGCGCGCGCACGCTGCACATCGGTTTCGGCCTGCGCAAGCATCGCCTTGGCCTCCTCGGCGCGCGCCCTCTCGTCGATCGCCGGCTTTGCGGCCACGGGCGGCGCGGGAGCGGGAGGCGCGGGCTCAACCTGCGGCTGAGCCACGCAACCCGCGACTACGACGCCAAGCAGCACTGCGCAAACGCGCCAAGTTTCAAGCATTTAGAAAAACCATAACCGCACAAGCCGTCAGCGTCAATGAAAGCCCTCACACAACGCGCGGGGCGCCGGTTTGGTTGTCCGGGGAGGGGCCAGCCGATATAATCTCTCTTTGCGTCGAGGTTTTGCATGCGCGTCATCCAAAAAGCGCTCACTTTTGACGACGTTCTCCTCGTACCCGCCCACTCGACCGTCCTGCCCCGCGAAGTCAGCCTCACCACCCGACTCACGCGCACCATCCAGCTGAATATCCCGCTGCTGTCCGCCGCCATGGACACGGTGACGGAGTCGCGCCTGGCCATTGCGCTCGCCCAGGAAGGCGGCATGGGCATCGTGCACAAGAACATGACGCCCAGGCAGCAGGGCGCCGAAGTGGCCAAGGTAAAGCGCTTCGAAAGTGGCGTGGTCAAGGAACCGATCACGATCTCGCCGAACATGTCGGTGCGGGAGGTGCACGAGCTCACGCGCAAGTACCACATCTCGGGCCTGCCGGTGCTCGAGGGCAAGCGCGTGGTCGGCATCGTCACCAACCGCGACCTGCGCTTCGAGGAGAACCTCGACCAGCCGGTGCGCAACATCATGACGCCGCGCGAGAAGCTGGTGACGGTCAAGGAAGGCGCGAGCCTCGACGAGGCGCGTTCGCTCATGCACCGGCATCGCCTCGAGCGCGTGCTCGTCATCAACGGCGATTGGGAGCTTCGCGGCCTGATGACGGTGAAGGACATCCTCAAGGCTTCGGAGCACCCCAATGCCGCCAAAGACCAGCACGGCAGGCTGCGGGTGGGCGCCGCTGTCGGCGTCGGCGAAGGCACCGAGGAGCGCGTGGCGGCGCTGGTCGAGGCCGGCGCGGACGTGATCGTCGTCGACACGGCGCACGGCCACGCCCAGGGCGTGCTCGACCGCATCCGCTGGGTGAAGAAGACCTTTCCGCAGATGCAAGTGATCGGCGGAAATATCGCGACGAAAGAGGCGGCGCGCGCACTCATCGACCATGGCGCCGACGGCGTGAAGGTCGGCATCGGTCCCGGGTCGATCTGCACGACGCGCATCGTCGCGGGCGTCGGCGTTCCCCAGGTGACCGCGATCCAGAATGTCGCCGAGGCGCTCAAGGGCACCGATGTGCCGTGTATCGCCGATGGCGGCATCCGCTACTCGGGCGACATCGCGAAGGCGATCGCCGCGGGGGCGGGCAGCGTGATGCTCGGCAGCCTCTTCGCAGGCAGCGAGGAAGCGCCCGGCGAGATCGAGCTCTACCAGGGACGGTCGTACAAGTCGTATCGCGGCATGGGTTCGCTCGGCGCCATGCAGAAGGGCTCGAGCGACCGCTACTTCCAGGACGCGGAAATGAACGCCGACAAGCTCGTGCCCGAGGGCGTCGAGGGGCGCATTCCGTACAAAGGACCGGCGACCGCGATCATCCTTCAGCTGATGGGCGGTGTGCGCGCGAGCATGGGATACACCGGTTGCCGCACCATCGATGACATGCGGGCGAACGCCCAGTTCGTCGAGATCACCTCGGCGGGCATACGCGAATCGCACGTCCACGACGTGCAGATCACGAAGGAAGCGCCGAATTATCAGATCGACCGGTGACGGTCCTGGATAAGATCCTCATCCTCGACTTCGGCTCCCAGGTCGCGCAGCTCATCGCGCGGCGCATTCGCGAAAGCGGCGTCTATTGCGAGCTCCATCCCTACGACGTCGACGCGGCGTTCATCCGCGAGTTCGCGCCCAGGGGGATCGTGCTTTCCGGCAGCCATGCCTCCGCCGTCGTGGAGGAAACGGCCGCACGCGCGCCACAGGCCGTCTTCGAGCTCGGCGTGCCGGTCCTCGGCATCTGCTACGGCATGCAGACCATGGCCGCGCAGCTGGGCGGTGAGGTCGAGCCCGGCAAGGTGCGCGAGTTCGGCTATGCGGAGGTGCGCGCGCGCGGGCACTCGAGGCTGCTGGAGGGAATCCAGGATCGGGTGAATGAGCGCGGCGAGGCTTTTCTCGACGTCTGGATGAGCCACGGCGACAAGGTCACGGCGCTCCCGCCGGGCTTCAAGCTCATCGCCTCGAATCCGGCGTGCCCGATCGCCGGCATGGCCGACGAGAACCGGCGCTTCTACGCGGTGCAATTCCATCCCGAGGTCACGCACACGAAGCAGGGCCGCGCGATCTACACACGCTTCGTCCACGAGATCTGCGGCGCCGGCCCGAGCTGGAACATGCCGCAATTCGTGCCGCAGGCGGTGGCGCGCATTCGCGATCAGGTCGGCGAGGAGGAAGTCATCCTGGGACTGTCCGGCGGCGTGGATTCCGCTGTCGCCGCGGCTCTCATCCACAACGCGATCGGCGACCAGCTCACCTGCATCTTCGTCGACACGGGGCTCCTGCGCCTGGACGAGGGCGACCAGGTGATGGACACCTTCGCGAAGCACCTCGGCGCCAGGGTCGACCGGGTCGACGCCACCGACGAATTCTTCGCAGCCCTCGCCGGCGTCGCCGATCCCGAGCAGAAACGCAAGGTCATCGGGCGATTGTTCGTCGACGTGTTCCAGCGCGAGGCGAAGAAGATGCCGCGCGCGAAATGGCTCGCGCAGGGCACCATCTATCCCGACGTGATCGAGTCGGCGGGCGCGAAGACCAAGAAGGCAGTCACCATCAAGTCGCACCACAACGTGGGCGGCCTTCCCGAGTCCCTGCACCTTAAGCTCCTCGAGCCGTTGCGCGAACTCTTCAAGGACGAGGTGCGGCTCCTCGGGCTCGAGCTCGGCCTGCCTCGCGAGATGGTCTACCGGCACCCGTTTCCGGGACCCGGCCTGGGCGTGCGGATCCTCGGCGAGGTGCGGCGCGAATACGCCGAGCTACTGCGCCGTGCGGACGCCATCTTCATCGAGGAGCTGCGCGCGACGAAGACGGGCGAGGGTGTCTCCTGGTACGACCAGGTGGCGCAGGCATTCGCCGTCTTCCTGCCGGTGCGCTCCGTGGGCGTCATGGGCGACGGGCGCACCTACGATTTCGTGGTCGCGCTGCGCGCGGTCGAAACGACGGACTTCATGACGGCGCACTGGGCCGAGCTGCCCTACGACCTGGTCGGGCGCGTCTCGAATCGCATCGCGAACGAGGTGCGCGGCATCAACCGCGTCGTCTACGACGTCTCTTCCAAGCCGCCCGCGACGATCGAGTGGGAATAGCTTGGCTGCGGACGACAACGAATTCATGGCCGTGGCCATCGCGCTCGCCGCCGAGGCGGCGCGCAACGGCGAGGTGCCGGTCGGCGCCATCGTCGTCAAGGACGGCGCGATCATCGGGCGCGGATCGAACCGCCCGATCGGCGCGGCCGATCCCACCGCGCACGCGGAGATCGTCGCCCTGCGGGAAGCGGCCGCCCACCTGGGGAACTACCGGCTGGCCGGCTGCGAGCTCTTCGTCACGCTCGAGCCTTGCGCCATGTGCGTGGGGGCGATGCTGCACGCGCGGCTCGAGCGCGTCGTCTTCGGCGCCCTCGATCCGAAGACCGGCGCGTGCGGCAGCGTCGTCGACCTGCCGGCGGTCGCCACGCTGAACCATCACGCGCGCTTCGAGGGCGGAATCCTGGCCGACGACTGCGGCGCGCTGCTCAAGCGTTTCTTCGCCGAACGCCGCTAGAATGAAATCCGCATGACCGCGCCGCGCTTCGTCCATCTTCGCCTGCATACCGAGTATTCGATCGTCGATGGCATGGCGCGCGTCGACGATGTGGTTGCGGCGGCCGCCGCCGACGCGATGCCGGCGCTGGCCATCACGGATGCCTCGAACCTCTTCGGAGCGATCAAGTTCTTCGAGGCTGCGCGCGGGGAGGGCGTCCAGCCCATCATTGGCTGCGACCTCGCGATCACCAACGAGAAGAATCGCGATGCGCCCTATCGCGTCGCCGTGCTCTGCCGCAATCGCGCCGGGTACCTGCGCCTTTGCGACGTGCTCACCCGTGCGCACGCCGAAAACCATTGGCGCGGAAGGGCCGAGGTGCGGCGGGAGTGGCTCGCCGGCGCCGAGGGGCTCATTCTTCTCTCGGGCGCCCGGCAGGGAGACGTCGGCGCGGCGCTCCTCGCGGGAAACGTCGCCTACGCGGAGGGCCTTGCCCAGGCGTGGGCAGCCGATTTTCCGAACGCGTTCTACATCGAGTTGCAGCGCGTCGATCGCCAGGAGGCCGAGCCCTACGTGCGCGCAGCTTCCGCGCTCGCCGGACGCCTAGCGCTGCCGCTCGTCGCCACCCATCCGATCCAGTTCGTTCGCGCGGAAGAATTCCGGGCGCACGAGGCGCGCGTGTGCATTGCGCAAGGCTACGTCCTCGGCGACGCGCGCCGGCCGCGCGAATTCCATCCGGCCCAATATTTCAAGACGCAGGCGGAAATGGTGCAGCTGTTCGCCGATTTCCCGGACGCAATCGACAATTCAGTCGAGATCGCGCGCCGCTGCAGCTTCGAGTTCACCCTCGGCAAGAGCCGGCTCCCGGATTTCCCGACACCGAACGGCGAATCGATCGAGGATTTCCTGCGCGCCGAGTCCGCGCGCGGGCTCGAAGTGCGCCTGGAGGCGCTCTATCCGCAGGCCGGCGCGCGGGATGCCGCCCGTCCACGCTATGACGAGCGGCTCGGCTACGAGCTCGACGTCGTCGTCCAGATGGGCTTTCCGGGCTACTTCCTCATCGTCGCGGACTTCATCAACTGGGCGAAGAGGAACGGCGTGCCGGTCGGACCTGGCCGCGGATCCGGGGCCGGTTCCCTCGTGGCGTACGCCCTCGGCATCACCGATCTCGACCCGTTGCGCTACGAGCTGCTCTTCGAGCGCTTCCTCAATCCCGAGCGCGTATCGATGCCCGACTTCGACATCGATTTCTGCCAGGACGGCCGCGACCGGGTGATCGACTACGTGCGCCACAAATATGGCGCGGAATGCGTTTCGCAGATCGCGACCTTCGGCACGATGGCCGCCAAGGCGGTGGTGCGCGACGTGGGGCGCGTGCTCGGGATGCCGTACGGCGAGGTCGACCGCATCGCCAAGCTCGTGCCCTTCGAGCTCGGCATCACCCTCGAGAAGGCCTTGGGCGTGGAGCCGCAGCTGCGCCAATTGGTCGACGAGCAGGAAGAGGTCGCCGAGCTCATGACGCTCGCGCGCGCGCTCGAGGGCTTGTCGCGCAACGTCGGCATGCACGCAGGCGGCGTGCTCATCGCGCCCGGCCGGCTCACCGACTTCACCCCGCTCTATTGCGCCGAGGGCTCGGCCGCGACCGTGAGCCAGTTCGACAAGGACGACGTCGAGAAGGTCGGCCTGGTGAAATTCGACTTCCTCGGCCTCACCACGCTCACCGTCATCGCCGAGAGCGAGCGCAACATCCGCGCCCTCGACAACAGCGCCTTCGACATCCAGCGCATCCCGCTCGACGACCCCGCCGCCTACAAGGTGTTCTCGACCGGGAACACCGTCGCGATCTTCCAGTTCGAATCGCGCGGCATGCGCGACCTCATCATGAAGGCGCGGCCGGACCGGCTCGAGGACCTGACCGCGTTGAACGCGCTCTACCGCCCGGGTCCGATGGACCTCATCCCCGAATTCATCGAACGCAAGCACGGCAGGACGCGGTGGGAGTACCTCGATCCCCGCCTCAGGGAAATCCTCGAGCCGACGTACGGCGTCATGACCTACCAGGAGCACGTCATGACGATCGCGCAGGTGATCGGCGGATACACGCTCGGAGCCGCCGACCTGTTGCGCCGCGCGATGGGCAAGAAGAAACCCGAGGAGATGGCCAAGCAGCGCGCGATCTTCTTCGCGGGCGCGACCGCCCGCGGGCTCGCGCCGCACAAGGCCGAGATCCTCTTCGATCAAATGGAGAAGTTCGCCGGCTACGGCTTCAACAAGTCGCACTCGGCCGCCTACGCGCTCATTGCCTACCAGACCGCCTACCTCAAATCGCATCACGCGAGCGCGTTCATGGCGGCGAACCTTTCCGCGTTGATGGACGACACCGACAAGGTGCAGGTGCTGCACCACGATGCCCTGAAGAACGGCCTCACCATCGACCCGCCGGACGTGAACCTCTGCTCCGGGCGATTCCAGCCCGTCGACGCGCGTCGCATCCTCTATGGGCTGGGAGCCGTCAAGGGAACCGGAGCGGGCGCGATCGCCAACATCGTGGCGGCGCGCGCTGCAGAGGGGCCATTCAGGGACCTCGCCGATTTCTGCCGGCGCGTCGACCGGCGCATCGTGAACCGGCGCGCGATGGAAGCACTCATCAAGGCGGGCGCCTTCGATTCGATCGAGCCCAATCGCGCGAGCCTCGCAGCCTCGCTCGGCGCCGCGATCGAGCTCGCGGAGAGAGCCGCGCACTTCGCGCAGCAGACGAGCCTCTTCGGGGGCTCCGCCGGCGCCGCCGAAGCCTTCGAGCTTGCGCGCGTGCCCCCATGGTCGGAGCGCGAGCGGCTTCTCAACGAGAAGCAGAGCCTCGGCTTCTATCTCAGTGGCCATCCCTTCGACGCCTATCGCGACGAGCTGCGGCGGTTCGCGCGCACGTCCCTGGGCGGCCTCGTGCCGCAGACCGATGCCGTCTACATCGCGGGGGTCATCTACGGCGTGGCGATCCGCAACTCGCGCCGCGGGCGGATGGCCGTGCTCACGCTCGACGACGGCAGCGCGCGGGTGGAGGTCGTGGTCTTCGGCGAGCTCTTCCAGGAGAAGCGCGCGGTGATCCAGGAAGACCAGGTGGTCGTCGTGCAGGGGCGCGTGTCGATGGACGATTTCTCCGGCGGCGTGCGTGTCACCGCGGACAAGCTCATGGACTTGGCCGAGCTGCGTGCCGCCCATGCGCGCGTGCTGCGCTTGTCCATCAACGGACAGGCGGACTCTGCGAGGTTGAAAGCGCTCCTCGCGCAATACGCCGGCGGCCAGTGCCAGGTCGCGATCCGTTACCGCAACGAGAAGGGCGAGTGCGACATCCGGCTGCCCGAGAGCTGCCGGGTGAAGATCTCGGCGCCGCTGCTCGATTCGCTCGCCGAGTGGCTCGACGAGCGCAACGTCGAGGTCGTGTACTAGCCGGTCTGGCGTTTCTCGAAGCGCGCGAGCCTTTCGGCGGTTTCTTCCTCGATGTCCAGGCGCGTCACGCTCGCGCCATCGGGTCCGCGCCGCATCCACGCGGTGATCGCGTCGACGGCCTCGAATGGCCCTTGCACCAGCGCCTCGACGCTCCCGTCCATGCGGTTGCGGACCCATCCGGTCACGCCCAGCGCCTCGGCTTTCTGCCGCATCGACTCGCGGAACCACACCCCTTGCACGCGACCCTGAGCGCGCAGCCTGCGCGTCACGATCTCACTCATCGGAGGCTACCCGTCGCCGCGTCTTCTTCCGTTCGCCGACCTGCTTCTTGGTCTCGATGCGCCGCTCGCGCGCCGCGCGCGAGGGCTTGGTCTTCACCCGCTTTTTCGGCACCACGTTGAGGCGCTCGAGCCGCTCCACGAGCCGCTTGAACGCGGTCTCGCGGTTGCGAAACTGCGAAGGGGAATCCTGGGACGTCGCCACGACTCCCGACGGCAGATGCGTGATGCGCAGCGCCGACTGCGTCTTGTTCACGTGCTGGCCGCCGGGGCCGCTCGCGCGAAACGTCTCGATCACCACTTCGCGCTCGAGGCTCTTGCGGTCGGTGGCGTACGGCGGAGGACGTTCAGGGTGGCGCGCGGGCATGGCCGCAATTGTCGATCAATTACCGCTGCAACGCAGTTCGATTACGGCTGTATTCGCCCGGCGGTGTGTTTGTGATGGCGCTCACAGTCGACCCCTGCCGTTCGGATCAATGATGGCCCATCGATTCCATACCCCGCAAGGCGCACTTGCGTGGAGCCCGCCGGAGAAAATGTCCGGCGGGCTTTTTTTTCGTTACTTGATCCGCATGCCCGGCTGGGCGCCGGAATCGGGGGCGAGGAGGTAGATCGAGCCGCCATCGCCGGCGGCGAGGACCATGCCCTGCGACTCGCCGAAACGCATCTTGCGCGGAGCGAGGTTCGCGACCATCACGGTGAGCCGCCCGATGAGCTCCTTGGGCGTGTACACCGAGCGAATGCCTGCGAACACCGTGCGCTGCTCGACGCCGATGTCGAGCGTGAGCTTGAGGAGCTTGTCGGCGTCGGCCACGAGCTCGGCGTCGACGATGCGCGCGATGCGCAGGTCGATGCGGCTGAAATCGTCGATCGAAATCATCTCTTCGATCGGCTGGAGCACCGTGGGCTTCGGCGGCTCGATCGGCTCGAGGCGGAAATCGTCGGACTCGGCGGCGGCGCTTGCCGCCTTCGCGGCCGGTGGTGTCCCGGTCCTCGCGCCTTCGGGCTTGGCCTCGGACGGCGGCTCGAGAAGCTGGTCGATCTGCTTCGGATCGATGCGCGAGACGATGTGCCGGTAGGGTTGCACGGTCTGGCCGGGCTTGAGCGGCTGCGCGACGTCCTCCCAGGCGAGCGGCTTGGGCAGCGCGAGGAAGGCCTCCACCTCCTCGGCAACCTTGGGCAGGACCGGTTTGAGGTAAATAGTGAGGATGCGAAAGAGCTCCAGGTAGAGCGTGCAGAACCACTGCAGCGCCGCGTCCTGGCCCGCCTCCTTGGCGATTTCCCAGGGCTTCTGCTCGTCGACGTATTGATTGACGCGATCGGCGAGGAACATCACCTGGCGGATCGCCTTGCTGAACTCGCGCGCATCGTAGTCGGCGGCGATGGCGTCGGCGAAGCTGCGCACCTCGAAGAGGATCGTCGGCGCCTGTTCGTCGTCGGCCACGGGAGGGGCGAGCTTGCCGCGCATCTTGTGCTTGAGCTCGCGGCCCGCGGAAAGCGGCTCGTCGCTGAGCTTGCCCGCGAAGCGCTTGGCGATGAAGCCCACGGCGCGGCTCGCGATGTTCACGTACTTGCCGACGAGATCGGAATTCACGCGCGCGATGAAATCGTCGGGGTTGAAATCCAGGTCCTCGACGCGCGCGTTCAGCTTGGCTGCGAGGTAGTAGCGCACCCATTCCGGGTTGAGCCCGAGATCGATGTACTTCTGCGGACTGACCGAAACGCCGCGCGACTTGGACATCTTCTCGCCCGAAAGCTGCAGGAATCCGTGCACGTACACGTTGTCCGGAACCTTGCGCTCCGAGAACTTGAGCATCGCCGGCCAGAAGAGCGTGTGGTGGTAGATGATGTCCTTGCCGATGAAATGGATCTGCTCGACCTTGGGGTCGGCGAGGTACTTCGCGAAGGCGTCCGGGCCCTTCTTGTCGAGGAGGTTCTTGAGCGATGCGAGGTAGCCGATGGGCGCGTCCAGCCAGACGTAGAAATATTTCCCCGGCGAGCCCGGGATCTCGATGCCGAAATAGGGCGCATCGCGCGTGATGTCCCAGTCGTTGAAGCCGCTGTCGAGCCACTCGCGCACCTTGTTGGCGACTTCCGCCTGGAGCCGGTCATTTCCCGTCCACTCGCGCAGGAACTCGACGCAGCGCGGGTCCGACAGCTTGAAGAAGAAGTGGTCGGATTTCTTGAGGACGGGCTTGGCGCCGGTCAGTGCCGAGTAGGGATTCTTGAGGTCGGTCGGCGCATAGACCGCGCCGCAGTTCTCGCACGAATCGCCGTACTGGTCCTTGGTCCCGCATTTCGGGCATTCGCCCTTGATGTAGCGATCCGGCAGGAACATGCCCTTCACGGGGTCGAAGAACTGCTCGATCGTCTTCGTCTCGATGAAGCCGTTCTTGCCGAGCGCCGCGAAGATGTCCGAAGCGAGCTGGGTATTCTCTTCGGAGTGCGTGGTGTGGAAATTGTCCCAGCTGATGCCGAAGCGCTGGTAGTCGCGGCGGTGGGACTCGGCGACCTTGGCGATGAGCTCCTCGGGCGTCGTGCCTTCGGCTTCCGCCCGCAGCATGATCGGCGCGCCATGGGTGTCGTCGGCGCAAACGAAAGTCACCTTGTGTCCCTGCAGCCGCTGGAAGCGCACCCAGATGTCGGCCTGCACATACTCCATGACGTGGCCGATGTGAAACGGGCCGTTGGCGTACGGAAGCGCCGTGGTGACGAAAAGCTTGCGGGGCATGAATGAGAGTGTGGAAGCTCCGCGATCATAGCAAATTGCTTTAAAATTGCGCGTAGCCTTTCCCTCCACGCAGACCTTTCCATGTCCCCCAGCGAGAAGGATGTGCTCGACGCGCTCGCCGAGCTCATCGATCCGGTCACCGACCGCAACTACGTCGAGTCGAAAAGCGTGAAGAACGTGAAGATCGAGGGCGATCGCCTCTCGCTCGACATCGCGCTCGGCTACCCGGCGCGTGGCGTGATCGACCGGGTGCGCGGCCAGGTCGCCGGGCGCCTCGCCAAGCTTCCGGGCGTGGCGCACGCGAGCGTGAACGTCCACTCGAAGATCGTCTCGCACGCAGTGCAGCGCGGCGTGAAGCTCGTGCCGGGGATCAAGAACATCATCGCGGTGGCTTCGGGCAAGGGGGGCGTGGGCAAGAGCACGACGGCGGTGAACCTCGCGCTCGCGCTTGCCGCCGAGGGGGCCACCGTCGGCATGCTCGACGCCGACATCTACGGACCCTCGCAGCCGCTCATGCTCGGCATCACGGGGCGGCCCACGTCGCGTGACGGCAAGACGATGGAACCCATGGAGGGCCACGGCCTGCAAGCGATGAGCGTGGGCTTTCTCATCGAGGCCGACACGCCGATGGTGTGGCGCGGGCCGATGGTCACGCAGGCGCTCGAGCAGCTGCTCTCGGAGACCAAGTGGCGCGACCTCGACTATCTCGTGGTCGACCTGCCGCCGGGCACCGGCGACATCCAGCTCACGCTCGCCCAGAAGGTCCCGGTCACCGGCGCGATCATCGTCACCACGCCGCAGGACATCGCGCTCATCGACGCGCGCAAGGGGCTCAAGATGTTCGAGAAGGTCGGCATCCCGATCCTCGGCGTCGTCGAGAACATGGCCGTGCACATCTGCTCGAGCTGCGGCCATGCCGAGCACATCTTCGGCAGCGGCGGCGGCGAGAAGATGTGCAAGGACTACGAGGTGGAATTCCTCGGCAGCCTCCCGCTCGACATCCGCATCCGCGAGCAGGCCGACTCCGGCAAGCCGACCGTGGTGTCGGAGCCCGACGGGCCGGTGGCGAAGATCTACCGCGAAATCGCCCGCAAGGTCGCCGCGCGCATCGCCAAGCAGGGTGAAGACCGTTCGGGCGTGTTCCCGAAGATCGTCATCCAGAACACATGAGCATCAAGAGCGACAAGTGGATCCGCCGGATGGCGGAAGCGCACGGCATGATCGAGCCGTTCGAGGGGGGGCAGGTGCGCGAGGTCGACGGGAAGAGGGTCATGTCCTACGGCACCTCGAGCTATGGGTACGACGTGCGCTGCGCCGACGAATTCAAGATCTTCACCAACATCAATTCGACGATCGTCGACCCGAAGAACTTCGACGAGAAGTCCTTCGTCGACTTGAAAGGCGAAGTCTGCATCATTCCGCCTAATTCCTTCGCGCTGGCGCGCACGGTGGAGCGATTTCGCATTCCGCGCACGGTCCTCGTGGTCTGCCTCGGAAAATCGAGCTATGCCCGCTGCGGGATCGTGGTGAACGTGACGCCGCTCGAGCCGGAATGGGAGGGCCACGTCACGCTCGAGTTCTCGAACACGACGCCGCTCCCGGCGAAGATATACGCCAACGAGGGCGTCGCGCAGATGCTCTTCTTCGAATCCGACGAAGTCTGCGAGACTTCGTACCGCGACCGGGGCGGCAAATACCAGGGACAGAAGGGCGTCACGCTGCCGAAGATTTAAGCAGCGGGGAGTGCGCGAAAAAAAGTCCGACGCGCGCGGAGATTTGCCCTATACTTTGCGCGAAATTTTTACATGCTCCCCGCGACGGGGATTCAAGGAGGTCGTCAGACCCCGATGCCCCGAACCGCCACGATAAAGAAGCTCCGGCCGATACCGGAGTTCCCCCTCGATTCCCACCCGGAAATCAGCCTCGACTTCACGCGGGTCAAGCAATACCTCTCAAGGCACGGCTACAAGAAGCCCGTGCTCATCGTCGACCTGGACATCGTGCGCACGAAGGTGCGCCGCTTCCGTGCGTCCCTGCCGCGCGTGCGCCCGCACTTCGCGGTGAAGGCGAATCCCGACCCTCGCGTTCTCAAGGTGCTGATCCAGGAGGGGGCGGGCTTCGAAATCGCCTCGATCGCCGAGCTCGACATCTTGATGGGCCTCGCCGTGCCGCCGGCCGAGATCTTCTATTCGAATCCCATGAAATCGCGCGCCTACCTGGAGTACGCCGCCGCGAAGGGCGTGCAGTGGTACGTGGTGGACAGCGTCGAGGAGATCCGCAAGGTGCAATCGGTCAAGGCCGACGCGAAGATGTACCTGCGCATCGATGCGCCCAACATCGGCAGCGACTGGCCGCTGGCCGGCAAGTTCGGCGCGCACATGGGCGACGTCCCCGAGCTCATCCAGGCGGCAGTCGAATGCAAGGCGGACCTCGCGGGCGTGACGTTCCACGTGGGCTCGCAGTGCTTGAATCCCGACAACTGGCGGGTGGGCATGGAGCGGGCGCGCAAGGTCTTCGCCTCGATGCGCGCGGTCGGGCTCCGGCCGCGGCTGCTCAACCTCGGCGGCGGCTACCCGGTGCGCCACGTGAAGCCGATCCCTTCGATCGAGACCATCGCCGAGCTCATCAACAAGGACCTGCGCCATTTCGGTCCCGAGGTGGAAGTGATCGCGGAGCCGGGCCGTTACCTGGTGTCCGACGCGGGGTACTACATCTGCCGCGTCGTCGGCACCGCCACGCGCAACAACCAGCGTTGGATGTACTGGGACGCGGGCGTCTTCGGGGGCGTGATCGAGACCACCGAGGGCTTGCGCTACAACATCTATACGGACCGCGACGGCGAGCCGGTCTCGTGGAACGTCGCCGGACCGACGTGCGATTCGGTCGACGTGGTGATGCGCGAAGAGCTCTTCCCCGCGGACCTGCAGGAGAACGACTTCATCTTCATCAAAAACGCCGGCGCGTACACGACCGCGTACGCGAGCAACTTCAACGGCTTCCCGTTGCCCGAGGTGGCGACGATCGGTTAGGGACCGGACCCCGGTTCATTGGGGGACAGGGCACATCCGGCGTCGAGTTGTGACCTGTCCCCGAGCCTGACCCCGGTATTCGATGAACTTCATCCCGGCCAATCCCGATTTCGAGGCGCGAACGCGCGCGAGCTTTGCCCGCCAGGGCGCCATGGCGCTCATCGGCGCCGCGCTGGAGCGCGTCGAGCCCGGGCTGGTGCAGGTCAGCCTCGGCTATCGGCCCGAGTTGTCGCAGCAGCACGGCTTCTTTCACGCCGGGCTCCTCTCGACCATCGCCGATGTCGCCGGCGGCTATGCGGGATTCACGCTGTTTCCGGCGGACGCCGCCGTGCTCACGGTCGAATTCAAGATCAACCTGCTCGCCGCCGCGGACGGCGAGCGCGCAACCGCGGTCGGGCGCGTGGTGCGCAGCGGCCGCACGCTCACCGTGTGCAGCCTCGACGTGCACGTCGAGAAGGCCGGCCGGCGCACCCATTGCGCGACCGGAGTCCAGACTCTCATCTCGCTCGTCGGGCGCGCCGGCGTCCGCGACTAAAGGCTTTCGATGGCTCAGGACTTCTGGGCCTCGAGCGGTTTCAGCCTGCTCGAGCGCGGGCCTGAAGGGCTCATCGCCACCGATGCGTGGCTCGCTCGCTTCGCCGACCGGCCCGAGTTGGTTCCGCCGGCCGGCGCGGGGCCGCGCGAAGTCGAGCTGCACCAGCGCCTGGCCGGCGAGCCGCGAGCCGTCGCCCCCACCACGCTTGTCGACTCGCTCGAAGATCCCGATGCGCGCGAGAACTGGACACAGTTCCTGCGCTTTCGCGACCGCGCGCTCGCGCATCCGACGCTAGAGGCCTGCTATCTCGACCTGTTTCGCGCGAACCAGGTCGACATCGCGCCGGTATTCGTCGATGCGCTCGCGCAGGTCATCACGCGCGCCGTGCTGGAAGGTGTCGGCGATCCCTGGCTCGCACGGGCCGCGGAGATGCTCTTTCGTCGCCAGCGCGTGAGCACGGAAGGCGGGCAGGTCCTCGCGGCCGATGCCGCGACGCTCGAGGTGTACGCCGAAACCGGCGGGTTCGGCGCGGTCGGCAAGCTCCTGCGGGAGCACCTTCCCGCTGTGAAGATGGACGTCCTCAACCACGAGAACGCCGCTTTCTACTGGATGCGCGACGAGCTTCATGGCTTCGCGCTCGATCTCACGGCGGGACGCGAGGGCGCCGCGGCGCTTGCGCACGTTCTCGAGCGCTGGGTGGCCCATCTCGCGGGAGCGCGCGTCACGATCGAGCCCATCGAGCACATTCACGACGAGCGCTGGCGGTGGCATGTGGGACTCGACGTCGATTCGAGCGCGATCCTGAACAGTCTCTATCGCGGAGAAACCGTGGCGCCCGGGGAGCTCGAGCGCCTCGTGCTCCTCTTCAAGCTCGCGTTCGAAGATCCGGGCGATGCGCTTGCCGAGATGGCGGGGCGCCCCGTGTACCTAGGCGTCGGCGTCCGGCCCGATCGCACGCTCAAGATCAAGCCGCAAAACCTTCTTTTGAATTTGCCCTTCG
>Ga0209131_1000532_pt1 | contig 27301 bp, 20 predicted proteins | sample GraSoi_2013_40cm_FD_185826 | JGI IMG/M metagenome (GOLD analysis project Ga0209131, IMG submission 185826) | Grasslands soil microbial communities from the Angelo Coastal Reserve, California, USA - Sample 9_17_2013_40cm (SPAdes) (version 2) | ecosystem: Environmental > Terrestrial > Soil >... | reverse complement strand
CTCGGCAAGGGTTGTCAGCGATTTCACGTTGGATTTGAGATTGGCAAGATCAACGCGCACACCGGCGAGCTTGGCCTGCGCCTGGGCCAAGGCGAGCCGGAAGGGCTCAGAGTCGATCTCGAAGAGAATGTCGCCTGGCGCAACATGCTGGCCTTCCCGGACCACGATGCGGCTGACCTTGCCGGAGATATCGGGCGTGATGAGCACCTTCTGGGCGCCCACATAGGCATTGTCGGTCGAGATGTAGCGGCCGCCGGACAGGTAGAATGCGAGCCCTGCCACGGCGGCGATCGTCGGCACCACGACCAGCAGAATCTTCCGCAGGTTCCGGCGCATGAGGTCCTTCAAACCCGCGGGCTTTGCGGTTGCGGGCGGCTCAACCGTCCGGGAATTTCAGAAGCTTTTCAGCCATAGCGTTTCTCCGTCGCGGTTTCGTTCGCCCGTTTCGCAATGGCGCCGCGCAGATTGGTCTTGAGAGTGAGGAGATGGGCAAGAAGCTGTTCGACCGCCGCTGGTTCGATTCCCGCCAGCACGGTCGCCATGATGTCTTGGCCGAGCCGCGTCAGTCCGTCGAGCACGGGCCGTGCGGCAGGCGTCAGATAGAGCCGTTTGGCGCGCCGATCGTCCGGATCGGAACGACGCTCGATGAGGCCGCCGTCGCACAAACGGTCGATCAGCCGGGTCAGGGTGATGGGTTGCAAGTCGAGCGTATCGGCGAGCTCACACTGCTTGAGGCCTTCCGAACGCTCGACGCGGGCCAGCACCGCCCATTGGGCGCGGGTCATTCCGAAATCACGCGCCCGCTGATCCGCATAGGTCTTGAGCAGGCGCGCTACGTCATTGATGTTGAACGCGACTTCTCGCTCCAGCGGCATCCGTGGCACAGCCGTCCTTCCTCAATACGAAGTCTGATATAATATAAGCCAGCTTATTAATATGGCAAAAATAGGCTCCTCAAGTCTTCGTGGTCGGCCCTCCAAGGTGGAAACAGGCCCCGCCGACTTCCCGCGCGCCGATTTCAGCGATTACAATACCTCGCCCATCGTTCGAGGCAGCCATGAATGATGCGAAAAAATTGGCCCTTGCAGCCGTATTCATTGTGCTATCGGCGTTCGCCCTTTCACGGACGGCGCCCTCGGCCGAGGCTTGGCCGCAGCGCACAGTGAAGTTGATCGTTCCACTCGGACCGGCGAGCGGCGCCGACGTGACGGCTCGCGTGCTGGCGGATCAGTTGTCCAGACGGTGGGGTCAGGCGGTTGTGGTGGAAAATCGTCCCGGCGCGGATGGTATAGTCGGCCTCGCAGCCTTCCTCGGCTCCTCCGATGATCACGTGCTGCTCTTCACGGCAACCGGTTCGTTTACGGCCTATCCGTTCCTGCACGAAAAGCTGCCCTACAACCTCGATCAATTGGCGCCGATCGCCCGCGTCACAAATACGCTTATCGCGATCACGGTTCCGACATCGTTGAAAGTCAACTCGCTTGCAGAGCTGATGACCTTGGTGCGTTCGCAACCCGGCCGCTATCACTGGGCCAGCATAACCGGCGCTACGGATTTGGTCTTCTCCGGCTTCCTCAAGAGCGCCGGCCTGAGCATGGTCAGGGTGCCCTACCGTGAGAGCGTGCTTGCGGTCAACGATTTGAGCGAGGGACGCATTGAGGTCTTCTTGTCGGCGCTGGCGACCGTGCTGCCGCAAGTCACCGGCGGCAAGATCAAGATGCTGGCACTGACCAATCACGAGCGTGCGCCCGTCGTCCCCGAGGTTCCCACCGTCAGCGAGGCCGGCTACCCGGCACTACAGTTCGATGGCCTCGTCGGTCTGTTCGCGACGGCCAGGGTGCCGGTCGAACTGCGGGAGCGAATCGCCGGCGATGTGCGAGCCGTTATCGCCGATCCCGCAATGGCGACAATTGTTGCCGGAACGGGGCAAATCGTCAGTCCGGGATCGCCCGCCGAATTCGCGCGCGCGATAGAAGAGCAGCTGACCGCCTTCACGGCGATTGCCAAATCCTTGGATCTGCAGCCGAGACGATGACGCCACGCTTAACCTCGGACCTCATCCTGAGGAGGCCGCGCTCTTCGCGCGGCCGTCTCGAAGGATGACCGCAGGCACGATCCCGTTTGTGGCCGTCCTTCGAGACGCGCGCAAGAGCGCGCTCCTCAGGACGAGGCTGATGGATGATGTCGATATGATTCGTACTATGGAGACGCTGTACTAAATGCTGACGCGTGAACAAAACGAACTGGTCACCCGGATTGGCCCCGGAGCGCCGATGGGCAATTTGCTGCGGCGGTACTGGATTCCCATCCTTCTGGCCGAGGAGTTGCCGGAAAACGAATGCCCGCCGGTGCGCGTGAAACTCCTCTCTGAGCGCTTGCTCGCTTGGCGGGATACCCAAGGCCGCTATGCGCTGACGGATGAATTCTGTGCGCATCGCGGCGTTTCGCTGTGGTTCGGCCGCAATGAAGAGAACGGCCTGCGCTGCCCCTATCACGGCTGGAAATACGACTACACCGGCCAGTGCATCGAGGTGCCGTCAGAGCCGCAGGAAAGCGGCTTCTGCAACAAGATCAAGCTGAAATCCTACCCGCTGGTCGAGAGCGGCGGGATTACATGGGGCCGCCTGAGCTTAAGCCTCCGCTGCCGGCATTCGAGTGGACGGAGCTTCCCCCCACGCACAGGTACGTCAGCAAGCGTTGGCAAGAATGCAATTACCTGCAAGCGATGGAAGGCGGCATCGATTCCAGCCACGTCTCCTTCCTCCACAGCGGCGAACTCCATTCCGATCCGCTGCATCGCGGCACCAAGGGCGCGCACTATCAGCAGGACCGCCAACCGAAGTTCGAGGTCATCGAGTCGCCGGGCGGCCTCTATATCGGTGCGCGCCGCAATGCCGAGCCGGGGCACTATTACTGGCGCATCACCCAATGGATCATGCCCTGGTACACGATGGTGCCGCCCTATGGCGACAATGCGCTCAACGCACATGCCTTCGTGCCGATCGACGACGAGAATTGCTTCACCTGGACTTTTACCTATCACCCCACACGACCGTTGAGCGCGATGGAGCTCGACACCATGCGTAATGGCGGCGGCATCCATGTCGCGTTGATCCCGGGCACCTTCCGGCCGATCATCAATAAGGATAACGACTACATGATTGATCGCCACGCCCAGAAGGCGGGCCGCACCTTTAGCGGCGTCAAGGGTATCGCCATGCAGGACGCTGCCGTGCAGGAGGGCATGGGGCCGATCCAGGACCGCACGAAGGAGAATCTCGTCTCGACCGACAACGCCATCATCATGGCACGCCATCGCCTTCGCCGCGCTGCGCTCGCCCTGCAGCACGGCACGGCCCCGCCGGGGCTGACGCCCGAATGCCAGCGCGTGCGCGCCGCCACCTTTGTGCTTCCGCTCGACGTGCCCTTTGCCGAGGCCAAGCGCGAAGACCTGAAAGTGAGACACGGCATCTCTCACACCTCCATCTGAGCGGAGCGAATTCCAGACACGCCGCAATATCTTCGGCGCTCCAACCAGCGCGTGACGCCGCGGCTCTATTCGGGCAGATTTCCGATCCCGCCGTCGGTTCGGCATGCCGCCGCGCCGTTACACAAGGAAGCCGCCATGGACAAAGCCAGGTTCGATAAGGGTCTTGAGGTTCGCACCGCCGTGCTCGGCAAAGATTATGTCGAGGCGTCGATGAAGAATGCCGACGATTTCAATCGCCCTTTTCAGGAACTCGTCACCGAATACTGCTGGGGCGCCGCGTGGGGCAGCGACGGTCTATCGCACAAGACCCGCAGCATGCTCAACATCGCGATGATCAGCATCCTCAATCGGCCGCACGAGTTGAAGCTGCATGTCAAAGGCGCATTGCGCAACGGCGTCACCAAGGACGAAATCCGTGAAGTGCTGATGCAGGTCGCGATCTATGCCGGCGTTCCGTGCGGCGTCGATGCATTCCGCCTCGCCCGCGAGGCGTTCAAGGAGGTGGAGGCGGCGTGACGGCCGCGTCGCCGCATACCCGCGAAAGGCGCATCAAACCGCCGCTTTCTGCAAAGCGGTAATATCGGAGTTTCGCCGTGAAGGCCCTTCCCTTGGGGCCTTCGCAGGCGTACGCTGATTAATAAATCGGCAAAGAGAATCGCTGGATTTGTTTCAACGAACTTGTGGTTCAGCGCGGGCGGACTGACATTTGGCGCCACTTCGCTCGTGCTTCTTTTGAGAACCGCGTTGTTACCCGCACGATTCGTGTGAGAGGGATATCGGCCGGTCGCGGCGTGCGGCGTTGTTGACTGCGCCAAGCCACCGCTCGAGCGCACCGATGCGCTGCCCGAGCAAGCGCGAGGAGGAGAGAAACATCATGACAAATTTGCGATGCCAGTTGTTGGCTAGCGTTGCCAGTGTCGTCCTGGTCGGAGCCGCAAGCACCGCTTCGGCCGACCAGTTGCTGACTGGCTCGATCACTTCCGCTTCCGGCCAGAAGCTGGAGGGCGTGCAGGTTTCCGCCAAGATGGAAGGCGCGACCATCACGACGAGCGTCTACACGGACCTGAACGGCGACTACTTCTTCCCCGCGATGGCGGACGGCAAGTATCGCGTCTGGGCGCAGGCGCTGGGCTTCGAGACCTCCAAGGGCGCGGTCGAGCTGACCGCCACCAAACACCAGGACTTCAAGCTCGCCGCCATCACCGACCCTGAGCAGAAGATCAAGCAGATGCCGTCGGAAATGCTCGCGGCGGCGTTGCCTGACGAGACCGAGGCCGATGCGCAGATGAAGCGCATCTTCCACAACCAGTGCACCGGCTGCCACACGCCGGGCTATCCGCTGCAGTTCAAGTTCGACGAAGCGGGCTGGAACAAGATCATCAACCTGATGAAGGTGGTGGCCAACACCGGCGTGTATCCAGGGCCGAATTCCAAGGCCAACGGCATCATCGAATTCAACCGCAAGGACCTCGCGGCCTACTTGGCCCGCGCGCGCGGCCCCGGCGAATCCTCGATGAAGTTCAAGGACCGGCCGCGGCCGAGCGGCGAGAACGCCCGCGTCGTCTGGCAGACCTATGACCTTCCGCTCAACCCCGATACGGGCGCTGGCGTGCTGGGCTCCAAGTATCCGGTCAATGACGGCTATGACTGGAACCTCGGCACTCCTTCCAAGCTCGGCCAGCTGCCCCATGACGGCGCCATGGGCTTCGACGGCAATCTCTACTACACCGTCAACAACCCGAACCCGGGCGTGACCGTCGGCAAGGTCGACACCAAGACCGGCGAAGTGAAGTACATCAAGGTCGACCGTAAGGACGGCAGATACGCCGCCACCGCCCATGGCCTCACCCGCGACGGCAAGGGCGATCTGTGGTTCGATGTCGATCCGGGCCGCCGCAGCCTCGGCAAGCTTGAGGTTGCGACCGAGAAGGTCAGCGTCTACGAGACGCCGCCTCCGATGTCGCCGCTCGGCGGCGCGGTCACCCTCGATGTGGACGGCAAGGGCCGGGTGTGGGCCTCGGCGCCGGACGGCGTCGTCGCCTTCGATCCGGCGAGCGAGAAGTTCACCGACTTCAAGTCGATCCTGCCGTTCAAGAACGCCAAGGGGACGAACAGCACCTACGGCGCCGCTGGCGACCGCGACGGCAACGGCTGGTGGGCCCAGATGGCGTTCGACACCATCGGCAAGGCCGACATGACCAGCGGCAAGACCACGGAAATCGCGCTACCGTCGCTCAAGGACGAGATGGCCCGCCTACCGGAATCCAAGCGCGCCTTCTACGAGAACTTCGCCGACCGCACCAACGGCAATCCGCTGCCGTGGTCGCAAGGCCCGCGCCGCATGGGCACGGACAAGAATGCCGACGTGCTGTGGGTCGGCAATTCGTGGGGCGCAACGCTTGCCCGCATCGATACCAAGACCGGGCAGACCTCCATCATCCCGTTCCCGGATCCGGCCTATCAGCCGTATCACATCGCGGTCGACCAAAACCACAATGTATGGGGCAACCTGTGGACCGCCGACCGGCTCGCCAAGTACGATCCGGCCAAGAGCGAGTGGACGCTGTTCGACCTGCCCGTCCGCGGCACCGAAATCCGCCACATCTCCTTGTTGGAGAAGGACGGCGTGACGAAGGTGATCGTGCCGGTCTATCGCGACAGCATGATGGGCGTGATGACGCTGCGCAGCGAGGCGGACATTGCGAAGCTCAAGACGGCGGCGAAGTAAGGACGGCGTCGTTACTGTGTGGTGAATCAGGCCGAGCCCTGGCGACGGGGCTCGGTTTTTTGTGATCGAAAGGAATGCCGAGGCTACCCAATGTCAGAACGTCAAAAAAACCGGACCATGCGACAACGCATCGGATGTGAAGTGTGGGTACGGATTAGATCTCGGCAATGACTTTCGGGCAGGATTGGTATTCTTTGCCGGGCGAGATTCTCAATCCGCAGGCCCGTTCGAGCAATTGGTGCGCAACCCACCTATGGTCCACGATCGGCGAAAATAGGAGCGAGCGGCTAAGAAGGGTGATTAGACCCTGCTCATCCACCAAGGAGCGTCCGTAAAAATGGTAGGAGCCACCCGACGACACTACAAAGCCCGTCAAACCCAACTCATGAATAATTGTCTTTACTGCATTGAGATTCGCATCGGATTCTCTGCAATGGAAATCAAGCATTGGCAAATGTCGGAACAGTCCGTCGATTGTTTGAACCTCTGATGAAATGGCTAAAATTTGTCCTCTAATCAGCTGCGCGATGAGACCGCGAAGCTTATCTTCCTTACAATCCGCGCGCCGAACGGGCGTACAGTCTAAGTCTTGCCGGTTGTGACGAGTAGCTAATTTCAACAGATTATCAGTCCTCTCCGCGTGCGTAGAGAGGTGCAGCAGAAGTGAGTCCCAAAACGACAGACCTAGGTCATCACGAAGTTTAAGACCGGCCCGTATTACTCGTTGCTCCGGGTCACCGATACCAACTGATTCCTGCACGAGCGGGAAAAACCTTGGACGAAACAACTTAATTGATTCAATTTCAGCCATTTCAGCCACCAACAACTCAATCAGTTGCGGAGCGTCAAGGTCACCTCCAGATCTGCTCTGCTTCGTCATCAAAGGCTGCCGCTTTTCGGATTAATCGAGGCTTTCGGGTGGATGCACCTTGTTCTCAACCGAGCGAAAGTGACCGTAGTTAAATCCCTTATAACGTTCACCTGCCTGCAGCGTACGCCCAATGACGCGAACTTGGCGAAACGGGACTACTTCACTCGGAAGCGGGTCTTTCACACCACGCGCCACAATGCATCTAATAGCTTTTGGAATGCCCAAGTCTCGGCAATAAGTCGCTCTCGTCGATCCCTCTACTAGTATAAAATTCTCCCCCGATTCCTCCACGACAGGTGGCGTCAAGATCGACTTCTTGCCGTCCGAAAGAGAAACATAGGCGGAGGCGAACAAAGGAAGGTCATTCCTGGAATATAGTCGGATTAGATGGTGAATTTGCTTGTACTTATACTCTCGCACAAATCGCGTTAGAGAGAGCATGCGTTCCACTGGAACGTTTTCAAGCGTCAGGCTCACCCCAGTCTTCGCATACTGTCCCACCGTCTTCAGTGAGCGTAAAAGTCGGTCCTGCTCTCCCTCCACTATGGAAGGGCGTGGCGTGACAGCGCCCGTAGGCTGAATTTTTTCGTCCAACAGCGACACGATCGAGCGGATGGCCGGCGCGTCAAGATATCCCTCATACAACACAGCCTCTATGCCGTGGGCACCTAATCCCCTTTCGACCCCAATTATGGCTCTTGCGTCGCCTAAGTCTTGAGAAAGCAAGACATACGCTCTTATTGGCACAGATGACTTGCCTTGCAATTCAGTAACATCAGCCCCCAATAGGCGCAAGAGCTTACGTCGATAAGGCCCATGTTTGACATGGTCGCCATGTTCAGGCAACAAGACTTGTATGGGCACGCCCTTCGCCCGCCAACATAGCAGCGACGGAAATAGCTTGTAAACCCAGTCAGTATCGTCTTCAGCGATGACAATGCGATCGAGCGAAATATCAAGTCCGCCGGTGACATGAGTATACAATTCATCGGTACCGTAACAAACCGATGCTGCGGCCCTAGATGGGTGGACGTATTGCAACTCCTCGTCGAAAAATTGACGGGTTGCTTTTGCGCCGTTGTCAATTAGCAGCTGGGTAAGTGTTGGCGTCATCCGATGAAAATCTGTTGCTTTGATGTCGCCGGTCGGAATTTTGATAATATGGACGTTCTTTTGCTGATCGAGTTGTAGTTTTTGGCTTCCATCGACAATCGTGTTCACCAACAGTTTCAGAAAATGAAAGGTATCCCATTCCACGGGACCCTCTTCATCTGCGTCCAGCGAGAATGCGAGAATGCGGGTCGAAAGAGGCCGATCTGAATGCTGTCTGCCTGAAAAAATAAAGGTGGGCAGATTGCTAAGAAGCCCTCCATCAACGAATCGTTTTTCCACTGGTTGAAAGAAAATTGGGATCGCGCAAGATGCCTGAACAGCATTAGCTACTAGTTCATTGGGAGATGTGGTCTGACTCCACACCTTCGCTTCGGCCCGAGTCAAATCCGTGGATATAATGTAAGTTGGAATAGGCAGGGATCGAAATGATATGGGATGAGGCAGATGCGGAAGTAGTTTGTTCAAGTTCTGGTTTATCCAGTCGACGATATGAGATGAAGAATAAAAACCTTGGTCATAAAGAAGAGCGGCAAATTGAGGGTGCGCCCAGGTAATTGCCCTACCCAACAGGCCCCTTCGCTTATTTTGCGACGATGGTCGCAAAAATGCGTTGAAATCTAGGTTATCAATCGCCGTTCGAAGATCGCCCGGACTAGCACCCGCGCCGACTAACGCTGCAACTATCGATCCGGCAGACGTGCCAGCAACTTCGGTAAAACTTACGCCTCGTCGAATCGCCTCGTCGAATGCTCCAACGAATGCAGCGGCCCGACAGCCGCCCCCTTGAAAAACGCCCGCGCTGCTCTTGAAAAAAGATGTCGTGTCCATCTGATGTGACTCAGTTGCGTGCGGCGAGCCCCAAATACCACATGCGCCGTTCAGGGGCCAGCCACAGCACTCCCACCCTCCGCGGCGGCCCACGACTTCCGAGCCCTGGCATCCAGAGGACGCGCGCATTAGCGCGGAGGAGGGAACACGGCCTCGCTAAAACGCACGTTCGTGGCCGTAGGCGCAAGCGCAACTACCGGCGAGTCGGTTAGGAAAGAATGCCATATTCCATTAGATCGGGCCGCTATCCTTTGGATCGCAACGGACATGAATGGATCGAGGCCGAGTTTTCGCGCTGCGGCCCTTCCATTGCGGCCGGCGCTGGCTTACTCTGATTCGCAAGGGCGGCAAAGCAAGCCGCCTAGCGGTACGAAAAAACCACAAAAACAATTAGCATTGCGTCACGACCACCAGCGTTTGTTGATACTGCAAGCTGATCGCCCGGGCGCACCCACGCGCAGCGGGCAACCGAATCAAGGAGGGAACATCATGACCCATGTACGCGGTCAATTACTGGCTAGCGTTGCCGGTCTTGTCCTGGTCGGAGGCCTGAGCACCGCCTCAGCCGACCAGTTGCTGACCGGCTCGATCACGTCTGCTTCCGGCCAGAAGCTCGAAGGCGTGCTGGTTTCCGCCAAGAAGGAAGGCTCGACCATCACGACGAGCGTCTATACGGACCAGAACGGCGCGTATTTCTTCCCCGCCATGGCGGACGGAAAATACGACGTGTGGGCGCAGACGCTCGGCTTTAAGACCGCCAAGGGCGCGGTCGATCTCAGCGCCACCAAGCACCAGGACTTGCAACTCGCGGCAATCACGGATGCGGAAGAGCGCATTCGCCAGCTGCCTCCCGAAATCCTGGCCGCCGCCTTGCCGGAAGAAGCCGAGGCCGACGCCAATATCAAGCGCATTTTCCACAACCAGTGCACCGGCTGCCATACGCCGGGCTATGTGCTGCAGTTCAAGTTCGATGAGGCCGGGTGGAACAAAGTCATCAATCTGATGAAGTTCATCCCCAACTATCCGACCCCAGACCGCAAGCCGAACGCCATCATCAACTTCAACCAGAAAGAGCTCGCGGCCTACCTCGCCCGCGCGCGCGGACCGGGTGAAAGCTCGCTGAAGTTCAAGGACCGTCCGCGGGCGACCGGCGAAGCCGCGCGCGTCGTGTGGACGACCTACGAGGTCCCGCTCAACCCCGATACCGGGATCGCCACGCAAGGGGTCAAGTACAACACCAATGATGGTTCCGATTGGAGCCTCGGCGTCACCTCCAGGATCGGCCAGCTGCCCCATGACGGCGGCATGGACTTCGACGGCAACCTCTACTACACGGTCAATGCTCCAAATCGGGTGGTCACGATCGGCAAGGTCGACGGCAAGACCGGAGAGGTCAAGTACCTGAAGATCGACAAGCGCGACGGTTCGGGTGCCTCGACCGCCCACGGCATCACCCGCGACGCCAATGGCGACTTCTGGTTCGACATCAATCCGGGCCGCCGCAGCCTCGGCAAGCTCGAGACCAAGACCGAGAAGATCAGCGTCTACGAGACGACGCCTCCCATGTCGCCGCTCGGCGGCGCCGTGACCATGGATGTGGACGGCAAGGGCAAGATCTGGGCGTCTGCTCCGGATGGCGTCGTGATGTTCGATCCGGTGACCGAGAAGTTCACCGACTTCAAATCGAAGACTCCGTTCCAGAACGCCAAAGGCACCAACAGCACGTACGGCGCCGCGGGCGACCGCGACGGCAACGGCTGGTGGGCGCAGATGGCCTTCGACACCATCGGCCGGGCCGAAGTCGCCACCCGCTCGACCTCGGAAGTCGCGTTGCCCTCGCTCAAGGACGAGATGGCACGCCTTCCGGCGTCGTCCAAGGCGTTCTATGATGGCTTTAACCAGCTCACCAACGGCAACCCGCTGCCGTGGTCGCAAGGCCCGCGGCGCATGGGCACCGACAAGAACGCCGACGTGCTGTGGGTCGGCAATTCGTGGGGCGCGACGCTTGCCCGCATCGACACCAAGACGATGCAGGCCACGATCATTCCGTTCCCGGATCCGTCATATCAGCCCTATCACATCGCGGTCGATCAGAACCACAATGTGTGGAGCAATATGTGGACCACCGATCGGCTTGCCCGGTACAATCCCGAGAAGGCCGAGTGGACCTTCTTCGACTATCCGCTCCGCGGCACCGAGATCCGCCATGTCTCGCTCCTCGAGCGCAACGGCGTGACCAAGGTCGTCGTGCCGCTCTACCGGAACAGCCAGATGGGGGCGATGACGTTGCGCAGCGAGGCCGAGATCGCGGCGCTCAAGGCACAGGTTTCGCGCTGACGCGTAGAACCAGTCACCTGTCGTGAAAATGATCCGAGCCCTGGCGACAGGGCTCGGTTTTTTTTGTAAGGGTTCACGAAATGCGCCGTTTCCTCGCTTGCCGACGCCTCAGGAGCGTAGGGCGCAATAAGCGCAGCGCATTGCGCCTCTTGCGCGGAACCGGCGCAATGCGCTCCGCTTATTGCGCCCTACAGGCTGTCCCGACTAAAGCAGGAGTCGGCCGGCTGGCCAACGGATGGGCAACCAAAACAGCTATCGCCGACGTGATCCGGAACCTCGATCCGTTGGGCAGCCCGGGAATCTCTGCTTAGAAGCGTGTCTCGAAGCGAGGGACACCCATGATCACGCCGGCCTACTGCCGCACCATGGCGGCCTACAACAGCGAGATGAATCGCCGGCTCTACGCCGCTGCGAGCCGGCTGTCGGACGCCGAGCGGCGCGCCCCGCGCGGCGCGTTCTGGGGCTCGATTCACGGCACGCTGGTGCACATCCTGTGGGGCGACAGTCAATGGATGTCGCGCTTCGACGACTGGCCGCGACCGCAGACGCCGATCAAGCAAAGCGCCCACATGATCGAGGATTACGGCGAATTGTGCGCCACCAGGACGAAGCGCGACGGCGATATCGAGCGCTGGGCGGCGCGGATCGACGACGCCTGGCTTGACGATAGCCTGACCTGGTTCAGCGGCGCCGCCAGCCGCGAGGTGTCGGCGCCGAAGCGGCTGCTCGTCACCCATTTCTTCAACCACCAGACCCACCACCGCGGCCAGGCGCACGCCCTATTGACCGCCGCTGGCGAGAAGACCGGCGACACCGACCTGTTCCTGGTTGTGCCGGGGATCGTCGAATAGTTGAACGACCGTAGGGCGCAATAAGCGTAGCGCATTGCGCCTTTCGCACCGGAACGGCGCAATGCGCTACGCTTATTGCGCCCTACGGGCTGCGATGAAATTGAACATCGCGCGGCGCGGCCGCTTCTCCCTCTCCCCGCTTGCGGGGAGAGGGTCGCGGTGAGGGGCCTCTCCACAAGCTCAGACTCGCGGAGACGCCCCCTCACCCGCCACGATTTCAGTCGAAACGCGCCCTACACGGCGTCCCGGATCGCCCGCTTCACCAGATTCTCCATCATGGGAATCTTGAACTGATTGTAGGTCACCGGACGCGCCCCGTGGGTCGCGGTCTTGCCGGCGAGTTCAGCGGTCTCCTCGTCTTGCTTGCCGCCTTTGACCACGTCCTCGACCACCTTGATGAAGCGCGGTGTGCACGACACCCCACCACAGGCCACGCGAGCCGCATCGATGGTGCCGTTCGTGACCTTCAAGGCGGAGGCGACGTTGACCAGGGCGAAGTCCCATGTGTTGCGGTCGGCGACCTTCTCAAAATAGAACTTCGCGCCGGACCATTTGTTGGGAATGCGTATTGCGACCAGAAGCTCTTCCGGTTTCACCACCGTCATATGGGTGATGTCGGTCGCCGGACCGATGAAGAACTTCTCGGCATCGACCACGCGCTCAGCCTTCGCGGTCTTGATCACCATCTTGGCCTCGAGCACGACCAGCGCCGGCGCGGTGTCCGACGGGCTGACCGCAATGCAACGGGCGGCGTCGAAGATCGCGTGCTCGCGGTTCATGCCGGCCGGCGTATCGGCGAAACAGGTGTTGCCGCCCGCGCGGTAGCAGGGCAGGCCCGAGCGGTAGTACCAGCAGCGCGCGTCCTGGGAGACGTTGCCGCCGATAGACGACGCATTCCGGATCTGCGGGCTTGCCACCCGGCCGGCCGCGTCGGCAAGCACCTTAAACTTTTCGCGGATCACTTTGCTGCCGGCGATGTCCGCGAGCGTCGTGAGCGCACCGATTTCGATCCCGTCGGCGGTCGCGCGGATACCCTTAAGCTCCGCGATGCCGCCGAGGTCCATCACGACCTTGGGCCGCTTCACGCGGTCCTTGAACCAGTCGAGGCTGTCATTGCCGCCGGCCATCTTCCAGATGTCCTTGCCGCGGCGATCGAGCAGCGTGAGAGCGTCCGCAAGCTTGGTCGGCTGCAGCAGCTCGAAATTGGGCATCATGTCCCGGATCATGGCTGCGTCCCCCTTACTGCGTATTGGCGGCAAGCGCCTTGTAGGATTGCGGGCGCTTGGCGATGGCGTTCACGATCATGTCCGCCATCACCGGCGTGCGGTTGAAGTAATGCCCGCCCATGGCGTCCGCGATGGCGCAGACGAGCGCTGCGGCGGCGCAGCCCTCCAGCGGCTCGCCGATCCCGCGTGAGCCCAAGGGCGAACTCGGATCAGCCATATCGACTGCGTCCCAATGCATTTCCGAGGGCACATCGAGATAGCTCATCGGCTTTTGGCCCAGGAAGCCGGTGTTGGCCGGAATCCCGATCTGCGGATCAAGCACATAGCGTTCGGTCGCCGCGAGGCCGAAGCCCATGACGGCGCCGCCCTTGACCTGGGTGGCGAGCCCCATGGGGTGGATCACGGTGCCGCAGTCGGCGACGCCAAGATATTCGAGGATCTTATGCTGTCCGGTCTCGACATCGAGCTCGATCAGGATGAAGCCGGCCGCCAGCGCCGGCGGCATGGCCTCAAACGCCAGCTTATCCTTGGCGACGCCGATCAGCCCGGTGCCGGCGAGCCCGGCGACCGCGGCCTGGGTGATCGGGTTGAGATCGCCTGGCGCCTCCTTGCCGCTGAACGCGCCGCCGATCTCGATCGCGCGCTGGGCGACGGCCGCATAGGTGAGCGACTTCGACGGGTCGGACTTGAGAAACACCTTCTCGCCGCCGATGTCGTAATCATCCGGATTGCCGCCGAGGTCCTTGGCGGCGACCTGCATGAGCTTCGCCTTGGCGTCCATCGCCGCAACGAAATTGGTGCGCGACTGGGTGTAGGAGGTGTTGCTGCCGACCTGGGGTGAGTTGAACGGCAGGCCTCGCCGGGTGTCGCCCCGCTCGATGATGCAATTCTCCCAGTTGCATTTCAGCACCTCGGCAGCGACCCGCGAGGTCGCCGCATAGGAATAGGTGCCGAGATTGCCGACGCCGGTGTGGATGTGGATCTTGCCGTCGGGCGTGATCCGCACCAGGCCGTCGAAGCCGTTGAAGCCGGCCTGATGGAACGCCGAACCGACCCCGACGCCGATCACCTTGGAGCCGCGCCGCTGGCCGCTGAGCTTGACCTTTTCGTCCCACTTGAAGCGCTCGGCCCCCTTCTGCAACGCCTCCTTGAGGAACGCGCTGGTGAAGTTTTCCCGCTTCTCGCCGTGCTTGCCACCGCTGTCGGGCGCATTGATCATGCGGATGGCGAGGCGATCGAGATCGAGCTTGCGCGCCGCCTTGTCGAGGATCGGCTCCATGGCGAGCGCGGTCTGGTTCTCGCCTGGGCCGCGCTGTGGGCCGCGGAACGGCGTATTGGTGAGCACCGGAATGCCCTGCCAGCGCATCGCCAGCGGCTGGTAGACGACCGACAGCGTGTGGCCGAAATTCTCAAAATCCCAGAAGCCGACATTGGCGCCGTTTTCGGCGACCACATAGGCGTCCATGGCGGTGATGCGGCCGTCGGCCCGGAAGCCCACCTTGATGCGGCCCTGGAAGCCTGCGCGCCCCTGGCCGATCGCGTATTCCTCGGCCCGGCTCACGCGCATCATCACGGGCCGGCCGACCTTGCGCGACATGTGCGCGGGAATTGCCATCTGCGGATAGGGCGTACCCTTGGAGCCGAACCCGCCGCCGCAATATTCCGCGACGTAGACGAGGTCTTTGGGCTCGACGCCGCAATAGCGGGCGAGGCCCGGGATCATCGCGGTCTGGCTCTGGCTTGAGCCGAACACGAAGACCTTGCCGTTCTGCCAATACGCCATGGCGGAGCGGGGCTCCATGCAGTGGTGGCCCTGGGCGCCGATGACGAAGCTCTCGTCGAGGACGAGCTTGGCTTCTTTGAACCCGGCCTCGAGGTCGCCATAGGTCCATTCCGCGGCGGGCTTGCCCATGGGCAGGTTGCCCTCGCCGGCGACCGCGAAGTCGCGCGCGGTCCACTTGATGGTCTGGTACTTGACCCTGGGGTTGGCGACGTTGCCGTCGAGCCGCGCGGTCGGCCCGGCAGGATGCAGGCTGTCGAGCGGATCGACCACGAACGGCAGCGGCTCATAATCGATCTTGATGAGGTCGATCGCATCCTGGGCGAGCTGTTCCGTCTCGGCGGCGACCGCGAGAATCGGTTCGCCCACATAGAGCGGCTCTTTGGTGAGGATCGGGTTGTTGGGCGGCGGGAACGCCGGCACGTCGTCCGCTGTGAGGACGCCGAGCACGCCCTTGAGCTTGAGCGCGGCGGTGGTATCGATCTTCTTCACCTTGGCGTGCGGCATCGGGCTCGTCAGCAGGCGGCAGAACACCATGCCGTCGGCGCGAAAATCCTCGGCGTATTTGGCCTTGCCGGTAACCTTGCCGTAGATGTCGGGCGGCGTGAAATTCTTGCCGATCAGATCGTATGCCATGTTACGCCTCCCGGGCGGCGCGCATCACCGCATTGAGATAATGGTCATAGGCGCCGCAGCGGCAGAGATTGCCGGAGAGCGCAAGGCGAGCCTCGTCGCGCGTCGGTTTGGGAGTCACCTTGAGGAGCGCAACCGCGGACATGATCTGGCCGGGCGTGCAGAAACCGCACTGCGGCGCCAGTTCCTCGACGAAAGCCTTTTGCATCGGGTGCAATTCGCCATTGGGGCTTTCCAGGCCCTCAATGGTGGTGACCTTGCGGCCACGCAGCGCATGCGTCAGCGTCGAGCACGAGTGATGCGGCACATCGTCGATCAGGACGGTGCAGGCGCCGCACTCGCCACGATCGCAGCCAAGCTTGGTGCCGGTGAGTCCGAGCTTGTAGCGCAGCGTCATCGCCAGCGTCTCGTTCGCCGTAACGTCGACCCGGCGCGTCTGGCCGTTGACGTTGACGGTGATCAGGCGCTCGGGCGCCGCTGCGTTCTGCGCCTGCGCAGAGCGGGCGCCCATCGTATAGGACACCGCCGATACGGCCGTACCGGAGGCGATCACCCCTTTGATGAATTCGCGGCGATTCGCGCGGAGACTGCGCAGCTGCGGCGGTGGCGGCGTCCAGACAGGGTCCTGCGCAGCCAGCGCCTTGTAATCGACATCCGCATCAAGAATGCGGGCATCCGGCGGGATATAATGGTCCATGAGCCCTCCCTATGAGACTTGTCCGCAGTGCGATTGCGCGCCGCGGGAAAGTCGATCCTGGCTTTTAGATTGAGTCCAATCAAATTTAAGCACGATCAAAGAAAGCCGGCAATTCCGGCCTGACAGACATTCCGCCGCAAGCACACGCTGCGCTGCAGCATCACTTGCGATGGGTTTCGCGCCAGCGCGCAAACAGCCGCCACGCCTCCTCGCGCTCGGCCTCGGTCATCGCCTGCATGATGACCCCGCGCCACTGGAAGGCCTCGACCTGTCCGCCCGCCAGGGCGAGTTCGACCCACATCATGGCAAGCGTCGCGTTCATCGGCACGCCGTCCGATTGGAAATACATCAGCGCGAGAAAAAGCTGTGCGGTGGGCTCGCCCTGCTCGGCGGCGCTCTGAAAGAATTCGGCCGCTCGCACGCTGTCGCGTGGCACGCCGCGGCCTGAATAGTACATGAAGCCGAGGCCGGTCTGCGCCCGCGCATCGCCGGCCGTTGCGAGCGGCACCCACGCCTCCTGGGCGCGCGCATAACTGCCTTCGTTGAACGCCGTGAGCCCGTTGCGAAACGCCGCATCCGCGACGTCGGCGCGGGCCAATGGAGGCAGGAGGAGCGCGACGATCAAAATAATGAAGCACCGCATTTCATCGAGGTTAGCAGATCGGGCCCGATTGCGCGATGCATTCATGCGGCGGACGTCTTGGTCCGCTCGCCAAATGTAATGCGATTGTTGAACGGGTCACACACGGTCAATTCCGTCATTCCCCATTCCTGCTCCAGGAGGTCGGGACGGTTGTGGCGATATTTCTTGTCATTCAGTTCCCGATGCAACTCTCTGACACCGGTCATATAGACATATGCGATGGAGCCGGGCGTGCCATCGCCGTGGTGCTCGCTGAGATTGATCGCCAGGTCGTCTCTCGAAATCTGTATGAAGACCGGTGCTCCAGGTTCGAAACGATGCTCCCAATCGACCTTGAAGCCCAAAAAATCGAGGTAAAATTCGCGCGCCTTTTCCAACGAAAAAATCCTGAAAATTGGGACGGCGCGTTGGAACTCTATCGTCATTGCTTCCCCCCCCATATAGGAGCGATTCCGAAGCCTCTACCCCAACCCAAGCGCCCAGAAAGCGTCCTCGTGATGGCGGGCTGCTTCGCGGCTGAAGCAGCAGAACACGACATGCTGTACACCACGTGCCGCGTCCAATTCGGCCATCACGGTCCGGACCGCAATGCGGGCGGCGCGATCGGCCGGAAACGCATAGACGCCGGTCGAGATGGCCGGGAACGCAATCGACGCGATTCCGTGCTTCGCGGCAAGCGCAAGCGACGCCCGGTAGCACGAGGCGAGGAGTTGATCGCATTCTTCCTCGCGTTTGCGGCTCCACACCGGCCCGACCGCGTGAATGACGTGGCGCGCCGGCAGACGGTAACCCTTGGTGATTTTAGCGTCGCCCGTGTTGCAGCCGTTGAGGGTACGGCATTCCGCGAGCAGCTCCGGACCCGCCGCCCGGTGGATCGCACCGTCAACGCCGCCGCCGCCGAGCAGCGAGGTGTTTGCGGCGTTGACGATGGCGTCGACGTCAAGTGTCGTGATGTCGGCAACCACGATGTCGAGGCGCACGCCGCGATGGCTGGCAGACTGTATGGTGATCGGCGGCGCCATTTGCGGTTCCCTGATCCCTCAACGTCACGCCCATTCCGCCCGCGCCTCGGCGCCGAGGTCGAAAGTGCTACGCACCCCGATGTCGTCGAAATGCGCATCCAGGAAGCGGCGCGCGGCGCGACGGCCGTTGGTGCGGAGCATGCGGAAGAAATCATAATCGGTCGAAAGCTTGGTATCTACCGAGTATGCCTTCTCGCCGTCGCTCAGCGCGATGCGATGAGCATTGACGCGGCGGTACTCGCCGGGCCCAAGGCCGCGCGACAGGCGGCCCTGGTCAATCAAACGGGCGACGAACTCGATGGCGCGATATTCGGCGAGCAGCGATGAGTTGAAGGTGATCTCATTGATGCGATTCATGATATCGCGCGACGAGGTCGGGACCTCGCGCCGCTCGACGGGATTGATCTGCACGATCAGCACGTCTTCGGTCGTGGTGTTGGGAAAGAACGGGAAAATCGCCGGATTGCCCATGTAACCGCCGTCCCAGTACGGTGTACCATCTATGATGACGGCCTGGAACAGCAGCGGCAGGGCGGCCGAGGCCATCACGACATCCGCGGAGATCTTCTCGCGCGGAAAAATGCGCAGGCGGCCGGTGGTCACGTTGGTAGCGGAAACGAACAGCTGCACATCGGTGTAGCCACGCACCGCATCGAAATCGACGAAGCCCTCGATCACGTCCCTGAGCGGATTGATGTTGAGCGGATTGAGATCATAGGGCGAGAAATACCGCGACATGGCGTCGAACCAGGCCTGGACCGGCGTGCCCTCCAGCGGCATGAACGCGAGGAGGCGCTCCACGATCTGGCGCTGGATCAACGGCAGTTTGCCGTCGATGCTGACCGCGCGCCAGAAATCCGCCAGCCGTTTTCTCGCCTCCTGCGGCCCACCGCGCGCCAGGCCGTCGATGCAGATCACAGCATTGAGCGCACCCGCGGAAGTTCCCGACAGTCCTTCGATAGCCAGGCGGCCGTCTTCCAAAAGATAGTCGAGCACGCCCCAGGTGAACGCCCCGTGCGCGCCGCCGCCCTGGAGGGCGAGATTGATTTTCTTGAGCGGGCCGGGTGGAGCGGCGTCGGATGCGGCCGCGGTCATTCCGCCGTCCAGCCGCCGTCGATGGAAAGATTGGCCCCGGTGATCTGCGCGGCGGCTTCCGAGCACAGGTAGAGCGCAAGCGAGGCGACCTGTTCGACGGTCACGAACTGCTTGGTCGGCTGCGCCGCCAGCAGCACGTCGCGCTTGACCTCTTCCTCGGTCATGTGGCGGGCCTTCATCGTGTCGGGAATCTGCTTGGCGACCATCGGCGTCCACACATAGCCCGGGCTGATGCAGTTGACCGTGACCCCGAACGTCGCCAGCTCAAGGGCGATCGTCTTGGTAAAGCCCGCGATGCCGTGCTTTGCCGAAACGTAAGCGACCTTGAAGGGGGAGGCCACCAGCGAGTGCGCCGAAGCGGTCGAGATGATGCGTCCCCATTTGCGGGCCTTCATGCCGGGCACCGCGGCGCGCGTCGCATGGAACGCTGACGAAAGATTGATGGCGATGATCTGGTCCCATTTCTCGACGGGAAATTCCTCGATCGGCGCCACATGCTGGATGCCCGCATTGTTCACCAGGATGTCGACCGACCCGAGCGTCGTCTCGGCGGTCTTGACCATTGCGGCAATCTCGTCGGATTTGGTCATGTCGGCGGCCGAATAGATCGCCTTGACGCCAAATTCCTTTTCGATTCCGGCGCGTTCCTTCTCGATCTCTGCCGCCGCGCCGAAGCCGTTGATCATGACGTTGGCGCCGTCCTGGGCGATGGCGCGCGCGATGGCGAGGCCGATACCGGAGGTCGAGCCGGTGACGACTGCACTTTTTCCTTTGAGCATGATCCGTCCTGTCTGGTTCCCGGCGCCCTCCCTACCATCCCTGGGAGCGCGGGCGTCCCGCCGCCCCCACCCTACCCTCCCCCGCTTGCGGGGGAGGGTAGGGTGGGGGAAGAGCGGGCGGGACGCCCGCGCTCCCGGGAGGAGGGGAGGAGCCCGTAGATGTTGCAGTGCAACATCTACGCCTCAATGCCGGGGCGTTCAAGGCAACATCAGCTCTCGGCAAGCTCGCGCCATAGCGTGATTAACACGGCAAGCAGCGCAGGCCCCAAAAACAGCCCCAACAGGCCGAAGCTCTCGACACCGCCCAGGATGCCGAGCAAGACCCAAACGAACGGCAACCGGATCGAGCCGCCGATGAGGACAGGACGAACGAAATGGTCGGCGACGAACACCACGATCGAGCCGAATGCCAAAAGACCGATCGCTGCGATTGTTGCTGATTGTGTGAACAGCCACGCGGCTGCCCCGATGAAAACGACCGGAGACGCGAACGGTATTGCGGACAGCACCCCGGTCAGCACACCGAGCGTGACCGGGTGCGGCACTCCGCTGACCGCATAGGCAATGCCGAGCAGGGCCGCCTCGCCAATGCCGATCAGCAGCAATCCGTCGATCGTACCGCGCACCGCGGCGGCCGCGACGCGCGCGAGGCGCTGCGCCGGCTCACCGAGCAGTCGCGTGCCGACCACATGGAACTGCCGCAATAGCGTGTCGCTCTCGCGAAACATGAAGAAGACGATCAGGAGTGCGAACAGGAGCGTGGTGATGCGCCGCACCGCCTGGCGGCCGATGATCCGGCCCCATTCGGTGACCGATTGTACGTCGGCACCGGAAAAGGGTCCGCGCTCATCCTGGAGATGCGCGTTCAGCCACTCCGCCAGCGAGGGGCCGATCACCGGCAGGCTGGCGATCCATTCCGGCGTTTCGAACCCCTCTTTGCGAGCTTCGATGTACCACCGGATGATTTCCCGAATCTCGTGAACCCCTTCGCTGATGGCGACGACCAGGGGCGCCAGCACCGTAACCGCGATGAGCGCCGTTATGGCCGCGGCTGCCTGCGTCTGTCCGCTGCGGCGGCGCACGGCCACAAACAGCGGCCATGTGGCGATCGTCAGCACGGTCGCCCACGCCAATGCCGGCAGGAAAGTCGTGAGCATCCAGATCGCGACGGCGAGCAGGCCGAGGCCGGCCGCAATACGTGAGAGCTGTTGCGCTTTAGTCTGCGGTTCCGGATTTTGCACGGGGTTCGGCCTTTAGATCGGATTCCGGTCAGGTTGATGCACTTGGGCCCTGCCCCGGTGTGGTGGCCGGGCTTGTCCTCACAGGCGCTAAGTTAAGCGACAGCCGGGCCACCTTACCTTTCCCCCGCTTTCGGGGGAGAGCCGGATTCTGCGAACTGAGGCTTGCTCCATGACGTTTTTGAAGTCCAGGCGATTTCGTGTGCGGCCGGTTCGCGATAGGCTTGAGTTCAAGCGTGGCCCTCCCCCGGGACCGCGGGCGTCCCGCCCGCTCTTGTTCTTTGCTAAGTTAAGAAGCGGGCGAGACGCCCGCGGTCCCGGAGGAAGGGCCCACCATGAGGGATAACGCAATGAAAATGCATATGATCCGAACGTTTTTCGCCGCGGGCCTCGCGGGCGGGGTGTTCAACGCCGTGGCGGTCGCGCAGACGGCCGACACGGTCGAGGCGCACGTCGCGGCTGCCAAGGCTGCGGCCGGCGACCGCCACGACTATATCTTCAACAGCCTGTGCGTACGCCCGTCGGCCGGGCCCAACACCGGCGGCGTCGATGAAGCCTCTCCGGACCCTTCCATCTTTCATGCCGAGCCCGTCAAGGTGTTCGACAATCTCTATTTCGTCGGCGAGAAGGAATATTCCGCCTGGGCGGTGACGACGTCTGAGGGCATCATCCTGGTCGATACGATCTGGGATTATTCGGTCGCGGACGAAGTCGTCGGCGGACTGAAGAAACTCGGCTTCGATCCGGCGCAGATCAAATATGCCGTCGTGACCCACGGCCACCGCGACCATGTGGGCGGCGCCAAATACCTGCAGGACCATTTCGGCACCCGTATCATCCTGTCGGAAGCGGACTGGGATTTGGTGGAGCAAAGCCCGCGGGTCACCGTGAAACCCAGGCGCGACATGGTCGCGACCGACGGGCAGAAGCTCACGCTCGGCGATACAACCTTGACGCTCTATCTGACGCCGGGCCATACGCTCGGCACCGTCTCGGTGCTCATCCCCGTGAAGGACAACGGCAAGCCGCATCTGGTCGCCGAATGGGGTGGAACCGGCTTTAATTTCGAGCATTCGCGCGAGCGGTTTCAAACCTACGTCGCCTCCGCAGAACGCTTCGGCGATATCGTCGCCAAATCCGGCGCCGACGTATTGATCGCCAATCACACCAATCTCGACGGCTCGAAAGTCAAGCTGCCGGCGCTGGCGGCCCGCAAGGGAGGCGACGAGAACCCATGGGTGATCGGCAACGCCGCGGTGCGGGGCTACGTGAAGGTGGCTGAGGAATGCGCACGGGCAAGCCTGCTGCAAGAGAAATAGAAGAGTCCTGGCTCAAGCAGGGCTAGAGCAACAATAATCGGGGTGGCCGGGACGAGCCCGGCCACGACCCGGCGGGACGGTAGGCGGTTCACCCTGACCGGAATCCGCCGGGAAGCATACGGGAGGAGGGACCATGACTGCGTTCTTGAAGCGCCGCGTCGGCGGTGCACTGGTTGTCTGCGCCATCGCGAGCCTTGCGCTCCCGGCAATTGCGCAGTCCGTGCCGCCAAATCCCCAGCCTGACGCAACCCTGCGCTCGACACCGCAGACCGTCGTCTGGGGCTACATTTCGGCGGACCTGCCGCCGGCGCTCACCATCAAGTCAGGCCAGACGGTGAAGATCGACACGGTCTCCCACCAGGGGCTGCTGACCAAGGACCCTCCGGTCACGTTTTTCGGCGCCGGCGGCATTCCGCCCGAGCAGGTGTTGCAAGACGCCACCGACATTTACCACATGGTCTCCCATGTGAATGGGCTGGGCGCCCATGTCCTGACCGGTCCGATCTATGTGGAGGGGGCGATGCCCGGCGACATGCTCGAGGTGCGCATCCACAAATTCGATTTGCGGGTACCCTACGGGGTCAACAATTCCGGCCCCCGTACCGGCGTGCTCGGTGACCTTTTGACCGCGCCGGCGCCGAAAATCATCAAGCTCGATCTGAACCGCAACGTCGCGCTCTTCTCGAAGGACATAGAGGTTCCGCTGTCGCCGTTCCTCGGCGTCATGGCGGTCGCTCCGCCGCGCGACCTCCTGTTGGTCAATTCGCGTCCGCCGTCGCGTTGGGGCGGCAACATGGATCTCAACAAGCTCGCCGCAGGCGCAACGCTCTATCTGCCAGTCTTCAATGCCGGCGCACAGTTCTTGACCGGCGATCCCCATGCGGTGCAGGGCGATGGCGAGGTCAACGGCACCGCAATCGAAGCTTCGCTGTCGGCGACGCTGCAGTTCGTCATCCACAAGGATGCCGGAAAGACGATGCGATGGCCGCGCGCGGAAGATGCCGCGAATTATTACGCCATGGGGATGGATCTCAATCTCGACATCGCGATGCGGGAAGCCACCCGCGAGACGGTGGAGTTCTTACAGCAGCGTCTCGGCCTGACGCCGGCCGACGCCTATTCGCTCGCCAGCATCGCGGTCGACTTCCGGGTCGCCGAGGCTGTCGATTCCACCCAGGTCATCTATGCGGCAATTCCGAAGAAGCTGTTCAAGAACATACCGCCATACTGGACGACGCCTTGAGGTTCCTGTGACATAACTTGCCATCGGCGGCTGGCGGATGCATCCTTTGGATGCCACCGAATAGGTAACAACAATCGGGGGAATGCCATGGGTCATCGAGGGAACGCCAAGGGTCCGGTGATTATCAAATCGGGCCTCTTTATGCTCGCCGCGGCCGTGGGGTTAGCGGCGTTTGCGGCGCAGGCCGCCGATCCGATCAAGGTTGGCATGGTGGCGCCGCTCACCGGCCCGGGCGCAGAGTCTGGGCGTTTCCAGACCCAGGGCGCAAAGCTCGCCGCCGACGAGGTCAACAAGGCGGGCGGCGTTCTCGGCCGGCCGCTCGAACTCGTCATCGAGGATGATCAGACCACCAATCCGGGCGTCGTGCTGGCCTTCAGCAAGCTCGCCGGCAACGCGGAGTTCGTGGCGTTCCTTGGGCCGATAAGATCGACCCAAATTCACGCCATGGCGCCCGACGCGCTGCGCGTCGGAAAGCCGGTGCTGATCGGCGGCACCGATCCGGTGCTCACCCACATGGGCAATCCATGGTTCTTCCGGTTCCGGCCCCACGATGTCTATTCGGCGCGCGTCATTGCCGACTACGGCGCCAAGACGCTCGGCAAGAAGAAATGGGCGATCGTCCATTCGACCGATGCGTTCGGCACCAACGGCATGAAGAATCTTGTCGAGTCCCTCAAGGGCATGGGCATCGAACCGGTTCTGGTCCAGGGCTATCCGAATAACTCCCAGGACTTCACGCCGGTCGCGCTCGCCGTCAAGCAATCCGGCGCCGACGTCATGGGCACCTACATGACGTTCGAGCCCGACCAGGGCATCTTTGCGAAGCAGCTCCGCCAGTTGGGCGTCACGCTGACCTGGGTCGGCTCGCCCACGACAGTTACCACCACGGCGCTGAAGCTCGCTGGGCCAGCGCTCTACGGCTCTTATGCGGTGGTCGATTTCAACAAGGATTCGAGCGGCGCTGCCAAGGCGTTCGCCGCCAAATACGAGGCGGCCTACAAATCTGCGCCGGATATTTTCGCGTCATGGAGCTACGATGCCGTGCATGTGCTTGCCCGCGCCATCGGCGAAGCGAAGAGCCTCGAACCCGAAAAGCTGCGCCAGGCGATTCTCGCCGTGAAGGGCTACGCGGGCGCCGAGGGCACCTACAATTTCGACCACAACGGCGACGGGCTCCACGGCTACAACATCGTCAAGAACAACAACGGCACCGTGGTGTTCGACAAGCACATCGATTTCGACGATTGAGTCGCTGTTAACGCTCTCGTCACCCCATCCATGGGCTTCAATCTTCAGCTCCTCTTCACCGGGATCGGTGTCGGCAGCATCTATGCGCTGGTGGCGCTCGGGTTTGCGCTGATCTACCGGGCCACCAATGTGGTCAATTTCGCCCAGGGCGATTTCGCCATGCTGGGCGCCTTCGCCATGGTGGTGCTGGCGATTGATCTGGAGCTTCCTTATTGGCTGAGCATCCTCATCACACTGGCGCTGATGGTGGGCTTCGGGGCGCTGTTCAATCTCGCCGTCTACTACCCGCTGCGCAATCGCAGCTTCCTGCCGGTCATCATCAGCACGATCGGGGCTTCGATCCTGCTGGAGAACGGCGTGCTCGCGGCGTACGGGCCGCGGCCGCAAAGTCTCGACAGCATCTTTGCGGTGCCAGGCTTTAGCGTCGGCGACGTGTTCTTCGACAGCCAGTACATCGTGATCCTTGTCGTCGCCGTCGTGATGGTCGTGGTCCAGTATCTGTTCTTCGAGCGCACCCTGACCGGCAAGAAGATGCAGGCGACCTCCCAGGACAAGGAGATGGCGAGCCTGCTCGGCATTCCGGTGATATGGATGATCATGCTCACCTTCATGTACAGCGCCATGCTGGGCGGGCTCGCAGGCATACTGGTCGCGCCGGTGTTGTTTGTTACCGTCGGGATGGGCTCCTCGATCGCGCTCAAAGCCTTCGCGGCGAGCATCATCGGGGGCTTCGGCGATGTCACCGGCGCGATCGTCGGCGGCCTCGCGCTTGGGGTGATCGAGACATTCGGAGCCGCCTACGTCTCGGTGCCCTACAAGGACGCGTTTGCGTTTCTGGTGCTGTTCGGCTTCCTGCTGGTTCGCCCACAAGGCATTTTCGGCGAGCGCATCTCGGAGAAGGCATGAGGGCCTCGGTGCGGTCCGGGAAGTCACCGCCCGGTGTGACCGGGCGGCGGGGGCTCGCCTTCGGACTTTATGCGACGGCAGCGCTCATGGCTGTCATGGCGGCGGTCATCACGCCGCTCTCCGCCTATTCGCTCAATCTCCTGATGCAGGCCGCCACATACGCGATCGCGGTATTGGGGCTGACGATCGTGCTCGGCTACACCGGACAGATCAACTTGGCCCAGGCGGCCTTTTTCGGGATCGGCGCCTATGGCGTCGCCCTCGGCACCACGGCTTTCGGGCTGTCGTTCTTGGGCGCGCTCGCGATCGGGGTTGTCCTGGCGGCCGGCGCCGGTGCCGTGCTGGGCCTCACCTCGCTGCGCCTCGGCGGACACTATCTCGCCATGGTGACGATCAGTTTCCAGACCATCCTGACGCTGGTGCTGACCAATTGGGTCGCCTTCACGCGCGGGCCCGACGGCGTGCCGAATATCAGGCGACCGGCGCTGCTTGCAGAGAGCGGACCATATCTCGGCTTGTGCATCGCGGCACTGTTTGCGGTGGCGTGGTTCGTCTGGTGGCTCAAAACGACGAAGCTCGGGCGGGCCATGCAGGCGGTGCGCGACAACGAACTTGCCGCCAACGTCATTGGCGTCGATGCCTACGCCACCAAAGTCGCAGCCTTCACCCTCTCGGCCGTGCTTGGGGGCTTCGGCGGCGCTCTGTTTGCCGGCGGGTTTACGTATGTGAGCCCGGACCAATTCAGCTTTGCCGAGTCGGTCGTGTTCCTCACCATGGTGCTGCTCGGCGGCGCCGCCGCGCCGGCCGGCGCCGTGCTGGGCACCGGTCTCTTGATTCTGTTGCCCGAGTGGCTGCGCTTCCTCAAGGTCATCTATCTTGCGGTTTATGGCGGCGCCGTGATCCTGATCATGATTTTCATGCCGGACGGCATCTGGGGATACGCCATGACCCGGTGGCGCCGGCTGCGCCCCGCGCGTCCCATCGATCCGGGCATCATCGCACCGCTCGCGCTCACGCGCGAGACGGCCAGGGCGGACAACTCAGTCATTCTTTCGGTTCACGGCCTTTCGAAGCACTTCGGCGGTCTCAAAGCGGTCGACGCGGTCGACTTGACGATCCACCGCAACACCGTGCATGCGCTGATCGGCCCCAACGGCTCCGGCAAGACGACGCTCCTTAACGTGCTCAACGGCATCGTGCGACCAACCGCGGGCAGCATCGCCCTCGACGGCGTGGACATCACCCGATTGCCAC
>Ga0209131_1000528_pt1 | contig 27427 bp, 25 predicted proteins | sample GraSoi_2013_40cm_FD_185826 | JGI IMG/M metagenome (GOLD analysis project Ga0209131, IMG submission 185826) | Grasslands soil microbial communities from the Angelo Coastal Reserve, California, USA - Sample 9_17_2013_40cm (SPAdes) (version 2) | ecosystem: Environmental > Terrestrial > Soil >... | reverse complement strand
AGGTCGGCGTGACCGGGACGGAGTTGCTCGCCAACGGCAAGGCCCCCGCGGCGAACAAGGGCACTGGGATCATCGCCGAGGCCATGATCGGGGGGCTCGGCGCGCTGCTGATCCTGGCGTTCGTCTACGCCAGCTTCCTCGCACTGCTGCCGCTGCTGATCGGCGGGATCTCCGTGATGGCGACATTCCTTGTCGTGGGCGGCCTGACTGAAATCACCGGCGTCAGCCAGATTGTCGAGTTCCTGATCGCGCTGATCGGCCTCGGCGTGGCGATCGACTACTCGCTGCTCGTCGTCAGCCGCTGGCGCGAAGAGCGCGCGGGCGGCCGGGACAACGCCACGGCGGTGGTTGAGGCCATGAACCACGCTGGCCGTGCGGTAGTCTTCTCCGGCCTGACCGTGGCGATCGGCCTGCTGTCCATGATCGTCCTGCCCGTCCCGATGCTGCGCAGCGTCGGCTACGGCGGCGTGCTGGTGCCGCTGATGTCCGTGCTGGTCGCGGTGACGTTGCTGCCGGTGATCCTGGCGACCGTCGGGCCGCGGCTCGACTGGCCGCGGCTGCGCACCGAGCGCTCGGCGAGCCGGCTGTTCTCGGCCTGGGCCCGCGGCGTGTACAAGCACCGCTGGGTTGCCGCGCTGGGCGGCCTGGCCGTCATCGCCGCGCTGATGCTGCCTGCCCTGTCCCTGCACCTGGGCGAGCCGGGCAGCACGTCGGAGGCCACGTCGGGACCGGCGCACGACGCGCTGATGACCCTGACCAGCGGCGGTATACCGTCCGGCGTCATCACCCCGGCCGAGGTTCTGACCTCGTCGGCTCCTGCCAGCGGTCCGGCCAGCGTCGCCGATTCGGTCGCCGATTCGGTCGCCGCGAAGGCGACGCGGGTCCCCGGCATCTACGCCGCAATGGCCCCGTCGACCCCGGACTATCAGCACGCGGGTACGGCCATCGTCACCGTCATCCCGCGGACCGAGAGCTCTGTCCCTGCTGGCCAGCAGACCATCTCCCAGCTAGAGCAGGCCCTGGTCGGCCAGCCGCATGTGGTTGGCGTCGGCGGGGACGGGGCATCGCTGATCGACTTCGACCACGCGGTCTACGGCGACTTCCCGCTGATGCTCGCGCTGATCGGGATCGCTACGTTCCTGCTCCTTACCAGGGCGTTCCGGTCGGTGCTACTGGCGGCGAAGGCGGTTGTGTTCAACCTGATCTCGCTCGCTGCCGCCTACGGGGTGCTGACCTGGGTCTGGCAGGACGGCCACGGCTCGAACGCGCTGTGGGGGATCCCGGGCACCGGCGCCATCACGATGTGGGTGCCGCTGATGGTGTTCGCCTTCCTGTTCGGGCTGTCGATGGACTACGAGGTGTTCATCCTGACCAGGATCAGGGAGGCCTACGACACCACCGGTGACGCCCGCGCCGCGGTCACCGAGGGACTCGGCAGGACGGGGCGGCTGGTCACCAGCGCCGCGGCGATCCTGATGCTGAGCTTCCTGTCCATGTCCACTGGCCCGCAGACTGACCTGAAGATCCTGGCCACCGGGCTGGGAGCCGGCATCCTCATCGACGCGGTGGTGATCCGCTGCCTGCTGGTCCCCGCGATGGTCGCGCTGTTCGGCCGAGCCAACTGGTGGATGCCGTCCGGGCTCGCCAAGGCCCTGCGGGTGCCGACCCCGGCCGCGGTTCCGGCCGCCGCCGGAGCCGCCGGGCCGATCGCGGGCGAACTCAGCCTGACCGGTTCCCGGTAGCTGTCCGCCTCATCGCTCTCGCCGGGCCCCATCTTGGGCCCGGCGAGAGCTTTCGCGCTGGGGAGTTCAGACGGTGACGGTGAGTGGGAGGACAGGGGTTCGGCGGCGGGGCGAATCCGGACTCCAGCCGAGAGTCAGCGTCGCCTCGACGCCCCACCGTCCGGCGGGCACCGTGTAGCCGAGTTCGGGCTCGAAGCTCGCCGTTCCGATCAGGAGCGGGATGCGCTCCGTCGCTCCTGGCGCGACCGCGAACACGACGAGCGGCAGGGTCTGCGCGCCTGCGAATCCCCCCACGACCTGCTCGGTCTCCGGCTCCACCACTACGGCAGTGACCGCGCCGTTGGTGGCTACCTTGATTTCATCCGATGAGCGATTGCGCACCAGCAGGCCGTGCCGGAGCGTGTGCCCCGAGCGGACGACGGCCGGGCCATCCAGTTCGGCGGCTGCCTGCCCCGGGTCGAGGGGGTCAGCGCGCCGCCGCAGCGCGGGGCGCGGTTCGTGTGCTGCGCCGGGCGGGAAAGGAAGGGCGCCCACTGTCAGATGGACATCGCCGCCGAACTGATCAAACAGGTCAGCCGCGGTCGAGGCGGCCCATGGCGCGAGGTGGATCGCGAACGGCGGCTGCCTGCCCTCATCGCTGCCGGGATCCGGATACCCGAGCAGAGGAGCCGGCTGCTCGTTGCTAAGCCTCGCGATGACGCGCTTGAGATCGTCCCAGACCGTCATACTCTCCAGGCTAATCCCGAACGCCGCAGCCTCATCTCATGCGGAAGGGCCGAAGGGGTTGAGCACTCGAACATCGCATCTCGCGAGGTCGGCGGTGTTGCGGGTCACGAGAGTCCAGCCGCGGCACCTGGCTGTCGCGGCAAGGAGACCGTCAATAACTGGCACCGGATCAGGGACGTTGAGCCTGCCCCAGTCCTCGGCTATTCGAGCGTCCACGCCTACGATGCGATCGGTATAGGTCGTTCGCAGTCCGGCCAGCCAATCCTCGAGCGCCGCCGCTTGCGCGGGGTCCTTCCGGCGGAGTCGTTCGATGCCAATCCTGATCTCGCCGATCGTGAGAGCGCTTATGAAGATCTCGGCTGAGCTCACGGTCTCGAACCAGGCCATCAGCTGCGCGTCGGGACGTGGCATCCTGAATTCCGAAATCACGTTGGTGTCAAGAAGAAAGGTCATCCTTCACTGGCCCATTCGATGGTCCTGGGATAGTCAGCGGCCCTTTCCAGTTCGAGGTCGTCAAACCGTGGGCCAGACAGCAGGTAGTCCTTGAAGTCTGCAACTTCGCCCTTGAGATGCCGGTAGTCCGCAATGTCAATAACCACGGCCACCTCACGACCGTGACGGGTGACAAATTGCGGTCCCTCGACATGAGCGACCCGCAGGAGTTCACTGAACCGCTGCTTCGCATCCTGAACCTGCCACGGCATGTCGACCTCCAGAGGCTAGACCATAATACGATCTAGACCGTCTAGACAGTACCATAGCACCTGTCTTCCAGCGGCTAGACCCGCTCCCGGCGCGCGCTGATCCTGATCTTGTCCGCCTGGTACTCGCCCGGCCTGGGCGGCCGCGTACGCGTCAGCTCGGGCACTAGTCCGCACTCGCGGAGCCTGTCTGCCAGCTCCGCGGCCGTGTAAGTGCTGAGCGCGACCCTGCCGCGGGCAACATCGAGCCATTCCTCGCCGCTGCCGCCGTGCGTGATCACCACGAGCACGCCACCGGGCTTGAGCGCCGCGCGCAGCCCCTTGAGGGCGCCGCTGAGACGCCCGCGCGGAAGATGGTGGAGTGAATACGAGGCGACCGCGCCTGCGCAGCTCGCCGGGCGCAGCGGCAGGGTCAGCAGATCGGCAGCGATCAGTTTCGCCTGCGGCACCAGTCGCGCCGCTGCGGCCAGCATGCCGGGAGCCAGGTCGATGCCGATCGCCGTCCGCCCGCGGCGGATCAGGAATCCGCTGACCTGCGCAGGCCCGCAACCGACGTCAAGGACAGGTCCGTCAGGAAGGTCGGCGAGCGCGGCGTCGAAGAACTCAGTGTCGGAGTCGGGTTCGCGCAGCTCGGCGCCGAAGCGGACCGCGTAGTCATCCGCCATGCCTTCATAGACCCGCTGTACCGCTTGCATGTCATAGCCGTCGTCTTCGGCGTGATCCACCAGCGCTCCTCCAGGAATCGGCGTCGTCCAACCATGTTGCGGGCCGCTGCGGGCCCGCGCCTATTACCGCCGGTAGGCAGATAGGAAAACGCCAACCGCCGTGTCGGCGTGCTGGTTCATCTTGTGAGCCGTTGCCTGACGCGCGAACACGGACAGGCTAGGATCTCATCCATGCGGACTGAGCGCCGTATAGCGGTCGCAGTGCTCATCGCGCTGTGCGGGATCGCGATCGCGGTCGGAGCGCTCCAGACCTGGGTCAGCGCCCGCGGACACCGGCCGAGCTCGGGGATACGGCACACGGCGATCGCCGGGGTCCTGCACTGGCATTATCAGTCCACCAGCTCGTTCACGAATTCGTTCGCCATGGTCGTCATCGTGGCCGGAGCGCTAGTGTTCGTCGGCGGGGTGTTCGCGTCCCGGCTGCTAGCGGGCTTGTTCTCGCTCATCGCTCTCGCGGCAGTCGGCGTGTGGATCGGGCTCAACGCGACGCACTACAGCCCGACCTCGCTGACCTACTCGGACTTGCGCCTTGGTGCCTGGCTGGCTATCGGCGGGAGCCTGATCGGGCTGTGGAGCTCGTTCATCTTGCGCCGCCGCCAGACGTGAACAACTACGCTCCAGGGACGGTGACGCAGCCTCGGATGACCGTCACGGGCTTCGTGCTCGACTCGTCCGACGCGAGGGAACTCGCTGCCTTCTACCGCAGGCTTCTCGGCTGGCAGACCGGGGCGGATGAGCCGGATTGGGTAACGTTGCGCGCTCCGGACGGTGGTACCGGGCTGTCGTTCCAGACGGAGAGCGCATATGTCCGGCCAGCATGGCCCGCCGGTCCTGGCGACCCGCAGATGATGGCGCACCTGGACATCAAGGTCGATGACCTCGAAGAGGCTGGAGCGCACGCGATCGCCGCAGGCGCGACGCTGGCTGACTTCCAGCCGCAACAGGACGTCCGGGTTTATCTGGACCCGGCCGGGCATCCGTTCTGCCTGTGGATTCACCCCGGCGAGTGATTCAGCTTGAGCGAGCCGAGCTCGCCTGCACCCTGACATCCGAGCCGTGCCCGGCGCGACCTGGCGGCCAGGTCCCGAGCGGCTTGCCGATCTCCCAGTGGTGGCCGAACGGATCATGGATCCGGCCAAGGAGCCAGCCATGCTCTTTCGCTGCCGGGTACACCAGTGTGGCCCCGGCAGCGACCGCGCGGTCGATGGCCGCCCGCGGGTCATCGACGATAAGCAGCATCCTTGTCGTCGATCCGCCGACCGACTCGGGGCTAAAGTTGCCGTGCGCTGGAGACTCGTCGGCAACCCAGAACGACGCGCCCTCGATCGACATCTGCGCGACCACGCTCTGGTTGTCGGCGGTCCCGCCGACCTGATAGACGACCTCGGCACCGAACGCCACCCGATAAAAGTCCAGGGCCGCCAGGCCGCCCCTTACCGATAGCTGCGGCAGGAGGCTGACCAGCTGCTGTCCGGCCCGCTTGCTGGTGACTGCCATGGGCGCTCCTTCCGCCATCACCGTCAGCCTAGCGGCGCAGCGCCGATGCGGACGGGATGCCGTTAATCACGACGATCACGACCAGCGGACGTTCACGCGGTCAAGGAAAAGGTCGAGGACGCCGCCGTCGCCGTCCATCGACAGGCCGGCGGGCGATCTCCGGCTCCAGAGCGCAAGGTAGAGATCATCCGCGCCGCCTGTGAGGACGCAATCGGCCCTCGTGCTGCCGTCGCCCGGCGTCGTGTCCACGCCATCGGGTCCGATCGTGACCAGCCAGTCGCCCGGCGCGTCGGTGCATCGCACCCGCAGCAGCCGCGCCGGGTCCGAGCGGAGCCGACCGCCAGGCCTGGTGATGAAGCACTCGAGCAACTCGGCGATGCCGTCCGCCGCAAACGGCGCGGGGAACGGTGCCACGGCCCGGTTCGCCGCTAGCTCTGCATCGACGCCGTGCACCGACGTCTCATGGGCCTGACGGCGTGCCCACATCGCCAGCGGTGATGGCGCGGCAAGGAACGTCCAGCACGTCAGGTCAGGATCGGCGGAGGACAGGGCCTTGACGAGCGCATCGAGCCCCTCGGCGAACCAGCCGATCAGGTCGGCATCAGCGGGCCACGTTCCGACTACCTCGTCGAGATCGACTCGCCACTCTTCGGTCCTTGGTGTGCCGACGATGCTGGCCGCCCAGCGGTGGACTCCGCCCTGATGCCTGACCAGGTCTCGCACCACCCAGCCAGGGCAGCTCGGCACGGCCGCGTCCGGGCCTGCGTCGGCCGCGGCGGCGGACAGCCGGCTTCCCGCACTGCGTAGCGCGTCGATGTGCTCGGTGATCTCCACGAACGGTCATTATGCCGGGCAGCGCAACTTTTCGCCGCCGTGCTGCTCTCTGGGAGGGTAGAGCAGCACGGAGGTTGCGTGGCCAGCGGCGCAGCAGGCGAGTTCAGCGAGTTCGCGCACACCCGCCGGCCCGCCTGGTCCGGCTCGCTGACCTGAGGATTGCTGCCGTGCCGTAGGAGAGTGACGTGCGCCTGCTGGCCAGGGGTCTCGCCTCAGTCTGCTTAGATCATTTTTCATGCAGAACCAAACGCTCATCGAACGTCTGCGCGGTAACGAGACTCTTTACAGCGGCTGGACCGTGACCGCGGACGTGATCGCCGTCGGTGCCGTCGCGGCGGCTGGCGTGGACTACGTGGTGATCGACCTGCAGCACGGCGGCGCAACCGAGCACGATTTGCCGGCCATTGCCACGGCCATCAGCCATGCCGGAGCGACCCCGGTGGCCCGAGTCAGGCACGCGCACCCAGCCGACATCGGCCGGGCACTCGACCTGGGCTGCGCAGGCGTCATCGTGCCCAACGTGGAATCGGCCGAGCAGGTCAGGGCCGTGGTCGGTGCTTGCCACTATCCGCCCGCCGGATATAGATCTGCCGGCGGTGCGATGACCGGCCCGGGAGGGCCGTTCTGCCTCATCATGGTGGAATCCAGGGCCGCGCTGGCCGACCTTGACCAGACGCTGGCCGTGCCGGGCGTAGACGGCATCTACGTCGGGCCGAGGGATCTGTCCTACTCGCTCGGCTGCGAGCTCGCGCCGGGCGACCCCGTGTTTTGGGCTGCGCTCGAGCAGATCTGGGCCGCGTGCCAGGCAGCAGGGAAACCGGTGGGCGTGCACTCGACCGACGGCGCGACAGCTCGGCTGTACCGGGAGAACGGGTGCCGCCTGCTCAATGTCGCGGCCGACGCGCTCGCGATTAGCAGGCATGTGAAAACCGAACTGGCCGCGGCACGCGGTTAGCGGGCGAAAGGGGCGCGGCGCAATCGGGTGCCCGTTTGGTCTGTGAGTCAGCCGCGCGCATGGCTAATCTAGGCACAACGACAGGGCCTGGGTCGTTGTTGTCTCCTGCCAGGGAGTTCCCCGGGTCGTCAGGCTCGGAGGGGCGGCCATGGGATTGATGGACCGGGTGAAGCAGCAGGCGTCGACGCTTGCGCAGCAAGCGAACCAGGGAATGGCCAAGCTCGACAGTCTGCCGGCGCAGCGGCGGGCCGATGCGCTGCTGCGCAGCCTCGGCGTCGCGGTGCTCGCCGGGCGGACCGGCCGGGCCAGCGGCGATACCGAGGCGCAGATCAGCCAGATCCTGGCTGACATAGCCCAGCACGAACAGCAGTACAACGTGAACCTCGTCCAGCAGGCTGCGCAGGCGCAGGCGCAGCAGCCCCAATGGCAGCAGGGGCCCGGCGAATTCCTGACCAGTGCGCCGCCGGTCGCCCCGAACGCGCCGGCGATTCCGCCCAACCCCGCACCTGGACCGGGCGGTGCGAGTGGTTTCGGCGGCCAGCCGGACTTCGGCGGCCAGCCTGGTTACGGCGGCCAGCCTGGTTACGGCGGCCAGGGCGGGTATCCGCAGCAGGGCGCTCAGGCTGGCGGCTCGACCGGCTTCCCGCCAGCCACGTCGTTCCCAGAGGCAACGCCGGTCGGCCCCGCTGACACCGAGGATGAGGCAGGGCCCCCGCAAGGAGGGTCGAGTTTCTTCCCGCTGGCCTCGGGCGCCTGACCGCTGCCCGGCAGGCTCGCCCGGGCCTGACGCGCCCGCCTGGATGGCCGAGCAGGCCTCCGCCTCCGGCCGCACCCCATGATCGTGGTCGCCTGTCAGAATTCGGGCGATTGTCAGTGGTAACGACTGAAAGACGTCCAGAATCAGGCAATCGTCCAAGATCTTGTGGGCGCTGCCTGCGAGTCTGCCTGGCCTAATGGCAGGCGGCCTGAGCCGCCGTCTTCGATTTCGCCGACCATACGTTGGTTTGCCCGGACCGCCGCGCCGCGCTCCCGTGCCTGCCGTGATGCTGGTGCCTGGCCGGGCGGTCAGCCTTGACCCGCGCGAACAATGCGCTGGCCGCCGCGGTGTTCCACAGCACGGCCGACTCGCCGTTCGGCGCCTGGTAGTTGGTGCTGGCGAGCGGCACCGTGCTGAACGAGACCGCGCTCGGCCTGATGAAGCGCATTTGCTCGGCCAGGCCGGTCACGTTAAACCGCTGGTCGACGGTCGTCGCCGAGGTAGCGGCGGCGAGCAACCTGGAGAACGTGACCGGGTTGGCCAGCGTGCCTGAGCTGGCCGCCTCGGACAGCACCGAGGAGAGCAATTGCTGCTGATCGGCGATCCTGGCTAGATCGGACTGCGCGTAGGAGTGCCGGTCACGCGCGAACTGCAGTGCCCGGACGCCATTGACGTGGTGTCGGCCAGCCGACATGTGCAGGCCGCTGTAGGGGTCGTTAACCGCGTAAGGCAGGCAGATGTCGACCCCGCCCAGAGCGTTGATGATCTTCACGAAGCCGAGGAAGTTCACCTCGACGAAGTTGTTGATGGTCAGGCCGGTCGCCAACTCCACCGTCTTGACCATTAGCCGCGGCCCGCCGAGGCCGAATGCCGCGTTGATCTTGTTCATCCCGTAGCCGGGGATTCGGACCCAGGAGTCTCTCGGCAGGCTGATTACCGCGATGTGCCGGTGATCGGCGCTGACGTGAACGACCATCAGCGTGTCCGAGTTGTGGCCGGTCGCATGGCCGACATGCAGCACCCGCTGCTGGTGCCTGGTCAGCCCCGACCTTACATCCACGCCGGCCAGCAGGATGTTCAGCGGCCCGCTCGCGGGAGTTCCAGACGTGCCGGCGTTTACCCGCCCGAGGTGGCTGCTGACGTAGCCGGACAACAGCCAGCCACTGCCCGCCGTCAGCAGTACCACGGCCGACAACGCGCCTGTGAGCAGGGCCAGTGTCCGCTGCGTCCTGGCGCGCTTGCTCGCCGCGATCTGCGCCGTCAGCCGCCGTCTGGCCGCCAGCGCCCGGTCCTCGCGGGATGGCCGACCCCCGGGCGGATGAGCGTCGCTGCCCCTGGACATCCCGCCGTGCGCCATCAACCCCCCAGGAAGGCGTACCCCCTGAAGCGTAGCGTTACGCAGAGTAATAGCGTGGTATCTGCGTGCTTGACGCGCCCGCGCCTTTACTTAGCCGGCGGTTCGGGATCGCGCGGAAGGCCGAGCATCCGCTCGGCAATGATGTTGAGCTGGATATCGGTCGTTCCGCCGCCGATGGTTACTGCCCGCACAGCGAGGTTCTGGCGGGCCCAGTGCGCGCCATTCGGCGCGCCATCCTGGCCGACCGGCGAGCCGGCCCCGGCCGCCGTCGCACCGCTGGCGCCAGAGAGCGCGAAGCACAGCTCGGCGATCTGCTGTGCGTTGCGCATGCTGAGCAGCTTGCGCACGCTTCCGGTGGAGCCTGGCTCGGTACCGGAGATCCGCTTCAGGGTTACGCGCAAGCCGAGCAGATCGATGGACCGGCTCTCGCACACCAGCCTGCCGATGTCCGCGAGCGGGGGGCGGTCCGCGGCCTTCGCGACAGCCAGCAGCTCAGCTACTCCCGCACCGAACGTCCAGGTCTGGGAGAGAGATACCCGTTCGTTGGCCAGTGTCGTCCTGGCGATGCGCCAGCCCCCATTCACCTCGCCGACCAGGCAGTCATCCGGCACGAATACGTTGTCAAGGAAGACCTGATTGAACGAAGCGTCGCCGGTGATCTCGCGCAGCGGGCGGACGTCGATTCCGGGCGAAGCCATGTCGATCAGGAAGTAGCTGATCCCTTCATGCCTGGGCGCCGACGGATCCGTGCGCGCGATGCAGATGCCCCAGGCGGCTTGCTTCGCCAGGGAGGTCCAGATTTTCTGGCCGCTGATCCGCCAGCCGCCGGCCACCCGCTCGGCTCTGGTCGACAGGCCGGCTAGATCCGAGCCCGCGCCCGGCTCGCTGAACAGCTGGCACCACAGGTACTCCATCCGCAGCGTGGCCGGCAGGAATCGCTGCTGCTGTTCGGGAGTGCCGTACTCGATCAGTGCAGGGACGACCCAGGCGCCGATGGCGAGATTGTGCGCCCTAACGTTCGCCGCGCGCATCTCAGCGTCGATGACCAGCTGCTCAAGCGGCTGGGCGCCCCGCCCCCACGGAGCGGGCAGGTGCGGCAGCACCCAGCCGCCCGCCGCCAGCCGGGCAGTCCGCTCCTTGCCTGTCAGCTTGCTGATCTCCGCGAGCTCGGCCCCGACCTCGGCCCTGAACTCACCATCCCCGTCCGGCAACTCGACCGTGACTGGCTTGATCGCGGCCTCCATCGCGAGTGCGGCGACGCGTTCGCGCCACCGCGCCGACGGCCCGAGCAGGGCTCGCAGTGACAGCGCCCGCCGGTAGTAAAGGTGAGCGTCATGCTCCCAGGTGTAGCCGATGCCGCCGAGGGTCTGGATGCAGTCGTTAGCGGCGTCGACGGCGGCGTCCAGCGCCACGACAGCCACCACGGCCGCGGCGAACACGCGTTCGGGGCCTGGCGGCATGCGCGCCGCGTCCCAGACGGCGGCCGCGGCTTGTTCCGCGCCGGTCAGCATCCGGGCGCAGCGGTGCTTGACGGCCTGGAACTGGCCGATCGGCCGGCCGAACTGATGCCTGATAGTGGCGTATTCCGCCGCGGTGTGGACGGCCCAGTCGGCGACTCCGCAGGCCTCGGCGCCGAACAGAATCGCGGCCAGGCTGGTCACGGCGCCCCGGTCCAGCCCGCTAAGCAGCCGCTCGGCGGGCACCGGGACGGCGTCGGCGCGCAGGCTGGCCAGCGGCCTGGCCAGGTCGACGGCGGCGAGCGCAGTGACCTCGAGGTCGGCAGCGTCCAGCACGACCCACGCCTCACGGTCTCCGGTGCTGACGCTCGTGATGATGAGGTCGGCCATCGGCCCGGCGAGTACGGGACCCGACTCGCCGCTGACCCGCAAAAGGCCGTCCGGGTCCAGGACGCCGGCCAGGCCGGCCGCCAGGGAGACAGTGCCCGACAGCGAGCCGTCGGCGAGCCGCGCCAGCAACTTGCTCAGGGCCGAGTCCGCTCCTGCGGGTCCTGCAGCACCCGCGGCTCCAGCCGACTCGGCCAGTACCGGCTCGGCCAGTACCGACTCGGCCAGGACGGCCGAGGCGAGCACGGTCGGCAGGAAGGCGCCGGGCAGCAGCGCCCGGCCGGTTTCCTCCAGCGCGACCGCTAGCTCAGGCAGCCCGAATCCCTGACCGCCAGCGGCCTCGGGCAGGTGCAGTCCGAACAGGCCTTGCCCGGCCAGGCTCGGTGCGAGTTCAGCGCGGTAGTGCACGGCCCCGCTGTCGGAGCCGTCCACGGCCGACCGCAAGACCTCTGCCGGGCAGTGTCGCTGCGACCAGCCACGCACCGCCGCCGCTAGTTCAAGGTGCTCCGGGGTGAGGCCAAGCGCCATCGAAGATCCGCCTTTGCTCATCAGGGGTCATATCGTGCCGATGCCGACACTGTAGATCGGCTCGGCGTTACGCGGAATGGGCGGGCGCGATGACCGATCCGTGCCAGCTGCTCCCAATTTCCCGATTCGGTACTTCCCATTGGTTACTGGCGGGTAGTATACTTTGTTACTCACGAGTAACTAAGCTCTGGCCAGGCAAGACGGCAGCTCGCGGGAGACGCAATGACGCACTTCAAGGGCAACCTGCGCGACATCGAGTTCAACCTGTTCGAGGTCCTAAACCGGCAGGAACTGCTCGGCTCGGCGCCGTATGAGGACACCGACGTCGATACTGCCCGGGGCATCCTCGCTGAGGTCGCCCGGCTTGCGGCCGGACCGCTCGCCGAGTCGTTCGCTGATGCGGACCGGCACCCGCCGGTGTACGACCCAACGACCCGCTCGGTCACGATGCCCGAGTCCTTCGCCCGGTCGTTCCATGAGTTCATAGATGCCGGGTGGTTCAGGCTTGAGTTGCCGGCGGAACTCGGCGGCAGCGCGGCGCCGCGATCGTTGTGGTGGAGCGTCGCCGAGCTTGTGCTTGGTGCGAACCCTGCCATCTGGATGTACGCGAGCGGCGCCGGGTTCGCCAAGGCGCTGTACTATCTCGGCACTGCTGAGCAGCGGCATTTTGCCGAGCAGGCCGTCGAGCGCGGGTGGACGGCCACGATGGTGCTGACCGAGGCCGACGCGGGATCTGACGTGGGGGCGGGCCGGACCAAGGCCATCAGGCAGGCGGACGGAACCTGGCACATCGACGGCGTCAAGCGCTTCATCACCTGCGCCGAGCACGACATGGCAGAGAACATATTCCACTTGGTGCTCGCCAGGCCCGAGGGCGCAGCGCCGGGCACCAAGGGGCTATCGATGTTCCTGGTACCGAAGTTCCTGCTGAACGATGACGGGTCGCTCGGTGCGCGGAACGGCGTGTACGCCACCAACGTCGAGCACAAGATGGGGCTGAAGGCGTCAACGACCTGTGAGCTCACCTTCGGCGCCGACGAGCCGGCGATCGGCACACTGGTCGGGGACGTACATGACGGCATCAGGCAGATGTTCCTGATCATCGAGCATGCCCGGATGATGGTCGGGACGAAGGCGATCGCCACGCTTTCGACCGGCTACCTGAACGCGCTCGAGTATGCCAAGACCAGGGTCCAGGGCGGCGAGCTTGCCAGAATGACCGACAAGACGGCGCCACGGGTGACGATCATGCATCACCCGGACGTCCGGCGGATCCTGATGCTGCAGAAGGCGTACGCCGAGGGCATGCGCGCGCTTGTGCTGTTCACCGCGACCTTCCAGGATGCCGGCCAGCTTGCTGAGGCGGCCGGCACCACCGACGATGCTGCCGCGGCCATGAATGACCTGTTGCTCCCGCTGGTCAAGGGGCTTGGCTCGGAGCGGGCTTACGAGATGCTTACCTTGTCGCTGCAGACCTTCGGCGGGTCAGGCTACCTGCAGGACTACCCCATGGAGCAGTACATCAGGGACGCCAAGATCGACAGCCTGTACGAGGGCACGACGGCTATCCAGGGCCTGGACCTGTACTTCCGCAAGATCATCAGGAACAAGGGTGACGCATTGGCGTCGCTGCTGAACCAGATCATCGTTACCGCTGAGGGCGAGCAAGGCAACGGCCGGCTGAAGAAGGAGCGCGCTGCGCTGGCCAGGGCTACCGCCGACGTCGAGGCGATGGTGAACGCCTTGCACCGCTACCTCGCAGACAGCCTGCAGCAGCACAGCGAGATCGACCGGGTCGGGCTGAACACGACGCGACTGCTGCTGGCGCTGGGCGACCTGGTGGTGGGCTGGCTGCTCGTGCGGCAGTCCGAGATTGCGGGCCGCGCGCTCGACAACGGAACAGCGTCAGGCGCCGACACCGCGTTCTACCAGGGCAAGATCGCTGCCGCCCGGTTCTTCGCCGAGACCGTGCTGCCGCGGCTCGCCGCGGAGCGCGAAATCGTGGAGTCGACCACGACCGAGCTGATGGACCTGCCGGAAGCGGCCTTCTGAGCCAGGCGAACCGCAGCAAGCCGCCGGGCGCCGCCAGCAAACAACAGCGATGGCCCATAGAGGTTGTTCTCTGAGCGTCCATGGGCCATAGCTGTTGAATCGGCCGGAGGCTGAGCCAGGCTAGGACCAGGCGAGCATCCGTAGCGGGTCGGTCAGCATGGCTCCGACATCGCGCAGCACCGCCGAGCCCATATCGCCGTCGACGATCCGGTGGTCGAACGATAGCGACAGAGTGCAGACCTTGCGCACCGCAAGCTGTCCGTCCACGACCCATGGCGCGTCCTTGACCTGTCCGAAGGCCAGGATCGCCGCTTCCCCTGGGGTGATAATCGGCGTCCCCGTGTCGACGCCGAACACTCCGACATTCGTGATCGTGATCGTGCCGCCGCGCAAGTCAGCCGGGGTGGACTTGCCCGCCCGCGCGGTTTCGGTCAGGGCCGCCATCGCCTGCGCAAGGCCAGGCAGCGAGAGAGCGTGCGCGTCCTTCACGGTCGGCACTACCAGGCCGCGGTCGGTCGCCGCCGCGATCCCCAGGTTCACGTAGTGCTTGACGACGATCTCCTGAGCCGCCTCGTCCCAGGACGAGTTGATCATCGGATGCCGGGCAGCGGCGACAAGCAGCGCTTTTGCGACCAGGACGAGCGGGGAGAACCTGACGCCCCCGAACTCAGGAAGCGACCTCAGGCGGACCGTCGCGGCCATTGTCTCGGTGATGTCGATCTGCAGGAATTCGGTGACATGCGGCGCGGAGAAGGCGCTGGCCGTCATCGCGGCAGCCGTGTGCTTGCGCACGCCGCGGACCGCGATGCGCTCCTCGCGCGGCAGCGATGCTAGCCGGACGGCGGAAACCTGCTCTGGGCCAGTGCCGTCAATACCCGGCGCGGCAGCCGCGGCCCGGATCTGCGCCTGGGCCTGGCCGGAGGCCGAACTTGCCGGAGCGGCCTGGGCGGAGGCCGGACCCGCGGCAGCGGCCTGGACGTCGTCGCGGGTGATCGACCCGGATGGGCCCGTCCCTCTCAGCATCGCCAGGTCGACGCCAAGTTCCTTGGCGAGCTTGCGCACCGGCGGCTTGGCGAGCACGCCGGTCCGAGCGTCCTGCGCCGCGGCGGCCGGGGACGCTGCAGACGCCGCGGACGCCGCTGCAGCACCCGTTGCGAGTGGCTCTGCGGCGGTTTCCCGTGCGATGTCCCGTGCCGCGTTCTGGGCGCCCGTCCGGACCGAAGCGCGGGCGCCGTCTGCGGCCGGCTTCCTGGGTCGCCGTTTGGTCGCGCCCAGTTTGACGCCGTAGCCGACGAGAACGGCCTGGCGCTCTGCCTTGGGCGCCGGGCTTCCGTAGATTCCCGGCTCGACAGCCCCCTCGGCCGGGGGCGGCGAGATGTCCGCCGTCGGGGCCGGCGCCTGGCCATATTCCGCGCCGCCGGCTTCCCCGCTGCTGGCGCCCGCCGTGCCGTTCGCAGCTCCGGCCGTGCCGTCGGCGCCTACCCGAACCGAGATGATCGGGGTGCCAACGTCGGCTGTCGCGCCCTCGGGCACGAGCAGGTCGTCGACCACGCCCGCATAGGGACTGGGCAGCTCCACAAGGGCCTTGGCCGTCTCGATCTCGACGATGATCTGGTTGATGTCGATCTTGTCGCCTGGCTGCACCAGCCACCTGACAATGTCGGCCTCGGTCAGGCCCTCGCCGACGTCGGGGAGCTTGAACTGCTTCAGCTCTGACATGACGTCCTCTCAGTGCTTCCAAGAGCGCGTGCGGCGGACGAGCCGCCGCGCGGCCGCTCAGTGCTTCCGGGAGCGCGTGCGTCGGGCAAGCCGCCGCGCGGCCGCTCAGTAGGCGAAGGCACGGTCGACAGTATCGAGTACCCGGTCAAGGTCGGGCAGGTAGTACTCCTCGATCCGCGACGGCGGGTACGGCGTCGAGTAGCCGCCGACCCGCAGCACCGGAGCCTCGAGATGGTAGAAGCACTCCTGCGAGACCCGCGCCGCGATTTCGGCGCCGAGGCCAGCCGTCACGGCGGCCTCATGCACGACCAGGCACCTGCCTGTCTTGCGGACTGATGCGAAGATCGTCTCCGTATCCAGCGGCGACAGCGAGCGCAGGTCGATCACCTCGACGGACCTTCTTTCCTCAGCGGCGGCGGCCGCCGCCTCCATGCACGTCCGCACCATCGGGCCATAGCACAGCAGGGTCACGTCCGTGCCGCTGGCGAGCGTCCGCGCCTTGTCGATCGGCAACGCCGCCGCCAGGCCGCCGGCCAGGTCGACATCGGTCTTGTCCCAGTACCGCCGTTTCGGCTCGAAGAAGATGACCGGGTCGTCGCAGCTGATCGCCTGCTGGATCATCGCGTACGCGTCGGCCGGATCGCCGCACACGACGACGCGCAGGCCACCGGTGTGCACGAAATGCACCTCGGGAGACTCGCTGTGATGCTCAACGGCTCCGATACCGCCGCCGCACGGAATCCGCACCACCACGGGAAGCCGGAGGTGGCCGGCCGACCTGTACGCCATCTTCGCGAGCTGGGAGACGATCTGGTCGAAGGCAGGGAAGACGAACCCGTCGAACTGGATTTCGCACACCGGCCGGTAGCCGCGGAGCGCGAGCCCGATCGCGGTGCCGACGATGCCGGACTCGGCGAGCGGGGTGTCAAATACGCGGTCCTCGCCGAAGTCCTTCTGCAGGCCGTCCGTGACCCGGAAGACGCCGCCGAGCTTGCCGACGTCCTCGCCCATAATTAGTACCTTGGGGTCGTTTTCCATCGCCTTGCGCAGGCCCTCGTTGAGCGCCCTGCTCAGCGTGAGCCTGGTCGCGGCGGCCTGCGCGCCCGTGGTGTCCGCGGTCATCGCCCGACCTCCTCGCTGACGAAGGAGCTGAGATACGCCTCAAGCTGCGCGCGCTCCTCGGCCAGCAGCGCGGTCGGCTCGGCGTAAATGTTGTCGAACATGGAGAGCGGCGCAGGGTCTGGCATCTCCAGGCAGGCCTTCCTGATCCTGGTGCCGACTTGGTCGGCCTCGGCCGCGACGTCGGTGAAGAAGCTCTCCGGCGCCATTACCGAGCGGATCAGGTACTGCTTCACCCGCTCGATCGGGTCCTTCAGTTTCCACGACTCAAGCTCGGCGGACAGCCGGTACCTGGTCGGGTCGTCGGTCGTGGTATGCGCGCCCATCCGGTAGGTGAACGCCTCGATCAGCGTCGGTCCCTGTCCTTCCCGCGCGGCCTGCATGGCCTTCCGGGTCACGGCCAGACACGCGAACACGTCGTTGCCATCGACCCGCAACCCGGGGAACCCGAAGCCCAGGGCCCGCTGGTAGAGCGGGATCCTGGTCTGGCGGTCCAGGGGTTCGGAGATCGCCCACTGGTTGTTCTGGCAGAAGAAGACCACGGGCGCGTTGTTCACCGACGCCCAGATGAAGGCCTCGTTCACGTCGCCCTGGCTGGTCGCACCGTCGCCGAAGTAGACGATCGCGGCCTCGCCGTCCTCGCCCACCGCCCCGTCGCGCTGGATCCCCATCGCGTAGCCGGTCGCATGCAGGGTCTGGGCGCCGATCACGATCGTGTACAGGTGAAAGTTGTGTGCCTTGGGGTCCCAGCCGCCGTGGCTGACGCCGCGGAACAGTTCGAGGAGCTTGGCCGGGTCCAGCCCGCGGCACCAGGCGACCCCGTGCTCCCGGTAAGTCGGGAACGCCATGTCGCGCGGGCCAAGCGCACGGCCCGAGCCGACCTGCGCAGCCTCCTGGCCGAGCAGCGAGGCCCAGATGCCGAGTTCTCCCTGCCGCTGCAGGGCGATCGCCTCGAAATCGATCCGCCGGACTAGGACAAGATCGCGGTACAGGGCCTTAATCTCATCGGGCGTCAGCTCAAGCGGGTAGTCAGGATGCTCAGCGCGCTCGCCCTCGGGTGTCAGCAGCTGGATCAGTTCCGGCTTGCCGGAAGGCTTATCCAGTGCGGCGGATCGGGAGGCAGCTCGCCCGGCAGCTTTGACGGCCACGTGCCACTCCTTACCTGCTCAGCGCCGCCCGCCTGCAGGTCAACGGGCGGTCATCGGATTTCTTGCTCCGCTGTGACAGTACTCGGCGCTCCTCCTGCCAGGTCAAGTGCCGGGGTACGCGTACGCTGCGCGGCATGGCCAAGATAGTTGTCGACGTCATGCTCAAGCCCGAGATCCATGACCCGCAGGGGGAGGCTATCGCCGGCGCGTGCCACAGGCTCGGTTTCACCGAGGTTGTCGCTGTCCGGCAGGGCAAGCGGTTCGAGGTAGAGATTGCCGATGCGGCCACGGCAGAGGGCCAGGGCGGGCCAGCAGGAGGGCCAGAAGCAGATACGCAAGCCAGCGAGACTCGGGTCGCCGAGCTGGCAGCCGAATTGCTGGCAAACCCGATTATTGAGGAATTCGCGGTCCACGCAGTCTGAGCGCGTAGGCGAATCCGCACCTGGTCGCTGCTCACCCGTTCGCGAGATTCCAAACATGGCTGTCCGTCGGTCTCCGCAGGACCGAATTGTCAGGCGGCCAAGGCGGTTTCGCCGCTCGCCTCGCCGTCTGTAATCCGCTGTTGATCTGGGAGAACGACACCGTTCGTCCGAAGATCGCCCGAGTTTATGATTACCGCGCGCCTGCTGTGGAAACTCTCACAATGTGATGAGAGCCGAGTTGTAAGCCGGAGAGCGGCGGAGGACAGAGAAGACAGTGCGAACTCGCGTGCTGCACTCGCAGGAACTGGCCGGAGATGTCCGGGACATCCGGCCTATCCGGTTCTGTCTCGTGTTCCCGCACGAATCGCTCAGCATTCCCGTTATGCGGCACGTACTCGGCGATACTCTCGGTCGGCTTGGCCTGGATGAGGGTTGCATCTCCGACCTGCTCCTGGCTGTCACGGAAGCGTGCACGAACGTGCTGCGGCATGCCGGACCGGGACACAGGTACGAGGTGGTCGCCGAGGTCGCCAGGAACCGGGTGGTGCTCCAGGTGCTGGACAATGGCCGCGGCTTCGACCCGGCCAGGATCAGGGTGGCGCGCCGCCGGCACCTGCGCCGGCCCCCGGTCCGGCCCGCCGGGCTGCTCGGCCGCCGGGCCAGGGCCGGTGACATCACGCAGATCCCCGAGTCAGGCCGCGGCATGGCGATCATGCGCGCGTGCGTGGACGACGTCAGCCTGCACAGCGGCCCTGGCCGGGGAACCGTCGTGCAGCTGTTCAAGCGGTGCGAGTGGCGCGACGGCGCGCCGCTCGCCGACCTGGACGGCTGGGCGCTCAGGGACACCGGCTGAGCAGGTAACCTGCCTGCATGGGCGGGCGCGGGCGGCGGGGTCGGCCGTGACGGCAAGGATCGGAATCGTCACGTTCCCCGGATCCCTTGATGATGTCGACGCTAACCGGGCGGTCGCGCGGGCGGGCGGCACGCCTGTCCCGCTCTGGCACGGCGACCGCGATCTGCGCGGCGTGGACGCCGTGATCCTGCCCGGCGGCTTTTCCTACGGCGACTACCTGCGCTGCGGTGCCATCGCCCGGTTCGCTCCAGTGATGGCTGAACTGATCCCCGCTGCTGCAGCCGGCCTGCCAGTACTCGGCATCTGCAACGGATTCCAGATTCTCTGCGAGGCGCACCTGCTGCCTGGCGCGCTGATCAGGAACGCCGGCCTGCACTTCATCAACAAGGACGTACGAATCAGGATCGAGAATAACCGGACGCAGTGGACAACCGGCTACGGGTCAGGTGAGGTGGTCACGGTCGTGCTGAAAAGCGGCGTCGGGGCCTACGTCGCGGACCAGCAGACGCTGGCCGACCTCGCCGCGTCGGACCGCATCGTCGCCCGTTACGCCGACGGCAGCCCGAACGGATCTGCGGACGACATCGCCGGGATCGCGAGCGCCGACGGCAACGTGGTCGGCCTGATGCCGCACCCCGAGCACGCGATCGATATGCTGACCGGCCCGGGCACCGGCGGCCTGAACTTCTTCACGTCCATCCTCACCTCGGCTGCCCGGGCATGACGCGCGCCGATACCGTCGCTGCGGCCGCAGCGACGCCGGACCGCGAGCAGCCGTATGCCGCGCTTGGCCTGACCGACGCCGAGTACGCCAGCATCACTCAGCAGCTCGGGCGCCGGCCCACCGATGCCGAGCTCGCCATCTACTCGGTGATGTGGAGCGAGCACTGCTCATACAAGTCGTCGAGGCTGTACCTGCGTCAGTTCGCCGAGAAGGCGCCGCCCACCACCGCCTTGCTTGCCGGAATCGGACAGAACGCCGGGGTCGTGGACGTAGGGCAGGGCTACGCCGTCACCTTCAAGATCGAGTCGCATAACCACCCCTCCTACGTGGAGCCGTTCCAGGGCGCGGCGACCGGCGTGGGCGGCATCGTCAGGGACATCCTCGCCATGGGCGCGCGGCCCGTCGCGGTGATGGACGCCCTGCGGTTCGGGCCTGCCGACGCGGCCGATACCAGGCGGGTCCTGCCAGGCGTCGTCGGCGGCATCTCCTTCTACGGCAACTGCCTCGGCCTGCCCAACATCGGCGGGGAGCTGGCCTTCGATGCCTGCTACTCGGGCAATCCGCTGGTCAACGCCCTATGCCTAGGCGTAATGCGGCACGAGGACCTGAAGCTCGCCCGCGCGAGCGGGCCCGGCAACAAGGTGGTCCTGTTCGGCTCGCCGACCGGTCCTGACGGGATAGGCGGCGCGTCGGTGCTCGCCAGCGCCTCGTTCGGCGACGATGCGTCCGGCGGCGAACGGGCCAAGCGCCCCAGCGTGCAGGTCGGCGACCCGTTCATGGAGAAGCTCCTAGTCGAGTGCTGCCTTGAGCTGTACGCGGCGGGCGTGGTCGTGGCGATCCAGGATCTTGGCGCGGCCGGGATCGCCTGCGCGACGACCGAACTGGCCGCTGCCGGCCAGGTTGGAATGACGGCGACGCTGGATGCGGTTCCGCTGCGTGACCGCGGCCTGAGCCCGCCCGAGATCCTGATGAGCGAGTCGCAGGAACGGATGATGGCGGTCACGACACCCGCCGACCTGGACCGCTTCCTGAAGATCTGCGCCCGGTGGGACGTGCCGGCCACCGTGCTCGGCGAGGTCACCAACACTGGCCGGCTCGAGATGACCTGGCAGGGCGACGTGGTTGTCGACATCCCGCCAGCCAGCGCGGCGGAAGGCCCGCTCTGCGAGCGGCCGGTGCAGCGGCCGCCCGGCCAGGACTTGCTCAATGCCGACAACCCGGCTCTGCTGGCCAGCGACCCGCTGAACCCTCGGGGGCGCTATCACACCACCAAGGGTTCAGCGGGAGACTTCGACCTGGGCCCCGGCGCCAGGCTGCGCGAAGATCTGCTCGCCTTGCTCGGATCGCCGGCCGGCGCGGACAAGACGTGGGTGACCGAGCAGTACGACAGCGACGTACGGGGCAACACGGTGCTCGCCGCCCCGCACGATGCCGGCGTGCTCAGGATCGATGAGGAATCCCACCTCGGCGTCGCGATCGCCACCGACGGCAACGGGCGATACTGCCTGCTCGACCCCTACGCCGGGACGCAGCTGGCCCTGGCCGAGGCGTACCGGAACGTGGCCGCCACTGGGGCCCGGCCGCTCGCCGTGACCAACTGCCTTAACTTCGGGTCGCCGGAGGATCCGGCGGTCATGTGGCAGTTCGCCGAGTCAGTCCGCGGGCTCGCCGACGGCTGCCAGGTCCTCGGCATCCCGGTGACCGGCGGCAACGTGAGCTTCTACAACCAAACGGGCCCGGACGCGATCCAGCCGACGCCTGTCGTCGGCGTCCTCGGTGTACTCGATGACGTGCGGCGCAGGTTGCCGAGCGGGTTCAGTGCCCCGGGCGAGACGATCATGCTGCTCGGCCGCACAACCGCGGAATTCGGCGGGTCGCTGTGGGCGCAGGTGACCCGCGGCCACCTGGGCGGCGTGCCGCCCGCCGTGGACCTGGCCGCGGAGCAGCGGCTGGCGGCAGTGCTGGCGGCCGCGGCGGCAGGCGGCCTGCTGTCCGCCGCGCATGACGTGTCCGAAGGCGGCCTCGGGCTCGCCCTGGCCGAGTCCTGCCTGACCGGCGCGGGCCGCGCGGCCCGGCCGGGCCGCGGCCCGGGCATCGGCTGCGTGGTCACGATGCCGGCCGGTCCCGCTGGTACCTCAGGCTCCCCTGATCCGCTGGCCTTCCTGTTCAGTGAATCGGCCGCACGGGCAGTCGTGGTGGTGCGGCCTGGCGCCGAAGTAGAGTTCGCGGCGCTGGGTGCGGCGAACGGCGTCCCCGCAAACACGCTCGGCGTAACCGGCGGCGACGTTCTCGAGGTGAGCGGGCTGTTCACAGTGCCGGTGGCCGAGCTCAGCGCCGTGAGTCAGCGGACTCTGCCTGATCTCTTCGGCCCCCGCTAACCCGGTCGGGCCAGCAGGTACAGTTATGCGGTCCACCAGAACGCGATCTCCTGAGTCTTCTGGCCGGGGGGGCCGCACTTGGCCAGCCTCGCCGGGCCTGGCATCTTCCGCGGCGCCGTCAGGCACAGGCCGGTCTTCGCGTTCGCGTATTTGGCGATGGCCTGCCCTTGTGCCGTCGCGGCGTCGGTCGGCCGCCAGCGCTGGGCACGCGACAGATCGCAATGCGCCAGCCGGACCACTGCGGAGGCCTGGCCAGCGCTCAGGCACTCGCCTGTCGCGGTGTAGATGAAGATTTCGCTGCCGTCCGCCATCTGGTTGTCCGTCCATGCCGGCACCCCTGCGCCGCCAGAGGTCGGCGCGGCGAGCCCGGATGCGGGAATCGCGACGAATCTCACGCGGCCGGCCTGCGGTTGCAGCATCAACGGGTGGTCCTCCTCCGAGCCGACGAAGGCGTCGCCGTCGTCGGCCGGCCCGAAGTCGACGATCCCCACGTTCTGGGCATTCAGGACCCGGGTAGACAGGACGGCGCGCCCGTTTCGTTTCTGAGACGCCTGATGCTGATGGTGCGTTGTGGCCAGGTAGACGACCAAGCCGGCGAGCGCGAGCACCGTTACCGCGCCCACGCCCGCTAGCCGAGGAACCCACGATCCCTTGGTTCGATACGGGCGCGCGTTGCGCCGACCGGCCATAGCCAGGGATTGTAGGCTTCTTCCCTGGTTATCCGCATGATGTCAGCGACGACGGGTGCGGTCAGCCCGGCCCCGGCGGCGCCTCGCCCAGGCGGTCAGCGAAACCGCGGGAGACGACGCATGCGCTATCGTCGCTGCGATGCCGGCCCGACGTCTTGACCCGCAGCGGCTGCTGGCCGCGGTGACAGCGCAGCGGGAGGCTATCGGCGCGGCTCCCTATGCCGGCCCTGTGACCGCAGCCGCGCTCGGGGCTGCCTGCCTAGGTCTGGTGATCGAGGCGATCGACGCGGGTCAGCAACCCCTGCGGGAGGCGCTGCGCGCGGCTACGATCCACGCCCTCGGCCTGCTAGAGACCCGGGCCCCCGGCCGGGCGGTGGAGGTGCGCGTTCCGCCGTTCGGCGCGGTCCAGTGCGTGGCTGGCCCCCGCCACACCCGCGGCACGCCGCCGAACGTCGTGGAGACCGACGCCGTCACCTGGATCATGCTCGCGGCCGGGCGCACGGGCTGGCCCGCCGCGGTGGCGAGCGGCTCAGTCCGGGCAAGCGGCCCGCGCGCGGACTTGTCCGCCTATCTTCCGCTCGTGTCGGCGTGGCCACAGCACCCAATGCATCCCCAGGACTAACTAGACTTGGCGGGTGATCAAGCCTGACGGTCGGCTGACCCACGAGCTCAGCTCCGACGACCATCCGCCCAGGGATGCCTGCGGCGTCTTCGGCGTCCGGACGCATGATGAGGATGTCGCGAAACTCGCCTATTTCGGGCTGTACGCGCTGCAGCACAGGGGTCAGGAGTCGGCCGGCATCGCCGTCAGCGACGGCACCAGGATCGTTGTCTTCAAGGACATGGGCCTCGTCGCCCAGGTATTCAACGAGTCAGTGCTTACGACTCTGCGCGGGCACATCGCCGTCGGACACTGCCGCTATTCCACGACCGGGTCCTCGGTCTGGGAGAACGCGCAGCCGACCTTCCGGGCCACCCCGTCGGTGAGCCTGGCGCTCGGGCACAACGGAAACCTGATCAACACGCTCGAGCTCGCGGCCATGGCAGGCACGTCGCCCGGCAGCAGCACGGCAACCTCCGACACCGACGTCCTGACGTCGCTCTTCGCCTCGGGGATCGCCGGCGCCAGCGGCGAAGGGCAAGCGGCGGAGGCAAGCATCGAGGAGAACGCGCTCGCAGTACTGCCGCGGGTAAAGGGCGCGTTCTCGCTGGTGTTCATGGACTCGCAGACCCTGTACGCCGCTCGTGATCCCGAGGGCTTCAGGCCGCTGGTGCTCGGCAGGCTGCCGCGCGGCTGGGTTGTCGCCAGCGAGACCGCTGCGCTAGACATCGTGGGTGCCACCCTAGTCAGGGAGATCGAGCCGGGCGAGCTGATAGCGATCGACGAGCGCGGCGTCAGGTCACGCCGTTTTGCCGAGCCGAAGCCGCGCGGTTGCCTGTTCGAGTACGTGTACCTGGCCAGGCCCGACACGTCGATCAGCGGCCGCAGCGTGCACGCGACGAGGGTCGAGGTCGGCAGGAGGCTTGCTGCTGAGCACCCGGTTGAAGCCGACCTCGTCATACCCGTGCCGGAATCGGGCACCCCTGCCGCGATCGGCTTCGCCCAGGGCAGCGGTATCCCCTACGGCCAGGGCCTGGTCAAGAACAGCTACGTCGGCCGCACGTTCATCCACCCGAGCCAGAGCATCAGGCAGCGCGGAATCAAGCTCAAGCTCAACCCGCTGCGCGACGTGATCGAAGGTCAGCGGATCGTGGTCGTGGACGACTCCATCGTGCGTGGCAACACCCAGCGGGCGATCGTGAGCATGCTGCGCGAGGCAGGCGCGGCCGAGGTCCACGTCAGGATCTCCAGTCCGCCGGTGGCCTGGCCGTGTTTCTTCGGTATCGACTTCGCGAGCCGCGCCGAGCTCATCGCTGGAAGCCTGGCCATCGAGGAGATCCGCCAATCGATCGGCGCCGACACCCTGGGATTTGTTTCCCTCGAAGGCCTGACCGAGGCAACCACCCTGCCAGCCTCCGCGCTGTGCCGTGCCTGCTTCAACGGGGACTATCCCATCCCGGTCAGCGAGTCCGAGCAGGGCAAGCAGTTGCTCGAGAGCTCAGCGGCTGGGGGCCGCCCGCGGTGAGCGAGCCGGGCGCGGCACCCGACCGCGCCGTCCTGGCCCAGGAGGGCGAGCGGCCCGAACCGCCGCGCCGCGTGGCCGCCGGGGCTCGCTATGCCGGATCCGGCGTGGACATCGAGGCCGGGGAGCGGGCCGTCGCGCTGATGCGCGACGCGGTGTCGAAGACCGCGGGGCCTGACGTGATCGGCGGAATCGGCGGGTTCGCCGGGCTATTCGACGCGTCGCGGCTCGCCATGATGCGCAGGCCGCTGCTCGCGACGTCCACCGACGGGGTGGGCACCAAGGTGGTCATTACCCAGCGGACCGGCTGCTACGGCACGATAGGTATCGATCTGGTCGGCATGGTCGTCGACGACCTCGTGGTCTGCGGTGCCGAGCCGCTCTTCATGACCGACTACATCGTCTGCGGTCGCGTCACTCCCGAGCGGGTCGCCGAGATTGTCGGCGGTATCGCCGAGGGATGCGTGCTCGCCGGCTGCGCGCTGATCGGCGGGGAGACTGCCGAGCACCCCGGTCACCTCGGGCCTGAGGAGTTCGACCTGGCTGGTGCGGCCACCGGTGTGGTCGAGGCCGACCGGCTGCTCGGCCCCGGGCTGGTTAAGGCCGGTGACGTCGTGCTCGGCCTTGCCTCATCGGGCCTGCACTCCAACGGATTCTCCCTGGTCAGGCAGATTCTGAGGGATACGGGGCTGGATCTGCAAGCCGAGCCGCCGGAGCTGGGCAGGTCGCTGGGCACCGAGCTCGCCACCCCCACGCGGATCTACGCACAGGACTGCCTGGCGCTTGCGAGCGCATGCCAGGTACACGCGTTCGCTCACATCACCGGCGGCGGACTGGCCGTGAACACGGCCAGGGTGCTGCCGCCCGACGCCGATGCGCTGCTTGACCGGGGCAGCTGGCACCCGCCGCCTGTATTCGGCCTGCTGGCCGGCCTGGGCTCGGTCGACGCCCGAGAGATGGAGCAGGTCTTCAACATGGGAGTCGGCATGACCGCCGTGGTGGCCGCTGCGGATGCTGACAAGGCGATCGGCGTGCTGACCGAGCGGGGCGTCCCGGCCTGGCCCCTCGGGGAGATCGTCGCAGGCTCAGGCCACGCCAGGTTGGCCGGGCGGCACCCTCAGCCCTGAACCTTGCACCTAGCACGGAGCGGGGAGGGGAAGGGAGCGCTGAGCTACCTGCGCTGCGCGTCCTCGTCCTCGTCGTCCTCGTCGTATTCGAATTCCCCGTCGGCATCGTCATCGTCGTCAGCCGAGGAGTAGCGATCGCCGTGGTCCGCATACGCGTCCCGCCCGTCGGTATCCCGCTGATCCATGCCGACGCCCAGCTCGGCCCGCAGCCGGTCAAGGTCAGTGCCGCCACCGCTGTACTTGAGCTGGCGTGCCACCTTCACCTGCTTGGCCTTGGCTCGGCCGCGCCCCATTGGCTCGACCCCCTCGAACGTACGGGACCTGCCAGGTCCCTGGTCACCGCGCTTGATGCCTACTATGGTCACTCATCCGCGCATGTCGGATTCTGTGCATGTCAGACCGCCCGCTGCGGTGCCAGCAGATGGACCCGAGCGTGGCTAGTGCCTTCGTACATAGACAACCGTACCTGTTTTGCGCGGCTCGCGCGTCGGCCGGTCCTGGCCTGGCGCGATCAGGCGCCAAGCCAGATACCCCGCAACCTGCCTACCTCCGACATCCTGCGCTCGGCCAGCCGGTCCGCGGCCGCGGCCGGGGGCACGCCATCTTGCCCCGCAAGCGCGAGGATCCGCTTTGTCGTGGCGAAGATCTGGTCGGCCTTCGCCCTGGCGCGCTCGAAGTTGAAGCCCTCAAGCTCGTCGGCTACCTGGATCACGCCGCCCGCGTTCACGACATAGTCGGGCGCGTAGACGATGCCGTGATCTTCGAGCAGCTTGTCGATTCCCTGATGGGCAAGCTGGTTGTTGGCGCCGCCGCAGATGACCTTGGCGCGCAGCGCGGCCACCGCGGCATCGTCGACCGCGCCGCCGAGCGCGCACGGGGCGTAGACGTCGGCATCTGCGCTGACCAGCTCGGTCCTGCTGGCGGCGACCCGGAGCTGGGGATGGCTCGCCAGGACGCGCGCGACGGCGGCTTCGCGGATGTCGTAGACCGTCACCGCGGCGCCGTCGGAGATCAGGTGCTCAACCAGATGGCTGCCGACCTTCCCGACCCCCTCGACCGCCACCGTGCGGCCTCGCATCGACGGGGTTCCCCAGGCGTGCTCGGCGGCGGCGCGCATTCCCTGGAACACCCCGAGCGCGGTCAGGACGGACGAGTCACCGGCGCCGCCATGCGGCTCGGTGCGCCCGGTTACGTGGCGGCATTCCCTGGCCACGACGTCCATGTCGCGGCAGTAGGTGCCAATGTCGCAGGCAGTGATGTAGCGGCCGTTCAGAGATTCGACGAACCGGCCGTAGGCCCGCAGCAGCGCCTCCGTCTTCATGATGTCAGGGTCCCCGATGATGACGGCCTTGCCCCCACCGTGATCGAGGCCCGCGAGCGCGTTCTTGTACGCCATCGCCTTGGACA